>ENA-OFCD01000141-OFCD01000141.1-metagenomes-genome-assembly--contig:-NODE-141-length-47384-cov-6.956412_pt1 | contig 47384 bp, 47 predicted proteins | sample MGYA00153392_OFCD01 | MGnify analysis MGYA00153392 | reverse complement strand
CCACGCAGCAGCAGGCGTTGTGGTTCCACGGCGGCAACCTGCACCAGTCGCGCTATTACTCGCTGTACCTCGCGCTGCAGCTGAAAGCCCGGCAGGCCGGCCTCCCGACGCCGGTGCACGCCCTTGCCGAGGTGCACCACACGTCCTGACGCTCAGACGTCGAGCTGCGCGGTCAGCAGCGTCCGGGCCTCGACCAGCGAGGGGCCGTACCAGGTGAGGTGCCGGCCGCTGACGCACGCGGCCGGCACACCACCGAACGCCTCCGGGCCATCGGTCGGGGTGAAGGCGTACGGCTCGTCGGGCAGCACGGCGAGGTCGACGCCGGCGACCGGTGGGGTGAACCGCGGGTAGCGCTCCGGGCTGTCGGCCAGCACGTTGTCGACGCCGAGCCGGGCCAGGACGTCGCCGGTGAACGTCCCACTGCCGACCGCCATCCACGGCCGGCGCCAGATCGGGATGACGGCCCTGCGTCGCGGGCCGCTGTGCGGTGCTGCCCAGATGTCGCGCGCCTGCGCCAGCCATTCCGGCGACGTCAGCCCGCAGGCAGCCAGCATCCGCGCGAGCGACCCGAGCGACTCCGGGACGGTACGCGGGAAGGTCACCCACACCGCGAGCCCGGCCGCCCGTAGCGCCGCGAGGTCGCTCTCGCGGTTCTCCTCCGCGTTCGCGAGCACCAGGTCGGGTCGGAGCGCCACGACAGCTGCCACATCCGGGCTCTTCGTACCGCCGATCCTGGCGACGTCGAGGTCGGCAGGGTGGCTGCACCAGGCGGTGGCGCCGATCAGCAGCCCTGGCGCGCTGACCGCGACCGCCTCGGTCAGGGAAGGCACCAGCGACACGACGCTGCGTACGGGACCGGCGCAGGGCGTCCCCTGGTCGTCCACATGTTCAGACGTCGTCCGCATGATCAGACGTCGGTGACACGCAGACTGGCGTGCGCCTTGTAGCGGCGGTTGACCGAGATCAGGTTGGCGGTGAGCGCCTCGACCTGGTGGGCGTTGCGCAGCCGGCCGGCATAGATGCCGCGCATCCCGGGGACCAGCGCCACGAGGGCCTGCACGAGGTCGGTCGCCTCCCGGTCGTCGCCGAGGACCAGCACATCGCTGTCCAGCGTGTCGACGGCCTCGTCGAGCAAGAGCACGGCGCTGACGTGGTGGAACGCCGCGACGACGCGGCTACCGGGGAGCACGGCCGCGGCCTGCTGCGCGGCGCTGCCCTCCTCGACCGCCAGCGCGTACGCGCCTTGACCGTCGAAGCCGAGCGGGTTGACGCAGTCCACGACGACCTTGCCGGTGAGCGAGTCCGCAAGTGCCACCAGGAGCTCCCGGTGGCCCTCCCAGGGCACCGCCACGACCACGACGTCACCCGCGCGAGCAGCGGCCTCGTTGTCGAGCCCGGTCACGCCGCCGGGTAGCCCCGCGGCTGCCTGCGCCGCGCGCTCGGCGGAGCGCGAGCCCAGCACGACCGCGATGCCAGCCAGGGCAAACCGGCGGGCCAGTCCCCGGCCCTGCTCACCGGTACCACCAAGCACTGCCACCGTCAGGGCGGTCACGTCGGGCGGCGTCGCAGGTTTGGTCATCCGCCAACTCTCTCAGCCGTCACTCGAACGTGCAGCAGGAGTCCCGGTCACCATGCCGAAGACAGGGTTCACGACGATTGGGTTCACGACGACAGGGTTCACGACGACAGATCCGCGACGGGCGCGCTCGAGCGTGCCGTTGACGTCGTCTCGGCCGATCCAGTGAAGCTGGCGCAGCTCCAGAACCGGTCACGGGACCTGCTGTCCGCAGTGGTGCTCGCGTCAGCCCTTGTCCGTGACCCCGGCGCTGTCGAAGGTAGCCATCTGAGCGAGCGCGGCGGCGCTGGCCTGCAGCAGCGGGAGCGCCAGCACGGCGCCGGTACCTTCGCCTAGCCGCAGCCCGAGGTCGACCAGCGGGCGCAGCCCCAACGCAGCGAGCGCGACCGTGTGGCCCGGCTCGGCGGACAGGTGGCCGGCCACGCAGGCGGCCAGGCAGGCCGGAGCGAGGGCCGCTGCGGCGAGCGCCGCGGCTCCAGCTGTGACGCCGTCCAGAACCACCGGTATGCGTGCGGCGGCGGCCCCCAGCACGAAGCCGGCGAGCGCCGCGTGCTCGAGGCCACCGACCGCGGCGAGCACGGACACCGGGTCGGCCGGGTCCGGGGCGTGCAGGGCGAGCGCGGCCCGGACGACGGCGGTCTTGCGGGCCAGCGTGTCGTCGTCGATGCCGGTGCCGCGGCCGGTGACCTCGGCCGGGTCGCGGCCGGTGAATGCCGCTATCAGCGCCGCCGACGCCGTCGTGTTGGCGATGCCCATGTCTCCGGTGAGCAGGCAGCCGTGCCCGGCGGCGACGAGCTCCTGGGCGACCTCGATGCCGACCTCGATGGCTCGTACGGCCTCCTCTGACGTCATGGCAGCCTCGGCCGTCATATCTCGGGTCCCGGCAACGACCTTGCGGATGAGCAGTCCCCGGGCCGCGTCGAGCGTCCCCGCGACGCCGACGTCGATCACGACGACCGCAACGCCCACCTGACCGGCGAAGGCGTTGACCGCGGCACCGCCGGCCAGGAAGTTACCCACCATCTGTAGGGTGACCTCCTGGGGCCAGGGCGTCACGCCCTGCGCGTACACCCCGTGGTCGCCGGCGAAGACCGCCACGGCGGCCGGTGCGGGCACCGGCGGCGGGCAGACGCCGGCCAGACCTGCCAGCTGCACCGACAGCTCCTCCAGCATCCCGAGGGCGCCGGGCGGCTTCGTGAGGCGCGCCTGGCGCTCACGGGCCGCCGCCATCGCGGCGCCGTCGGCCGGTCTGATCTGCAGCAGGGTCGCGGCCAGCAGGTCGCCGGTCACGGTTGCCGTGTGTCGGGATCGCGCACCGGGGCCACGTCAGCCTCGTCGATGGTCGAGGCGGCGTCTTCCTCACTGATCGTCGATCCGTCGGCGAAGCCGGTGCCGTCGGGGGTGTCCGAACCGGTGCCGGGCAGGCCGCCGGTCGCGCCGGGGCCGGATGGCTGGTGGGGGTGGGTGCTCATGCCCTGCATCCTGCCCCCGGCGTTCACTGCCCACCTGCCCGGCGCCCCCTCCCCTGCCCACCGCGCGCGCGGCCCGACTCAGGCGGACGTGCGCGCCCCCGCGACCCGGAGCTCGTAGTAAGCCGTGCGGCGATGGGCAGGACGGCCCCATGGACATCACCGATCTGATCCTGACCGACCACCACCGGCAACGGCAGGCCTTTGCGCTGCTCGACGACGTCGACCGTGCCGATACGGCACGGCTCGGCCAGCTGTGGGGCGATCTTGCGACGTTCCTGGAGGTGCACGCCGCCGCCGAGGAGCAGGTCTTCTACCCGGAGCTGCTGCGGCTGGCCGACAAGGGCGGCGCCGAGACCAAGGACGCCATCAAGGATCACAACCAGATCCGGGACGCCGTCCACGCAGCCGCCGGCCAGCAGGTGGGCTCGGACGCGTGGTGGAGCGCCGTCGGTGCCGCCCGCAGTGCCAACACCGACCACATGGGCGAGGAGGAGGACGAGGGACTGTCCGACTTCCGCCGGCACGCCTCGCTGCAGGTACGGCACGACCTGGCGGTGCGGTTCGAGGCCGCGAAGACCAGCACTGTCGCGCCGACGCTGGATCAACAGGACAAGGACCCGGACGGCTACGTCGCGCAGCGCAGCTGATCGGATCGGCGCGGGCTAGGGAGGGCAACCCTGCGCGACCCAGGCGCGCAGCAGCGCCACACGGTCCTGCTTCCACGACGCGTCGCAGGGCATCGAACCGTCGCTGACGGTGTCCAGCACCGCCTGCGCGTGGTGCGCGACGTCCGCGTGGTCGGACAGGTCGAACCGGGACTTCATCGCCCGCACATCCTTGGGCCGGAACAGCGGGGCGATGTCCGCGGCGAAGCTCGTCACCGGTCCGCCTGCGGGATGCCGACCGGCCGTCTCGTACTGACGTCCATGGGCTGCGCCTTCCGACTCGAGCGGCCCCGTCTCGCCCGGGTCTGACGCGCACTGTCGCCCTCCGGCCGGCAGCAGGCAACAGGCCCGGGTTCAGCCGGGGCGGCCAGGACCCGATCCAACAGGACAAGGTTCTGTCCGCCAGTCGCCCGGAGGCGTCATGCTCGGCTCTCGTCCGCGTTCCCTGTCCGCCCGTACGGTCCTCGGCGCCCTCGCCGCATCGGGGGCGCTGGCCCTGGTGGGCGCGTTCGCGGGGCCGGCGGAAGCAGCCACCGGGTTGGTCCCACCGGTGCCGCAGCCCGCCGGGGTCGAGGCTCCGGCCTCCTACGTCGGCGCGGACACCTGCGACTACACGGCGAAGCCGGGTGTCAGCCGCTTTGCGGCACTGGTCCAGGCCAGCTACCCCGGCACCGGGACATCCGGGGTGCTGAACTCATGCGCCGCGGAGGGTTCGGTGAGCGAGCACACCGAGGGCCGGGCCTGGGACTGGACCGTGTCGGCAGCCAACGCCGGCCAGGCCGCCCAGGTCAACGACCTGACCGGCTGGCTCCTCGCGACAGACGCAGCCGGGAACCAGGCTGCGAACGCCCGCCGCCTGGGCATCATGTACATCATCTGGAACCGGCAGATCCTCGGGTTGTACGACCTATCAGCCGGGTGGCAGCCGTACTCCTGCTCGGGGGTCACCGGCTGCCACCAGGACCATGTCCACTTCTCGTTCGCCTGGAACGGCGCGATGGGGCGTACGTCGTTCTGGACCGGACAGGTCGCCGCCCCCGACTACGGGCCGTGCATCGGTCCGGGCCAGATGTTCGCGTTGCCGTACGCCGGGCCGAACCCGAACCGGTGCCCGTCGTGGCGGCCGCTGTCGCCGGCCGACCCGTCCGTCGCGGTCCTGCGCGGTGCAACCGGCACGACCGTCGGGCCGGGGAGCAGCGGCCCGGCGGTCGCCGCGCTCCAGCAGGTGCTGGGCGGGACCGTCCCGGACGGCAGCTACGGGCCCGCGACGCAGGATGTGGTGAGCACGTTCCAGAGACGCCGCGGGCTGCCGTCGACCGGGACGGTCACGACCCCGACCTGGGCGTCGCTGCTGGCGTACTCGACCGGGGGAGCGGCGTTGCCGCCGCCGCCGAATGCGCCCGTACCGGCGGGCGGTCAGCTCGCCGCGACGGCCGCCGGTGGTGTCCTGTCGCCGGGTGGTGTCCTTGTCGCCGGGCAGTACATCCTGCTGATGCAGGGTGACGGGAACGCGGTCGTGTACGGCAACGGCCGCGCCCTGTGGTCCACCGGAACGGACGGAAACCCGGGAGCCCGGCTGGTCGTCCAGGCCGACGGCAACACCGTCGTCTACGGACCGACGAACCAGGCGCTGTGGCAGACCGCAACCAGCGGTGCTCGGGCGGTCCTCGGTCTGGACACCGACGGCGGCCTTGTCCTTGACGCCGCCGCCGGACGGACCTGGCGCAACGGCGCCCCCGGCACGGACCTGGCCGTGCCGACCACCGTTCTGTACCCGAACCAGTACCTGCACTCGGCGGACCGGCAGTACACCGCCGTGCAGCAGACCGACGGGAACTTCGTCGTGTACGGCTACGGCAGGGCGGTCTGGTCGTCTGCGACGGGCGGTTCGGGATCCAGCCGGCTCGTCGTACAGAGCGACGGGAACGTCGTCGTCTACTCCCCCAGCAACGTCCCGCTGTGGAACTCTCGCACCTTCGGGGCAGGGTCGGGCGTGGCCCTCATCATGCAGAACGACGGGAACCTCGTGCTGTACGCGGCGGGACGACCGGTCTGGTGGACCCGGGTCTGACTGGCCGCCTTCGACAGCGGTTCTCGCAGCGTCGTGAGGCGCTGGGGCCGTTGGCTACCTGCTTCTTGCCAGCACTGCCGCTCCGGCACCCCGCACCCGTCGTACAGGGTGCGGGGTGCCGGAGCTCTACCTGGCCGTCCGGGTGCGTCAGACGCGGCTCCGGCTGCGGCTCCCGGTGACGGCGTGCACGACAACCAAGAGGATGACGGCACCCACGATGGCGGTCACCCAGGTGCTGAGGTTGAAGAAACTGTTGAGCGAGTGGACGTTGAACAGCACCTTGGCCAAGAAGCCGCCAAGCAGCGCCCCGACGATGCCGATGAAGGTGGCGACCACGATGCCGGTGCGTGAGCCGGTCAGCTTCTCCGCGACGATCCCGGCGATGGCACCCAGCACGATCCAGGCGATGATGCCCATGAGATTCTCCCTGCCGTGGGGGCCTCGGTGGCCCCGGCGGCTGAAGAATTGCCCTGCCTACCTTGCTATGACACCTCATCGGCACCGGCATCTCTTGTGCAGCGGCTCGCCGGCAGCGGCTCCGGGACCTACAGCGTCGGAGGGCCGAGCTGAACCGGGCTGACGGTCAGCAGTGTGGCGACCGGGGTGGTAGCGGCGCAGCTGGTGCCCTCCTGGCGTACGAAAGCCGCGTCGGTCTGATTCGGCGGATAGATCCGGTACCCGGTCGTCGCGGTCGGCTGACAGGTGGACCTGTCCAGTGCCTGGTAGGACACGATGCGCAAGGTCGCGTGGGCCTGCGCCCCGGGGGCCATGGTGACCACGGCCGGCGTGCCGGCCCGCTGCGCGGAGCTCCCCACCTGGTGCCCGTCAGCTCCGGCGACGTAGGACACCCCGGGGTAGCCGTTCACCGTGCACGCGGTGGCGCTGCGGTTGGTCAGGAGCACTGCCGTGATGAGTGACCCGGCCGCCCCACCGCTCCCCCCGCCCACCGAGATCGTGAGCTGCGACGTGGCGCAGGACGGGACACCCGAGCCGCCGGTCGCCGGTGGCGACCCTGGCGTTGGCACCGCGACCGGGGGCGAAGCACCGGTCGCCGCTGGCCCCGGTGACGGTGCGACGGTCGATGAGGCCGTTACCGGTGATGACAGCTGTGGCGACACGCCGCCCGCCTTTGCGTTGCCAGCGGCCCCACTGCAGCCGGCCAGAGCCACCATGATCAACATCGCCGAACCAACGTTGAGCTTGCGCATGTGTTCTCCTTCCGTTGAGCCAGCAGGGCGCGGTGCCCTCGTGGTGATGGACGCGCAGCGGCCGCTGGTGGTTGCGCGGCCAACCCCTCACCGCGCCGAGCATCGACCACGGCGCTGCAATGAGCCGGTCGGAGGCTTCCCGGTCGCGGCTGGCCGTACGCCAGCGCTCGGCGGTCAGGCCAGGGAAGGCGCGTGCGCCAGAGCGGTTGCACATGCCGCTCGGCCGGCGGTGTCGAAGAACAGGTCCATTCCGTCCGGCGGCACCCCGGCGTTCTCAGGGTGGGTCGGTGCCCCAGCCGGCTTCGGTGAGCCATCTGCCGTCGTGGTGCTGCAGGTCGTGGTGGTCGTGGTGGTCGTGATGGTGCTGGTCGCAGAGTAGGACGAGGTTCCACAACCCCAGTACATGACACCTCGAAGGGCGGGTGACGATCAGCCGTCCGCGGCGGCGCGCAGGCCTGCCAGCAGCGCGCGACCGAAGCCGGTGACGTGGGTCGGCAAACTCATGACGCGGCACCGGCCCTGACAGCTACCACTGCTCCGGGCTGACCCTGAAGGCCTACCGGGCCGCCGGGATCGCGCTGCCCCGCACCTCCGAGACGCAATGGGCCGCCGGCCAGGCCGTCCCGGTCGACCAGCTGCAACCCGGCGACCTGGTGTTCTTCAACCCCGGCGAACAAGTCGCCGGGCTTCCCGGCCATGGAGGTATCTACCTCGGCAACGGCCTGATGATCAACGCCCCGCACCCCGGTGCCGCCATCCGCACCGAGCCCGTCACCAGCTTCGGGGTGTACGTAGGCGCGAAGCGCCCGACCCAGACCACCTGAGCCGCCCCGTCACGTCATCGGCCGGGCTGGACGACCGCCCAGTATTCCGTGCTGCGCTTGCCTGGCGAGTCGTGGACGGCGAGCCGCACGGTCGCAGATCGTGTCCAGAGCTGGTCAAAGTGCTACGGCCGCCAGTCCGGGGTCATCGCCGTGACGGCGCCGGTGGAGGTCCGCGCACGATGCGGAGTTGCTACTCCCGGGCGTCAACGTCGTGAACTGCAGTCCGGCCCCACCGCCCAGAGGGCCCTGGTTGGCTGTCACAGCGCACTACACGGGTCGACTCGAAGATCCAGTAGGCGCACATCACTGCCAACCCGTCGCCATGTCCGGAGCGCGGCACTGCGCCGAACCAGAGGTTGTCAAAGCCGGCTTCGCGCCGCACCCCCTGGTACGGATCCGCAGCTCGCGTGAGGATCCACTCCGCTACCAGGAACCGCAGATCGACACCAGCGCCGCAGCCGTGCGATGTGGGTCCTTGCCGTTGTTTGGGGCCGGCGTCGTCGTCTCCGCCGGTCACCAGTGACGGTCGGACTTGCCGGCGGGAGTGGATAGGGTCCTTCGCATGCGGCGGCTCGTGGTCCTGGGCGCCTGCCTCGCCTTGTCCGCCTGCTCGGGCAGCACTGTCGCGGCGCCTCGGTCGACCGCAAGCGTCTTAGCAGCACCGTCCTCGACTCCGAGCCTGACACCGTTATCGACACCGAGCTCCGAGCGACCGCCGTCATCGCCCTCAAGCAGCAGGCCGTTCGGCGTGACCACGACCGTGGTGACGGGCCAGCACGGTCAAATTGCCTACCAAATGACGCTGCCTGTCTTCTCTGGGCCGGAGACCGACCTCGTCAACGTCCGTGTACGGCGCTCCGCCGACGAGGGCTTGACTGCGAGCACCAGGGACGTGCCGGCCGATGTCGTTGGCAACATCGACGCCACCGGCCACGTCAGCGTGAACGACGGCCGCACAGTGCAGGTGCTCCTGCCGTTCCGGTACTACGCCCAAGGCGCTGCCCACCCGACCGATACCGTCGCCACCGTGGCGCTCCGGCGCGCGGATGCACAGCCGGTGCTGTTGACCGACATCTTCAGCGACTCAACGGCGGCGCTGACCGTAGCGCTACAGCACGCCTCCGAGGTGGCCGCAGCGCAGGGGCAGGACAACCCAGCCAGCACTCTGACGACCAAGGTCTCCGACTGGTCGAACTGGCAGTCCAGTCCGACGGGGATCACGTTCTCCTTCGATGACTACGCAGCCGGCAGTCACGCGGCGGGGCTCCGCTCCGTGGAGGTGCCTTGGACGCTGTTGCGTCCGTACGTCCGCGACGACGCCTACAGACTGCTTGGCCCTCGCTGAGCGAGCGCGACCAGGGCCTTGAACTGGGCGCCGGACACCGTCCGGCTGGACCGGCCGACGTACAGCGGCTCGACCCGCGCTGCGCCGGCCCCGCCCGCATCGCCCACGCCTACCGCGCCGGCCCCGCCCGCCGGAACCGCAGCTACTCCGGCCGTCCGCGACCCAAGCCCGATGCTCAGACGCATGGGCAACCCACCCGCATTGGCAGCGCACGCGATCGCAGCACAGGGGCAGCACAAGCGTTGGCAGCAGACGCCCGGTCGCGCCCACGCCGACAGGGACCACGCGAGCACGCCAGCAGCGCTCAGACCGCGCAGAGCATCGACCACAGCGCGGCAGTGAGCCGGTCGGATGACGAACGGTCGCGGACGGCCGTCCGCCAGTGCTCCGCGGTCAGGCCGGGGAAGGTGTCCCCCCGGCGGACGGCGATGCCAACCTCCCGCAGCCGGTTCCGGACGTACGGGTGGCCGGGGGCGCGACACAGCAGGTAGGGCGCCCGCGATCCGGGCACCACGTCAACACCGAGCCCCGTGAGCCGGCCCTGCAGCCGCTCCCGCTCACGGGCGGTATCGCAGGCAATCGCAGCGGCCTCCGCGAGCGCGAGAGGCGCACTGCAGGCCTGGGCGGCCGCGAGCGCGGGGGTCGACACCGACCACAGCGGCTGCGCGGCCCGCAGCCCGTCGATGAGCCCCGGGGAGCCGAGCAGGTACCCGATCCGCAGCCCGGCGAGGGCCCACGTCTTCGTCAGACTGCGTACGACGACCAAGCCTGGCAGGTCACCGCGCGCGGCCAGCGAACCGGTCTCGCCCGGTACGGCGTCCATGAACGCCTCGTCGACCACGACGGTGCGGCCCGGCCGGCACAGCCGCGCGAGGTCGGGGTGCAGGACCCCGGTCGGGTTGGTGGGGTTGCCGATGATCACCAGGTCCGCCTCGTCCGGCACCTCCCCCAGCACGTACGGCGGCGGCAGCACCAGCCGGTGGACGGGATGGCCGGCGGCCCGCAGCGCCGCCTCCGGCTCGGTGAAGCCGGGGTGCACGACGAGCGCGTACCGGGGCCGCAATGCCCGGGCCAGCAGCACGAATGCCTCGGCGGCGCCGGCGGTGAGCAGCACCTCAGCCGGATCGCGACCGTGCCGCCAGGCCACCGCCGCCGTCGCGGCGCGCGGGTCGGGATAGGCGCCGAGCCGGTCCAGGCTCTGGGCCAGCACGGTACGCAGCCACGACGGCGTCGAGCCGCGGACGTTGACGGCAAGGTCCAGCATCCCCGGCGCCAGCTCGGCGTCGCCGTGGTGGTGCAGGTCGACCATCAGTGCGGGTGGCCGTGCCCGTGCGAATGCGGGTGCCCGTGCGGCCCCGCCGGGTCGTCCGGGTGGTCGTGCGGCGTCTGCGGGGCACCGGTCTTGTTCTCGAAGCCGGGCAGGACGACCCGGTAGGCGCAGGTGTCGCAGTTCATCCGCAGGTCCCCGCCGGCGATCTCCGACCACCGCTCCGCGACCAGCTGCGCGAGCCGCTCCCCCGGCCCGATCAGGCCGGCGACGACGACCCGTACATCAGGATGCGCCTCGGCCCAGGCCACGGCCTGGGCAACGATCCGGTCGGGGAGCACCCCGGCAAACAGGAAGTACGGCAGGACGACGATCCGCGCGAAGCCGAGCCGCCGAGCCCGCTCCAGGCCGGCCGGCACCGACGGCTCCGCCAGGCTGATGAACGCCGTCTCGACCGTCCCGAGACCGCGGCCCTCCAGCAGCAGCCGGGCGGTCTTGGCCACCTCGGCGTTGGCGTCCGGGTCGGTGGCGCCGCGACCGACGAGCACGACGGCCGTCTCACCCCACTGCTCCTGCGGTACGACAGCCGCGAGGCGCTCAGCCAGCTCCGCGAGCAGCAGGGGATGCGGGCCGAGCGGCCGGCCGTACCGGAACGACAGCCCCGGGTGCCGCAGCTGCTCGCGGGCCAACGCCGCCGGGATGTCGCCCTTGCTGTGCCCGGCCGCGACCAGTACCAGGGGGACGACATCCACGCTGGTGTGGCCGGCGGCGACCAGCCGGCTGACGGCGTCCTGGATCGGCGGCGGCGCGAGCTCGAGGAAGCCGCCTTCGACGTCGACGTACGGCAGCTGCTTCGCGACACCCTCGACGAGCTCGCCGAACTGCGCGCAGCCCGCCGAGCTCTTCGTCCCGTGTCCGACGATGAGCAGCGCCGGCCGGCTCGCGCCGACTGCGGGTTCGACCGATACAGGTGCGCTCATGGCGCCGAGTCTGCCCGAGCCGGGCCGTAGCGGCCCATCCGCAGCGGGCGGCTCGACCGGACCAGCTGAGCTTGATCCGCAGCGCGTTGAGGGTGTCGCCGTTGCCGATCATGCTGCTGCCGGCCTTGCGCCGGTCCCACAACTCACCCCGGCGGTGCATGCCCAGCGACGCGATCGACGTCTTGTCCGAGCCGATCAGCGCCAGCTCCCGCTGCCCGTAGCCGGCCTGACGGCAGACCTCACATCAGTCCCGCCCGGCACGACGAGGAAGGACCATTGGCCCTGGTGCGAGGACGTGCCATGGCGAACAGTCAGAGCTCGGGAGGTGCGTGATGTGTGCGCAGGCTGACGGCGTCGTCCTGGGTGTGAACGGTGATCCGGCCGCCTCGCCCGCGTTGCGCTTCGCGGTGCGCGAGGCACAGCGCCGGTCCCTGCCGCTGACGCTGGTCCGCTCCTGGCAGGTCACGCCGCTGTACGAGGCGGCGCTGTTGATGACCCGGGGGGAGTTGGAGCGCGCGGCCGTGCAGACGTTGCAGGCCGCAACCGACGCCGTCGCGAAGCTGGCACCGGAGCTGCGCACCGTCTCGCGGTTGGCGCAGGGCAGGACCGACGACGTGCTCATCGAGGCCAGCCGACGCGCAACGCTGCTGGTGCTGGGTCGCCGCGGCGGCCGCAGCCCGTGGCTCGGTCCGGTCATAGCTCACGTCTCAGCGGGCGCTCACTGCCCAGTCATCGTCGTGCCGGACGAGGCCCCGGTGCCTTCTCACCAGGCGCCGCTCAATGAGGTCGTGGTTGGCGTCGACGGTTCCGAGGTGTCCTCGCGGGCTGTGGCCTTCGCCCTCGAGCAAGCCTCGCAGTGGGGCAGCACGCTGATCGCGGTCCTGGCAGTCGAGCCGTCGCTGGGTGGCTACCTGCCAGACACCCAAGTTCTGGCAGCCATCCGCGAGTGCGGTCAGCGCCTCCTGTCCGAGGCGCTGGCCGGTTACCGCGAGAACTACCCGGACGTCGTGGTGCACGAGAACGTGAGCCTGGACGCACCACACGTGGCGCTACGGCACTTCGCGCTCGATGCCGCCCTCCTGGTGCTGGGCACCCACGGTCGCAACGCGTTGACGCGAGTCTTTCTCGGGTCGGTGAGCAGCAGCCTGCTGCGAGACGCACCGTGCCCCGTGGCCGTGATACCAAGGACTCAGCTATGAGCAGACGCCGGAGCAGTCGCCGCGCCAACGCAGGGCGCGCCGGCTCCCTGAGAGGCGGTACCGCCGGCGCCACGCCACTGGAATGCACCGCAGCTGTGCAACCCCACCCGGGCCTGTCCCCGTTATCGTGACCCGCAGGGAGAGCCGGATGACCCGCAACACACGGGCGATGACCCTCGCCGCCTTCGAAGCCTGTCCCAGCGAATACGCGATCCTCGCCTCGGACGGAATGATTCTCGCGGTCAACGCTGCCTGGCGGCGGTTCGGGGAGCAGAACGGCGCTGGGTCGCGGTGTGGCCCAGGCACAAACTATCTCTCAGTGACACAGCGAGCCGCCGAGTCCGGGGACGAGATCGCGGCTACCGTGGCGGCGGCACTGGCTGCGGTGTTCACCGGAAACGCGCCGAGCGCCCGCATCGACTACCCGTGCCACTCACCACAGCAGCAACGTTGGTTCCGGCTACACGCCCGGCCGCTACCCCAACGACACGAGATTCTGCTGGTCCACGACGACATCACCGACCACGTCCAGACGACCCGGCTGGCCAGGGCGCAGGGCGTGCCTGCAGCCCGGGCCGCATCGCTAGACACCACCTCTTGACGCTCACCACAACCGACCCGACGGGTTAACGGGCCGCCGACCCGGATCAGCAGGCTATTCGACTCCCTCGAGCGGAAGACGTTCCGGCGCTGCCGATGGGAGTGACCTCGTGGAAGCCTGCTGCACGAGGCTCCCGCACCTTGGCCGGATTTCCGCAGCTGGTGGGCCATGCGGGCGGTTCCGCAAGCGCAGGGCCTGGTCAGGGGTTCATGACCGCTCGGAATCCGGAATTGCTGTAGGTACACAACATGGTGTGTCGCGCTCGACCAGAGGGGTGACTACGCGGCCACCCTCGCCTCGAGGTCCCTCGATGCCATCAGTAGCAACGGCGTCGGCCGGCGCGGGTTGAGCATGCTGTTGTCACACGACCCGCGAGGTCCGGAAGTACGTTTTTGCAGGTCAACCGCACTCTTTACGAGCTCGTGTGCTCGTCATCTGCGGAAGTCCGACCTGGACTGTCCGACCATCGCCGCGCCAGGACCTAAGACCCTATGCCGGCAACGCGGAGGGCTCCACCATAGGACCGTGAACGTGATGACCGGTTCAGCATTTGGTCTGGCTCCTATCACGGCAGTACATGCCACGTCAATCTGCGGTTCGTGAGGCCTGGCAGACGTGCCCGCCCAGACCAGCCGGGCAGCATCGCGGAAGAACTGCGGCTTGCGTTGACCGCGACGTCAGCCGAGGGCCACCGCTGTCGATTGGTTTCTAGTAGTGCTTGGCAAGGACGGCGCGAGGGACAATAGTTAGAAAGTTGCGCGCATGAACAAACTTTGATATCAGGAGGTCTGAGCCCCGGTACCACCGTGAGCCGGCATTCAGCATATGAAAATGAGAAAGGCGCAACGTGACTGAGCTTCTGGCTATGGACGGCATTCGCAAGATCTACCCTGGCGTTGTCGCGCTGGCCGGCGTCGACTTCAATCTGCACACGTCCGAGGTCCACGTCCTCGTCGGTGAGAACGGCGCAGGCAAGAGCACCCTCATCAAGATCGTCGGCGGCGTGGTGCAGCCCGACGCCGGGGAGGTCCGCATTGATGGCTCACCTGTGCGCATGATGTCGGCCGCCGACGCCCAGGGGCGGGGCATCGCTACGATTCATCAGGAGCTAGCGCTCGTCCCACAGCTCAGTGTCGCAGAAAACCTACTTCTGGGTCGGCTTCCGCGCCGGTACGGAATTGTAGACCGTCGCGCGACACTGCAGCAGGCCGAGGAACTGCTCGCCAGAGTCGGCTCGACGGTCGACCCCGGGCGGATCGTCGGTACTCTCGGCGTCGCGCACCAGCAGATGGTCGAGATCGCGAAAGCATTGTCCGGAGAAGTACGCGTCCTCATTATGGACGAGCCGACGGCTTCGCTGTCGCGCCACGAGACAGAGCGGTTGTTCGATCTCGTCCGCGAGCTCTGCGCGGATGGGGTCGGCGTCATCTTCATCTCGCACCACCTGGAAGAGGTTCGGGAGATCGGCACGCGAGTCACCGTGCTACGCGACGGCGCCACGGTCGGGGAGGTCCCGGCCACTACCCCGGCGGCCGAACTTGTCCGGATGATGGTCGGCCGCACCATAGACGCGCAGTACCCCCGCGAACCTATGGACCCCAAAGGAACCCTGCTCACGGTCGAGCATCTAACTCGGAGGGGCGTCTTCGAGGACGTCTCATTTGAGGTGCATGCGGGGGAGGTGGTCGGCATCGCCGGCCTTGTGGGCGCCGGGCGCACCGAGCTCGTCCGGTCAATCTTCGGAGCTGACCCTGTTGACGGCGGTATCGTTACAGTTGACGGCCGGCGGCTCAAACACGGCAGTCCGCGTGCAGCGCGTGAGTTTGGCCTGGGACTCGTACCAGAGGACCGCAAGAATCAGGGCCTGGTACTCAGCCTCTCGGTTGCGGAGAACCTCGGCCTCGCAACTCTTGACCGGGTGTCTCACGGCGGTGTCGTTGACCGGCGCGCTATCCACCAACGCGCCACCCGGATGGTTGACAGCCTCGGTGTGCGAACGCCCAACGTTGACGTGACCGTGTCTGCTCTCTCGGGAGGCAACCAGCAGAAGGTAGCGATCGGCAAGTGGCTGTTGGCCGAGAGCAAGGTGCTCATCCTCGATGAGCCGACCCGCGGCGTGGACGTCGGCGCCAAAGTGGAGATCTATCAGCTGATCAACACCCTCAAGGCCGCTGGAGGAGCCGTGGTCCTGGTCTCCAGTGAGCTCCCCGAGGTGCTCGGCATGAGCGACCGTCTGCTCGTCATGGCCGAGGGCAGGATCACCGGGGAGCTTGTCGCCGCTGAGGCCAGCCAGGAAGACGTGATGGAGTTAGCAGTCCGAGGGAAGGAGCCGGCCGTTGTCTAGCACCGGCGCGGTTGCGCCAAAGGACGTCTCGCGCTCATCCGAGCCCCGCTCCCGAAGCGCTGCTCTCAGGGCGTTGCTGTCTCGTAACGGCCCACTAGGCGGCTTGGTCCTGCTGGTGGTCGTCCTCACCATCATGTCGGCAGACTTTCTCACTGTTGACAACATTCTCAATATCGGTACGCAGACGGCGGTTATCGCAATCCTTGCGTACGGCCAGACTTTCGTCATCGTCGCCGGGGGCATCGACTTGTCGGTCGGTAGCACCCTCGGCTTGACCGGCGTCGTCCTCGGCTGGCTGATCGCCTCAGCAGTTGTGCCGTGGCCGTTAGCGGTAGTCCTAGCTTTGGCTGTTGGGCTGGTGGTGGGCTTGGTCAACGGCCTACTCATTGCGTATGGTCGGCTACCGGCCTTCATCGCGACCTTGGCGGTCCTGAGTTCTGCGCGAGGTCTAGCGTTGGTAATCTCTGGAGGTGTCCCGGTTAGCGGCCTGCCTTCAGTGTTGCAAACGCTCGGCTCCGGAAACCTGTTCGGGATCGTTCCCTACCCATTCCTCGTCATGCTCGTGATGTTCGCGATTACAGCATTCATCTTGCAGCGGGCGTACGTCGGCCGGTGCATGTACGCGATCGGCGGCAACCAGGAAGCAGCACGTCTGTCGGGTATCAACGTGACTCGCCAAACGCTAGTGACCTACGGGTTGGCAGCGGTTTTCGCGGCCGTCGGTGGTGTGTTGTCAGCCGCACGACTGGCCTCCGCTCAACCGCAGGCTGGCACCGGCTTCGAACTCGATGCGATCGCGGCCGTAGTCATTGGCGGCGCAAGTCTGACGGGTGGGGTCGGAACCGCAACCGGAACCCTCATTGGAGCGCTGATTCTTGGTGTACTCCGCAATGGTCTCAACCTACTGGCCGTCTCGGCCTTCTGGCAACAGGTCGTCATAGGAGTCGTCATCGTCCTAGCCGTACTCACCGACACGCTGCGCCGTCGGCGCAGCGCCTGACCCGTAAGGGAGACACCGATATGCGCAAGGGCAGCATGATCCTGGCCGTCGTCGTGGCGGCGAGTCTGGCGACAACCGCATGCGGCAATACCCGCTTCAGCGGCGGCGCAGGGAAGGCGAAGACGATTGGATTGAGCATCTCCACGCTCAACAACCCGTTCTTCGTTGCTCTTCGCGACGGCGCCCAATCGGCGGCACAGGACGCGAAAGCTAAACTCAGCGTCACGGACGCGCAGAACGACGCCACTAAGCAGGCCAACGACATCCAGTCGATGATCACGCAGAAGGTAGACGCGATTCTCATCAATCCCGTGGACTCTGACGCCATCGTGCCCTCGGTGCAGGCCGCTAACGCCGCCAAGATCCCCGTTATTGCGCTCGACCGCGGCAGTAACGGCGGTGTGCTGGCGACGACAATCGCCTCCGACAGCATCGCCGGCGGCAAGGTCGCTGCGGATTTCCTCGCCCAGATGGTCGTCAGCGGTCCGGTCGTCGAAATCCAAGGACTCCCTGGCACTTCGGCGGCCCGAGACCGCGGCACCGGATTCGACACGCAGATCGCAACCAAGCAAGCCATCCAGGTGATCGCTAAGCAACCAGCTGGATTTGACCGCGGGCAAGCCCTCAACGTTATGCAGAACCTCCTACAGAGCCATGCCGACATCAAGGGAGTCTTCGCGCAAAACGATGAGATGGCGCTCGGTGCGATTCAGGCGCTTGTCAGCAAAGCAGGAAAGCAGGTCATGGTGGTGGGCTTCGATGGCACGCCCGATGGACTCGCAGCTGTGCAGAACGGCACGATGACTGGGACGGTCGCGCAACAGCCGAAGGTCCTCGGCAGCACGGGTGTCCAGGACGCACTCACAGTCATCGGCGGCGGGAAGGTGGAGGCCAAAAAGAAGGTCGATGTCAAGTTAATTACCAAGGACAATGTCGTCGCCTTCTTGAAAGGTTGACGTGGACGCAGGCGTCGAAGTCTTCGTTGTCGGGTCGATCAACGCCGACATCATGGTCGAGGTGCCTCAGCGGCCGAGCGGTGGGGAGACGGTCTCCGGATCGGACCTCATCACACTGCCCGGAGGCAAAGGCGCCAATCAGGCCGTGGCCGCTGCTCGTCTAGGCGGTCGGGTGGCGATGCTTGGTCGAGTTGGCCAAGACAGCGGCGGCGACATGGTCACGGCCGCGCTTGTCAGAGCGGGCGTAGACATCACCGACGTCAAGGCATTGCCGGACGTCCCGACAGGCGTCGCCCTCATTATCCTGACTCCCGACGGGGAGAACTCCATCGTCGTCTCGCCCGGCGCAAACGGTCGGCTTACACCTCACGACGTCAATGCGGCTCATGAGCGCATCACCCGAGCGGCGGTGCTGTTATTGCAACTCGAGGTGCCTCTGGACACCGTATTACGGGCGGTGGAACTGAGCGCCGAGGCGAGCGGCCGAGTCATACTCAACGCGGCCCCGCCGCACCTGCTTCCCGACGTGATCCTGCGCGAGCTCGACCCGCTCGTTGTAAACGAGCACGAGGCGGCTGTACTGCTCGGGCACCCGCCTGAGGGCAGCGGAGAAGAAGTGGCACGCCGGCTATGCGACCTCGGCCCCCGAACCGTGGTGGTAACGCTAGGAGCTGCGGGGGCGGCCTTTGCCGATGGCGGTGTTTCTGGCGTAATCCGGGCGCCAAGCGTGCGGGTAGTCGACACGACCGGAGCGGGAGACGCCTTCGTGGGGGCGCTCTCACTTGCTCTGGCTCGCGGGCACGATCTTGAGGCCGCCTGTCGTTACGGCGCCGGCGCCGCCTCATGGGCTGTCCGGGGGAAGGGAGCGCAGGCGTCGTTCCCGGAAGCCGGGACGCTCGACATCCCGGAGGTGCCATGAAGTGTCGAGGCCTCCTCAATGCTGCCCTCTCCGCGGCCTTCGCGAAACTCCTGTAGGCACACAACAAGGCGCGCTCGACGAGAGGAGCGACTACGTGTTCATCCTCGTCTCGAGGTCCTTCGATGCAGCCAGTTGCGGCGGCGCCCGGTTAAGCGTGCTGCAGTAACACGACCCCTGGGGTTCCATAGTCCGTTCCTGCAGGTCAGCCATGCTGTTGGTGAGCTCGTGTGCCCGTCATCTGCGGAAGTCCGGCCTAGACACCGCATCCGTGTCGGTGCCCCCGGACGACCGACGGATCCGTTCATTCGCGTTGCTGTAGCGGGGCGCTCGGTCCGACGACGGCTGCTGCGAGCGCCAGCATCTCTGCACGGCGGTGGTCGCCCGCAGGCCGGCGACGTCACTGACCAAGAACACAGCCGATCATCCGGGTTTCTGCAGGAACTCGGCGTGGTGGGCCGGTAGGGGGCAGCTGCGGCCGCTGATCAGGTGCGGCGTCCCGCACTACCGCGGTCAGGGCGCGTACAGCAGGGCGTTCAGCGCGGCGGCCGCGACCGCCGAGCCGCCCTTCTCGCTGACGTTGGACACCTGCGGCAGGCCGCTGGCGCGCAGCGCCGCCTTGCTCTCGGCGGCGCCGACGAAGCCGACCGGCAGGCCCACCACCAGGGCCGGCAGGACGTCCAGCGAGATCAGCTCGAACAGCGCCGTCGGTGCGCAGCCCACCACCCAGACCGCGCCCGGCCCGACCTCGGCGTAGGCCAGCCGCACCGCCGCCGCCGACCGCGTCAGGCCCTCGTGAGCGGCCACCGACCCGAGCCGGCAGACCACCTCCCGCGCCGTGATCCCGGCCGCGACCATCTGGACGTCGGCGACGATCGGCGCACCCGCCACGAGCGCGTCGTACCCGGCTTGCAGGGCAGCCTCGTCGCACACCAGGTCGTCGACGTAGCCCAGGTCGGCACTGGCGTGCACCACCCGCTCGGTGACGGCACGCACCAGCGGCGTGAGGTGCGACAGGTCCACCCGGGAGCGCAGGACGGCGTACGACTGCTGCTCGATCGGGTGGACGGCGGGCCGGCTCATGCGAACCACCGCAGCTTCTCGCGCAGGCGCACGACCTCGCCGACGACGGTCGCAACGGGGGCCGCCAGGCCGACCGCCGCCACGTCGTCGGCGAGCGAGGCCAGCGTGCCGACAACCACCCGCTGCTCAGGGATGGTGCCCTGCTCGATGCAGGCCGCCGGCGTCCCGGGGTCGCGGCCGTACCGGACCAGCCCGTCGGCGAGCACCCGCAGCCGGTCCAGCCCCATCAGGATGACCAGCGTGCCGGGGCCCTGCGCCAGCGCCTGCCAGCGCACCCGGCTGGCCGGGTCGTCCGGGTCCAGGTGACCGGTGACGATGCAGACGTCCTGGGTGTAGCCACGGGCGGTGACCGGGATCCCGGCGTACGCGGGCGCAGCGACCGCACTGCTGATGCCGGGCACGACCTGGAAGGCGATGCCGGCATCGACGAGCGCCTCAGCCTCCTCGCTGCCCCGGCCGAACACGAACGGGTCGCCGCCCTTGAGGCGCACCACCCGGTGGCCGGCCCGGGCGTACGCGACCAGCTGCGCGTTGATCTCGTCCTGGCGCGGCGCGGTGCCGGTCCAGCTGGTCTTGCCGACATCGACGACCTGCGCGCCGGGGCGGACGTGCTCCAGCACCTGTTTCGCGACCAGCCGGTCGACGAGCACGACGTCGGCCTCGCCGAGCAGCTGCGCGGCCTTGAGCGTCAGCAGCCCCGGGTCGCCGGGACCGGCGCCCACCAGCGCGACGGTGCCGGGGGTCACGGCCTCAGCTCCAGGATCGCGTCGGCGGGGCACACCTCGACGCACTCGCCGCAGGAGGTGCAGCGGTCTTCGCGGACGACCAGCGGCAGCGACGGCGCGATGGCGTGCTCCGGGCAGGTGAGCAGGCAGGCGCCGCAGGCCGTACAGGTGTCCAGCACGAGGTAGCTCACCGGGGCGCCCATCGGTAGCCCCGGGGGGTGACGAACCGGCCGGCCACGACGGTGCTCTGCGAGGAGCCGACGACGACGCACGCGTACATGGTGACGCGGTCGCAGTCCAGCTCGCCGAGCGTGGTCAGCTCGACGCTCTCGCGCGGCCGCGAGGCGTCCGTGACGACCCCGACCGGCGTGCTGACCGGGCGGTGCTCCAACAGCAGCTCGACGGCTCTGGGCAGCTGCCAGTCACGGCCCTGGCTGCGCGGGTTGTAGAAGGTCACGACGAGGTCGGCCACCGCCACCGCGCGCACCCGCGCCTCGATCGCCCCCCACGGGGTGTGCAGGTCCGACAGGCTGATGCTGGCGTGATCATGCCCGAGCGGCGCCCCGAGCAGGCTCGAGGCGGCCAGCGCCGCGGTCACACCGGGCACCCCCACCACGTCGATGTCGGTGCCGGCGACCTCCAGCGCCGGCGACGCCATCGCGTAGACGCCCGCGTCACCGGAGCCGATCAGCGCCACCGCATGCCCCTGGCGGGCCTCGCGCACGGCACTGTGCGCGCGCTCCTCCTCGCGGCCGAGGCCGGTCTCGAGCAGCCGGGTGCCGGGGCGGGCCAGATCGCGCACCTGGTCGACGTACTGGTCGAGGCCGACCCACACCGAAGCCCGGCGCAGCTCGGCCTCGGCCCGCGGGGTCACCAGGTCACGGGCGCCGGGTCCGAGCCCGACCAGCGCGAGCCGGCCGCGGGGCCGGCGCCTGGCGACCGCGACGGTGCCCATCGCGCTCTTGCGCTTGGGGACGACCAGCTCATCGCCGAGCAGCAGGGCGGCGGCCTCCGCGACGCTCGGCGTACCGAGCGCGGCCTGCGGGTGGGCGCTCGGGTTGGGCACGTCGACCTGCGCGAGCACCTCTGCGGCGTACGTCGTGAGCGGCCAGCCGCGGCGCGCGCAGAGCAGGGCGATGCCGGGCTCGGCGGCCTTGGCGTCGGCCGTCCCGACAGCGCAGACCGACTCGGCGGACAGCCCCGCGTCGGCCAGTGCCCGGTCCACGAGCGCCTCCAGCTCCTCGGTCGGTACCCCTTTGGAGGCACCGACCCCGAGCACCAGTGACGGTGGCCGGAGCACCGCGGTGAGCGGGTCGAGGGCGACCAGCCGGTCGGTGACCAGCAGGACGTACTCGCCGTCGTCGTCGAGGGGCAGCGCCGGCAGCGGCCAGGTGACGTCGGCCGTCAGCCGTACCGGCTCGCCATCGAGCATCGCCCGGCTCACCGCGGCTACCGCGCCCTCGATCGGCCAGCCGAGGGTGTCGAGCCCGGGCAGGCCGACGGCATCGGTGGCTGTCGTCACGACGGCCTGCGCGCCGAGCACCGCAGCGACCCGGTGCGCAAGCGCGTTCGCGCCCCCGCGATGGCCACCGACCAGCGCGACCGCGAAGCGCTGCGCCTCATCGACGCAGACGACGCCCGGGTCGGTCGCCTTGTCCTGCAGCAGCGGTGCGAGCAGCCGCACGGTCGCGCCCGTGGCGAGCAGGCAGACCAGCGCGTCGCAGTCGCGCCAGGCATCGGCGAAGCGGCGTACGTCGTAGGTCCGGGTGCCGCCGAGCGCCCGAAGCCGGGCCGCGGCGACGCGCCCGGCCGCGGTCGTCGTGACCAGGCCGATCACGGGCGGGTACCCCACAGCAGTAGCACCGGGTTGGTGGCGGCCAGCGCGGTCGCACCGCCGAGCGGCCGCAGCCGGGCGGCGGACAGCAGCACGCCGTCGACGTCGTAGGGCGCCAGCGCGGCCTGCACCTCGGCGACCCGATCGATCGCGGCCAGCGCGACAACGACCACCCGTGGCCCACGTGCGACGCAGGCCCCGACGATGTCGGCGACGTCGGACCCGCCGCCGCCGACGAAGACCGCGTCCGGGTCGGGTAGTGGGCCGAGTGCCGCGGGGGCGGCGCCCTGCACGACCTGCACGTCGACGCCGTGCGCCAGGGCGTTGGCCTCGAGGTGCGACACGTCACCGCGCTCCACCGCGATCACGGCGGCGCCGAGCCGCGCGCACTCGACGCCCACCGAGCCGCTGCCCGCGCCGATGTCCCAGACCAGGTCACCGAGACGCGGGCCGAGCCTGGCCAGCGCGAGCGCGCGTACCTCGGCCTTGGTGACCATGCCGTCGCGGTGCGAGAACGCGTCCTCGGGCAGCGCCCACCCGGCCGGCTGCTCCCGGCCGGCCAGCCAGCCGGGACCGGTGGCGAGACGGTCTTCGGCGACGGACAGCACGACGCTGAGGGTGGACCACTGCTGCTCGGCCGCCTCGGCCGGGGACACCCAGCCGGTCCGCTCCTGCGGCGACCCGAGGTCCTCGGCCACGAACAGCCGCCGCGTTCCGCGCAGCGCGGCGCCCAGCTCGGCCGGGCCGGCGCCGGGACCGGTCAGTACCGCGACCTTGTGATGCGCGCGGCAGGCCGCCACCGCGCGGCGCAGTTCGCGGCCGTGCGCGCTGACCACGACGGCGTCGTCCCACGGCAGCCCGGCGCGGGCAAAGGCCAGCGCCACCGAGGACAGCGCCGGATGCACCTGCGGGTCGAGACCGGCCGCCCGCAGAGCCCGCACGATGCCGAACAGGCCGGGGTCGCCGCTGGCCAGCACCACGGCGCGGCCCCGGTGCCCGGCAATCTGCTCGACGGCGGGTGGCAACCCGCCAAGGACAACCGTCGGAACCCCGTCCGGTAGGTCCGCGGCGGCGAGGTGACGGGCGCCGCCGACCACCAGGGTCGCTCCGGCCAGCACGTGCGCAGCGTCGGTACGCAGGGCGCCGCCGTCCATGCCGAGCACGCTCACCTGCAGGCGGGCGCTGCCGTCGGACCGGCTCACGTGACCCACGCCGGCTCGGTCGCGGCGACCACCGTGCGGCCGTCCGGGTCGACCATCGCGACCCGCGCCGACAGGCCGCTGAACCGGGTGAGCACGTCGGCCACCTGGGCGCACAGGGCGTCCCCGCACGGCCGGAGCACGCCCGCGGCGGCCCACAGCTCGTACGCATGGCGCGCGGTGTTGGCGGCCGTGACCGCCTCGCGCAGCTCGGGCGGCGACAGCTCTGCGAGCACCGTCAGGTCGACCCGGCTGCGGGTGTAGTGCGTCATCAGCACCCCGCCGGCGAGCTTGGTGAGCTTGCCGGCCATCCCGACGAAGACCACCTCGGTGAGGCCGTCCTGGACCGCCTGACGCAGCGCCGCGCCGGTGAAGTCGCCGACCTCGACGAAGCAGACCTCGGGCAGGTCGGGCAGCAGCCGCATCGCGGCCTTCTCGGTGCGCCCACCGGTCGCCAGCACCAGGGTCGGCAGCTGCTGCGCGGCCATCACGTCGACGGCCTGCACGACCGAGGCCCGCCACGACTCGGTGGAGAACGGGCGTACGACACCGGTCGTCCCCAGGATCGAGATGCCGCCGAGGATGCCGAGCCGCGCATTGGTGGTCTTCTTGGCGCGACGTTCACCGTCGGGCACCGAGATGACGACCCGCAGGCCGCGGACGGCCAGGTCGACCGGCAGGTTGTCGCGGATCATCTGCCTCGGCACCGGGTTGATCGCCGGCCCGCCGACCTCAAGGCCCAGACCGGGCTTGGTCACGACCCCGACGCCGACACCGCCGTCGAGCTGCAGCCCCGGCGTCGCCAGCCAGCTGACCGTCGCCGTCAGGTGCGCGCCGTGCGTGACGTCGGGGTCGTCGCCGGCGTCCTTGACCACGACGGCCTCCGCGCGGTCCGGCGCGACCTCGCAGCGCTCGACGTCGAACCCGACCAGCCGCTCGTCGGGCAGCACGACATCGACGTGGGTCTGTGCCTGCTGGGTCATCAGTGCGGTGGTGGCCGCCCTGGCCGCCGCGGCGCTGCAGGTGCCGGTGGTCCAGCCGCTGCGCAGCGGTCCGCGGCGGACCTTCGCCGTACGCGGCAGGTCAGGCTCGCGCAGCTCGCGCCCGGTCACGCGCCCTCGAGCGCCCTGTCCCGGGCTCGCAGCTCGGTACGCGCCGCGGCGCTCTCCACCTTGCGGTGCTCGTGGAAGTGCCCGGGGTGGTAGAGGTGCGAGCGCGTTCCGCCGGCGGCCAGCGCCGGGCCGACCAGCACCATCGTGTGCTTGTACAGCTTGTGCTCCCTGACCTTGGCGGCGAGCTCACCGAGCCGGCACTCGAAGACCAGCTCGTCCGGCCAGGTCGCGGCGTAGGCCACCACGCAGGGTGTGTCGTCGTCGTAGGTGCCGGCCGCCAGCAGCTCGTCCTGCAGCTGCTTGGTGCGCGCCGCCGACAGGAACAGCGCCATCGTCGTGCCGTGCTCGGCGAACGCCCGGACGCTCTCCCGCGAGGGCATCGGCGTCTTGCCGCCCTCGAGCCTGGTGAGCACGACCGACTGCGCGACCTCGGGGATCGTCAGCTCGCGCTGCACGATCGCGGCGACCGCGGTGAAGCTGCTGACACCGGGCACCACCTCGGTCGTCAGCCCGAGCCGGGTGCACAGCTCGTGCTGCTCCTGAGTCGCGCCCCACAGCGCCGGGTCGCCGGAGTGGATGCGCGCGACCCGCAGCCCGTCGCGGGCGGCCCGCTCGTAGAGGTGGGTGATGCCCTCCACCGAGTGCTCGGCGCTGTTGACGACCTCCGCGCCCTCGCGGGCGTGCTGCAGGACGTCCTCGTGCACCAGCGAGGCCGCCCAGATGACGATGTCGGCCTCGGCGATGCGGGCCGCGGCCCGCAGGGTCAGCAGGTCGGCCGCGCCGGGGCCGGCGCCCACGAAGCTCACGTGCCCGCTCACAGCTTCGATCCTCTCCCCGTACGCCCCGCCGCCGGCACGATCACGGTCGACAGGTACGGCGTCTCGCCGGACAGCTCGGCGGCCGGCCCGACCTGCTCGTTGGGCAGGCCGAGCGCGGCGCCGTACACCGCGCCGTCGAGCCGGCCGAGCCGGGCGAGGACCTCGAGCACCTGCGGCATCCGCCGGCCGCCCTTGTACGCCACCACCGTGTCGAAGTGCGTGAGCGCCTCCTCGAACGCCGGCACCCCGGCGGTCAGCGGCAGCAGCGCGAGGGACTCGGTGCCCTCGCAGAGCACCGTGCCGCTGCGGGCGGCGAGGTCCTGCATCGCGGTGATGCCGGGCACCGTCTCGACGATCACCTGCGGGAGCCGCTCGCGGACGGCATCCGCGAGGTAGGTGAAGGTGGAGTAGACGTTCGGATCGCCGATGGTGGCGAACGCGACGCTCTGCGTGCCGGTACTGAGGAGCTGCGCGACCTGGTCGGCAGCCGCCTCCCACGCCGACAGCCGCTCGGCCGTCGGGCCGCCGCGGTCATCCAGCGCGAACACCAGGCGCAGCGGCTCCCGGTCGGTGTGCGCGCGCACGGTCGCCTCCGCGCGGCCCTGCTCGTCGGCGTCCATCACCGGGACGACGACGACGTCGGCCTCGCGGAGCACGCGGACGCCCTTGACGGTCACCAGCTCAGGATCTCCCGGCCCCACGCCCACCCCGATCAGCCGCACCGCGCCACCCCCGCGGCCAGCGCAGCGTCGACGAACCGCTCAGCGACGCCGTCGATGCCGGCCCAGTGCAGGTGGACGTACGAGGCGTGCACGCCGCCCTGCACGAACCCTTCGGGACGATCGCCCAGCTCCCAGGCCGGCTGCCCGCCGGCGCCCGGCTCGACGACCGTGCGGTGGAACTCGTGGCCCACGACGGGGTCGTCGCCCAGCCAGGACGGCGTCGCCGCCTTCGTCTCGCGGTAGCCCAGCACCAGCTGCCCCGTCATCCGCGCGCGGGCCGGCAGGACGCCACACATCGGCAGGTCGTCCAGCGCCTCGCACAGGTACAGCAGCCCGGCGCACTCGGCACTGACCGGCGCGCCGGAGCGGGCCAGCGCGGCCACGTCGGCGCGCAGCGTCGCGTTCGCCGACAGCGCCGCGGCGTGCACCTCGGGGAACCCCCCTCCGACGACGAGCCCGGCAGTACCCACCGGCAGGTGCGCGTCGCGTAGCGGGTCGACGATGACGACGTCGGCGCCAGCAGCGCTCAGCAGCTCCGCGGTCTCGGCATAGGAGAACGTGAACGCGGGACCGCCGAGCAGCGCGACCAGCGGCCGGGTGCAGCGCGCCGCGACCGGCGGGGCCCACGGCCGCTCAGCCAACGGACCGGCCGTCCGCGCCAGTGCCAGCAGCGCATCGACGTCGCAGGACGCCTCGATGAGCGCGCCGAGCCGCTGGACCACCGCGACGGCCTCGGGGGCCCGCTCGGCCGCCGGCACCAGGCCCAGGTGCCGGCTCGGCACCTCGATGCCGGCGTCGCGCCGCAGGACCCCGAGCACCGGCGTACCCGCGAGCGCCTCGCGCAGCAGCGCCTCGTGCCGGTCGCTGCCGACCCGGTTCAGGACGACCCCGGCAAGGCGCACGCGCGGGTCGTACGTCGTGAAGCCGTGCACGAGGGCAGCGACGGACCGGCTCTGCGACGAGGCGTCGACGACGAGGACGACCGGCGCGTCGAGCAGCCGGGCGACATGGGCCGTGGAGCCGTGGTCGGTCGCGGCGCGCCCGTCGAACAGGCCCATGACGCCCTCGATGACCGCGACATCGGCCCCCCGCGCGCCGTGCAAGAACAGCGGCGCGACGCGGTGCTCGCCGACCATCATCGGGTCCAGGTTGCGGCCGGGCCGGCCGGTGGCGAGCGCGTGGTAGCCGGGGTCGATGTAGTCGGGCCCGACCTTGTGCGGCGACACAGCCAGCCCCCGCGCGCGCAGCGCGGCCATCAGCCCGGTCGCGACGGTGGTCTTGCCGACACCGCTCGACGGCGCGGCCACCACGAGCCGCGGCACGGTCACCACTCGATCCCCCGCTGGCCCTTCTGGCCGGCGTCCATCGGGTGCTTGATCTTCGTCATCTCCACGACGAGGTCGGCGGCCTCGACCAGTGCGGGGTGCGCACCGCGGCCGGTGATCACGACGTGCTGCCCCTCGGGGCGGTCGCGCAGCGTCGCCACCACGTCGTCGACGTCCACCCAGCCCCACGTCATCGGGTAGGTGAACTCGTCCAGGACGTAGAACCGGTACGTCGAGGCCGCAAGGTCGCGCTTGACCTGCTGCCAGCCTTCGAGGGCGTTGGCGGCATGGTCGTCGTCGCTGCCGCTCTTGCGCGTCCACGACCAGCCCTCACCCATCTTGTGCCAGGTCACGGTGCCGCCCTGACCGGTCCCACCAAGGGTACGCAGCGCGTGCTCCTCCCCCACCTTCCACTTCGCGCTCTTGACGAACTGGAAGACGCCGATCGGCCAGCCCTGGTCCCAGGCGCGCAGCGCGAGCCCGAACGCCGCAGTGCTCTTGCCCTTCATCTCGCCGGTGTGGACGACGACCAGCGCCCGGTTGCGCCGCTGCCGGGTCGTCAGCCCGTCGTCTGGCACGGTGGTCGGCACACCCTGCGGGCTCATCCGCACTCCGCACGCACGTCAGGCCGCCTTCACGATCGCGGTGAGGGCGCCGGCCGACAGCTCCTCGAGCCGCAGGGCGACACCACCGAGGCGCGCACCGAGCTCACCGGCAAGGCCGAGCCGCACCGGGCCGCTCTCGCAGTCGACAACCACGCAGGCCGCGCGGGTACGGGCCAGCTGCGCGGCCGCCAGCTCCGGCGCCGGCCCACTGGTGTGCCGGCCATCGGTGACGACGACCACGAGCGCCCGCCGCGACGGGTCACGGACCGCCTCGACCCGCAGCACCTCGGCGGCCCGCAGCAAGCCCGCCGACAGCGGCGTACGGCCACCGGTCGGCACGACGGCCAGCCGGGCGACGGCGGCCTCGACGCTGCCGGTCGGTGGCAGCGCCAGCTCCGCCGTCGCGCCGCGGAACGTCACGAGCGCGACCTTGTCACGCCGCTGGTAGGCGTCGGTCAGCAGGCTGAGCACCGCCCCCTTGACCGCCCCCATCCGGGCCCGGGCCGCCATCGACCCGGACGCGTCGACGACGAACAGCACCAGGTTGCCCTCACGGCCCTCGCGGGTCGCCTCGCGCAGGTCGGCTGCCCGGAGCAGGACGCCGGGCCCGGTGCGGCCACGCGTGCGCTGGTGCGGCGCCGCTGCCCGCAGCGTCGCGGCCAGGTGCAGCGACGCGAGCCGCCCCTCCGGCAGCCGGGCGCCGGTCAGCCGTCCGTCGGTACCGGCACTGCGTGAGCGTCGACCGGCGGCGCCGGCACGACGGTTGACCCCGGGAACCCGCAGGCTCACCGGCGTGTACGCCTCGCCCGCGCCGACGACCTGCTCGGGCCCCGGGGCCGCGGTCGCCGGCTCCCGGTCGGGGCGCTGCGCCGCGGTCGCCGGCTCCGGCTCTGCGGCACCGCGCTCAGCCGCCCCGCCGTCCGCAAGGGCGTCCTCAGCAGCCCCACGGTCCGCTTGCGGCGCAGCGCCGCCGACCGGGCCGTCGTCGGGCGGCTCAGGGCGCTGCGGCTCGGGCGGCACGCTGTCGAGCGCGTCGTCCAGGCGCTGCTCGTCCAGGCCCGGCGCCTCGAACGGCGTACGGCGGCGGCGGTGCGGCAGGGCCAGCCGGGCGGCGGTGCGTACGTCGTCGGTGGTGACCTCGTCGCGGCCGGCCCAGGCGGCCAGCGCGACGGCCGCCTTGGCGGTCACCAGGTCCGCGCGCAGGCCGTCGACGTCGAACGCCGCGCACACCGTCGTGACCTCGCGGAGGGCCCGGTCGCCGAGCACGACGCGGCCCAGCCGCTCGCGGGCAGCGGCGATGTGCGCCGCCAGGTCGGCGTCGGAGTCCGCATACTGCGCCGCGAAGGCGTCGGGGTCGGCCTCGTACGCCAGCCGCCGGCGTACGACGTCGGCCCGCTCGGCCGGGTCGCGGGTCGCCGCCACCTCGACGGTCAGCCCGAACCGGTCGAGCAGCTGCGGCCGCAGCTCGCCCTCCTCCGGGTTCATCGTCCCGACCAGCAGGAACCGCGCGGCGTGCCGCACCGACACCCCCTCGCGCTCCACGTAGGAGGTGCCGAGCGCGGCCGCGTCGAGCAGCAGGTCGACCAGGTGGTCGTGCAGCAGGTTGACCTCGTCGACGTACAGCACGCCCCGGTGCGCCGCGGCGAGCAGCCCCGGCTCGTACGCCGACACACCGCTGGTCAAGGCCCGCTCGAGGTCGAGCGAGCCGGTCAGCCGGTCCTCGGACGCCCCGACCGGCAGCTCCACGAGCCGCGCCGGGCGGGAGCCGGGCGAGCCGTGCGAGGCGAGGTCCGGGCAGCCGCGGTCGGGCGAGACGGGATCGCAGGAGAACCGGCAGCCGTCCAGCACGGTGACCGCAGGCAGCAGCGACGCCAGCGCGCGTACGACGGTCGACTTCGCGGTGCCCTTCTCGCCACGTACGAGGACCCCGCCGACGGCCGGCGACACCGCGTTGATGATCAGCGCGAGGCGCAGGTCGGCCAGGCCCACGACGGCGGAGAAAGGGTAGGGCGTGCTCACGACCGACACCCGGGCAGGCTCAATGTGACCTTCCTCGGGGTCCGCGCCCCGGGCTGGACGGAAGCGACGGGACCGAGTCTCTGGCTGCCCCGGGATCGGGGGTGACAGTGGCGGGACCGCGCCGGAATCGCACCGGCTTCCTCGGAGGTCGTCGCAGAACACCCAGACCCTAGCTGCCGACAGGTTCCCCGGCCGAAACAGACCAGCCACCGGTCGCCCACCCTTAGCGCGGCTCGGCGTCGAGCCGGCCCTCGGCCTGGTGCACCAGCCCGACCAGCACGACGACGACGACCAGTGCGGCCAGCCCACCGACCAACGCGACAGCCGGCAGCGCCAGCAGGGTGTCCGCGGCCGCCAGGGCAGCAGCGGCGAACGGCCAGCCGAGCCCGCCGCGCCACCGCCGGGCCATCCCGGTGTTCGTCGTTGTCGTCGCCACCAGGTACAGCGCCACCCCGCCGGCGAGCAGCAGCCTGGTGCCGAACGGCACGTCGCCGCGAGCCGACTGGAGCACCGACAGCTGGATGCCGACGCCGATGCTCGCCAGTGCGAGGCACAGCGGCAGCTGACCGAAGACGTAGACGTCGAGCGAGACGGTGCTACCCCGGCCGCCAGTCCGGTCCAGCATCCCTTTCGCGGCCGCGCTTGCCAGGTCGAACCAGCTCCACCACAGCGCCGACGCCAGGATGAACGCGGCCACCCCGACCGCCGCGGCCTGGCCGGTCCAGCGCGCGTCATGCACGCCGTGCGCGACCGCCGCCACCGACTCGCCGAGCACCAGGATGACGAACAGCGAGAAGCGCTCGGGCAGGTGCTCCAGGTGCAGCGGGACCTCGTGCTCCTGAGCCGTGGCCAGGATCGGCACCGCGACCTCGACCAGCACCGCGAGGGCCCACAGCACGAACCGCAGCGGTACGGGGACGGCCAGCGAGGCCGCCCACAGGGCCGCACCGGCGCCGATCCCCAGCAGGTACAGGCGAATCGTCGGCCGGGCAACCTCCACCGAGCGGTACGCGCGGGCGTACTGCGCCAGCAGCACCAGCCGCAGCGCCACCTGGCAGCCGGCGAACAGCCCGGCGCGCGCGCCCGTCGCCTCGGTCGCGGTCGCGGCCAGCCCGATGACGGCGAGCATCGCGGTGAGCTTGTACAGCCGGTAGACGACGTCGTCGTGGTCGAAGCGGTTGGCGTACAGCGTCGAGCTGACCCACGACCACCAGACCGCGCTGAACAGCCCGGCGAAGACCGCCACCCCGTGCAGCGTGACATCGCCGCGCAGGGCCCCGGCGAGCTCGGCGATGACCAGCACGAACGCCAGGTCGAAGAACAGCTCCAGCCACGAGGCCGTCCGCTGCTCGCCGGTCTGCAGGCTCGGTGGGCGTACCAGCTCCTGCCCCATGAGGGCATGGCGGACGCGGCGGTAGGGGGTCGGCACGGGCGTCCCCTACCCAGGCCGGCGCGAGACGTACGGCAGGCTGGCCATGGTCCGGACTCCAGGAGGCGGTGTGCTCGACAAGCGGGTGGCGTCGCTGACCGAGGCTGTGCAGGACGTCCGCGACGGTTCGACCGTGCTGGTCGGCGGCTTCGGCAGCTCCGGTATCCCCGTCGAGCTGACCCACGCGCTGCTCGAGCAGGGCGCCCGGGACCTGGTGCTGGTCACCAACAACGCCGGCAGCGGCGAGTCCGACGTCGCGGCGCTGCTGCGTGAGGGCCGGGTACGCAAGATCATCTGCTCGTACCCGCGGTCGAAGGGCTCGGTGTGGTTCGAGGAGCTGTACCGCGCCCGAAAGGTCGAGCTGGAGCTGGTGCCGCAGGGCACGCTGAGCGAGCGGATGCGGGCTGCCGGCGCCGGCCTCGGTGGCTTCTTCACCCCGACCGGCGCCGACTCGATGCTCGCGCAGGGCAAGGACCCCGCCAACTTCACCGACGCGGACTTCGACGCGGTCGATGGCAACGTGGAGCGCGTCGCCACCCGGATTTTCGCGGTCGAGGAGCCGCTGCCCGGCGACGTCGCGCTGGTCAGGGCCGACCGCGCCGACCGCTGGGGCAACCTCGTCTACCACTCCGCAGCCCGCAACTTCGGCCCGACGATGTGCATGGCGGCGGCGCTGACGGTCGTACAGGTCCGCGAGGTGGTGGCCCTCGGCGAGCTCGACCCGGAGGCCGTCGTCACGCCCGGCGTGTTCGTCGACCGGGTCGTGCAGGTGCCCGGGTGCCGCTGACCCGCGACGAGATGGCCCGCCGCGTCGCGCAGGACATCGCCGACGGCTCGTACGTCAACCTGGGCATCGGGCTGCCCACGCTGGTCGGCAACCACGTGCCCGCGGGCCGCGAGGTCGTCTACCACTCCGAGAACGGCATCCTCGGCCTCGGCCCGGCGCCGCTACCCGGCCAGGAGGACCCCGAGCTGATCAATGCCGGCAAGGAGCTCGTCACGCTGCTCCCCGGCGGAGCGTACGTCCACCACACCGACTCCTTCATCATCATGCGCGGCGGGCACCTGGACGTGTCGGTGCTCGGCGCGTTCCAGGTCGCGGCCAACGGCGACCTTGCGAACTGGGCCACCGACGACGACGACTTCCCGCCGGCGGTCGGCGGCGCGATGGACCTCGCGGTCGGCGCGAAACGGGTGCTGGTACTCACCACGCACACCACCTCGGGCGGCGGGCTCAAACTGCTGGAGCGGTGCACGTACCCGCTGACCGCCGGCGGCGTGGTCGACCGCGTCTACACCGACCTGGCGGTCCTGGACGTCACCCCGGGCGGCTTCCTGGTCCGCGAGCTGGTCGCCGGGATGGCTCCCGAGCAGCTGCAGGCGGTCACGGGCGCGCAGCTGCGCTTCGCCGCCGACGTCGGGGTGCTCACGTGACGCTGCCGGTGTCTGGCGGGCTTCCCGAGCCGACCGGTCCCCCCGCCCCGCGTGCGGAGGTCTTCCTGGGCTACCTGGACTACTTCCGCTCTGTCCTGGTCGACAAGGTGCAGGGGCTGTCCGACGTCGATCTGCGCAGCAGCCGGCTGCCGTCGGGGTGGACGCCGCTGGCGCTGCTGGTGCACCTGACGTACGTCGAGCGACGCTGGCTCGGATGGGGCTTCGAGGGCGAGCCTTTCGCGGAGCCTTGGGGCGACTCCCGCGACTCCCGCGACGGCCGCTGGTACGTCGGGCCGCAGGCGAGTCTCAGCTCCGTCGTCGAGGCGCTGCTGGCGCAGGGCGAGCGCACCCGCGCGGTCGTGCAGTCGCACGAGTTGTCCGACGTCGGCCGACCCGGCCCGCGCTGGGACGGCGCGCCGCCCCCCGCCCTCGAGCGCGTCCTGTTCCACCTGCTGCAGGAGTACGCCAGGCACGCCGGCCACCTGGACGTCGTGCGCGAGCTGGTGGACGGTGCCGTCGGCGAGTAGCCGGGTTGTCAGCTGACCGGGCCGGCTGCTCCGGCCCGCATGACCGGGCTCGGCAGTTGCGGTGCGGGTGCAGCCGGCGATCCCCGGCTCAGGGGAAGACGACGGTGCGGTGGCCGTTGCGCAGCACCCGGTGGTCCAGGTGCCAGCCGACGGCGCGGGCGAGGGCCATGCACTCCAGGTCGCGGCCGACCTCGACCAGCCGGGCGGGGGTGGCCGCGTGATCAACGCGGGCGACCTCCTGCTCGATGATCGGCCCCTCGTCGAGCTCAGCCGTCACGTAGTGGGCGGTCGCCCCGATCAGCTTGACACCGCGCTCGTGCGCCTGGTGGTAGGGCCGCGCTCCCTTGAAGCTCGGCAGGAACGAGTGGTGGATGTTGATGGTGTCAGGGAGCCGGGCGCACAGGTCGTCGGACAGCACCTGCATGTAGCGCGCCAGCACCACGAGATCGGCCCCCTCGGCGATCTGCAGCAGCCGCGCCTCCGCGGCCGGCTTGTCGCCCGGCAGCACCGGCACGTGGTGGAACGCCACCCCGTGCGCCTCGACCAGCCCGCGGAAGTCGGGGTGGTTGGACACCACCGCCACGAGGTCGGCGCGCAGTGCACCGGTGCTGTGCCGGTACAGCAGGTCGTTCAGGCAGTGGCCGAGCTGTGACACCAGGACCACCACCCGGGCCCGCTCGGTCCGGTCGTGCAGCTGCCAGTCCATCCCGTACGAAGACCCGACCGCCCCGAAGGCCCCGCGCAGCCCCACAATGTCGACGCCCCCGGCCGGCGTCGTCAGGTGCACCCGCATGAAGAACAGCCCGGTGCTCTCGTCGCCGAACTGCGAGCTGTCGACGATGTTGCAGTCGTACCGGGCCAGCAGGCCGGTCACGGCGTGCACGATCCCCACCCGGTCGGCGCAGGACAGGGTCAGCACCGCGTGTGCCCCCGTCACGAGCGCCACCCTAGACGCGGGCCGGGGCGACGGAGCGGGCCGCGATCAGCGGGCCGGCAGTGCTGCGTACACCTCGAGATGCCGCTGCGCGCTGGCCCGCCAGCTGAAGCGCTGCGCGACCAGGGCGCCGTGCGCCACCAGCGAGGCCCGGAGGGACATGTCCAGCAGCGCCGTACGAAGCGCCGCAGCGAGGGCCGCGGGGTCGCCGACCGGGACGAGCAGCGCGTCCCGGCCGCCGACGAGGTACTCGCGGAAGACCGGCAGGTCGCTGGTCACCACCGGTAGGCCTGCGCTCATCGCCTCGAGCACCGCCAGGCCGAAGCCCTCCTTCACCGACGGGAAAGCGAGCGCGTCGGCGGCGGCGTACCAGGCGGGGACGTCGTCGTCGGCCACCGTGCCGACCGCGACGACGTCGACGCCGAGCCCGAGCCCAAGGCCGGGCAGCTCGGCCAGGACGGCCTCGCGGTAGGCCCGGTGGTCCTGGAAGGAGTGCCCCCCGATCACGGCGAGCACCGGGCGCAGCCCCTCGGCGACCAGCCGGGACAGCGCCCGGACCAGGGTGGCGCTGCCCTTGCGCGGCTCGATGCCGCCGACCGACAGCAGCAGCGGCCGACCGGTGGCGCCGACCGACGCTCGCAGCGCAGCGGCGCGCACCGGCGAGGCGGAGCTGAAGCGCTCGGCGTCGACGCCGTTGGGCACCACGCCGGCGCGTACGCCGTAGTCCTGCTCGAGGGTGTGGCGCCACACCTCGGAGACGGCGAGCACGACGTCGGGCTCCAGGATCGCCTCGCGCTGGCAGTCCATCAGCACCTGGCTGGTGAAGTCGTCGACGTGGTGCACGGTGCGTACGACGGTGACACCAGCGCCGGCGTCGCGGACCCGCGCCGCCGCCCGCGCGCTGATGCAGTCCTGGGCGTGCAGGACCTCCACGTCGAGCGTGCCGAGCACCCGCTCCAGCGCGTCGATACTGCCGGCGACCTTCTCCTCGAGCGAGCCCGCACCGCTCGGGCCCGGCACGATCGTGACCGGGGCGCGCACCGGCCGGAAGAAGCCCGCCGCCGAGTCGCCGAGTGCGATGACGCGGACGTCCTCGCCGAGCTCGTACAACGCGTCGGCCAGGGCCAGGGTGTGCACGACGCCACCGCGCGGCTTGGTGCTGTAGGTGACCAGAGCGACGCTCACCGGTGCACGTGCTGCCTGCACGCGGCGACGAATGGCGCAGGGCCCGCCCCGCAGGCCCCGCAGGCGGCCGGGCGGCCCTGTGACTGGCGACTCAGGGACATTGTGTGTTTCACCTTAAAATCAAACACGCAAAGTACCGTCAAGGACGGCGCAGCCACGCTCGTCATGGCAACCTCAGGGTGGACATTGTGTGTTGGGAAGGGACGATCAAGCACACAAACTCGAGGGCAGCGGGCGTCCGAGCGCCGGTATGGCCCCCTGTGGCGGTTCGCCGACAGAGCTGGCACCTGCCGGGCTTGGCATAACGGGTGCCTCCCGGCGGACAGGATCAACCGCGAGCAGCCTGCACTCACAGGCCGGTCGCCACCAGCTCCGGTCGGCGCAGGGCAAGGGCGGCGGCGACGTGTGCGGCGCGCGCGTTGGTCTGCGGGACGATGCAGCCGGCCGCCTCGAACGCAGCCTTCTGCCGCGAGTAGACCTGCGGGTCGCCCTCGGTGCCGAGCACGTACGTCACCACCTGGGGGCCACCCCCTGCCATCAGCTCCGCGCAGACCGGGGCGAGCACGCCGGCCGGGTCCTCGTGGCTGCCGTGTCCGAGCACGACATCCAGCAGGACCACTGCCACCGTGGGGTCGCCGCGCAGCGTTCGCAGCAGGTCCAGGCGCGTGCTCAGGTCGATCATCGGGTGCGGGACCCCTCGGGTGTACTCCTCGGCGCCGAGGTCGAGCAGCACATGCGCGCCGGGCGGCGCCGGCACCGTGCGGTCCTTGCGCAGCGGCTCGTTGCTGTGCACCGGGCCGAGGTGGCCCTCGAGCACGACCTGCGCCTCGTAGCAGAGCGTCCCGCCGGAGAACAGGCCCTGCACTGTCGTACGCCGCGGGTCAAGGTGCACGCCCGACACCCGATCGAGCAGCCCCACCGCAAGCGGCGGCACCGTGCCGCCGGCGAGCTCGGCCGCCGCCCGCGCGCCGGCCTCCAGCGTCGGCGCCAGCCGGACACCGGCCGGTGCCGTGACGTCGCCGAGCCCCAGGAAGACAGCGACACCCGGTGTGCCGGTGCACTCGCCGAGCACGGCCGCGGCGGAGGCAGCCGCCGGTGGCTTGGAGACGACCAGCACGGCGGCCGTGCCCACGTCGGCGACCAGGGCCCGGACGGCGAGCTGGGCCATCGCCCCGCCGACCGCTTCGGACAGGTCACGGCCACCGACCCCGACGACCTGGGAGACGGGGACGCCCCACCGGTCGAGCAGCGCCGACACCTCCTGCGCGCCGGTGCCGGCGGCGGCGACGACACCGACAGCCCCACCCCCTGACGCCCAGAGCCCTGCTGCCGACAGCGCAGGGCTCGACAGCACGTTGGCAAAGCCCAGCGCGGTACCGCCCAGGACGGCGGTGCCGGCGCCCGGACCCATCACCAGCAGGCCGAGCCCAGCGGCGCGCGTTTTGAGCTCGATCTCCTGCTCGAGCGGTACGCCGTCGCTGAACAGCAGCACATGCAGCCCGGCGGACAGCGCATGGTGGGCCTCCAGGGCGGCGTACTCCCCCGGCACCGACACGATCGCGACGTTGGCGCCGTCGAGCCGAGCGGCGGCGTCGGTCACGCTGCGCGGGGCGGCCTGCCCTCCCCCGGCGGCCTGCGTGCGCTCCGCGAAGGCCGCCTCCCGGCCGGCCCCGAGGGCGGCGGCCACCACGTCGTCGTCGCCCCCGCGCACCGCCAGGACCAGGTCGTTGGCGCCGAGCCCCGCGAGCTCGGAGCCGCTGAAGCCCGCAGCCGCCAGGTCTTCGAGCCCTTTGGCCGAGGCCATCACCGCGCCGGCCCAGTCGACGCCCTCGAGCCCGTCCATGCTGACGGTCGCGACCATCAGCAGCAGCGAGTCGAGGTAGGTGTCAGCATGGACGTCCACGCCGGACGCGCTCACGCGACCGCGGGCCTGTCCCGGTCCGCCGCAGCCTCGTCGGCCACCAGGACCGTCCCGACCCCGGGCACCCCGGCTGCCGCGTCGGCGAGCAGCTCCGGCGAGGTGATGATGGCGCGTCCGCCGCCGGCGGCGAGGAACTGCAGGGCCGCCGCCACCTTCGGACCCATGCTGCCCGCCGGGAACTGGCCGTCCGCGAGGTGGCCGTGGGCCTCGGCCACCGAGAGCCGGTACGCCGGGCGCTGCCGCGGGGTGCCGAAGTCCAGCTGCACGTGGTCGACGCCGGTGAGCAGGTACAGGTCCCGCGCGCCGAGTGCGATCGCGAGCCCGGCGGCCGCCAGGTCCTTGTCGACGATGGCCTCCACGCCCCGGAAGCGGCCGTCCGCCCCCGCGGTCACGGCAATCCCGCCGCCGCCCGCGGCCAGCACCACGTGTCCGGCGGCGAGCAGGGTGCTGATCGCAGGCAGCTCGAGCACGCCGGTCGGCTGCGGGGAGGCCACCACCCGGCGGTGGCCGCGGCCGGCGTCCTCGGCCACCTGCCAGCCGCGCTGGACGGCCAGCTCGGCCGCGCGCTCGGCAGTGAAGAACGGGCCGATCGGCTTGGTCGGGTGCAGCAGGGCCGGGTCGGCCGGGTCGACCGTCACGTGGGTGACCAGCGCGACGGCCGCGCCGGGCCCGCAGTGCGCGTCGATGGCTCGTACCAGCACGCTGCCGAGCTGGCCCTGGGTCATCGCGCACAGCGCGTACATCGGCTGGCCGGGCACCAGCCGTAGCCCCTCGTCCTGCTGCAGCGCCAGGTTGCCCACCTGCGGGCCGTTGCCGTGTACGACCGCCACCGACCAGCCGTCGCCGACCAGCTCGGCCAGGCAGGCCGCCATCTCGGCCGCGTTCGTCTCGATCTCGGCCGCGGTACCGCGCTGATGGGGTGTGGTGAGGGCGTTGCCCCCCACGGCGACGACAGCGACCGGACTCATCTGCGCCCCCGGGCGCATCGGATAGGTGACGGCATGTGCACGATAGTGAACCCCTTGGCGGCCCGATGGCAATCAGCGGGCCGCGCAGCCGACGACCCGCAGACGACGGCCGGCAGCCGACGACCAAGCCGCAGTCAAGAGCCCAGACCGCAGTCGACGACGCAGAGGAGACGACATGAGCGCGACACCGGCCGCAGGCAACACCGCCGACGAGGTGCCGCTGCAGACCGCAGCAGCGTGGCAGCAGGGCGAGGACCGGCTGTACCAGTCGGCGATGAGCCGGCCCGACATCTACCAGCGCTCGATGGAGCTGGTACGACGAACTGTGGAGCACCTGCGCGGCCTGGGCCCCAGCACCGGCGCGCTGCTGGCCGCCGGCGCGCAGGGCGGCGCCCTCGTCACGGCTGTCGTCCAGGAGCGGCCGATGAGCACCGCCGAGCTGGACCTCGCGCTGGTGTCCGATGCCGCCCTGGCCATGCGGCACCGCGAGGTAGCTGCCGAACAGGCTGCGCTGCGGCGGGTGCGGGCGATCTGGGCGGCCCGCAGCCGGGGCAAGAGCTGGGTCGTCCTGGAGGTGTCCGGTGATAGCGCCGGCGACCCGTTCCTGCCCTACCACCGTCTCGAGGTCGAGGTCGGGACCGGCCGCGCGCTGCTCGTCACCGCAACGCCCGACCCCGACTTCGCCGGTTGCGTACATGCCGTCGAGGCGCTGCACGTCGACCTCGACAACGGCGCGGTGTCCGAGCCGCGTGACACCTCCGTTGCGCCGACGTCACACCCGAACGCCACCGCCCGCGAGCAACACGCAGCAGCCGTACGCGACCGGCTCTCGGCCTCCTGAGCCGACCCTTGCGCGCCACCGTCCGTTCACTATGGTGAACGTCCCGGCGCTCACCGCGCCCCGGACGAAGGGCCCGCCCCATGACCCTGACCGTGTCTCCCGTGTCTCCCGTGTCGCCCCCCTCGGCCCTCGAGGTGGCGCAGCTGCTGACGGCGCTGCAGAGCCAAGGACTGCGAGTCGAGGTGCCGCTCGCGGCGCGGGCAGGCGGCGCCGGTCCCGCCGACGCCGGCATGCTCTACGTCGAGGGTGTGCCGACCACTGTCCCGACCGCGGCGGCGTACGTCGCAGCCTCGCCGTACGTCCTGCGCGGCGACGACGACGGCAGCTGGGGGGTCTACGCAGCAGGGGTTCGGCTGGCGAGCGCGTCGCTCGCGCCGCGACCGAGGTACTACGACCTGACGACCGCAGACGGCATCCCCTACTCCCAGATCGCGCTGCTGCACCTGGACTCGGTCGCCAGCACCGTCCTGCAGACCTGCGCCTACTGGGGCAACGCCGACCAGTGCACGTTCTGCGGCATCGGCGTCACCCTGGCCCAGGGCCGCACGATCGCCAAGAAGACGCCGGCGATGCTTGCGGAGGTGGCGCTGGCCGCCAAGGAGCTGGACGGCGCGGTGGACGCGACGCTGACCACCGGCAGCACCGCCACGCCGGACCGGGGCGCGATGTACGTCGCCCGTTGCGGCGAGGCAGTCAAAGCGGCCGCCGGCCTGCCGGTGCAGGTGCAGTTCGAGCCGCCGGCCGACCTCGACGTCATCGACCGGGTCGCCGGGATGGGCATCGACTCGGTCGGCATCCACGTCGAGACCTTCGACCCAGCCGTGCTTGCCCGGGTCGCGCCGGGCAAGGCGCGCTGGGGCATCGAGGCGTACTTCTCGGCCTGGGAGCGAGCCGTCGCGGCCTTTGGGGCCGGCCAGGTGTCGACGTACGTCATCCTCGGGATGGGCGAGGACCCCAAAGTCACGGTCGACGGCTGCAAGCGGGCCATCGACATGGGTGTCTACCCGTTCATCGTCCCGCTGCGACCGGTGCCGGGCAGTCTGATGGCCGACCTGCTGCCACCGCCGAAGGAGGCCGTCGAGGCGGTGTACCGCCAGGTCGTGCCGTATCTGGCCCGCAAGGGGATGTCGAGTGCAAGCGTGGCGGCCGGGTGCGCACGCTGTCAGGCGTGCTCGGGCATCGGTGCGTTCGAGCGCAGTGCCTCAGAGGACCGTGCACCGGTGGGGGGGCTCGGTGACGGACGTCCTTCCCTCCCACTGTTCGTCGGCGCCTGAGGCACCCTCGCTGCGGTGCCGCCCGGTGCGGGGGGCGGCCGAGTTGGCTGCGCACCACGCGATCCGGCGGGCCGTGTTCGTGACCGAGCAGGCCCTGTTCACCGACGACCGCGACGACTGCGACGACGACCCGGCGACGGTGCACCTGCTGGGCTTCGTCGCCGGCCGGCCGGCCGGCGCCGTCCGGCTCTACCCGCTGGGCCGGGGCACCTGGAAGGGCGACCGGCTGGCGGTGCTGCCCGCCCACCGGCGTTCTGGCATCGGCGGCCCGCTGGTCAACCTTGCCGTCAGCTCCGCAGGTCAGCGCGGCGGGTCGCACATGGTCGCGTCGGTACAGGCCGTCAACACCGCATTCTTCGTCTCGTTGGGATGGGCGCCGGTCGGCGGACCGTTCGACCTACTCGGACTGCCGCACCAGCAGATGACGATCCCGCTGGGCCTCAGGCGTGCAGGTGCGTGACTCCCTCGACCGACAGGTCGAACACCGTCACGGCCTCGCCATCTCGCACCAGCCGGACCAGGCCGTCGCCGGTCAGCACCCCCAGCGGCTCGGCGGTCAACCCCCGGTCGCGGAAGGCCGTGAGGCAGTCGGTCACCCGGTCCGGCGCGCAGGTCAGCAGGAAGGCAAAGCAGGGGAAGCAGCCGAGCCAGTCGGCCAGCGGCACGCCGACCGGCACCGGCAGTGCCGCCAGGTCCACGTCGACGCCGAGCCGGCCGGGCTCCAGCAGCATCGCCAGCGAGCCGACCAGCCCGGCCATGCTGACGTCCTTCGCGGCCACGGCGGCGCCGCTCGCGGCGAGCTGCGCGAGCAGCCGTACGTCACCGGCGAGCCGGTCGCCCCGTTCCAGAAACGACGGGAAGAACAGGAAGTCCTGACGCATCCGGCCCTCCAGGCAGCAGCCCAGCACCAGCACCTGACCGGGCGCGGCTTGCGTCGCCGACAGCACCCGCTGCGCGCGGCCGACGCCGAACGCAGACAGCGCGGGCGGCCCGTCGCTGCGCGTCAGGTGCCCGCCGACGACCGGCACGTCGTACAGCCGCGACGCCCAGTGCATCCCGCGCAGGACCTCCCGCGCGAGGTCCACCGGGCCGACGACGGTGTCGAGCAGAGCCACCGGCACCGCACCCATCGCGGCGAGGTCGTTGACGTTGGCCAGCACCGCGGCGATCCCGGCGCCGTACGGGTCCTGCTGGACGAACGCCGGCAGGATCGCCTCTCCCCCGACCACGACCGAGCCCTCGCCGGCCGGCAGCACCGCGCCGTCATCGCCGGGTCCGGCGTACCAGTCGCCGCCGCCGAAGACCTCGGCGACCAGCGCGATATCGGCCTTCGCGCGCACCCCCGGCAGTTCGCGCAGGCCCTGCGCGAGGGCTTCGAGGTCGGTCATCACAGGCCGGTTGTCGGTGCGCGGGTCACGCCGCGGTGTCTACCATCGTGAACGTCGTGCCCACCTTCCTGTCGCTGCCGACCCGCACCGCCAAGCCGCGGCGGAGCGGGATCACGCACGTCCTGGACGGCGGGCTGCCGGTCGCCGAGGTGGCGCCACTGCTCGGGGTCTGCGGGGCGTACGTCGACGTCTGGAAGTTGGGCTGGGGCACCGCCTACCTCGACCCTGCTCTGGCCGACAAGCTCGCCGTCCTCGACGCACACGGCGTGCTGGCCTGCGCCGGCGGCACCCTGCTGGAGGTGGCGTGGCAGCAGGACGCCGTCGAGCCCTACCTGGACTGGGCGGCCGCGGTCGGCTTCCCGTGCATCGAGGTCTCGCGTGGCGTCGCCGACATGCCGCTGGCCGACAAGCTGGCGGTCGTGAAGTGGGCCGCGGAGCGCTTCATCGTGCTGGCCGAGGTCGGCGCCAAGGACCCGCTCGCCGAGGTCGGCGCGCAGGCGTGGGCGCAGGAGGCCGCAGCGGACCTCGCCGCGGGCGCGACCTGGGTGGTCACCGAGGGGCGCGAGAGCGGCACGGTCGGGCTGTTCACGGCCGACGGCGCAGTGCGGACCGAGGTCGTCGACGCCGTCGTCGCCGCAGTCGGCGTGGGCAGCACGGTCTTCGAGGCGCCCAGAAAAGACCAGCAGGCCTGGCTGATCCGCCGGTTCGGCCCCGACGTCAACCTGGCCAACATCGCGCCCCGCGACGCGCTCGGCCTGGAGGCGCTGCGGCTCGGCCTGCGCGCGGACACCTTCGACGCCTCTGTACGGGCCAGCCGGTCGTGACCGTCGTACCCGGGCGCTACCGCGAGGTCTCGATCACCGACGTGGACGTGCCTTTGGAGTCCGGGCCGCTCCGCGAGCTGATCAGCTCGCGACCGGTGTACCGCCGCACCAGATACATGATCGCCCGGCGCGCCGACCGGGCAGCGCTCGTCGAGGTGTTCACGCAGCCCTCGGAGGCGCTGTTCTGGGACGTCACGGACGTCCGCCTGCTGGCCGGCCCCGACCAGACCGCGTGGGTCGTCCGCCCCGACCTCGACCCGGGGGTGCCGAGCGACCTCGCCCTCGCGGCCTACGGCGTACCGGCCCGGTGCGTCGTGCTGGAGGGGAGGTACGGCCACGTCAGCTTCGTCCTCGACAGCGCACCGCTGCGGCTGCACGTCCTGGACGTCGCCCCGCCCCACCCGGCGAAGCTGCTCGACCAGGTCCGCCGGGTGCTGGACACCGCCGAGGACCTGCCGGGCGTGCTCCCCGTGCCGGAGGTCATCGAGCTCGGCGACCTGGTGCCGGCGGGTGCGACCGGCGACTACCTGCTGCCGTGTCGCGGCGGCGGCATGGACGTGCCCGGTACGACCGTGCACTACCTGGATGAGGTCCCGCCCCGGCGGGACTGGACGCTGCTGGGCTGCGCCCGCTCGCAGCAGATCCACACCGCGCTGTACGACGAGCCGGTACGCCAGATCGACACCTGCCCGCGGACGCTCGCCAGGTCGGTCGAGCTCGGCCCCGGCGAGGTGCTGCTGACCAAGTGCTGCCTGCTCGAGGAGCACGTCGAGGTCGACGGCACGACCGTCGTCGTGCCGTGGGGGGCGTCGTTCGCGCACCTGCGTGAGGCGCTGTCGCTCGCCGTCGGCCGGGCGTGACCGGTCCCGCCCGGATCGCCGACTCGGCGATGTACGCCCACCTGTGGGGGACGTCGGAGGCGCGGGCGGTATTCGGCGAGCAGGCCAGGCTGCAGGGCTGGCTCGACGTGCTCGCGGCGCTCGCCCGCGCGCAGGCCGCGTACGGGCTGGTCCCGCAGGCCGCCGCCGACGACATCACCGCGCACGCCCGCGTCGACCTGCTCGACCTCGGCGTCGTCGCGGAGCAGACCCGCGCGTCCGGGCACTCCACGCTCGGGCTGGTCCGCGCGCTGCGCGACGTGCTGCCCGCCGACGTCCACCCGTACGTGCATCTCGGCGCGAGCGTGCAGGACCTCACCGACACCTGGACCGCCACGGCGCTGCGTACGGTCACCTCCCTGGTGCGCCGGGACCTGCTGCGACTGGAAGACCTGCTGCTGACACTGGCCGTCCGCCACCGCAACACCCTGCAGGCCGGTCGTACGCACGGGCAGCCGGGCGCGCCGTTGACGTTCGGCTGGAAGGCGGCGTCGTGGGCCGACGAGCTGCGCCGCCACTGCGACCGGCTCGATGAGGGCTCCGCCCGGTGGCTGGTCGGGCAGCTCGGCGGCGGCGTCGGCACGCTGGCCGCGCTCGGTCCCGCCGGGCTCGACGTCCGGGCGCGGTTCTGCGCCGAGCTGGGGCTCGCCGACCCGGGCATCTCCTGGCTGACCGCGCGCGACCGGATCGCCGAGGTGGGGTCGGTGCTGGCGATGGTGTGCGGCACGCTGGCCCGAATCGGGCTGGAGGTGTACGAGCTGCAGCGCCCGGAGATCGGGGAGCTGCGCGAGCCTTCGCGGCCCGAGCTGGTCGGCAGCATCACGATGCCGCACAAGCGAAACCCTGAGCGCAGCGAGCACCTCGACACCCTCGCCCGGCTGGTCCGCGCACACGCCGGCGTGCTGCTCGAGGGGATGGTCGGGGCGTCCGAGCGCGACGGGCGCAGCTGGAAGGCCGAGTGGGTCGCGCTGCCCGAGGTCTGCCTGCTGACGACGGCGGCGACCTCGATCGCCGTCGAGCTGGTCGAGGGGCTCGAGGTCGACACCGGCGCGATGGCCCGCAACCTGGTCGCCTGGACCGGCAGCGAGCAGGCCCTCGCGCTGCTCACCCCCCGCCTCGGCAGGCACGCCGCGCAGGCTGCCCTGCACGACGCGCTGCGCGACGGCTGGGAGGCGGGTCGCACGATGGCCGAGTCGCTGCGGCAGCTGCTCCCGGAGGCGGGCGAGCTGGTGCCCGACCCGGGGCTGGCCGGCGCGATGGTGGACCGGGTCGTGGCTCGGGCTGCCAAGGCTTCGCGCGTCGGGGAGCGACCGTGAGGCTCGCGATCCTGCCGACCCCGCTGGTGGAGGCCCCGCGCCTCGCCGAGGCCCTGGGAGTCCGCTCGCTGTACGTCAAGCGCGACGACCTGACCGGCTTCGCGGTCGCCGGCAACAAGGCCCGCCAGCTCGAGCAGCTGCTCGACGAGGCGCTCGCGCGCGGCGCCGACACGCTCGTCACCGGCGGCACGCCCGGCTCGAACTTCGTCCAGGCCGCCAGTGCGGCTGCCGCCTGGGCCGGGCTGGGCTGCCACCTGGTGCTGGCCGGCTCCGCGCGGCCGGCCCGCTCGCACCCCAACCTGGCCGCCGCGGTCGCCTGGGGGGCCGAGCTGCACTGGACCGACGACCCCGACCGCGGCAGCGTCGACGGCGCGCTCACCCGGGTCGCCGTCGGTCTGGTCGGCCGCGGCCTCGTCCCCTACGTCATGCCGCGGGGCGGCGCCAACGCGACCGGGGCATCGGGCTACCGGCTGGCCGCCGACGAGCTGCTCGCGCAGCTGCCGGTCGACGAGCCACCGGTCGTCGTCGTGTCGACCGGGGCGGGCGGCACGCTGGCGGGGCTGGTCGCCGGCAACGTCGCGCTCGGCCGGCCGTTCCGGCTGGTCGGCGCGTCGGTCAGCCGGTCCCCCGACCAGGTCGCCGAGCGGGTGCTCGCGCTGGCCCGCGAGGTCGCCGGCCAGCGCGGCGAGCTGGCCCCGACCGAGGCCGACGTCCAGGTCGTCGACGCCCGCGGGCCCGGGCACGCCCTGCCCAGCCACGAGGGCGACCTCGCCGCCGACCTCGCCCTGCGTACCGCCGGCCTGGTCCTCGACCCGGTCTACACGGCGAAGGCGCTCGCGGTGCTGCCATCGGTCGTCGGCGACGGGCCGGCCGTCTTCTGGCACACCGGCGGGCTGCTCGACGCCGTCGCCGCCTTCCTACAGGAGCCCACATGAGCGCCGCGACCGGTTTCAGCCCCACCGCCGATCCCGTCCCCACCAACCACCGCCTCGGCGCCCCGCGCGACCGGCCCGCCCCGGAGCTGATCGCCTCCGGCTTCACCCTGGAGAACGCCGACGCGCCCCTGCTGCACAGCGGCCTCAACCTCGCCGACGTCGCGCACGTGCTCGACCTGCGGGCCCACGGCATCGTCCCCGACAGCCCGGCCCGCCGGCTGCTCGCCGTGCTGCTCGAGGCCGAGGCGACCGCCCCGGAGGACTTCCCGTACGACCCGGAGTACGGCGAGCCGTACAACAGCCGCGAGCGGGCGTTCACCGCGGCGATCGGCGACGACGCCGGCTGGCTGCACGCCGGCCGGCCGCGCCGCGAGGCGGTGCGCATCGCGTTGCGCCTGCACCTGCGCACGCAGATTGCCGAGCTGATCCGGGACGCCGCCGCCCTCGCCGAGACCCTCGCCACGACGTCGGCCGCGCACAGCCGCACCTGGATGCCCGACCAGACCTACCTGCAGCACGCTCAGCCGTCGACGTTCGGGCACTACCTGCTGTCCTTTGCCTACGCGGTGCTGCGCGACGCCCGCCGGCTCGTCGACGCGCTCGCCTGGACCAACACCAGCCCCGGCGGGGCCGGCTGCGTCAACGGCTCGCGGCTGCTGGACGACCGTGGCCCGGTCGCCCGGATGCTCGGTTTCGACGGGGTCATCGAGCACACCCGTGACGCGATGTGGCAGACCGACGGGCTGGTCGACGTGCTGGCGACCGCCGCCTCGCTGGTCGGTACGCAGAGCAAGCTCGCCGAGGACCTGGAGATCTGGGCGAGCAGCGAGTTCGACTACGTCACGGTCGCCGACGGGTTCAGCCGTAGCAGCGTGCTGATGCCGCAGAAGCGCAACCCGTACGCCCTGTCGATCGTTCGCGGCGCCAGCGGCACCCTGATCGGCCGGCTGAGCGGTTTCCTCGCGATCGTCAAGAGCCCGTCGGCGCGCAGCGACAACCTGATCTACGCGTACGGCGAGGTGCCCCGCGCGCTGGACATGGCGTTGCGTACGACCCGGCTGACCGACGGCGTCGTCCGCACCCTTGAGGTGAACGGGGCGCGGATGTGGGCGGCGCTGGAGGGCGGCTTCAGCCAGGCGACCGACCTGGCGGAGTACGTCATGCAGACCTGCGACCTGGACTACCGCACGGCCTACCAGGTCGTCGGCGTCGCGGTACGCACCGCGAGCACGTCGGGGCTGCGGGGCATCGACCTCTCCGGCGCGATGCTCGACGCCGCCGCCCTCGAGCACGCCGGCCGCACCATCGGGCTGACCGGCACCGACCTGTCGGAGGTGCTCGACCCCCGGCACATCGTCGCGACCCGGACGGCGGCGGGCGGCGCCGCGCCCCCCGTCGTGGAAGGCATGGCCGTCGACTGCATCGAGGCCGCCCGCGACCTGTCCGCGCTCGCACTGGCCCGGCTCGCCGGCTTCGACACCGCCCGCCGCACACTGCTCGACACCGCCGCTGCGGTGGCCGCCGGCCCGGAGCGGGCCGTATGAGTGCCGCGATCCAGCTGCCGACCGAGGTCGCCGTCGTCAACGTCGGGCTGCCGCTGTTCGCAGCGGCCGTCACCGCGCAGGGCCGGCCGTCGGTCCAGGTCGACTGGCGGGTACCCGCCG
>ENA-OFCD01000139-OFCD01000139.1-metagenomes-genome-assembly--contig:-NODE-139-length-47445-cov-3.560772_pt1 | contig 47445 bp, 41 predicted proteins | sample MGYA00153392_OFCD01 | MGnify analysis MGYA00153392 | reverse complement strand
CATCACCAGCCGCATTGCCCGCTCGGGCGCGCGGGCTGCGGCCTCGAGTGCGATCAGCGAGCCCATGCTGTGGCCCACGAGCGCGGCTTGCGCGACGCCGGCGGCATCGAGCAGCGCCAGCAGCCAGTCGGCGAGCGCCTCGACGCTGGCGAGCGCCGGCCCTTCGCTGCCCGAATGGCCGGGCAGATCGACCGCGAGGGTCACGTCGAGCGCAATACCAATGTCGGGTTGGAGGGCGTAGGCCGCCGTCGTCGCGCCGCGCAGTCCGAGCGGAACGAGATCGTCGCCCGCCTTGGAATGGGCGTGATCGCACGCAAATTGGGCACGTCTTGGAGAGTCTACGTGCCGTCACCTGAGGAAAAAGCGGACGCCGTGTAGCGCGATGTTACAATCGTTGCTGCACGCGTAGCCGCCCATGGAGGTCATATGGGAGCTCGCAATTACGGACCCGTCCGCAAGGTACGCCGAGACGGTCGGGTCATCTGGGTCATTGATTTTTTCTGGTTCGACAAATCGGGACGCAAGCAGCGTTACCGTCGCGACGCGCATGTTCAAACACGCGAGAGTGCTCTCCTTGAGGCACGCTCGCTCCAAGAGCGCGCGCACCGTGACGGCTCGCTCGCGCTCAAGCCCGCCACGCCCACGTTTCGATCTTTCGTCGAAGGGTCGTTTCGTGAGCTTCGATTGCCGCATTTTCGGCAATCGACACGAACGCGCTACGAGGCACTGCTCGGACAGGGCTTGCTCGATCACTTCGGCTCGATGAGACTCGACGCGATCAGCAACGATGCGATGCATGCGTTCGCGGCCAAACTCGCTGCACGCAAGGTGCAGTTGAAGGGTGCGCTCACCCTGCTCGGCACCATCCTGCGCTCGGCGTTCGAGTTGGGTTTGCTCGACACGATGCAGCGCATCCCACGCCTGTGGAAGGAAAGTCGAAAGCTGCCGTCGGCGCCGTCCTTGGATGACGTCGCGCGTCTCGTAGCCTCGGCGAGAGGTTGGCTCCGAACCGCAATCGCGCTCGCGGCCTATGCGGGACTTCGGTCGGGTGAGGTGCGTGCTCTTGAAGTCCAAGACGTGCAGCTCGCCGATGGTCATCTCCTCGTGCGACGAGCGCTTTCGGAGGCAGAGGTGACGACACCGAAGTCCGGGCACGAGCGCTTTGTGCCGATTGGCGCACTGCTCAAGCCCGTGTTGGAGGAAGCAATCAGCACGAGAGCGCCGAAAGCGCGCATCGTGGTGACGAGCAAGGGCACGACGCCGTCTCGTCAAGCGATCCTTGGTCGCCTCAAGAAGCTCGAGGCGAAGATCGGGATGCACGGCTGGACGTTCCACCAGTTCCGTCACGCCTTCTGCACGGGGCTGCTGCGTAGCGGTGCCAACGTGGAGATCGTGCGTGGACTCGCTGGCCACGCATCGCTCGCGCACACGCAGCGCTACGTGCACGCGATGGGCGCGGACGCAACGGCTGCGATGGAGCGATTCCAGCCTCGCTAGTGGCAACGGTGTGGTAACGCCCTCAACGTCGAATCACGAACCCCGCAAGAACATGGGGCGGAACCGCTGAATTTAGTCGGGGCGAGAGGATTTGAACCTCCGACTCCCTGGTCCCGAACCAGGTGCGCTACCAGGCTGCGCTACGCCCCGATGCCGCAGAGCGGCCGCGTAAACTAAGGCGCGTCTTATGAAGAGCCCGCGGCCAAACGTCAACTCTTTTTCTGGACGGTCGGGCCTGCCCGCCTCTGACAAGCCACCCTTTCCGCGGTTTCCCGAATTCTCGTGACACTAGACACGGGTTGAACCAATACTGGAATCAGTTCCGTCGTCAGCGGACACCAGCGTCGGACTTTTACCCGGAGACGTCTATGGCCATCGAGCTTCCCGCAGTTCGTATTCTCATCGTCGACGACGACAAAGCCATCTGCGATTACATGCAGACCCTGCTCGAAGCCGACGGCTTCCACGTGAAGGCGGTGAGCGATCCGACGCTCGTCGAGGGCGAGGTTCGCGAGGGCGGTTATCACCTCATCATCCTCGACTTGATGATGCCCAAGCTGGACGGCATCGAGGTTCTGCGCCGCATCCGCAAGCTCGATACGGACATCGCGGTCGTGATCTTCACGGGCGATCCCAACCTGGAGAGCGCGGTCGCTTCGATGAAGCTGGACGCGGTGGACTACATCAAAAAGCCGTTCAACGTGGACGAGTTCCGCGCGGTGCTCGATCGTGTGATGCGCAAGAAGGGTCTCGCGCGATCGCCCGAGGAGCAGCTGCATCGCGTGATCGGCGACACCATCCGCGGCTTACGCAAAGAGAAGGACCTCACGCTGAAGCAGATGTCGCGACGCACGGGCCTCAGCGTCTCGCTGCTCAGCCAAATCGAGCGCGCGGAGTCGAGCGCTTCGATCTCGAGCCTGTACAAAATCGCGATCGCGCTCGAGTCGCGCATCCAGGATCTGTTCGGCGAGTACTGACCCCATGAACGTGCTCTTGCGACGAGACTGAGACATCGCGGCGGCGGGCGTGTCGCGCTAAGCTCGCGCGCATGCATCGTCATCGCGTTGTACGGCTTTCGGCCCTCCTCGTCGCCATCGGGGCGGCCGCCCTCACGTTCCGCTCGGACCGGGCGCTCGCGGCGTGGCCCCCGGCGGCAGACGCGAACTTCGAAGACCCCGCGAACTGGCCCAACGACCCCGGGTACGCGGGCCGCTGGAACTATTGGTCGTGGCTCCCGAAGCAGCAGCCGCTCGTCAAGCCGTACCTCGACGCGGACAAGAAGCTCGGTGCCTCGGGCATGAGCGTCGACAAGGCGTGGGTGCTGACCACCGGCCGGCCCGACGTGCGCATCGCGGTGCTGGACAGCGGCATCGAGTGGAACTCGCCGGACATCGCCAACAAGGCGTGGCTCAACCCCGGAGAGCTCAAGGGCGTATGGAAGCCCTTGGACAAGAACGGCAAGGCCTGCCTCGGCGTGGGTGCGCTCGCGGGCTACGACTGCAACGGTGACGGCGCGTTCAACGTCGCCGACTACCGCGACGACGTCCGCATTTCGGCGCCGGATCCGAAGAACCAAGTGTGCTTCCCGGAGATGGATCAGAGCAAGCCCTCGACGACCGTGCGCATGGTCGGCGACAAGAACGCGAACTGCCTGCTCGACGCGGGCGACATCATCGAGTGGGCGACGGACAACGTCGATGACGACGCGAACGGCTTCACCGACGACATCAGCGGCTGGGACTTCTACCGCAACGACAACAACCCCTACGACGACACGCGCTACGGCCACGGCACGGGCGAGGCGAACGACTCGTCCGGCGAGGGCAACAACATGTTGGACGGCATCGGGACCTGCCCGAAGTGCACGTTCATCCCCTTGCGCGTCGGCAACAGCTTCATCACGGACGTGAACAACTTCGGCATGGCGGTGGTCTACGCGACGGACAACGGCGCGAAGGTCATCCAAGAGGCGCTCGGCACCATCAGCAACACGGCGTTCGCCAAGAGCGCGATCGACTACGCATACGCGCACGGCGTCACCGTCATCGCGAGCATGGCCGACGAGAACTCTCGCCACCACAACATGCCGAGCACGTCGAACCACGTGCTGCCCGTTCACTCGATTCGCTACGAGGGCAACGGCTTCGACACCTCGACGACGTTCCTCTCGTTCGACTCGTGCACCAACTACGGCGGGCACGGCGGGCTCAGCGTGAGCGGTACCTCCTGCGCCAGCGAGGCGACGGGACGCGGCTCGGGCATAACCGGCCTCGTGTATTCGCTCGCGCTGTCCTTGCCGCAGCCGGTGAATCTCACCGCCGAGGAGGTCATGCAGTCGCTCAAGATGACCGCCGACGACATCAACGTGCCCGAATCACAGAAGGTCGACGAGAACGGGAATCGCGAATTTTACGCGTCGAAGGCGGGCTGGGATCAGCGCTTCAACTACGGGCGCATGAACGCGTTCAACGTGGTCACCAACCTCAAGGCCGGCAGGATCCCGCCCGAGGTCGAGATCGTGACGCCCGATTGGTACCAGCCGATTTACGCCGACCGCGTTCAGGGGTCCGTGCCCATTTTCGGTCGTGTCGCGGCGAAGCGCGCGAACTCGTACGACTACGTGGTCGAGTGGGCGCCTGGCGTGGAGCCGGACGACAAGGAGTTCAAGACGCTCATCGGCGCGGTCAACAACGTGCCCGGGAGCACGATCTCGGGCGGTACGAGCGTGCCGCTCGCCACGTTCGATCCACGCAGCGTGCAGACGCCCTCGGCCCTCGATCACGACCCGACGCACGCGCCCGATCCGGACTCGCCGCGACGCTGCAACGACGACAAGACGTATTGCTGGGGCCCCAACGATCGCACCATCACGCTCCGCGTGCGCGCAACGGCTCACTACGGCAGCGACGACGTGAAGGGCGAGGCGCGCCGCACGATCTCGGTGACCAACCAAGGCAACGGCCTGGACGACGACCTGCTCCCCGGCTTTCCGATCGACATGGGCAGCTCGCAAGAGGGCAGCGCGAAGCTCGCGGACATCGACGGCGACGGCGTGCGCGACATCATCGTCTGCTCGAGCGACGGGACGCTCCACGTGTATTCACTCAAGAGCGGCCTGCCGAAGGACATCGCCGGCTTCCCGTTCCGCACCGCGCGCATCGACGGGCTCGATCCCACGCAGACCGATCCCGGCGTGCCCAGCTACCTCAACAGCCCCGCGTTCGTCGCCGGCAAGAACGGCGGCATCGACGCAGACATGGCGCACGAGGGCGTGATGAACGCGCCCGCGATCGCGGACGTGGACGGCGATGGCAAGCCGGAGATCGTCTTGTCGACTTGGCCAGGCACCGTCTACGTGATCGATCACACGGGCAAGACGCTCACCGGCTGGCCGCATCGCTTGCCGCTCGTGCCGTCGTGCCCGCTCGATCCGGCTAAATCCAAGCCCGCGGGCGACTGCAGCGATCTGCTCCACGACTTCGCGAGAGGCGCGTATGCGTCGCCGGTCGTCGTCGATTTGAACAAGGACGGCAAGCTGGACATCGTGCAGGCCGCGTTCGACGGCAACATCTACGTGTTCAACCGCGACGGCACCATGCAAGACGGCTGGCCCGTACGCTTGCACTCGCCGCGCACGAACAAACTCAATCGCATCATGTCGACTCCGGTGCCCGTCGATCTCAACGGCGACGGCATCTTGGATCTCGTGAGCGGATCCAACGAGGAGATCGGTGGCGGCGGTGCGTCGGGGCCGATCTTCGCGGTCGACGGTCGCGGCACCAAGGCGCCGACGCTGTACCTGAAGAACTGGCCCTTCACGCGGACGTCGCTGCACCTGTTCCCGGTCGTCGCCGAAGGCATCAATGCGGCACCTGCCGCTGCAGACTTCGACCTCGACGGCGTGCCCGACATTCTCGTGCAGGGTAACGGCGCGCCTCCGCTCGTCGTAAAGGCAGACCCTGGCCCGCAAGGAAACTTCGAGGACCCGCCGAACCGCTTGCCTCACTACACGGACGCTCAAGGCAAGACCGTCGCTGACTTCGATCCGACGAGCCGGTTCGGCATCTACAACCACGCCGACATCGCTCAGGACACGATGTTTCCGCTCTTCAGCCAGCCGTCGATCGGAGACCTCGATCAAGACGGCGTGCCTGACGTCGTGATGAGCGGCGGCTCGCTCTCTCTCATCGGCACGCTCGCGGGCGGAGGCAAGCCGCGCAAGAGCCAGCACCTCTTGACCGCGTGGAGCGGCCGCACCGGCGCGATGATGCCGGGGCTACCGATCGTGCTCGAGGACTTCCAGTTCTTGATCAACCACGCGATCGCCGACATCAACGGCGACGACTACCCGGAGATCATCACGGGCACAGGCGCCTACTACCTGCACGCCGCGGACGCATGCGGGCGCGAGCCCAAGTCGTGGCCGAAATTCACCAACGGCTGGATCGCCTCGAGCCCCGCGGTGGGCGACGTCAACGGCGACGGCAAGCTCGACGTCATCAGCGGCACGCGCAACGGCTACCTGTTCGCATGGAAGACCACCGGCAGCGACCACGGCGTCATACAGTGGGAGTCCAACCACCACGACAACCAGAACACCGGCAACTACGCCAACGCGCTCGACCAGGGCGTCTACAAGCGCGCGGCGAAGGTGATCGACTGCACGCCTCCGGTCGCGGTCCCCACGGAGAGCTACGAAGCAGGCGGCGGCTGCAACACGAGCGGACGGCCCACCAGCACCAGCTTCGTCGGCGTATTGTTCGGCCTCGCGATTTTGCGGGTCCGGCGCAAACGAAGGTCTTTACAGACGGGCACCTAACGAAGATACTCCGCCGCCGTTTTCACAATTCGTCAGCAAGACGCCGGGTTCGCGCGTCGATCGTGTGAAAGCGCATTGCCGAAGTAGCTCAGTTGGTTAGAGCGGGCGTTTCATACGCGCTAGGTCGGGGGTTCGAATCCCTCCTTCGGCACCTTCTGTCAGATCGCCAAGTCGCCGCACTTCGCGACCAGTTTCACGCTTCCTTCGTCCTCGTGGACTTGGCCTCCCGAGCCTGCGGCCCATCCCGAGTCCGGTCGTCGACTTCGGTTCGAATCCCTCCTTCGGCACCTTCTGTCAGTTCGCAGTGATTGGGATCGGCGGCTCGGAGCTGACGTGCACGAGGTACGAGACATCGCCGCTCACGCGGTACCAGGATCCAAAGGTTGCGCCCCGGCACGCGACGCACGACGCTTCGCTCGTTGGCGGAATCAGCGCACGAGCGTCACCGGGGCTGGGCAAGTCGTCTGCCTCGCCAAGCACGGCGATGACGCGCGCGACTGCTCGCGCTCGCTCCGACCCCGGCACGATACCGAGTCGCTCCGCTGCCGTTCGGAAGCGGTCGCCGAGCTGAATGACGCGCGTCACTTGGTAGGCGGATTGTCTTCGGCCAGAGACCGCAGGTACGCCGCGGACGCTTCGGGCGAGAGCACTTCCCCCCGCTCGATCGCTTCAACGCTCGCCCTCACGTCATCGACGTCGTCCGGATGCGGTACGAACACGCGAGCGTCGCGCTTGTTGGCGTGCGGGGTTGACATGTTCCAAGCTTGTCCCAGTCGGATGGCGGGGTCACGCCGCCAGCATGGCGCCGACTGCGCTTGCCGCGAACAAGCGACCGCTCCGCGCAACGTGGCCACGCACGGCGAGTTCATCCGAGACAGCGCGCAGCGAACGCCCTTCGGCCGCGAGCGCTCGCGCCATCACGATCACCATCGGCTCGTCCAGATAACCAAGTAGCGGCGCGCGTCTCAGAAATAGCCAATAGCTGAGTAGGTGCGCTGTCGCTCCCACGCCCGACATGAGCACAGGTAGAAAGGACTTCAGCCGCGCGATTGAGGGGACGAAGAGCAGCGGCGGCACCCACGAAGCGAGCGCGTAGGCGGCGCGTTGCGTCGAGCCGATCGCTACGAGCGCCACCCGGAAATCAACACCGCCACCACGGCATTCAACGCGCGGACCGGTGCAGGCGCCCTGACGCGACCCAGCAACCAATGCGCGAGCGTGAACCATAGGGTGGCGATGGCGCTCGAGACGGCCAGCGCGACGCCCATCGGTCGCGCGACGAACACCGCGACATAGAGCGCGATCAGACTCTCAATGCGGAGTCGGGCTGCACTTCGACTGGAGCGACGGCCACATCCACACGGGGAACGCGTTCGTCGCCGGCCAGTACATCGTGAACGAGTAACACATCTCGTCTTCGGTGAACTCGCCGAACGAGACCGGCGTGCTCTTGGGGTTGTTCCAAGCGCAGCGGGTATGGATGACGTCGCCGCCGTGAATCGTGGCGGACACGGGCGCCCAACTCTGATTGGAGAAGTCCCACTTGGCCACGCCTCCCAAGTTGGCATTCGTGGACTGACCACTAGCGAGGGTGGAAATCGTAGTGCCTAATTGGTGCATGTGCGGCAACGCGGAGATCAGGTGCATGTCGACCACCGACTTCGGAATTGGATAATCGCAAGTGATGTCGAGCGAGCCATGCGCCGGGATGGTGAAATCCATCGAGCCGAACGCGACGACGTCTGCGTCGTTGGGCCGAGGCGACGTCGTCGTGCAGAGGTCGAAGCCGGACGAGTCCTTCTCTCCCGAGAGACCGGAGAGGTTGTTGTAGTGGACTTGAACCACGTAGTGCGCGACGCCGTCCGCGCCGGCCATCTTGTATCCCGCCTCCGAAGGCAGCTCGAACGGGCCGCCGCCGGGCGCCCATCCATAGACGAGCTTGGCTTCCCCCACTCCGAGCGGGCAAGGCCCTGGCGTGATCGGTCGAGCGACCGCCGACTCGTACAATAGGACGTGATGGACGATCTTCAGGTTGTCGATGTGCGGTGCAAACGCGATCGCCTGTTGATTGGCAACTACGGGGACGTCCACTCCGTAGCAGACGTACACGTCCGACTGGTCCTGCGGCATCGACCAAGGCGACACTGGGCGCACGCTGAGGTCGGGTCTGCAGCTCAGGCCCGAGATCGCGCCGCCATCGTATGCGGGGCTCTTGCACACCTCGCCGGGCAGCGGCGCCGGCGCGCTCTTGGCCACCCAGTTGTCGATCGTCGCCGTATCGAGGGCGGAGAGGCGCGCGTTCGGCGGCTGCGGCATCGGGTGCGCGTCGTCGTGGATGCGTTGGCCGACCAGCTCGTAGACGTGCTTGCTCGGGTCGCTCTTGGCCCTGGCGTGTAGATCTTCGTAGCTCACGAGCGACATAGGAGCGCCGAACGAAGGCGTGACCGAGTGACAGCTCCCGCATCGAGCGGCGAGGACGCTTTCGACCGCGCATGGCAACGGCAAGCCTGGCGTGATGTAGGCCGCGCTGCACCCACCCACTAGCGCGACCACGCTCAATACCGCGCTCGATACCAGCGCTGCTCGCCGGTGCTTGTACGAAAGCATCGCGCAGAATCTAGCGCGCAATCAGCCTTGGCGCACTCCGCACTTCGGGCAGACCGAGAGACCCTCGAGGAGGGCTCCGCAGGATTGGCAGGGTCTCTTCAGTTGAGCGACGCGGCTCGAGGCTACGACCGTTCGCGATTGGGGGTCGTCTTCCGTGTCGTCGCCTACGTTCGGCAAGGGGCGGACGGACGGCGCTATGCCATCCAAATTGCGGCCGCACTTCTTGCAAGCGCGGTCGGTGCCGTGAACGAACGCGGCGCCGCAGTCGGGGCATGCGTCTCTCTTGGGGCCCACTCGTGGAGAGACAGACGCGCGGCCACGTGACCAAGCGATGAGACCTGCAGCCACCGCGACGATGAGCGCGAGAATGAGCACTACGACGAGCATCGGATTGAAACGACGATATCAGCCGCAGCTCGGGAGTACGACTTTGTCGTGGAGCCGCGGGCGAGCCGCAAGAAGAGTCAGTCGACGATTGTGCTGCGAGAGGTGAAGGGCGCGCGAATGTGGAGTGTCTTCTTGCCCAAGGCAGCCGGGATCGGCTCGAACGGGCTGGCCTTGCGAATGGCGTCGGCGCAGTTGTGGTCGAACTCGTCGATGCCGCTCGTGCGCACCGGCGGCCAGGCCACGTGAGCGGTGCCGTTCTCGTCGATCGTGAAGTCGATGATCACGGTCCCCTGCTTGAGGTCCAACATCGCCGCGCGCGGGAACGCGTTCGCCCACAGCGGGTCGAGCTTGCCGTGAAGGCGGCGAAAATACGGCATGAGGTGAGGATCGTTGGTGTCGATGTCGAAGAGATCGCCGTCGCCCGTGCCGAGAGGTCGTGCGTGCGAGCCGTCGCCTGAAGCTCCGCCCGCGCCCGTGAGCCCACCTCCGCGGGTGCCGCCGCGCCCGTCGCCGTTCGGTCCGCCTGCCGCGCTCGCGTGCACGAGCGCGCGCACGATCGTCGAGACCTCTTGCTCGGAGTCCACGTCGTCTCGGGTCTTGGACTTGTCGATCGCCGGGATCGCCGTTGCCCCTTGCGTCACGTCGGGTCGAGCGTTCGCGACGGCCGCGCTAGGCCGGTGATCGGCGCCTGGGAGCGAGGCATGCGCGCCGACGCCGGGAGAAGAGTCGAGCGCGCCGTCACTCTGTGAGCCTGGCGCGCTGCTCGCGTACGCGACCGGAAGAAGCGACGAGAGCCCTTGCGCGTCATCACCCGCGAAGGCGGGCAGCGCACCCGGCTTGCCCCCGATCGTAGACGGGGCGAATGCTTGCATCGCGCCGCGGCTGGGATCGGTCCTCGCGACCACCCGCCGCTCCTGCCGATCGCCCTGCCCCATCGCGATGAACGTCGCCTCCATCGGATGCGTCGTCGCGCGACGGTCCTCCCAGCTCGACCTCGTGGTGCTGCTCTTGATGCGGTGCAGCTGATCGCGATCGAGCCTGCTGATGAGGTCTGGCGAGAGTCGCAGCTGCTCGTCGCGATCGGTGAGGTGAATCGCCTTCAGCGCCGCCGCCTGATCGCCGCCGTGTCCGAGGCCCCCGTTCTCCACGCGCGCGATCGAGTCGCCGCCCGAGGCCGTGGGCGCAAGGCCACGAACGTCCTTCGTCGCGTCCGTGATCATCATGCCGGTCGCGACGCCGGGCAGCTCGAGCGCGAGGTCGTCGCCGCCCGTCTTGGCCCGCGCGAGCTCCGCCTGTCGCTCGGCTTCCTCGCGATCCCAGTTCCGCACCGCGAGGAACACGACCCCCGAAGCGAGCACCAAGTGCACCGCAACGGACATGATCCAGGCGACGCCCGTGATGGAAACTCTCGGTTTGCTCGATCGATCCACGCGTACCGACTATTGTGAGGCCTGCGCCTCATAAGCGCTATACGGACCAACGGGCGAAACCTTCAATGCTGATCGACACACACTGTCACCTCGACCCTGGATATTTCGCAGATCCGGACGCTGCGATGGAGCGCGCACGGGCCGCCGGCGTCGGGTCGTTCGTGGTCATCGGCGTCGGCCGTGATCTCGCGCCTGCACGCCACGCGGTCGCACTCGGGCAACGCTTGCCGAGTCAAGTAGCGGCGGTCGTGGGTGTACACCCGCACGACGCGACGAGCCTCACCGACGAGACCTACGCCGAGCTCCGAGAGCTCGCACGCGCGCCGGAGGTCGTCGCGGTCGGAGAGATCGGCCTCGACTACCACTACGATCACTCGCCGCGAGACGTTCAGCGCGCCACGTTCGCGCGCCTCATCGGCTTGGCGAAGGAAGTGAACAAGCCGATCGTGATCCACACACGCGAGGCCGCAGAGGACACGCTGGCCGTACTGAGGGACGAAGGCGCGCGAGACGTCGGCGGCATCATCCACTGCTTCAGCGAGGACCTCGCGTTCGCGAAGAGCGCGTGGGACATGGACTTCGACGTGTCGTTCAGCGGCATCGTCACGTTCAAGACCGCCCGCACCGTCCACGAGGTCGCGCAGAAGGCTCCCATCGGACGCGTGCACGTAGAGACCGACAGCCCGTACCTCGCGCCCGTGCCGATGCGCGGCAAGCCGTGCGAGCCGGCGTACATGGTGCACACGGCCAAGCGCGTCGCGGAGCTGCGCGACATCGACATAGCGACGCTAGAAGAGGCGACGCGCGCAAACGCGGAGCGACGCTTTCGACGGACGTTCGCGTGAGTGAGGAACTCCTCGACACCAACGGCGTGCTGCGCGCAGGCGCTATATTTCAGCCTTCAGAGAGCACTCTGCTCGTGTTCGCGCAGCGCAAGGACGCACGCGTCGAGCTCGCGAGCTGGCGGCAGCAGGCCGAGCGATACTTCGACACGACCATCGGACTTACGGTGAACAAGCGCTACGAGACGGACTTCCCCGCGGTCGACTTCGCGCGCGTGGTCGTGGCCAAGAGCGCCGTCGCGGGCGGCACACGCAGCGCGTGGTCGAGACCCGCCGACGAGACCGACTGGTCACGCGCCGAGGCCGCCGAACGCGCGAGCCGCATGGGCGGCATGTGCGCGCTCGCGCGTCGATGCAAGCAGGTGTGGCTCATCGAGCGCGAGAGCGACGACGACCCGACCAGTCTCTTGCTCGCCGCGATCCTCGCCTCCGTTCTGCTCGGACCCATAGTGATCGGCGAACAGATCTTTGGCGTGCGAGGGGCACGAGAGCGCCTCATGCGATCCTCATCGTGAACGCTGAAACGCCTCCCCAGAAGGTGGCACAAAAGGATCAGGAAGTGAGGGGAGTGGGGGGGCTCCGCTCACTCCCAAAATCATCCTTCTTGATCTTCCCGATCTTTTTGCGTGCATCTCTGCAGCAAATCGTCGCCAATCAGAAGACGCCGCTGCACGCGACTCCGCCGAACGACGGTGCACACGCCACGCGTGGTGCGGGCGCGCGAGGCGCCGTGAGAATGACGACGAGCGATCCCGCGATCATGACCCCAGCTCCCGTGAAGCCGACGATCGAGACCGTGCGCCAGCCGTCCGCAGAGTCGATGAGTGACTGACACTGCGGCGACGGGTTCGGCTGGTCGATCCCAGGGCAGCCGCGGTTGTCGTTGTACGTCGAGATCGCGGATGCGCGACCCAGAACGCCGACCACGCCCGTGATGAGGAACGGCGCGCTGGCCGCGAAGAACACCCAGCCGATGGTTCGTTGTAGATTCCCCGTATCGCTCGGAAGTGGCTGAATCAAGGGCTGCTCGTCGTGCGGCGGGCTCGGCGACTTCACCTCGGGATCGCGCGGGGGAGGCGGCGCCTCGTGCGACTGCGCGACGAGCTCCACGTGCTCACGCGAAGGCGCCTCGTTGGAGACGCGAGCGCTGCGCTCGAATGGAAAGTAGCCGTCCTTTCTCACGACGAGCACGTGCGAGCCGACCTCTAGCCTGAGCGCCGACGACAATGGCAGCGACCCGACCTTCGTGCCGTCCACCGAGACCTCGGCGCCCTCCTGCGCTCCGTCCACGAGCAAGTCGCCGAGGTGCGTACGTACCGTCGCAAGCGCGCCGTCGAGAGCGCTTCGGTTCTTGCCGATCCACGGGTCTTGCGAGCGCAGCGCCTCCTCGAGGTGCGCCTCGGCGAGCGGCCATCGTCCGAGCGCCTGCTCGGCAAGCGCCATCTGTGCCCGCGCGCGCGCCGATGGAACCGTGGCCCAAGCGCGGGTGAAACGCTCGAGCGCCTCTTGATCTTTGCCGTGCTCTCGCAGCGCGACGCCTTCGTCGATCAAAGCATCCGCCGACTGCGCGAGCGCAGTTGCACCGACCGCAAGGACGGCACAGATCACGAGAACTCCGAGCGCGCGCATCGGCGGGCATCATAACGCAACATCGAGTAAGGTTCCGGCCACGTGAGTGACGCGCCTTCGAGTGAACGCTTTTCGAGTGGCGCGATGATCGCGGGCAAATACCGCGTTCTACGCGTGCTCGGTGAGGGCGGCATGGGCATCGTGTACGAAGCGGAACACGTCGCGCTGCGCGAGCGCGTGGCGATCAAGATCCTGCACAAGAAGCGCTCCACGGACTCCGAGATCTCACGGCGCTTCGTCTCCGAGGCGCGCACGTCCGTGAAGATCAAGAGCGACGCGGTCGCGCGCGTGCTCGACGTCGGCACCACCGACGACGGCATGCCGTTCATGGTGATGGAGAAGTTGGAGGGCGAGGACCTCGGCGCGCTGATCGATCGCGCGGGCGCGCTCACAGTCGAGCAGGCCGTCGACTTCATGTTGCAAGCGTGCGAAGCGGTCGCCGCGGCGCACGCGGTCGGGATCGTGCATCGCGATCTCAAGCCGTCGAACCTGTTCGTCGCGGAGGACTCCGCGGGCGAGCTTCACATGAAGGTGCTCGACTTCGGGATCTCCAAGGTGTTCGACGACGCGCCCGACTCGGAGCGCGCCGTGACGACCACGAGCGCGGTGCTGGGCTCGCCTGGGTACATGTCTCCCGAGCAGATGCGGGCCTCACGAGACGTGGACGCGCGCTCGGATGTCTGGGCGCTCGGGATGATCTTATGGGAGTCGATCGCGGGCGTACCGATGTACGCGGGCAAGACCTACCCGGAGATCTGCGCGAAGGTGCTGGGCGGCCATTTCTTGCGGCTCGCCGCGATCGGCGTGACGGCTCCGCTTCCGCTCGAGGAGGCCATCCAGAGGGCGCTCGCGCTCGCGCCGGACGATCGGTTCGCGAATGTCGCCGAGTTCGCGGCCGCGCTGGCGCCGTTCGGTCCGCGAGACTCCGACATCAGAGTGTCACGCATCGCCAACCTCGCGCGCGCGCCGTCCGATCGACAGCGGAGAACTCCGAGCCTTCGACCGCCGGTCGAGCTGTCGCCGACTGTTCCCGCGTTGCCGACGACCGGCGCTCCTTCCCGCTCGCAGACCGAAGGACCCGTCGCCAAGGACGCGAGCGCGACGCAGCGCACGTCCAATCGACGCATCGCCGTCTACGCGTTGCTCGCCGCCGCGATCGCTGGCGTCGTGGTCCTCGCAGTTCGACCCGGCCCGACGCACCCCGCGTCCGTCGTTCAACCACCGATCCCGACCACCGCGGCGACGCCGATCGCTTCGAGCGCGCCTCCGACACCCGCGCCGAGCGCTCCGGCTTCGTCAGCTACGCCCCAAGCGACCCACGCTCCTTCGTCCGCACCAAAGCCCTCGAGTTCGAGTGCTCCGTCGTCGCAACCGAGCGGCACGATCAAGCCTCCGAACGGCGCTCCGATACTCCACTAGGCACTCGGGCTTGTTCTTTCCGTGCCCGTGCGTGTGCCCGATCGTAAGAGTCGACCCTGTCGTTCGGGCGCGGGCACGGAAGCTAGATCACTTGCAGGTGTACGAGGTCGTGTTGTCCGGCACGCAGAACTGATCGACCGAGCACATGTACGCGCCGGGGCAGTCCGACGGTTTGCTGCAGGCATTCGTGCAAATGAACGGGTTGCTCACGGGACCGAACGCGACGCAACGATTGCCGACGCACTCTTGTCCCGCGTGTCCGTCGTGCGTGGCGACGCAGCAATCGCCGAGCTGTTTCGTTCCGAGCTGCCACTGCGCGGCAGGGACGCAGCCGAGCGCGGTCGCCGGCTCGCAGCTCGTGTTGGTCTTGTTGCACGTGAGGCCGGGCGCGGAGTTGCAGCCGTCGTTGCTGTCGCAGGGATCGCTGCACATCTTGATCGTGCCGAACGTCTTGCAGTTGCGGTAGCGACAGTCCGCGTTGGTGGCGCAGCAGTAGCCCGACGGGAGCGCGCCGAATTGACCGGGACCGCTAGTCGCGGGCGGCCCGGAGTCTGTCAGTGGGGTCCCCGCGTCTGCGGGCGCCGAGGTCTTGAAGTCACCACAGGCGACCAACGCGAAGAGAAGACAGAAAGCGCGCATCACGTTTGTATATCTTGTTTTGGCTTACGTTGCTTCGCTCCGACGACGACGAGCAGCGCGCTGCGCACCATCCAGTCGGCGGTCGACCCCATCCAAACACCGGGGAGTCCGAGGCCGAGCTTCAACACGAAGAGCCAAGTGAACGTGAGGCGAACAATGAGCGCCCCGGCCAAGCTTACCAGCAGCGCGACGCGCGTTTGTCCGGCACCGCGAAGCGATTGCGATAGCACGATGCCCGTCGCCATGAACGGCTGCGCGAAGGCCAACACCGGCACCGTCGACGCACCCACGCGCGTGACCTCGAGGTCCGACGAGAAGAGCGGGAGCCACAGCGTTCGGGTCAATAACAGCAACACGCCGAAGGTCGTGAGGAGCAAGACGGCCCAACGCGCCGCAAGCCATGCAGCGGCCAGCGCCTCGTCGCGCTTGCCCGCGCCTAGCCTCCGCGCGACGATCGATGCGGCCGCGGTGCCGAAGCCGTCCGCCGAGAGAAAGCACACGGACTCGACGCTGATCAGCGACTGGTTCGCCGCCATCGAGACGTCGCCGAGCGAAGCGATGATGCCGACGTAGCCGAGAAATCCGACGTGATAGACGACGCGTTCGAGCATCGCAGGCCAACCGACGCGCACGATCGACGCGAGTTCCACGCCGTAACGGCGACGCGAGCCCGCACGCGCCGCGTCGCCACGCGACTGAGGAGCCCGCACTCGGGCGGGGCGCGGCCGGCCCGAAGCCGGCGCGCGCGAGGAGGCCGAGCGCCGTCTCGAGCGCGAACGTGAGCGCCGTCGAGATTCCCGCGCCGCGAGCTCCGAGCGCCGGGATGCCGAACGCGCCGAGGATCAAGACCCGATTGGTCCCGATGTGCACCGCGTTCGCGAGCGAGCCGATGAAAAGCGGCGTGCGTGTGTCTCCCGAGGCCTGAAGCGTCGCGATGCAGACGGCCCCCAAGAACGCGAACGGCGAGGCCACGAGCGTGACCTCGAGGTAGTCGGTAGCCGCCCGCCGCACCTCGGGAGACGCGTGTGGCGCGGCGTGTGGGATCGCGGCACGCACGAGCGGCGCGAGCGCGACGAGCCCGAGGCCGAGAACCAAAGCCAGGCCCATCGAGACGATCGCAGCGCGACGCGCCTGCGTTCGGTTCCCCTGTCCCACGAGCTTACCGACGCGCGCGAGCGTGCCGACCTCGAACGCGAGAAAGACGCTCAGCACGCTCCACTCCACGGGGCCCGCGAGCTGCATCGCGGCGAGCGAAGTCGGCGAGTGATGCCCGAGCATGATGCGATCGACGACGAAGACGAGCGTCTGCAGCAGCGACATCGCGATCGCGGGCAGCGCGAGCGCGATCACCTCTTTGGCGACTGGACTTGCCCCATTCTTGGAGTCGCTCAAACCACGAGATCGCCCATGCGACGACGCAGCGTCGTGCTCGCGGCATCCGCGGCGCAGCTCTGGCAGTAACCGAACTGCTCGATCATGCGCTTGACGGTCGCCTCCGCGTCGCGCCTTCGCTCGCCCTCGAGACCGGCGCCCTCTTCGCGCACGAAGATCACGATGTCGCGCGCGCGACCGGCGACGCTTGCGCGCTTCTCGCCGAAGATCGTGTCTCTGATTCGCTTCAGGTAGTGCGGGAACACCACCGCTGGATCGACCTTGTTTCCTGGGTGATCGAGCGCCCACGCGGCAACAGCGGAGAGCATTGCTGCGCGCGTGTCCTTCGGCTCTCCCTTGAGATCGAGCATTCTCTCGACCTCCTTCATCAGCTTCTCGTCGGGCTCCTCGTAGTCGCCCGTGAGCTTGTTGCGGATGCGCTCCTTCTTCACCCAGACGCTGACGTGCTGCACGTAGCGATCGAACAACTCGCCGTACTGCGCCTCGTCGACGAGACCGCTCGCGCGATACAGCTCGTGCTCCCACGTGTCGAGGAGCCGGTTCATCAGCGACTCCTGGAACTGCTTCGTGTCGTGGTAGCCGCCACCGAGCGGCTCTTGCTGCAGCCACTCGAACTCCGCCTTGCGCTCGCAGAGCTGCTCGATCTCCTCCATCACCGCGAGCGGCGAGAGGCAGCGGTATTTCGGTGACTGCGCGGCGTCGAGGATCGCGACGCGCATCTCTCGCGGGCTTGCCCCGACGCGGCCCTCGTAGATCGGATACGCGTCGGACTCGTCGTGCACGGCGCGGATGTTCGCGCGAAGCGTCTTCTGCGCGTCGGCGTCGAGCCGCTCGGGCACGCGGCCGGTCGCGTAAAGGTCGAGCTTCTCGATCGCGGTGAGCGCACTCAGCGGAGCCTGCATCGACCTCCCGTAGTGATCCACCGTCGGCTTGCGCATGCGCGTGAGCACCGCGAACATCGCCGCGACCATCGTCGCGTGCGGCGCCACGTGACGGCGGACTTGGGGAGCGACGTGCGTATCGTAGATGCGCTGCTCCTCCACGTAGCTACGCAAATAGGGCATCCGTACGAGTTCGAGCCTGCCCCTGAAGCTCGCGAACTCAGGGTGCTCGCGAAACGCGTCGAGGTGGACCTCGTTGGCGCTGCCGACCATCACGCAGTTGAGCTGTACGTTCTGCTGGCTGAGCGCCACCTCACCGGTCTCCACAGTGAGCTGGAGATATTTGTACGTGTCGAGCGGGCGCTTGAGCAGATCGCTGAACTCGAGCAGACCGCCGGCCGCGTCGATGAGCTCGCCGGTCGCCTCGTAGAGCGGCATCGATTGCAGCGAAGGCGGCAGCGCCGAGAGCGAGCGGTCTGCCGTCACCTGACGCTCTCCCGCGTCTACGCTCATTTGCGGGCCGATCGTCACGGCGCCCGTGCGATAGCGCTGCGAGATGAAGTAGCGCTCCACCTGCACGTGCTTGAGCACCTCTGTGTACGACCCTTTGTACGACGCGAGGAGCGCCTCGAAGACGCGCTGACTCTTGTGCGAGAGCTGGCCCTTGTAGATCCACTCGCAAGGCGGCTCCACGCTGGCGTCGGTCTCGCGTGCCTCCTCGAACGCGCGATCCAAGAGCTCGCGACGCTCCGGGATCGGGATCAAGAACAGCGGGTGATCACGCACCTCGAGCGCGAGCTTGCTGTCGAGGTGATCGTCGCCAAGGTGCGCGTAGCTCGTCTGGGGCGGCGTCGCCGGGTTCTCGTCTTTGTTGAAGCCGAGATTGCCGCGCAGCGTCTTGCTCGAGGGGAAGACCCAGTTGTAGCGGTAGAGGGCGCCCTCGTCTTTCTGCGAGTAGTCCTCGAGCGCGCGGAACATGCACGCGACGATCGTGCTCTTGGCGGACCCGTTCGGACCGTGGAGCAGCACGAGCCTGCTGGGTCGACCCTCTCGTGCGAAGTTCGAGAGCGCGCGGTAAATCTCGTCCTGCACGTGCTCTTGGCCGATGAGCGCGCCGTGGCGGTCCGCCTCCCACGGCAGGTCGAACAAACGGAAGCGCGTGAAGGTGCCCCAAGGATGGACGACATCCTCCTTGCCGTAGTGATCGAACACGTCGCGCAGGTAGCGGCTCGCGTCGCGCGACTGCGGCACGGGCTTCTTCGCCCACAGCTCGAAGTACTCGTCGAACGAGAGCACGCGCTGCGACGCCAAGAAGCGCTGCTCGACGCGTTTGGCGACGCTCTCGATCCCTTGTGCGAACGTCCGTGGCTTCGAGTCGCTCATCCTTGACGAGTCTATCGCTTCGCCACGCCGTGCGTCAGCTCACTTGACGACGACGGGAATCGAGAGGTCTGCGGTCTCGAGCTGGCAGTTCTCCGCCGAGCACACGCTCAGCTTGAACGTGCCGGGGATGGTCATCGCGCCGGCTTTCGCGGCCTTGAAGTGCACCTTCATCACGCCCACCTTTTCGTTGGTGGCGTCGAGCGAGAAGTCACCCGAGCGTTTGGAGAACACGTTCTTCCCCGCCTCGTCCGTGCCCGTGTAGTCCACGCCCGCAGTGTCGGTCGCCTTGAACTTGTAGGGATACTCTTTGTTCACGTGGAAGCTGGTGACCTGGCCGGTCTTCGGATCTTTCTGGTCGATAGCCGTGAGCGTCAGCTGTAGAACGCATTCCGCGCCGACCTTGCACGCTCCGCTCGAGTCGATGCTGAAAGTGTCTTTCTTCGCGACCTGAGCGCCCACGGGACCGGGCGCTGCGGCGTTCGCGAGCGAGACGCCCGCGACTACGAAGGTGGCGGTACCGAGAGCGAGGAGGAGACCGATCTTATTCATGGCTCACCAATGGAGTGGGTTCACGTCTTCGGGCGCTACTTCATCTAGGGAGACGAAGCAGGTCGGAGTTTGATTCAAGGCCTGCGGTTTGGGTAGGGCGGGCGGGCGAACGTCGAGGCGGTGGCGGTGACATATGGAGCCGCATCGGGCCGGTCCGCGTCTACGACGAGCATGGACGCGTCGGGCGCTGCGGGCAGCGATGAGGCGGGGCTCACGGAGGGCATTTTCACGTAGATCTCGAGGCGCGGAGCGAGGGTCGAGGTTCCGCGAGGGTCGATGCTGGTCGCGTCGGAGGCTAGTGCAAACGCCATTCCGGTCGGGTTGGTGGCGTCGGCGACGATCGCCAGCCCTTGATCGCGCGGGTCGTGACGAGGCCATTGCGCGACGAGATCCACGACTTTCAGCCGCACGACGGACCGCTGCGTCACGTAAGTCGCGGGCGACCGGGTCTCCTCGACATGGGGCTGGAGCGCCCACGAGATGGATCGCGCGTCCCAGGGGTCGGTGATCCGGGCCGCGTGCAGGGCGATCGGCGGATTGGGATCGCTGTCCACCTCGTCCGAGCGATTCAACAACAGATACGCCTCGACGACCTCGGAGTCGCTCGGCAGCGGCACCGAGAATCGCAAGAACAAGCGCGCGTCTGTGTCCTTGCCCAGCGTCACGATGTGCGGCGTGCCCATGCCTGGCGGATCACCGGGCCGCAGATAAGCCATCTCCGTGGGCTCCGCGATCAAGCGCACGACGCCATCGCCCAAAACGGCAGGCTTGCTGGAGGCGTTGGTGCTCACGCACCGCCCGGCGACGCAGGCCTCGTTCGCTCCGCAGTCACCGACGCTCATGCACACCCGCGGGCGCATCGCGCACGCCACCGCGACGACGCAAGGAACGGCGACCAACAACGACGGCCATACGGACCGAAACGTGGACGGATTGCGCACTGGGGTCGCGAGGATAGATCCAAAAGACTCGTTATGCTTCGTTTCTTCGGGGCTTCGTGGAAGACTCGCTCACAACCGTGCATGGGGACCTCTCCGCTGCTGAAAGTCGAAGACCTCGTCGTGAGCTTCCGCACCGACGCGGGCTACGTACGCGCGGTGGACGGCGCGAGCTTCGAGGTCGGCGAAGGGACGACCGTCGGGATCGTCGGGGAGAGCGGCTGCGGCAAGTCCGTCGCCTCACTCTCGATCATGCGCCTGATCCCCTCGCCGCCGGGGAAGGTGGAGAGCGGGACAATTACTTTCAAAGGAAGAGATCTGCTCACCCTCCCGGACCGCGAGATGCGCAAGGTTCGCGGCAACGCCATCTCGATGATCTTCCAAGAGCCGATGACGAGCTTGAACCCTGTTTACACGGTCGGCGCGCAGATCGTGGAGGCCATCCGGCTGCACCAGGAAAAGAACCGCAGAGAGGCGCGGGCGCACGCCATCGACATGATGCGCATGGTGGGCATCGCTTCGCCTGAAACGAACGTGGACGCTTACCCACACCAGCTCTCGGGCGGCATGCGCCAGCGCGTGATGATCGCGATGGCGCTCGCGTGCGAGCCGAAGCTGCTCATCGCCGACGAGCCGACGACCGCCCTCGACGTCACCATCCAAGCGCAGATCCTCGAACTGTTGCGCAAGCTGCAGGACAAGCTCGGCATGAGCATCATCTTCATCACGCACGACCTCGGCGTGATCGCGGAGACGGCGAAAGACGTCGTCGTGATGTACGCGGGCCGAGTCATCGAGCGCGGCGCGGTTGGCGAGATCTTCTCCTCGCCCAAGCACCCCTACACGAAGGGACTGCTCGCCAGCATTCCACGCGTGATGCCGGCCGCGGACGGCAAGCGCCGCCGGCTCCCCACGATCGAGGGAATGGTGCCGGACCTCGCCTCACTGCCTGCGGGATGCCGGTTCGCCGATCGCTGCTTCATGCGCCAAGACCGCTGTACCGCGAGCGATCCGGTGCTTCGCGAGATCTCGCCGAATCATTTCACGCGCTGTGTGCGCGCGGAGGAGGTCTCGTGAAGAGCGAACTCCCGCCTGCAGCGAGCGAGCTCCCGCCGGGCATGCCGACCACGGACACCAAGTCCCGCACGCTCGTGGCGACCGAGAAGCTTACGAAGTATTTTCCACTGCGCGAGGGCTGGTTCGGGCGACCGACGAAGTTCGTGCGTGCGGTCGAGGAGGTGAGCCTGCGCGTGCGTCGCGGTGAGACGCTCGGCCTCGTCGGAGAAAGCGGCTGCGGCAAGAGCACGCTCGGTCGGTGCATCCTTCGCCTCGTGGAGCCGACGTTCGGGCGCGTGGTGTTCGACGGACAAGACTTGTTGCCGATGAGTGCGTCGCAGCTTCGACCGATCCGGCGGCGGATGCAGATTATCTTCCAAGACCCTTATTCCAGCCTCAATCCGCGCATGACCGTGCGACAGATCGTCGGTGAGGCGATCGACATCCACAAGCTCGCGCAGACACGCAGCGACGCGGATGCCATGGTGGCCGACCTCTTGAAGAAGGTGGGTCTTCGGCCCGAGCACATGGAGCGCTACCCGCACGAGTTCTCGGGCGGGCAACGACAGCGCATCGGCATCGCACGCGCGCTCGCGGTGCAGCCGGACTTCATCGTGTGCGACGAGCCGATCAGCGCGCTCGACGTTTCCATCCAGGCGCAGATCGTCAACTTGCTCGTCGAGCTGCAAGAGTCGATGGGCTTGAGCTACTTGTTCATCTCGCACGACCTCAAGGTCATCGAGCACATGAGCCACCGGGTCGCGGTGATGTACCTCGGGCGTGTGGTCGAGCTCGCTACCGCCCAGCAGCTCTACGAGCGGCCGCTGCACCCGTACACGCGAGCGCTCCTCAGCGCCGTGCCGACACCGGATCCGTCAAAAAAGAAGCTCCGCGTGCTGCTCGAGGGCGACGTCCCCTCGCCGCTCGATCCGCCGAGTGGCTGCGCGTTCCACCCGCGATGTCCGCGCGCGATCCCCGGTACGTGTGACAAAGAGGTGCCGCGGATGGAAGAGCTCTTGCCGGGGCACCGCGTGGCGTGTTGGGCGCCGCACACGGAGTGACGCGAGCGATGGATCTGCCCACACGTATCGGTCGCTACGACGTCGTTCGCCTACTCGGTCAAGGCGGGATGGGGCGCGTCGTGCTCGCGAACGACTCGGTGCTCGGCCGTCGTGTCGCGATCAAGACGCTGCGCGACGATCTGGGTTTGCCCCCCGATCTGCGGGATCGACTCAAGGAGCGCATGCGCAACGAGGCGAAGGCCGCCGCGGCGCTGAGCCACCCCAACATGGTGACGCTGCACGACATGGGAGAGGACCCCGTGCTCGGCCTGTACCTGGTGTTCGAGTACGTGGAGGGGCCCACGCTGCGCGAGCGCGTCGCGGACGGACCGATGACGCCACTCGAAGTGGCGAAGCTCGGGCGAGAGCTCGGCTCTGCGCTCACGCACGCTCATGCCTCGGGCGTGATTCATCGCGACGTGAAGCCAGAGAACGTGATCCTCTCGAAGACGGGCGGCAAGCTCACCGACTTCGGCATCGCGCGCATCCCGGACTCCACGCTCACGACGGCAGGCGCGACGATGGGCACCCCCGCATACAGCGCACCCGAGGCGCTCGCCTTGGGCGAGTTCTCGGCCTCAAGTGACCAGTTCTCGCTGGGCGCGCTACTCTACGAGGCGCTCAGCGGCACCCGAGCGTTCGCCGGCGAGGACGCGCGGGTCACGGCGAGCATGATCGCGACGACCGATCCCACTCCGCTCGCGAATGCCGAGAGTGAGGGCTCGCGCAAGCTCGTGATGCGGCGAGTGGACGGTGTCTTGATGCGCGCGCTCGCGAAGCAAAAGGAGGTCCGCTACGCGTCGTGCGAGGCGTTCGGCGACGCTCTCGCCGCCGCGATCGACACGCGCTCCTCAGGCGCCTTCGCGACGCTGCCTCCGTCGAGCCACTCGCTGTCGCTCATCCCGGGCGCGACGACGCGTCGCTGGCAGAACCTCGTCGCGGGTCTCGGCCTTCTCGTCATCGTCGGGCTCGTCCTGCTCGGACGACGCAGCAACGACGACAAGCACGACCCGCCGACTCCCGACGCAGGACCGAGCGCGTCCGCATCCGTCTCGGCGAAGCCTCCGCCCAACGTCACGCCGCCGCGGAAAAAAGCCTCTCCGCCGGTGGTGGTGCCGATGATGATTGACGCGTCAACGGTACCCGACGCTGCGCCGACCGTACAGATCCCGCAGCCGCTTTGACTAGTGCTTGAGCGTCCCCATGTCGGTGCAGCCGCTCGCGATCTCGTTGTCACAGGCTTTCTTGAAGAGCGTCTTCGCCTTCGCGGTGTCCTTCGTCACGCCGCGACCGTCTCGATAGAGCTGGCCGATGTAGTCGCAGCCCGAAAAGTCTTCGAGGTCACAACCCTTTTGGTAGTACGTCGCGGCCTTCGAGACGTCTTGAATGACGCCGTTGCCGGCCGCGTAGAGCAAGCCGAGGTTGGTGCACGCGACCTCGTCGTCTCCGTCGCAGCCCTTGCGATAGTAAATCGCTGCGGTCGCCTGGTCCTTGGTCGTACCGAGGCCACGATCGTATGCGTAGCCGAGCCCGGCGCACCCGTTCGGATCGTTTCCGCCGCAGCCCTTTCGGTACAGCTCGAGGCTCTTGGCGAGATCGAGCGGCACGCCGTAGCCGTGTCGATACATGTACGCGTAGTTGCTGCAGCCATAGACGTCGCCGCCGTCGCACGCTTTCTTGAAGAACGTGTCGGCCTTGCTGTTGCTCTGCGTGCGCCCGCCCTTGCCGTAGAGGTAGTGCACGCCGAGCAGGTTGCAGCCGCGCAGCGAGCCGCCAGCGCACGATTGATCATAGAGCGCGCTCGCCTTCAATTTGTCGGCGGCGACGCCCTTGCCGTCGTCGTACATCGACCCGAGGTTCGAGCACGCGGCGTAGAGCTTCAGGTCGCAGCTCTTCTGGTACAGGGTGATCGCTTTGGCGTTGTCGGCGGGCACGCCGCGTCCTTCTTGGTAGTCGATCGCGAGAGAGTTACACCCCTCGGCCACGCCTTTGTCGCAGTCGGCCTGGTGCATGTCGTGGCCCTTCTTCGCGGCCTGCGCGACGTCCGGATCGACTGCGTCGTCATCGGTGGACGAGCTCGCCGTGGCCATGGTCGGCGGCGGCGACGGAATGATCCCCGTGGGCGCGTGCTTCTTCCGGCGGCAGCCAGTAGTGAGGGAGAGCACGACCATCGCGGCGACAAGAATTGTAGGAGTATGCATTCGCTCGCGAGCATACGTCGGCGGATGCGAACAGTCTCCCTCACATGAGAGCGCGTGCTGTCCAACAATCGCCTCTCGCGTTCTTGCCTGTAAACGTAGACGTACGTAGACGAGCACGTGCTCGGAGCTGGACGGGCACCTCGAGTCCGCAGATCGCGCACGTCCACGGGCACGTGCAGGTTCACGGAAAGAGAACCGTCTCGCGTCGGGAGCGTTCGAATGTACGGGCGGACCGAAGAGGTGAGCCGACCCGTCAAATGTGCTCGCCAGCGGCGAACGGCCTTTTTTTGGCCGCGGACCGCGCCTATGCTGCGTCTCCCACCTTCGAGCCGCCGCACGCTCCAACGAAGTCAGAGTACGGACCCGCACCAAGAATGAACCTCGATCACCTCGTCGCGCTCTACAAGCAGATGCAGCTCATTCGACGCCTCGAGGAGGAGGCCGCCCGCGCGTACGCGATGGGGAAGATCGGCGGATTCCTCCACTTGTACATCGGACAAGAGGCTGTCGCGGTCGGCGCTTGTGCGGCGATCACGAAGGACGACTACGTCGTTACCACCTACCGCGACCACGGCATCGCGATCGCCAAGGGCATGAAGCCCGGCGCGATGATGGCAGAGCTCTTCGGCAAGGCGACGGGCTGCTCGAAGGGCCTCGGCGGGTCGATGCACATGTTCGACAAAGCGACGAACATGCTCGGCGGTCACGGCATCGTCGGCGGTCACATCCCGCTCGCTACGGGCGCCGCGTTCGCGTCGAAGTACCGCAAGGACGGCCGCGTGACGCTGTGCTTCTTCGGCGACGGCGCCGTCAGCATCCAAGGCTTCCACGAGGGCGTGTCGCTTGCGGCGCTGTGGAAGCTGCCGATCGTCTTCGTCTGCGAGAACAACGAGTACTCGATGGGCACGCCGCTCTCGCGCACGCTCTCCGAAGAGGACATCAGCAAGAAGGCGATTGGCTACGGCATGGCGCACGATCGCTTCTTCGCAACCGACGTGCTCGAGGTCGAAACCCGGCTGAAACAAGCCGTGGATCGCGCGCGGCACGAATCCAAGCCCACGCTCGTGGAGGTGCGTACGTACCGCTTCCGCGGTCACTCGATGAGCGACCCGGGCAAGTACCGTACGGCCGCGGAGCTCGAGGAGCAGAAGAAGCGAGACCCACTCAGCGTCGCACGCGCCAAGCTCGAGGCCGCGTGGGATCACGACAAGCTCGCCGCGCTCGAGCAGGAGGTCGAGCGCGAAGTAGAGGCCGCGGTGAAGTTCGCCGACGAGAGCCCCGAGCCGGACGCCAGCATCCTCGAGCCCACCACCTACGACGGCGTCTTCGCCAGTTGAAAAGAACCCGATGACCACCCTGAGATACCGAGAAGCCCTTCGTGAGGCGATGATCGAAGAGATGGAGAGAGACGCGTCTGTCTTTCTCATGGGCGAAGAGGTCGGCCACTACAACGGCGCCTACAAAGTGTCGGAGGGCATGCTCGACAAGTTCGGCGAAGAGCGCGTGATCGACACTCCGATCGCCGAGGGCGGCTTCGCGGGCTTGGGCGTCGGCGCGGCGATGGTCGGCCTACGTCCCATCATCGAGTTCATGACGTGGAACTTCAGTGCAGTCGCGTTCGATCAAATCCTGAACAACGCGGCGAAGATTCGGCAAATGTCGGGCGGTCAATTCAACTGCCCCATTGTCTTCAGAGGTCCTAACGCGAGCGCGAGACAGGTTGGCAGCCAACATTCGCACGCGATGGAGCACTTCTACGCGCAAGTTCCGGGTTTGAAGGTCGTCGTTCCTGCGTTTGTCGCGGATGCGAAAGGCCTAATGAAAGCCGCCATTCGTGACGACAACCCGGTGCTCGTGATGGAGTCCGAGACCCTCTACTCGATCAAGGGCGAGATACCCGCTGGGCAAGACACCGTGCCGATCGGAAAGGCGCAGATCGTCCGGCCCGGCACGGACGCGACCATCATCGCGTACTCGCGCATGACGCACCTCGCGCTCGAGGCCGCGGTGCTGCTCGAGAAGGAGGGCATCTCGGTCGAGGTCGTCGACCTACGCTCGCTGCGCCCGCTCGACGAGGACATGATCATCGCCTCGGTGAAGAAGACGCACCGCTGCGTCGTCGTGCACGAGGGTTGGCCCTATGGCGGCGTCGGCGCCGAGATCAGCGATCGCGTGCAACGCGCTGCGTTCGACTGGCTCGACGCGCCCGTCCTGCGCGTCACCACACTGGACGTGCCCATGCCGTACAACGCGAAGCTCGAGCAATACTGCATGCCGCAGGTCGATCGCGTCCAAGCCGCGGTGAAGCGCGCCGTTACCAGGAGCGGATGATGGCCAAGGTCCTCGAGATGCCGAAGCTGTCGCCCACGATGGAAGAGGGCGTGCTGTCTGCGTGGCACAAGAAGGAGGGCGACGCGATCGGCATCGACGATCTGCTCGCCGAGGTGGAGACCGACAAAGCCACGATGGAGTTCCGCGCCTTCGACAAGGGCACCATCCTCAAGCTGCTCGTCGCCCCCGGCGCGACCGTGAAGCTCGGCCAAGCCGTGGCCATCATCGGCAACCCCGGCGAAGACGTCAGCGCGCTAACGCCAGCCGCAAGCACCGCTCCCGTCGCCGCTCCCGCTCCCGCTGCCGCTGCCGCTGCCGCTCCCGTCGCCGCTGCCGCTCCCGCTGCCGCCCCCGCCGCCGCCGCCGCCGCTCCCGTCGCCGCAGCACCCGTGAACGTGCCGGTGCCCGACTCTGCTGCTCCGGCGCCGGCTCCAACTCCCATCCTCCGCCGCAACAACCTCGACCGCACCTCCTACGAGCCCGAGCTCACGGAAGCTCCGAGCGACGGACGCGTGATGGCCTCACCCTTCATCCGCAAGCAAGCCCGCGACCGCGGCATCGACCTCCGCGGCGCGCAAGGCTCTGGACCTCATGGTCGTGTCCTCACCACAGACCTCGATTCGCTCTCACGATCCATCGTAAAAGTCGCTCCCATATCATTGCAGAATACACCCACAGCTGCGGCTGGCCTGACGCTCGCCGAGCCCGAGGTGCGACCCAACTCGATGATGCGCAAGACGATCGCGCGTCGCCTCACCGAGTCCAAACAATCCGTCCCGCATTTTTATCTGACGATCGACGTCGACGCTGGACCGCTCGCCGCGCTCCGCGAGAAGGTCAACGCGGAACAGCCCAAAGAGGGCGAGCACCCGACCAAGGTCAGCCTCAACGATCTGTTGATCAAGGCGTGCGCGCTCGGCCTCGCGCTGGTGCCCGAGTGCAACGCGACCTACACGCCGGACGCGATCCTCATCCATCGCCGCGTCGACATCTCGGTCGCGGTCGCGGTCGCCGATGGGCTCGTCACGCCGGTCGTGCGCGACGCCGACAAAAAGAGCGTCGCGGCGATCTCGCGTGAGGTCCGCGAGTTGGCGGCGCGCGCGAAGGGCAAGAAGCTCAAGCCCGAGGAGATGCAGAACGGCACCTTCTCGATCTCCAATCTCGGGATGTTCGGCATCGACGAGTTCAGCGCTGTGATCAACCCGCCGGAGGGAGCCATCCTCGCCGTGGGCCGCGTGCGCGACGAACCTGTGGTGCACGAAGGTCAGATCGTGGCTGGGAAACGCCTCGCGATGACGCTCTCGTGCGACCACAGAGTGGTGGACGGCGCGGTGGGCGCCGCGTTCTTGGCGGAGCTGCGCGCGCTCTTGGAGCACCCGATGCGAGTCCTCGCGGGGTGAGTGCTAAGCTGCGCCACATGCGCGGCGCGATCTTCGTAGTGGTCTCTGTCGCGGCTTCGTCGGCGCTCGCGCACACGCCGTCGCGTCCGGAGGCGTTCTCGGTCGGGCTGCGCTCCGCAGAGCACGCGAGCGGCGCGGTGATTGAGCTCAGGGCGTCGCCGAGCGGCACAGTGTTGCTGCCCGCGAGCACGTTCGTCATGGGCTCGGACATCGCGGAGATCACGCTCGCCGCGCTACAGTGCCAGCGCGAGCCGTGGGGTCGCCTCGGTGACGAGGACGATCGCTTCTGCGAACTCAAACACTTCGCGACCGAGATCGGGGAGCACAAAGTCACGCTGTCCGCGTTCACCATCGATCGCACCGAGGTCACGGTGCTCGCGTTCGATCGCTGCGTCGGCGCGGGCGTCTGCAACCCTCCTGGATTCCGCCGCGGAGACCCACGCTTCGATCGTGCGAATTTCCCCGTCACGATGGTGAGCTGGTCCGATGGGGCGGACTACTGTCGATGGGTCGGCGGCGCGTTGCCGACCGAGGCGCAGTGGGAGTACGCGGCGCGCGGCATCGAGCAGCGTCGCTATCCTTGGGGGAACGTCTGGAACGGGTCGATCGCCAACCACGGATCGCTCGCCGACGATCCCACTGACGCGAGCGACGGCTACGCGTGGGTCGCGCCTGTCGGCTCGTTCCCCGAGGGCGCGACGCCCACCGGCATCCAGGACCTCGCCGGCAACGTCGAGGAGTGGGTGCAAGATCGCATGGACATCGATCAGGCGATCTACAAACGCAACAACACGGCGATCGCCCTGCCCTACCTCCAAGCGGCCGTCACCAACCCGATCGCGACGACTGGGCTCGGGCGGCGTGCGCGCGGGGGCTCGTTCATCCGGGCCGCGCACCAGCTCCGCGCGACCGCGCGCTTCGCTTCGCTCGACACGACACGCAGCGAAGACACGGGGTTTCGTTGCGTGTACGGCTCCGTCACCCCGACCGAAGCATCCAACATCAAGCTCACGACGCCTCTGCCCACCGGAGACGACTAAATGCGCATCGCCCATTTCTCGGACTTGCACGTGCTCTCGCTCGCCGGCGTGGGGTGGCATCGCTTCTTGGGCAAGCGCCTCACGGGGTACGCAAATCTTCGCTTCAAGCGAAATTACGCTCACCGCTCGTCTTACGTCAGAGCGCTCGCCAAAGAGATGGCGCGCACCAAGGTCGATCACGTTGCCATCACCGGTGACATCACCAACCTCGCGCTCGAGACTGAATTCATGATGGCTCGTGAGATCCTCGAGAAGGAGCTGCACCTCTCACCGCGCGACATCAGCGTCGTGCCCGGCAATCACGATCTCTACACGCGCGGCGCGCTGAAGCGAAAGCGCTTCACGGAGTTCTTCTCGGAATATACCAAGTGCGACATCGACGTTGCGGTGGACATCGGCGTCGGACACTTCCCGTTCGTGAAGCTGCGCGGACCGGCGGCGATCATCGGGCTGTCTTCGGCGGTGCCTCGCCCTCCCTTCGTCGCGTCGGGCACGCTGGGACGGCTGCAGCTCCTTGCGCTCGCCAAGGCGCTCGCTCACCCAGAGGTAAAGAAACGAACGCCCGTGCTCTTGATTCATCACCCGCCGATCAACCCGCCTTCGCTCGTGAAGACGTGGATCGAGGGCCTCACCGATGCGACCGCGCTTCACGAGCTGCTCGCACCGCTCGAGGCGGGCTTGGTGCTTCATGGTCACTTGCACAAGCGAATGGTGCGCAAGCTCAATGGGACCGGGCTGCTCTCGATGGGCGCAACGAGCGCTTCGCTGCATCACGAGCATGGCGCGCGTCACGCCGGCTTCAACCTCTACGAACTCGACGATACGAGCGGACGCATCGTGAACTTCGAGGCGCACGTGCTCGACTCCGAAGAGGCCGGCACGTTCCACGTCGAGCCCGTGCCCGAGGTTGCTTGAAGAAGAAAGCGGCTTAAAGAAGAAAGCGCTCGATGTTTCCACCGAGCGCTTTTGAAAATCTTTGGGTTCGAGTCGCTTATTCCGCTTCCGCAGCAGCTTGTTGGCGCGTCACGTTGATCGCCTGCAGGCCCTTCGGACCCTCCTTGATCTCGAACTCGACAGTCTCGTCCTCGAACAGGCGGCGTCGGCCGTCCCCGCTGATCTGCGAGTAGTGCACGAAGACATCGGGGCCCTCATCCTGCTTGATGAACCCCCAGCCCTTCTCGTCGTTGAACCACTTAACCTTACCTACTGCCATCGGAGAGCCTCCACTTCCACTGTTGCGACTGCTGGTGCTGAGAAGGAATGTTTGCCTCGGAGAATGGGTCGACGCGCGCGTTCGGCGCAGACCCTTCATCCCCGAAGAGCGGCGCTAACCTAAGGGACCGCGAGCATGCCGGTCAAGCGCGGATCAGTCTCATTTCTTCGGCGATGAGTTCCTCTTTGCGTCACGCTCGAGCGCGTCCAGCTCTTCTAGATTCGCCTTGACATTGGGGTCGGTTGGGTCGATTGCGCGCGCCTTCTCGAACGCCGCGCGCGCGTCCACCCAGGTCTTCGGATCCTTGGCAAGCACGGTTCCCAAGTTTGTCCATGCGTCGGCGAGCTTGTCGTCCAAGCGGATCGCCTCGCGATACTCGGCAATCGCTTGTGGCAGCCGATTGGCACGTTGATACGCATACCCGAGGTTCGATCGGTACGAGGCGCGCGCGGGATCGAGCGTCTTGGCGCGCTCGAGCTCTGCGGTCGCGCGAACGAGATCATTCTGCGCGAGCAGCGCGGTGCCGAGGTCGGAGTGCGCGCGTGCGTCGCCATCGTCGAGCTGCGCCTGAAGCTCGAGCTCCTTCACCGCTTCGGGCACACGGCCCACCAAGAGCAACACGGTGCCGTAGTTGCCGTGACGAGCGCTGCGCCCTGGATCGAGCTCTGTCGCTTTGGCGAGCGACGCCACCGCGAGATCACGATGGCCCGTCGCGACCAGCGCGACGCCAAGCATCGAGTGCGCCTCCGCCTCTTGCGGCAACAGCTCGACGGCCCTGCGCAATGCGACGAGCGCGGGGTCTGCTTCCGCGAGCATCAAGAGCGCTCCGCCTAGCTCCGCTTGTGCCGCGCCGAGATCGGGCTCTTGCGTCACGAGCCTCTTGAGATCGATGACGGTCGCCTTGATCTCGACGTTCCCCTTGGCCGCGCCGTAGTCGAGCGGCGCGCCGGTCTTCGCGATTCGCACGCGCGCGAGCCCGACGCTAACGGCGGCCTTCTTCGGCGCGAGAGCGCGCGCGGCCTCGTAGCGCTTTTGGGCGAGCGCAAAGTCTCCGCGCTCGAACGCCGCATCACCCGCGGCGAGCTCCAAGTCGACCTTATCGTCACCGGTCTTGAGCGCGAGCGTCGTCGGCTTGGGCGGAGGCAGCGACACTCGAACGGGAGCCGAGTCACGACTCGCGTCGTCGGGCGCGCCTGCATCGGTCGGCACCGTGCGCGTCATCGTCGTCGAAGTGCAGTAGTCGATGCACATGGGTGATGGGGCGCTCTCCGCGCAGTCACGCCACGTGCAGGTGTGCACCGTCGGCGGCGGCGGCTTGTCCGTCGTGTTCGCGCTTCCGCCGGCGCACGCCATGAGACTCAACAGCCAAAGCCACTGCCCATCACGTCTCATGCTTTTTCACCTTCGCGTACGCGTGCGCCATGACGTCTTTCGCAGCCTCGATGACCCGCGCGTCCGACTTGCGCGAGCGTATCGACAACAGCGCGCCACCTGCCACGGGCTCTAGGAGCAGCGCCTTGCACGCGTCTCTCACGGCACGGGGGGCGGCGCTCTCTTCCGTCGACAAAGCTCGGACATGATCGACGTACGATCGGCCCCAAGCCTCGTTCGGTTCGACGATCAGCGCGCCGTTCAGCGCCATCCCCGCTGCACGCTTCGCTCCCGCGAGCCCGGCGCGCGCGTCGCCTCGGGCGTACGCTGCCTCGGCGCGTGAGAGCTCTCCCAGCGCGGCCGCGATCCACTCGTCCGGCTCGAGTCGAAAGAGCCAATGGCTCTCGTCCTTGGCCACTCGTCACGCTGCCTTCGCCGAGCGCGACGAGTGTTCCTTTCCGTCGTAGCGCAGCGTGGTCGGCTTGTTGTCGACTACCGTCTCGAGATTCACGGGGCGCTTCCACACGCGCACCAGGCTTGCCATCACCTCTCGCGCGTAGTCGCCTTGTAGGTCCACGCCCTGGTGCTCGTGGTGCAAGAGCAGCTCGCCGCGGTTCTCGAAGTTCGCGTCGTCCACGCAGATGATCGGGTTGCCCGCGTTCGTGAGCTGCGCCAGCAGCTTCTGCTTCACGTTCTGGAAGTCGCGCGACGCGATCTCGTAGCGCTCGTTGCGGTTGGACCAGTCGAAGCTGAAGAGCTTCTGCTCTTGCGCGAACTCGGGCGTGAGAAACTCATCGATGAACGTGACGTCGTTGTACAATGCACGCACCTCGAAGATCTTCTTCTTGCCGAGGCCGAGGCGCAGGTTCCAATGGCGCTTGGCGTCCGCGTCGTCCACCTCATCCCACTCCTTGCCGAACTGACCCTTGTTCCAGCGCTCCTCGATGTTGCGATAGAGCTCGATGCCTAGCTTGTACGGGTTCAATCGCCCGCCGCTCGTCGCGAGCACGCCCGAGGCGTTGTCCGCATATTCGACGATCTCGGACGCCTCCAAGATGCCCTCGGTCATGAGCTTGGAGTGCCAATACGTGGCCCATCCCTCGTTCATGATCTTCGTCTGCATCTGGGGCACGAAGTAGAGCGCCTCTTCGCGCACCACGTCGAGCACGTCGTGCTCCCAGCGCTCGAGCGGCGCGTGATCCAGCAAGAAACGGAGGATGTCCCGCTCGGGACGCGGAGGGAATTTCTTCTCCGCAGAGCGCTCGGCTTCGATCTTCCGTCGCTGCTCGTCGAGATACTCCGTGGGGTTGATGAAGCTCTCCATGTAGTCCTTGGAGCGCAGCCGTGGCACCTCACGCGCCTCGGGCTCCTCTTCGGACGGCGCCTCTCGTCTGCCCGAGAACGCCGCGTGCGGATCGATGAGGTTCTCCAACGACATGCAGTGGTCGACGAACTCCTCGACCTTGTTGATGCCGAGGCGGGCCGTGTGCCGGCGCACGCGCGAACCGTGGTTCGCCATCTTGTCGATCCAGCGTCGATTCGGATCGTAGTTCGAGGGGCGTTCGACGGGATTCGTCGTCTTGCCGCCGGTGTCGAGGTCCGTCGAGCGGAAGCAGAAGTTGTTCTTGAAGAAGTCCACGTGCCCACAGACGTGGGACATCACGAGCTTCTGATCGACGAGCGAATTCCCCTCGAGCAGGTACGCGTACGAGGGGTTGTTGTTGATGACCATCTCGTAGATTTTCGAGAGGCCGTACTCGTAGCTCTTGCTGAGGCGCTCGTACTCCATGCCGAAGCGCCAGTGCGGAAATCGATTGGGGAAGCCGCCGTACGCCGCGATCTCGTTCATCTGATCGTAGGAGAGGATCTCGAACACGATCGGAAAGAAGTCGAGTCCGCGCTCCGCTGCAACGCGCTGAATGCGCTCCTGCTCGACGCGGAGATACTGCGGCAGCGATGTCTTCAGCGCGAACTCGCTCATCGAAGAGCGAGCTTATCTTAGATGTGCGGAGGCGTCGCCGGAGTCGTCGCCGACTTGGCCGGAGTCGTTGCGGGCGTCGCCGGCTTGGCCGGAGTTGCCGCGGGCTTGGCCGGCGGCGTCGTTGCAGGCGTCGCCGGCTTGGCCGGAGTTGCCGCGGGCGTCGTCGCGGTGGTCGCCGCGGGCTTTGCTGTCGGAGCGGGGGCTACAGGCGGGGCCGGCGGCGGGGGCGGCGGCAGCGTACCGTCGTCGATGTGGAACTCGACGCGTCGGTTCTGGCGACGACCGTCCTCGTCTTTGTTGGGCACGAGCGGGCGCTCGGGACCGAACCCTTGACTCGTCAACATTGCGGCAGGCACGCCGTTCTTGACGAGCCATTTGACGACGGACGCCGCTCGGTCTGCGCTGAGCTTTTTGTTGAGCGCCGCTGAGCCCTTGTCGTCCGTGTGGCCCTCGATGCGCAGCTTCTTGATGTCCGGGTGCGCCGCGATGACCTTCGCGACCGCTTGCAGGACCTCTTCGCTGTCCTTGCCCGGTTGAATCTCCGCGCTGCCGGTCTTGAACTTCACCTGATCGAGGATCTTGATCTGCCCGTTCTGCACGAACGCCTTGGGGCAGCCATTTCTCGTCGGATCCGGGTCCGGCGCGCCGGGCTCATCGGGGCATGCGTCGACGTCGTTGAGTACGCCGTCGCCGTCCTTGTCGGACGGGCAGCCGTTGAACTTCGGGTTGGTCGATGCGACGCCAGGCACGTCCGGGCATGCGTCCACTGCGTCCGGGATGCCGTCGCCGTCCCTGTCGGGCGGGCAGCCGTTCTTCTTCGGATCGTCCGACTTCACACCGGGCACGTCGATGCACGCGTCTTCGGCGTCGATGATGCCGTCCTCGTCCTTGTCGGACGGGCAGCCGTTCTTCTTGGGGTCGTCGGACCTGACGCCCACGACGTCTACGCATGCGTCTTCGCTGTCGATGATGCCGTCACCGTCCTTGTCGGCGGGCTTGGGCACGGGGCAGCCGTTCGTCTTCTCGTCGGTCGTGCGAACGCCTGCGACGAGCGGGCACGCGTCTTCGTCGTCGTTGATGCCGTCGCCGTCGCGGTCCAGCACCTTCGGGAGTTCGGGCTCGGGCGGAGTCCAAGGCGTCGCGTACTCGATAGAGGCGATCACACGAACGTCGGGCGAGCCCGCGCCGCGCGTGAGGCCAGGCCCGATGCCGCCGCCGACCCGAAACCCGCTCGGAGAGAGCCAGTGCAAGCCCAAGATGATTTCCATCGGCGTCGTCGACTTCGCGAGGAACGTGTCCCCGTTGGTGACGCCGGTGCTCGCGTAGAACTCCGGCCCGATGAGGACCTTCTTGTCCAGCAAGCGCAAGCCGACCGACGCGGCAACGTTGACCTCGGGACCGATGATGAGACCGGCCCAGGTCTGTGATTTGTTGTTGTCTCGCGTGGTGAAGCCCAAGCGCGCTGCGTACGCGATCATGCCGATGTCGCCCGCGGCCGCGACGTGCGGCATGAACCGCGGGATGCCATCGCTCGTGTAGTTCGTGCGATCGCCGGTGGGGAACGCGATCTGCGCTCCGATGCCCATCGTGATCTTGTCGCCGTAGTCGTTGAAGAGCCTCATGTCGATGCCGAGCCGGAGATCGCCCTGCGAGAGCGTATTGGCGGGGGCCTTGTAGCTGCGGTTCTTCTCTACGCCGTCATCGCCGTCCGCGAAGATCTGGACGGGCAGGTCGAAGCCGAAGCGGATTCGATCGCCGAGCACGACAGCGCCGCCGAGGTGCAAGAGCAGCTGATTCTTGACGACCGCATTCTGCGCGCTGCCGTCGGGGTTGCTGGTGACGAGCGGGCGTAGATTGTATTGGAGCGTCGCGCCGAGCGCGGGGCGCGTCGCGCCGCGAAGGTCGAGGGAGTCGAGATAGAACCAATCGCTCCCGCGCTCTGCGGGCTCGAACTTGTTGACCGTGAACCCGGACACGGCCTGCTGCGCGTGCGCAACGGACTCGAGGCCCAAACCGGCCAAAACGACTGCAACCCCACCCCAAAAAAGCTTCGCCATCCTCATGGCTAAAGGCTCTTAGCAACGTTTCACGATTCTTTGGCGGCAATCTCCCGACCGGCACTCTAAACTTGTCGTCGCCCTTGGCGAACGACAACAAGTAAGCGGATTGGCTTCGCCAGCGACAATTAGCGCCGCTTCGTGCCGGAGCTCACTTCCCTTTGCCGAGGAACTCTTTGATGCTGCCGACGATGGCGTCTTTGTCGCGGATTTCACTCATGACGACGCGATCATCCTTGGCGAAGTGGTCGCGTAGGTCCTTGATGAACTGACCCGATCCATAGGGGCTCTCCACTTGCCCGTACGCGAACATGTTGGCGCGCGGGAGGATCTTGTTCTTCATGATGTCGACGCAGGAGAGCGTGTCGTCCATCGACCAGTTGTCGCCGTCCGAGAAGTGGAACGGGTAGATGTTCCACTCGGCCGCCGGGTAGTGATCGTCCATGAGCTGCGAGCACAGCTTGTACGCGCTCGAGATCATCGTGCCGCCGGACTCGCGCGTGTGGAAGAACGTCTCGCGGTCTACCTCGCGCGCGACGGCGTCGTGGATGATGTAGCGGCTCTCGAGGCCCTTGTATTGGCGCTGCAGCCACGTGTCGATCCAGAAGCTCTCGATGCGAACGATCTCTTTTTGCTCGTCTCCCATCGAGCCCGATACGTCCATCATGTAGATGATGACGGCGTTCGCGACGGGCTCGGCTTGCGTGCGCCACGAGCGGTAGCGCTTGTCGTCGGGGATCGGCACGATCACCGGCTTGTCGGGCGTATATCCGCCGACCGCGATCGTCCGCTTCAGCGCCTCGCGGTAGGTGCGTCGAAAGTGCCGGAGCGACTCGGGACCGACGCGTCGAATGCCCGTGTAGCGATCCTTCTCGTTGACGAGCTTGCTCTTGCCCTTGTTCTCGATGTCGGGGAGCTCGAGTTCTTCACCGAGGATGGCCGCTAGCTCGTCGAGGGTGACCTCGACCTCCAGCGCGTGCTGGCCCTCCCCCTCGCCCGCCTTCTTGCCGCCCTCACCCTCCTCGGACTCTTCGCCGCCCATCGGGTCGCCGACGTCGCCCTTGCCCTGCCCGGCGCCTCCTTGTTGCTTGTCGCCGAACTTGAAGCGCGGGATGTCGATGTGCGGGATCGGGATCGAGACGAGGTCCTTGCCCTTGCGACCGATCATCTCTCCTTGCGAGATGTACTTGCGCAGATTCTGACGGATCTTGCCGCGAACGATCTGGCGAAAACGAGAGTGGTCCTGATCGATCTTCAGAGACATCTGACGCTCAGAGTACCACGCGGTGACGTAGCGATCACCCGCGCTTGTCGAGCGCCAGTCGAGCGATCCATGCGCACGCGAGCACGTTGACCACCATCCACACACGCAGCGCGAGGCCGCCCGCGAAGAAGGCGACGTCACCCGAGAACGCGATCTGCGAACACACCGCCGCCGACCCGAGCGCGAGGCCTCCGACCCACGGACGCAGGCGCTTGCTACCGAACATCAAGAGCGCGGCGACGACTGCCGGCGCCGCGTTGGCGAGCGGCAGGAAGCGATGCAGGCCGGCGCCGAGCACCAGGTCCAACTCTCCCAGCGGCCTCATCAGGATCTCGCCGGCGATACGCCAATCACCCATCCGCGCGAGCAGGCCGGTGAACGGCAGGAACGGCAAAAGGCCGAACCCACCGACGAGCGCGCCGAGCATCATTGCCTTGCCCTTGAGGAGCTCACCCTTCTGCGACTTGATCCGCTTCGCGACCAGCGCCAGCAGCGCCAGCAGCGCGAGCCCACGCAGCAGCATGTGCGAGAGGAGCGTCGAGCTCACCGCGGAGTCTACGCGGAGAATACCTGCACCATACAAGTTCTTCTCGGACTTCGGATTCGCCGTACTTTGCAGCTTGCTGCGGACCGCATCGGGATCCGTGATGCCCATGCCAACGACCATCGCGGCGGCTCCTGCGACGTGCGGAGACGCCATGCTCGTGCCGTTGAACGTGCCGAAGATCTCGCACTTGTCGCGGCCGCCGTTGCAGATCGTCTGCTGCGTGACGTTGACGCCGGGCGCGCCGATCGCGACCTCGGGACCGCGCGACGAGAAGCTCGCGATGTTGTCGTTCGAGTCCGTGGCGCTGACGGCGATCACGTCCGGGTACGCGGCGGGGTAGCCGACCGAGCGACCGCTGTTTCCGGCAGCCGCGACGATGACGACTCCCTTGTCGTGCGCGTGCTTGACCGCGGCCTCGAGGATGTCGCTCTTGATGGGACCGCCGAGCGAGAGATTGATGACCTGGGCGCCGTGGTCCGCCGCGAAGCGGATGCCCTCGGCGACGTTCGCGGTCGTTCCAAAGCCGGACTTGTTGAGCACCTTCACCGGCATCAACGTCGCGCAGTATGCGAGCCCGGCGGTACCTTTGCCGTTGTTGGTGGTCTGGGCGATCGTACCGGCGACGTGCGTGCCGTGTCCTTGATCGTCATAGCCAGGCGCCTTCTTGTCGACGAAGTTGAAGCCGCCTTCGCAGCGCGTGCCCTGGAGGTCCGAGCCCTTGGTGAACGGTCCCTTGTCGAAGCACGCGATGCCCGTGTCGACGACGGCGACAGTGACGCCCATTCCGCACGACTCGTCCCACGCGCTCTCGGCGCCGACGCGTTTGAGGTGCCATTGCTTGCTCGAGTAGAGCGGGTCGTCTGGCACGAAGCTCGCGCGGTACACGGCCATCGGCTCGGCGTGCTCGACACGAGGGTCGGCCGAGAGCCGCGCGAGGATCGCGTCCTCGTTCGCGGGATCGACGTCGGCGACCTCGAACTTGTCGTCCGAGGAGAGCTCGCTGTTGGGTCGCAGTGACGTCCCCGCGATGGCGGCCAGCTCGTCGAGGTCGGCTTCTGAGACGTCGTCCTTCGCGTCGATCAGGATCTCGCCCGTGATCGTGTCGCCGACGACGTCTGCCTGGGACACCTCTTGGTTGCCTTGTGCGGCCTCCGAAGTGCTCCGCTGACTCAGCGCGAACGCACCGATGCCAGCTGCACCGAGGACCAACAACACGGGAACGACTTTGCGCATGGGCACCCTTTTGAGAACTAGACGGACGACTGCCTACAAACGATCTCTTAGTACTCTTCGTTCTACGACCAACGTTCGCAAGAGCTACCCATTCCTTCGTGCATGTGCCGAAAGGTGAGCCCCCACGTTTCCCGCGTGGTTTGCCGCAGGTTCGTCGCTACGAAGAAGTGTGAAGGCTTTTGAGGGATTCCTGCAGAGCCATCAGCGCCACTCGATTCGTGCGCGCACATGTTCGGCGAGCGCGTGTCCGATCCTCTGCTGCGTCGCCACGCTGGGGTGAGAGTTACAGCCAAAGCCGTGCGAGAAGTCCACGGGCCCGAGATCCAACAAGCTCACGTTCGCGTAAGTGGCAATGGCCGCGCGGACGTACTCCGTCGCACGCGCGTGCGAGTCTCCCACGAGCATGGGGCCCACGGCGGCGACCACGTGCGCGGAGGGATAGTGCGCGCGAATCTTCGCGAGCAGCGCAGCGTAGGCCTTAAAGAAGGCCTTCCCCGGATCGCCCCGCGCGAAATCGTTCGTGCCCAGGTTCACGACGACGACGTCTGGGGTGTAGCGGGAGAAGTCCCACGCGAGCGAAGGCTCGAACGCCAGCGTGCGCTCGAAGACGTTGCCCATGGTCAGCTTGGTGCTGCCATCCGCGTTGCGTGAGACGCCGCTTCCAGGGAGCGCGACGGACACATGCGCCGCACCGAGCTCGCGCGCGGCGACGGCGCCCCACGCGTCGTACTCGCTCTCGTTCTGCGCGGAGGCCGTGCACGTCCAGCGCTTTCCGAGGACGCCGACGCCCGCGGTGATGGAGTCGCCGATGATCTCGATACGATGCTTGAAGGGGTACGGCGACGGAACGAGCTTTCCGCCATGCGCTTCGAGGCCGTAAAAGCGTGCCGTGCCGTACCAGGCGTCGGTGCGTTTGTAGATCGCCACGTCGTGCAGACCCGGCGCGAGGTCACGCACCAATACGCGCTTTCCCCGACCTGCCCTCGGTGTGAGCGTGACCGAAGCCCCGCCGTCGACGACGACCGTGAACGAGTCGGCGCCGTTGGTGTCGAGCTCCGCGGTGACACCGTCGCCCTCGAAGCGCGCGAAGATCGCGGTGCCCGAGAACGCGAACGCGGCGTAGTTCTCATGACGATCGAACCTGCCGACGAAGTGTACGAGCTCGGGCGCCACGACCGCATCGGGCTTGGTCTCGAGTGCCGCGTTGGTTGGCGGTGCCGAGTCCGCCGGCTCGATATCGACTGAATCTTCATTCCGCCCCTCATCGTTTCGCCCGTCAAGGCAGGAGAGCAGGGTCGCGATGAGGGGGAGCGCGCGCCGCATGCGCCGTGCAGTATGCACGAACCTCCAAGACGACTGGACACACATTCAAGCGTCGGCGTGGACCTACTGCGGCGTCAAGCGTGGCGTGGCAAACAGCTTCGCTTTGGTGAGACCGGTCAGGTGCCCAAGCAGCGCGTCCACCCACGACGTCGGTAACACGCTCGCGACGACCAGCATCATGTACGTCCGCCAAGGCCTCACGTAGCGCGCGGCGGGGCTCGCGCTCTGGACGGCTTTCACGATCGCGCTCGTCACGTGTCGGGGAGCGACGGCGGTGTTGTCGAACATCGCGCGGAACTTCGCCGCGTCGGCGAGCGCACCGGCATAGGGAGAATCCGAATTGGCTTCGACGGAGCTCATCGCGACCTCGGCGAACTCGGTGGCGATCGACCCTGGCTCGATGATCACGACCTTCACGCCGAACGGTCGGAGCTCCACGCGCAGCGCGTCCGAGAGCGATTCGACCGCGTATTTCGTGGAATTGTACGCGCCGAGCATCGGTAGCGTCACTCGCCCACCCACACTCGAGACGTTGATGATCCTGCCGTGGCGCCGCTCGCGCATCTTCGGAAGGAACGCACGCGTCACGGCCATGAGCCCGAACACGTTCGTCTCGTACTGGCCGCGCAGCGCCTCATCGGAGATCTCCTCGAGCGGTCCGCCCAAGCCGAACCCCGCGTTGTTCACGACCGCGTCGACACCGTATCCGCCGGTGCGCGCGTCGATCTCGGCCTTCGCCGCGGCGATCGATTCGGCCTTCGTCACATCCATCACGAGCGTCTCGAGCCGAAGCCCCGAGCCCTCTTTCGCGAGCGACGTGAGCGCGTGCTCGCGGCGCCCCGTCGCGAAGACGCGGTGCCCGGCGCGAGCGAGGTCGAGAGCGGTCGCGCGACCGATTCCGGAAGTCGCGCCAGTGACGAGGACGATTTGGTCGCTATGCATGTCGATGTCTCTTTTTTGGAATGAACATTCATTCCGTATTGGTTAAAAGCGTCGCCGGATGTCTAGGGCTCAGGTCGTCGGAGGGCATGCCAGAGGGCTTCCTTGGTCTGATCGATCACGACGTGATCGAGGGCGAGGTAGCCCTCCCACGAGGCTCGAACGACGCCCATCACTCCGCCCCAGAGGATACCGAAGAGCAGCTCCGGTTGAGCCTTTCGAGTCACACGGCCGTGCTGCTCGAAGAAGGCACGTACGGGCTGCGTAAGCCGCTCCTCGAGCGCCTTGCTCTGCACGTCGAGGTAGGGCGCGTGGTGATGGGCTTCCAGAAACTTGAGGGCTTGGGGATGTTTCTTGGCGAACTCGAAGAGGCGGTCCACGACATGCTCGACCTGCGCCCGCGCCGGCTTGGTGAACGGAAACTCGCCCATGAGGCTGGCGCTCAAGGAGCCCTTCCACCGCCGGTAGAGGGCGTTGACGATCGCCTCCTTGCTCTCGAAGTGCCGATAGATCGTCCCCGCACCGACCCCTGCACGCTTGGCGATCTCGGGGACCGCAACGCCGTGGAATCCGCGGTCCGAGAACAGCGCGAGCGCCGCCTGGAGGATGGCCTCGCGCTTGTCATCGTTGAGCGCCAGCTCGATCACGACGGAATGAATATTCATTCCCTTGTCGCGAGTCAAGCGTGCTCGAGACGATTCACTCGAGCAGGCTCAGTTCAAGTCGCGCTCGCGCGAGACTGCTCGGATGTAGCTTCGCTTCGGCCCGTCAGGGTTCGCTAGGGTGCGAGGAGTGTCTTGATTTCTTGCTCGATCGTCAGCTCGTCGCCGGAGTGATACCCGGCGTGCGTGTAGCGAATCGCGCCGGTTCGATCGAGCAGCTCGGTCGTCGGCATCGCCGTGAGGTTGAACGACCCGAACGCGGCTTTGCCATCGATGAGGTTGGGGTACTTCGCGCCTAGCGTCCCCAACAAGCTCTTTGCCTCGTTCGTCTCGCTCGCGTCATTCATCGAAACACCGACGACGACGAGCCCCTGCGCTTGATACTTCGCGTAGAGCTCTTGGAGCTTGGGGATCGCCTTTTTGCAGGGCTCGCACCATGTCGCCCAGAAGTCGATGAGGACGACCTTGCCCTTCTGCGCCGACAGCGTGAAGGAGCCCTGCCCGTCGATGCGCTTGAGTGTAAAGCTCGTCGGCACGGGCCCGAGCTGCGCGGCCGGAGGCGTGGGCGCTCCGGCGTCCGCGAGCGCGCGGAATCGCTGTTCCGGTCCGGGGGGCCAATAGAACTGCACTGCGCGGAGATGATCGCCGTGGCCCGGCGTGTAGGAGTGCTTCGTGTCGGGCGGCACCACCACGACCTCTTCGTCGTGCATCGCGTAGTCTTGGCCGTCGAGTCGGAATGTGCCCGAGCCTTCGATCGCGGCGAGCACTTCCCAGGTTCCGGCGTGAGCATGCTCGGCAACCGGACCGTCGCCGGAGAGTCGTCCCACGTACACGAGCGGCGAGATCTTCGCTTCCGCGTCGAGGTGCGCGTGCATGTGCCCGAACGCCCAAGAGAGCTCGGGGGCGTCCGAAGCACGAACCACCTTCTTGGTCATCGGCGGGATCGGCGGCTCGCAGTTGGTGCCTCGCGCGATCGCCATGACGGCGATCCCATCGCCCGTGAGCTCGTAGCTCCCCTTGCCTTGCGCGATCAGGAGATCTCCGTCGGCGAGCGTCTCGCCGGCCACTTGCGCGTGTCCTTTGGCGACGGCGACGATCCGCTCCTCGCAGGCGACATGCTCGATCTTGAACGGCGTGCTCGACAGGTGAACGACCTGAGCCGTGATCGGCGGCGCGCGATCTCTAAAGTCCGGCGGATTCGGCGGTGCCGCGGCGGTCGCGACCGGGGTCTGGGAATCGACCCGCATGGGAGTGACGGTGAGCGGCGGTTGAGCGATCGTCTCGGCGGTCTCGTGACATCCGAGCGCGGCCGCGCAAAACAAGGCCCTTCGTAGAATCAGCATGCCGCACCTTACCTGCGAACGAGCCCGCCCGCAGGGATCAGCGTCGACGCGCTCCGGGCCGCGAGCTCGCTCATCGAGATCTCCGAGCCTCCAGCGGCGCGCGCGGCCGCTTGTGACGCCGCGAGACGCTCGTCGAGCATCAAAGAAGCGCGCTCAGGATCGCCTACGGAGAGGATGCTCCGCACGAAGACCTCCGCCGCCTTGTACGAGGAGCGAACGAGTGGTCCGCTCGCGACATGCGCGAAGCCCATCTCTCGCGCCTGCTCCGCATAGCGATCGAAGATCGAAGGTTCGACGTACCTGTGGACCTCGGCGTGCTTCGGCGACGGTCGTAGGTATTGACCGAGCGTGACGATGTCGACCTTCGCGTCTCGCAGATCCCGCATGGTCTCGGTGACCTCTTCGTCGGTCTCGCCGATGCCGACCATGATCGAGCTCTTGGTGATGCGCGACGGATCGCGCTCCTTCACGCGACGAAGGACATCGAGCGAGCGCTCGTAGCTGCACCTCACGTCGCGGATGCTGCGCTGCAGGCGCCGCACGACCTCGATGTTGTGCGCCCAGACGTCGGGCTTGCTGTCGACCGTCGTGTCGACGTAGCTCATGTGCCCTTGAAAATCGCCGAGCAGGGTCTCGACCAACATGTCCGGGCGGAGCTCCTTGAGCCGCGACACCGTCTTGGCGACGTGGGACGCTCCGCCGTCGAGCAGATCGTCTCGGTCCACCATCGTGATCACGACGTACTGAAGCGCCATTCGCGACGTGCTCGGGCTCACGCGAGTCGACGGCGCCTCGCGGGTTGCCCGTGGTGACCGCGCAGAACCGGCAGCCGCGCGTGCACGTGTCCCCGAGCAACATGATGGTGGCGGTGCCTTGACCCCAGCACTCGCCCACATTCGGGCAGCGCGCCTCCTCGCAGACCGTGTGAAGGTCTAGCTTGCGGAATGTGTCCTTGAGGGTCGTGTAGCTCTCTCCGCCGGGCGCGCGGACCTTGAGCCAGCTTGGTTTTGGCGCGAAGCGCGAGGCGGTCGTCACGGGTGAGAGCGTAGTACCGACATGGCCCGCTGAGAAGGTTGACAACGGCAAGTCACGGCTCGGCCATGCGTGCTTCGACCGCAGCGACGAGCTCGCTTAGCTCGAAGGGCTTGGTGAGGTGAGGTTGCGTCTTGAGGAACTCGTAAGCGCGCTGATGGGTCGCAGCTCCCGTCAGAAAAATGAAGCGCGTGCGGAGGCGCTCGTCGAGCTTGATCGCGCGTTCGTAGAAGCGCATCCCATCGAGCCGAGGCATCGACATGTCGCACAAGACGATCGCGTAGGTCGTGCCGCTGGCGATCTTCGCGAGCGCGCCTTCGCCGTCGTCGAAGCACTCGACCGTGTGTCGCAGTGAGAGCGTGCGCTCGATCAGCTTCAAGATCTCGCGCTGATCGTCGACCACGAGGACCGTGCCGTAACGCCGCGCGGGCTTGAGCGCGATCTTGGGCTCAGACGCCACGAGCTGCCGCTGAGGGAGCACGATCGTGAACGTCGAGCCCTTGCCCAGCGCACTCACGACCTCGATGCGACCGCCGAGAGCGCTCACGATGCCCTGGCAAATCCAGAGGCCCAAGCCAGTTCCGAGGCCCGACGGCTTGGTCGTGAAGAACGGATCGAAGATGCGCGCGGAGACCTCGGGCTGCATGCCAGCGCCGTCATCGGAGATCTCGATGATCGCCTCGCCAGACGAGCCGGCTGACGTCCTGACGCGAATCACGCCTTGCTTGCCCTGGGGAAAGGCATGAGCCGCGTTCAAGATCATGTTCAAGAAGACCTGCGCGAGCCGAGACTCGTTCGCGTACACGCTCGGCGTGGGCTCGTACGACTTTTCCACGGTCGCGCGCGGGCGGACCTCGCTCCACGCCATGTGGATCGCAGCGTCGAGCACTCTCGGCAGATCGACCCACGAGCTCGGCGCGTCATCGGAGCGCGAGAACGTCTTCAGATCGGCGACGATCGAACGCATTTGGTCCGCGCCTTCGCGCGCGAGCCGAACCATCTCCTTGGCCTCGTCTAGCGCGCCTTTGAGCGCCTCCACGTCCGCGGGCGTCCCTTGCGCACCTGCGCGGAGTGCGTCTTGCGCGAGGGCGTCTACGCGCGCGCAGATCTCGTTGAGCTTGCGCGTCGCGAGCGCGTCGAGGTTCCCCTTCAGATATGCGAGCGGGTTGTTGATCTCGTGCGCGACGCCCGCGGCGAGCGTTCCGACGGACGCCATCCGGTCGGCTTGGAGCAGCTCGGCGTGCATGATCCTGCGCTCGGTCGTGTCTCGCGCGACCGACAGGAACGCCGGCGCGCCGTCGTAGTCGATCGTCATCGAGACGATCTCGACGAACGCGGACGTGCCGTCGCGACGAAGGACGCGCAGCTCCACGGGTAGGTTCACGTCACCTACCAAGACGCGCTCTCGCCGCCCGAGGACGAGCGCGTGGTCGGCTGGGTGGATCAGCTCGAGCAAGTCTTTCCCGACGAGCTCCTCCGAGTTCGCGTACGCGAGTGTCGTCACCATCGCGGGGTTGGCGAACACGACCGTGCGGTCCCGGTAGACCATGATCGCGTCGGGCAGCCCCTCGATCAATTGGCGGAACCGCGCCTCGCTGGTGGCGAGCGCTTGCTGCGCGTGCACGCGAGCGGTCACGTCCTCGACGACCCCCGTCGCACCCATGATGGCGCCCGATGGACCCCGCAGCGGCGTGAGGACCATCGAGATGATGACGGTCGCCGTGCTCGTCGTCGCCGAGTACGGCCCCTCGTACCTACTCGCGGTCCCTGCGAGCGCGGCCCTCATGCTCGGCATGACGCCCTGATCGCGGAGATTCGTCAGATTGAGCCCGACGAGGGCTTCGGCCGTGGTGTTGAGGATTTGCACGAAGCGCGCGTTGCACGTCGTGAGGCGCAAGCGGGTGTCGAAGACGAACACGCCCATCGGCGACTGCTCGAACAGCGCCCGAAACCAATCGTTCGATCCCGTGAGCGAGAGGCTCAGCTCGTCTTCCTTCATCCCCAGGTCTCAGGATACACCCAAACGTTGCCCTACGTTTCCAGTCAAGAACACGCCCGAACGCTCTCGTGTGAGTTCGCGCCACGGCCGAGATGTTTCGGATCTACCATTGCCGGTCGTGGCATCACTCTCCGATATCGACGAACTTCTCTCGCGACTCGACGCGTTGCTCAAAGACGCTCACGTAGGCGCGGCGCTCACCGAGCGTGGCGTGAACGTGAGCCTCGCTCTCGTGGCCAAGGACGGACTCGCCGCCTACCTGCGTGGAGAGAAGGCGCGCGCCGCGGAGGACTTCTCCACGTTCGCGGAGGAAGTGCATGCGCGACTCCTTGCCGCGGAGAAACCCTCATGATGATCGACACGCTGCGCACGGGGCGATCACACCCGCACCCTGAGCCGATCAGCGGCGCGCGCTACTCCGCGGCGGAGCTGATGCCGGGCAACCAGCGTGTGGCGTTGCTCGATCAGAGGCTGCTCCCCGCGATCGAGCGCTACGAGCTGCTCTCGCGTTGCTCGGACGTAGCTGTCGCGATCAAGACGATGGTCGTTCGTGGCGCTCCCGCCATCGGCGTCGCCGCAGCGTACGCGATGGTCCTCGCGGCCGAAGAGGCACAAAAGGCCGCCGACTTCATGGCTCACATGCGTGCGTCTGCCGCAGAGCTCGAGGCGACTCGGCCGACCGCAGTCAACCTCGCGCACGCGGTCCGCGCGATGCTCGCGCTCGCCGAGGCCGTTGATCGTGCACTCGACTTGGCGCGCGCCGCTGTCGACCGCAGCCAATGCCGCGCGCGAACGGCGGATACGGATGTCCCGGCGGCGGCAGACGATAGCCCGGCGGCTGGTAGAGGCCCAGCAGACGGCGGCGATGCTCACCACCTTCAATGAAGTGGACATGGGCGCGATCATGGATCTGCGGAAGCGGCGGCGTGAGAGCTTCAAGGAGCGGAACGGGATCGGCCTGGGCTTCATGAGCTTCTTTA
>ENA-OFCD01000138-OFCD01000138.1-metagenomes-genome-assembly--contig:-NODE-138-length-47588-cov-3.761976_pt1 | contig 47588 bp, 40 predicted proteins | sample MGYA00153392_OFCD01 | MGnify analysis MGYA00153392 | reverse complement strand
GCATGGAGTTCTTGTTCAAGGTGACCGAGTCACCCCCGCCGGCCGCGGGGATGCCCAGGTCGGGCGTGAGGCTGCGCCGATTCTTCACGGTAATCATCATAATCGCAAACTCGGAACGCGGCGCATCTTGTTACGTGGAGTCCGCGGTCACGTCGAGAGAGAAGACGTGTGCTCCGAAAGCCGGCAAAGCACGCGAACTATTCCCGAGTACTCGTGCGGGCCTTGACGGTGGAGCGCGCGATCTGTTTCACTTCGCGATTGGCCGCTACGGTCCGCTGCTTGCAGTCTGCTCGCGACGCCTATCAACGCGCCGCCAGCGTCTCCCAAACCGATGTCCCCCCTAGAGCTCAAGAAAGCACTCGTCGCCGCTGGCTTCGAGGTCTACCGCACCCTCGGCAATGAGGTGATCCTCGCCGATCGCGTGCGAGACAACCTCATCATGGACTCCGGCGTGCGTATCCGCGCAGGGGACACTCTCCAGGTGAAGCTGGTGGTCGGCGTCCGTCGAGGCGAGTTCCCGCAGGACGACGACGCCGAGCTCTTCCAGCGCGTACGCAGCTTGGCCCAGCCCGCCGTCTTGCAAGGCTTCGTGGAGCTCTCGTCTGCCGTCGCGCCGATGCATGACCCCGCGGACAGTGCGCGCACGCTCGACACCGTCTTCGAGGTCACGCTCGCGAAGGAACTCCCCCGCTTGGAGGACGCCAGCAACGATCTCCGGCTTGCGCTCACGCTCGCGAAGATCGCCAACTCGAGCGGCTGAACCTCATCAGCCGCCGCGCGTGTGCATCTCGCGGTGAGGGTCTGCGCGGAGACGCGCGACCGGGATCAGGACGTCGCGCGCAGGTGAGCGGCGGCGATCTTCGGCTCCGCGATCGGCTCGCGCCCGCCACGTCTGGCTCACGGTGTCCCAGAGCGAATCGTCGGTGGCGCCCGATCGCAGTGGCTCTCGCAAGTCGACACCGCTCTCCGAGTACAGACATGTGAAGAGGACTCCGTCGGCCGTGATTCGCGCGCGATCGCACGTCCCGCAGAACGGCTGTGTAGTCGATGCGATCACTCCGAAGGTGGTGCCGTCCGTCGCGCGAAACCTCGTCGCTGGCGCGCGAGAGCCGGCGGGAGAGATGGACTCCACGGGGCCGCAGGCCGCGGCGATGCACGCGGTGATCTCGTCCTTGGTCACGACGTCCGCCATCGACCACTTGGTCGCGCCGCCGACGTCCATGTATTCGATGAAGCGAACCTCGGCGCCCTTGTCTCGACCGAGCGCGAGCATGTCCACGATCTCGTCGTCGTTGCGACCGCGCAGGACGACCATGTTGATCTTGGTATCAAGGAAGCCGTGAGCCCGCGCGGCGTCGAGCGAGGCGATCACGTCTGGCAACCGCGTCGTCTTGGACATCGACTTCGCGCGGTCCGGTCGGAGCGTGTCGAGGCTGACCGTGACACGGCTCAAACCGGCCTCGCGCAGGGCCTTGGCGCGATCGCCGAAGAGGACACCGTTGGTCGTGAGCGCCAGGTCCACGCCCAACCGCGAGAGTCGCGTGACGACGTCGACGAGGTCGGGTCGGAGCAGCGGCTCGCCCCCCGTGAGGCGCAGCTCGCGCACTCCGTGCTCCACGAATACGCGCGCGAGTCGCTCGATCTCCGTCGCCGAGAGGATCGACTCGTCAGGCAGCCAGACGTACTCGTCCTCGGGCATGCAGTACGTGCAGCGCAGGTTGCAGCGGTCGGTCACGCTGATGCGCAGAGTGCCTAGGGGCCTCTTGTGTCGGTCGAGCACCACTCGCGCAAGCTAGCATTGACTCACTCGGGAACGGCAACTCCGGCAGCCTGCGAGTCGATGAGACTGCCGAGGTTATGCACCTTCGCGTCGCGTGTCTTCAGCTGCCCAACGCCACCGAGGAAGTTCCACTCGAGGAACGCCACGAGGCTGGAGTGCTCCATCACCACGTGCGAGACGAAGTTTTTCTTCGCGAAGGGGCCAAGCGCAAGCGTGGGCACGCGCGTCCCGTACGCATGTGTGTCGGGCGAAGCCGGCGGCGGGACGTGATCCCAATACCCGCCGCCCTCGTCGTACGTGAGTAAGAACAGAGTGCTCGCGCGATAGCGAGAGGCCCATATTCTCTGGGCGATCGACGAGACGAACGCGACGCCGTCCGTGATGCGCGTGCGTGCGACCGGGTGCTCGGAGTGGTACCCGAGCGCCTTCACGAACACGATCGCCGGAAGAGTTCCGATCGCGAGGTCAACGTCGAGCGTGGAGAGATCGCGGATGACCTTGGGATTGTCGCGCGTGGACGTGAAGTACTCGAACGGGACGTCTCCCGGCTCGAAGGTGCACGGGGAGAAGTTCACGTTGCCCGGGCAAGCGTCCGTGCGCTCGGCGCACTTGCCTCCGCGCTGCGCCGTCGCCTGAGCGTCGTAGCCCTCGACGTAAAAGGCCCACGGCACGCTCGCCGCGCTCAGGAGGTCCCCGAGGGTCGTGTCCGTGTATTCTGCAATGTTCGCGCTCTGGAGCGAGCAAGGCGTGCCGAACGCGCCCTTCGGCTCGAACGCGTTGTCGTCGAACACGTGCGCGGCGCGTGCGAAGTACATGTCGTTGGCGGAGCTCTGCCCGATTTCGGGTTGGAAGTAGCGGTCCGCGAGCGCGCCCGTCTTCGCGAGGTCCCAATACGGCTGCACGGTCTTCTGATCCGCTACGGCGAGGTTCTCCGGGCCGCCACACTCGACGGTCGTTGCGTAGCGATCCATCAGCGCGCCGTGCATCTCTTTCGTCTCGCACTCCGCGGTGTGGTCCGGGTCGTGGAACGCTTGCGCCGCGTCGTCCAGGACGATCGGCTTGTTCCCCGACGCGTCGGTGTCCGGCGCACGCTCACAACACATAGCGCCGTTGGTGCACGTCGGATTCGAGCCAGCAGGGGCCGTGCAATAGCGACCGAAGTGATTGTCGAACGTGTGGTTTTCCTGAATCACGACGACGACGTGTTTGATCTTCGACTGCGGGCACGGCCCGGCGCACGAGTCGTCGATCGCGGGCGGCGAAGGCTGAGAAGAGGCGCACGCCTCACAGAGCGCCAATGCAAAGACGATCGCGCGCAATGGCATCCTTGTATCGTACCCTCACTACAAGTTCTCGCCGCCTTCGGCGAACGACAACAACTAAAAAGATTGGCTTCGCCAGGGACATTTGATGTGCGAGGTCCGGCGTGGTCCAATCCAATCTATGCGTCACGTGCTGCCAGCACTTCTCCTCGCCTCGGGGTGCGTGCTGTTTCCGGCCTTGGACTATCAATCGTCCACACCGGTGGATGGCGGAGCTGGCGACGTCTTTGTCGCCGAGGCCGGCGACGTCTCTGTCCCTGATGCCGGCGCTGACGCGGGGCATTGGACATTCATGGACGATTTCAATCGCGCGAACGCGCCGGCGCTCGGCAATGGATGGGTGGAAAAGCAGCCCGTGTTCTGGATCGTCAACAATCAAGCTGCGGTAGTCACTGCGGGCTCCGACTACAGAGACTCGATCGCGTATCGACCCCCGATGGAGAACGTGACGGACGTCACCGCTTCGGTCGAGCTGCGTTACGGGACCTCGGCCGGCGGGTATCCGCAGCTACATGTTCGCGTCCAGACCGCGTCGGTCGTGTCGACGGGGGTCCTCGACGACTACCTGCTCTTTCCGGCCTCCGGCGGCACCACCGACATGGTCATCGCGCGCAACCGCGGCAATGCCACCTTCACCATGCTCACGAGCTACAAGCTCACGACGCCCTTGGACACCGCGCATATGTACCGACTCACGCTGAGCGCCATCGGCGTGTCGCCCGTCGCGCTTACCGCCACCGTCGAGCGACTCGACGTGAGCACGTGGACGAGCCTCGGAACGGCGACTGTCCAAGACTCGGATCCGGAGAGGGTCACCGGCCCAGGTTCGGTCGGATTCTCGGCCGGCTCGGAGCCCAAGGGCCAATTCGTTTACGACAACTTCAAGGTAACGGGCCGCTGAGCCTCGGGTCGCCCTTGCGTCACGTCTCCGTCATCACGGCGGATTTGTGGCCTCGGAGGTGGCCACGCGCTGCTAACCATCCATAGAGATGGTCAATGGCCACCCAACGATGAACCACGCGCGGCTGCTCAAATATCCGGTCGATGTCTGGCCCGTCATCATTGTAGCGGGCACCACTGCGCTCGCTCTGGTGCCGTTCTTCGTGCACCTGTCGCCGTGGATCGTCGGCGCTATGTGGGCCGTCATCATCTACCTGCGAACGTTCGTGCCCTTCATTCAGCACAACCACGCGCACCTGCCGATCTTTCAATCGCGCCTGCTCAACTGGGCGTTCGACGTCCTGCTCGCGCAAAATACGGGATACGCGACGGCGCTTTGGGAGCTCCACCACAACCGTGGTCATCACCGAAATTTCCTCGACCCGAAGAACGACGTCGCGAGGCTCACGTACCCGAACTCGGACGTCGTGATGTCCCGATGGGTCTATGCGCTCCGAGGCAACGTCACGATTCACCGGGACGCCGTGCTCGTTGCTCTCGCGGAGGGTCGCGCGCGTCGCAAGACGCTCCTGCCGAAACTGGCGATGGAGCTCGGGATCCAAACGGCGCTGACCGTTGTCGGGCTCGTTTACGCCCCGATATTGACGATCGCCTTCTTCATCGTTCCGAATTTGTTCACGGCGTTCTTGGTCTGGTGGCAGTCATATCCGCACCACCATGAAATGGGCACGGCGAGCATCTACGAGGCCTCGGTGACCGAAGAGGGGCACTGGCACAACCTCGTGACCTTCAACATCGGTCACCACACGGCACACCACGAGAAGCCGACGCTCCACTGGTCGCTACTGCCCAAGCGCACGGACACCATTCGCCACTTGGTTCACGAGCGATGTTTTCGCGGCGCCGATCCTGCGCAGCCCGGATCTGAACCCGCACCAGCGCACGCACGCGTGCACTCTCGCCAACAAGCCAGCAGCTAAGGTTCCCGCCGCGTCCATCCCTCGCGAGAACCGTGCCGATCGCGAGGGGTGAGGTTGGGAGAGCGTGCGGAACGGGTGACGCGCCTGCACCCGCCAATCCCCAACAGAGGTTTCGGGCACGTTCACGAGAAGTGCGAGAACCGTGTCTTGAATCGGGACTAGGCGACACTCGTGATGGTGCGCTTCATCGGCTTTGCCATGACTCGAGAGTTATCGCGTCCGCTGGATCAAGTGAACGCCGAACACGGTCTCCGCGACGCCGAGCTGCCCGACCGAGAGCCTAAACGCGACGTCTTCGAACGACTGCACCGTCCCGCCGCGCGCGAGCGAGCCGAGCTGCCCGCCGTGACGTGCGTTCGCCGTGTCCTCGGACCACTCCCGCGCAACGGCCGCGAAGTCCTCTCCTGTTTGCACGCGCACGCGAAGCTTGTCGATGATCGCGCGCGCTTCGGCGAGCGTGTGGCTCTTGCCATTCGGGAACTCGCCGACGCGTATCAACACGTGGCGCGCAGAGATCTCTGGCCGGGCATCGGACACTGCGGCGTCCTTCGTGGGCAGTACGATCGCGCGTGGGTCGAGGTCAGGCGACGCAGGTTGCATCGCAGAAGGCGTGGCGCAAGCGACCAAGAGCCACAAAAAAGGCAGTCTTTCGTACCGCATCCCGCAAAACTACCAGACTCGGAATCGGGCGGCGAAGCCCTCTACAAGCATGCGCTCGCGGGATATCCTCCTGCGCATGTCACGGCCATTGGTAGTGCTGCTCGTCGTCGTCGCGTGCAGCAAACAAGAGTCCACGCACTCGGAGAACGCACCCACGGTGACCCTCCTACCCGCTAGCGCGAGCGCGTCAGCGCCAACCGTCGCCGTGTCTCCAAGGCGCGCGTGTCCGAAGGCTCCGCCCGCCAAGCCCGCCACCGCGGGGAGTTGCACGAGTGACGGTGACTGCAAGGACGGGCGCGAAGGTCGATGCAAAGACGTCTATCTCGGTCACGGGATGAGCCGCGCCATATGCACGTATGACACTTGCGCGAGCGACTCGGATTGCGAAGGCAAGCTCTGTCTCTGTGGCGCTTCCTATGAAGGTCGCAACGCCTGCTTCGCAGCCAACTGCCATGACGACGCCGATTGCCCGGCTGGCAACAAGTGCGCAGACGTCCCCTCGACGGCGACCGGCGGGCTCATCTCGAGCGGCCGTTACTGCCGCACGGCGAAGGACACTTGCACAGAGCACAGCTGCGGCGACCAAAAGACCTGCGCGTTCACCGCCACGACCGGAACATGGGAGTGCGTGACTTCCAAGTATCCGCCGCCGGGGTGAGTCTCGATTCGTCTAACGGAGCGAGAAGCTCATCGCCGGGGGCCAACAATGAAAATCCATATTCACTCAAAAACTGAGCCGCCCACGGTCGAATTGGAAGTAGAAGATTCTGTAAATTACCTTTCATCAGTAGAAGCCCTTCGCACCGTCGATGCCGATGCCTACTGGCCGAAATGGAATTCGCCGTGGTGGCATATGCTTCTCCTTCACGAAATGGGCGAAACTCATAAAATCCCACCGGCCATGATCGAGCGTTACATCGCGTCGCTGAATCGAATGCCACTCAAGACCTTTCCGATTCATCCTGAAGAGATGCTCGAAGGCGTGGACCCCTACCGAGGCAGCCCTTGCCATTGCCAGGTCGGCAACGTCTACCAAGTGCTTTCAGCTTGGGGAGTTGACGTGGATCAGGAACTTCCTTGGATTCGCCCCTGGCTCCTCCGTTACCAAATGGCTGACGGCGGCCTGAACTGCGACAACGAAGCCTATCTTGTCAAAGATGAGTGCCCGAGCTCGATGGTCGGAACAATTGGGGCATTTGAAGCCGTACTCTTATATACGGCTCGGCCATGGACCTCAGACGAGAAGGCTTTCCTAGACAAGGCCGCACAGTTCCTCATCGCTCGCAAGCTGATGCTTGGCTCGTCAACCGTCCACAATGCAAGTGAGCGAAGGAGTGCAGAGCAATGGACTAAACTCTGTTTTCCTAGGTTTTATTTCTACGACGTTCTTCGAGGTCTCAATGCATTGACCTTGTGGGCCGAGAAAACAAGCCAATCTCTACCTAGCGAAGCCGTTCTCGACGTTGTCGAGCTCCTATATCATGAGTTTCCAGACGGTCGAATCAAAGCCGGCAGATGCTCCTTCGAAGGAACCGGCACCATTCTGCAGACTCCGTCGGGAGGGTGGGTCCGCAAGCAACCCGCCACCTTTTTTCCATTACTGAATAAAGTCAGCGTAGTCGGAGAGGTCTCTCCCTATCTGTGCAAACAATGGCTCGAAACGAGACTTCGAGTGAGCGCACATTCGACGATCGAGAGCCGCGAGAAGGAAGTCCAAAGAGTCTAATGGCGCGACTCGCAAGCATGCGCTCGATCGTCCGCCGCGGGGTCTCCCTCGCGACCCAATCAAGGTACCAGCAGCAACTTGCCCTTGACTCGTCGGGTCTCGATTCGCTGAAGCACTTCCGTGGCTCGTTCGAGCGGGAACTTGCCGTCGATGTGGGGTTTGAGCGCTCCCTGCGCGATCCAGTCGAAGAGACGGACGCTGTTGCGCTGGACCGCCTCGGGGTCCCGCATCATGAACGAGCCCCAGAACACACCGATGATCGCGGCGCCCGTGAGGAGCACGAGGTTGAGCGGGATCTTGGGGATCTCTCCCGCGGCGAAACCCACTACCAAGTATCGACCGCGCCAAGCGAGCGCACGAACTGCGGGCTCCGCGTAAGACCCACCGACCGGATCGTAGACGACGTCGACCCCGCCGCCGGAGAGCGACTTGGCCTGCTTTTTCAGATCTTCTTTGGAATAGTCGATGAGTAGATCTGCGCCTCGAGCGTTGCAGAATTCGAGCTTCTCGGCGCTCGACGCAGCGGCGATGACGCGAGCGCCGAGCAACTTGCCGATCTCCACTGCGGCGATCCCGACTCCGCCCGCGGCGCCGAGCACGAGGAGCGTCTCTCTAGGCTGGATCGCAGCGCGATCCACGAGCGCGTGGAGCGTCGTGCCATAGTTGACGAGCGTCGCGGCGCCCGCCTCGAAGCTCACCGCGTCGGGCAGCTTGGTCACGGTCATCTCGGGGACGGACACCAGCTCCGCCCAACCGCCGTTCATCATCACGGCCGCGACGCGGTCACCAACCGCGATGCGCGTTACTCCCGCGCCGACCGCACGCACGACCCCCGAGACCTCTCCGCCCAAAGCGAATGGCAAGTTTGGAGTGAATTGATACTTGCCATACGACATGAGCACGTCTGGGAAATTGACACCCATCGCGCACACCTCGATGAGGACCTCACCCGGCCCCGCGACGGGCTCGGGCACGTCGTCCACGCGGAGACCCTTGGGACCAATGAGCTCATGGAGTCGGACTGCGCGCATGCAGTGACGTTAGCATTCAGAACGCGAGCAGAGGAAAACTCGGCCATCATCAGATGGCTCGAATATGTGGGTAGAAGCCACGCTCTCACAGGAGGTCTATCGCGCCTCTTGGCTCGCGCGGTTCCCCTGACGATTCGGGCTCGAGCTTTGGCTTGGGGACTTGGTCCTATCCCGACGCCGGAGTCGCCTCAAACGCCCAGAGCCAGGCACGGGATGCAACGAGCCTGGCGCGAGATGACAAACTCCGCCGGGCTGCTGCAGCGCGTTGTTCGAAAAGTATGAGCGCGGTGTTTGGGTTCGCGGTGAGCCCACCCAACAGTGCGCGCCCTAGAGGGCGGACCCCGCGCGGAGTCTCTTGCAGGCGAGGCGGACGTCGTCCAAGAACATCTCCATCCGATCCGCGTGCGTTCGGAACGACAATACGCAAACGCGGATGACGAAGCCCGCGGGCGTCGTCGTGCCGGTGACGAACGCGCGCTGTCGGCCGTTGATGATCTTGAGCAGCTTGCGATTGTGAGCGTCGAGCGCGGCGCCGTCTTTGCCGCATCCGGGGCCGAGTCGAAACGCGAAGAGCGAGAGTGCGGGCTCTGCGACGATTTGCATGTTGGGCATCGCGCCGATCGCGTCCCGCGCCGCTAATGCCAAGTCGAGCTTCTCGTCGAGTGCCTCACGGAATGCCTTGGCCCCGTGCATCTTGATCGGCAGCCAAACGCGCAACCCACGAAAGTCTCGCGACAGCTCGGGGCCCAAGTCGCAGAAGTCCACGAAGTCCGCGTCCTCTTGCATCGGCGGTAAATAGGCGGCTTGCATTGCGTGCGCGCGGCGGAGTCGGTCCGCGTCTCTCACGACGAGGCAGCCCGTGCCGTAAGGAAGGAATAGCCCCTTGTGCGGGTCCAGCGTGATCGAGTCCGCGCGCTCGATCTCACGAAGCGCGGTGCGACCACGATCGGTGAGCGCGAAGAACCCTCCGTAGGCCGCGTCCACGTGCAGCCAGAGTCGCTTGTCGGTCGCTAGGGCGGCGATCGCCGGTAGGTCATCGACGGCGCCCGTGTTGGTCGTGCCCGCACTCGCGACGATCATCATCGGCATTCGCTTGGCGCGAGCGTCCGTCGCGATCGCCTTCTCGAGTGCCGAGACGTCGATGCGAAAGCGCTCGTCCGTCCCGATGACGCGAACTTGGTCCGCGCGAAACCCGGCAAAGCGCGCGGCCTTCAACACCGAGTGGTGTGCCTGATCGGACACGTAGATCACGGCGCGCGAGAACTCCTCGCCGCACATCGACGATCTCGCCGTGACGATCGCCACGAGGTTCGCCATGGACCCGCCGGAGACGAGCAAACCTCCGGGCGTAGGTGCTCCTACATAACCGATGATCTCGCAGCACCAGCGCACGACGTTCTGCTCGAGCTGCGCGAGCCCGGGAGCCGCGACCCAGACGCTCACGTAGCGATTCACCGCGTCCGAGATCAAGTCGGCGACCGCCGAGTGGAGCAGGCCACCGCCCGGGATGTATGCCAAGTAGCCTGGTGAAGCCGTATTGAACGAGCGCGGGATCAGCTTCGAAAATAGAGTGTGCAGCAGCTGTGTGTACTCTGCACCCGTCTCGGGGAGCGGCTCGACGTCGAGCGCCGCGTGCAGCGGCTGCTTCGGCAGAGACGTGACATGACGCACGATCTCGTCTGTCGCGAGCTCCACCATCTGGCGAAACTCGCGTCCGGAGAGTTCGAGCGCGTGCTTCACACGCGGAGGTAGAGCAGGCCTGCCCGCGGAGGTCGAGTACGACTCGAATGACTCGTTGATGCATCACACATTAGGTACACTTGACTCACAAGCGGACTGACGAGGTGCAACAGACCGGACGGGCGCTCGACGTCTCCGAGGCCACCATCGTGTTTCACGATCGCGGCGCCACGACTCGCGTGTTCGGCGGTGCCGTGAAGGTAGGCCTTGATACGATGACATTCGAGCCGAGCGACGGCGAGGTGTGGCTCGACGACAAGGCGAGCGCGCTCGCGATGCAAGATGAGCGCGCCACCACGTTCGACGACGAGTGGGCGGCGTCCAAGAAGTCGAAGGGCACACATCGCGTCGTCCGCACCGCACTAGTGAAGGGCGATCGCATTTGGATCGCGCGAGACGCGAAGGGCGCTGTCACGCTGGTCTCCTCATCGGACCCTCGCGCGTTCGTCTCGAGCCGTTTGAGGTTCGTCGCGCTCTTCGTCATTGCGGAGCTGCTCGCGTGTGCCGCGTGCACGCGTTTGGCGCTGAGCGAGCACGTTTTTGGGCCTCTCAGCACGAGCGGCGGAGTGCTCTGTTTGGCGTTCTTCCTTGCCGTCACGCCACTCGGAGTCGTCGTGCGCGACGCTTGCCGTCCGCCGAGCCGCGCGATCGTCGGCGGAACCTGGAGCGCGAAGAAACGTGCGCTCGCGGCTGCCGCGCGCGTAATCCTCTACGCAGGCCGCGCTCCGAGCGCGAAGGCGCATCCGTGTTATATCCGCCGCGATGCTTCGCCACCGAGCCGACGTCCGAACCCTCACCTTCGTGGGCCTCTATTACACGCTCCTGATCTCGGAGTGGATCCTCGTTCCGAACGTGCTGTCAGTCGGAGCCGCGCTCCGAGTGATCCCGCTCGTGATCCTCACCGCGATCCTCAGCTGGATCTGCGCCGTGATCACGCACAACACGCTGCACTCGCCCGTTTTCAAGCAGCGCTGGGCGAACAAGACGTTCCAGGTCGCGCTCTCTTGCGCGTACGGCTTCCCCGTAAGTGAGTACGTGCCGGGTCACAACCTCTCGCACCACAAGCACACGCAGAAGCGCTCTGACTTGATGCGCACGAGCAAGGCGCGCTTCACTCGCTTCAACGCGCTCAACCTCGTGGTGTTCTTCCCGCGTGTGGGCGCCGACATCTTCACTCAGAACTACCGCTACGTGACCATCATGAAGAAGAAGATGCCCGCGTGGTATCGCCAGCTGGTCATCGAGATGGTCGTCTGCTGGGGCAGCAAGGCCGTCCTCTTCATGATCGATTGGAAGAAGGCCATTTTGTTCGTCGTGCTCCCGCATCTCTGGGCGGTCTATGGCATCACGACGGTCAACTTCCTCCAGCACGACGGCTGTGACGAGGATCACCCGTTCAATCACTCGCGCAATTTCGTCGGGCGAGTCTTCAACTGGTTCACGTTCAACAACGGCTATCACGGCGCACATCACGACGAGCCCGGCTTGCACTGGAGCCTCGTGCCCGCGGCGCACGCGAAGAAGTACTCGGGCAACATTGCGCCGTCGCTCGAGCAGCCGTCGCTGGCCGTCTATCTGTTTCGTACGTTCGTCTTTCCGGGCAAGCGCCTTCGCTACGACGGCGGCCCCGTGATCTTGCCGAAAGCTGGCCCGGACGAGGAGTGGATCCCGAAGAGCATCCAAGCGGCAATCGCCGATTTGGGAGCCGAGGGTACTGCGATGAGCGGCGCCGAGTAGGGATGCGCGCTCTAGTTTGATGAAGACGCGAGCGCAGATCATCGTCGCCTTGCTCGCGGGCCTGCTCACCGTCCCCGCGACCTACGCGCTCTTGCGCGCGTACGACGTGATCTATCGCCACGAAGCCAACCCGGCGACGATCATCTTCAGCGCGAAGATCGCGATGTTCTGGCGCCTCGGCGTCGGCGGCTATGCCGGCGGGATGGTAGCTTTCGCGGTCTTCTTTCTCGCGGGCCTCAACATGAATAGAACGGTTCGGGGTCTCTCGTTCGCGTCGATGGTGGTGGCCGCCATGGTCGCTATTCAAAGTTTGCTAATGCCATGACGGATGTCCTCTGGCTACGCGTGCTCGAGCGCATTCACGGTCACCTCGGGTGGCTCGCGGTCGCGGCGCTCGTGCATCCGGCGATCGTCTTGCGTAATCCCAAGCGCAGGGCGCGACTGTCTGTCGGACTGACCACACTGATGGTTGCGCTCACGTGGGGCTTGGGCGCGTGGATCTATCCCGAGTATCGGGCGCGCATCAAACAGCACATCTTCATCGAGCTCCCGAAGCTCGGCTGGTGCTTCGAGCGCAAAGAGCACCTGGCCGTAGGCGTGGGAGTCTTCACGCTCATCGGCTGCATCGCGCACCTCGCCGGCCCCACGTTCGAGGGTGAGTCGACGAGGCTCTTGATGAGCAAGCTCGCGCACAGAGCGTTCGTCGTCGCGTGCGGGTTGGCAATCACCGTCGCGGTGTTGGGTGTTGCGGTGGCTTCGTACAAGTCTTTCTAGAAGGAGCAATGATGCGAGCTTCAGCTCTCACGGTGTTGGCGGTGTCACTCGTCGCTGGCGCTTGTGCGGATACGCCGCCGCCGGTATTCCCGCCGCCGACGGTCTCGCGCGGTGGCGTCTCTCCGGCCGTCGCGACGAGCGCGCTCGCGAGCGCTACGCCCGCACCTCCCATTTCGAGCTACGACAAGCCGCCCGCGAGCATCCTCGAGGTGCTCCACGCCCCGTCTGCGCCCAAGCCGGTGATGAGCCCGACGCGCGACAAAGTCCTGCTCGTCTCTTGGGTGGACTATCCGTCAATTGCGCGCGTCGCAGAGCCCTTCGTGAAGCTCGCGGGCGTGCGCATCGAGCCGCGCAATCATAGCAACCACTCGACGCCCGGCGGCTACGGAATCGCGCCCTGCGCGACCGGCCTCGCTCTCGTCCGCGTCGCAGATGGTGCGGAGACCCGCGTGACTTTGCCCGCAGATGCATGCGCGGACAGGCCAATGTGGAGCGCCGACGGAAAGCACTTCGCGTTTCGCAATACCGCGCGCGACGCCGTAGAACTCTGGATCGGCGACGCGACGACGGGTCAAACGCATAGACTCGAGAACGTGAAGCTCAACCCGATGCTCGGGAGCTCCGCACAATGGATGCCCGATCAGAAGACGCTGCTCGTGAAGCTCGTTCCGGCATCGCAAGGCGCGCCGCCGCCCGAGCCGCTCGTGCCGCCGGGGCCGAATGTGCAACAGACCACTGGCGAGAAGGGGCAGTCGAGCACCTACGAGGCGCGCGACGTGCTGAAGACGGCGCACGACGAGGAGCTCTTCGACTACTACGCGGCCTCTCAGATCGCGCTCGTCGACGCTGGCAACGGCACGATCACGAACGTCGGGGCGATTGGCAACTACGCGAGCGTGGACGCCGCGCCTAATGGGGATTCGATCCTCGTCGAGACGGTCCACAAGCCGTACTCCCACCTCGTCACTTCGGATCGCTTCCCTCGGCGCATCGACGTGCTCGACCGCGCGGGCGCGATCACCAAGGCCGTCGCGGATATCCCGCTCGCCGATCGCGTGCCGATCCACGGCGTGCGCACGGGCCCGCGCGAGTTCTCTTGGCGCTCGACTGAGCCCGCGACGATGGTGTGGGCCGAGGCGCTCGACGGCGGCGACTGGAACACGAAGGTCCCACAGCGCGACAAAGTGATGATGCAGAAGATGCCGTTCACCGCGGCGCCCGACGAGCTCATGCGCACCGAGCAGCGCTACAACGGCTTCGAGTGGGGAGAGCGCCCGACCTTTGCGCTACTGCACGAGCTCGACGAGAACAGACACTGGTCGCGCACCTTCGCGATGAACGTGGACGACACCACGCAGAAGCCCAAGTTGATTTGGGATCTCAGTTCGGACGAGCACTACAAAGACCCGGGCACGCCCGTGATGAAGGTACTCCCCAACGGCGAGTGGGTGATTCGCCAAGACAGCGACGCCATCTACCTCAGCGGAGACGGCGCGTCTCCCGACGGCGACCGCCCGTTCGTCGATCGCTTCGTCGTCGCGAGCGGCAAGACAGAGCGCCTGTTTCGCAGTGACAAAACCGCTCTCGAGTACTTCTTCGCGTTCCCGGACGCCGCGAGTTCGACCACGTTGCTCACGTGGCACCAATCGCCGCAAGACCCGCCGAACCTCTTCGCACGCGCGCTCGGCACCGCCGTCACGAACCCGTCGGTCGGCGAGGCTGCGTTCACCTCGACGACGCGCGTCATCACACACATCCCCGATCCCACGCCCGCCGTGCGCTCCATCAAGAAGCGCCTCGTGAAGTACAAGCGCAAAGACGGGATGGACCTCTCCTTCACGCTCTACACGCCGCCCGGCTATCAAGAGGGGACCCGACTACCCACTATCTTATATGCCTATCCCCTCGACTACGCGGACGCGTCGAAGGCAGGGCAGGTGACGGGCTCCGAGCAGAACTTCACGCGCCTGCGCGATCACAGCCTGCTGCTGCTCGCGGGATATGCGCTCATCGAACAAGCCGCGTTCCCCATCGTGGGTGATCCGAAGAAGGCCTATGACAACTATCTCGATCAGCTCGTCGCTGACGCGAAGGCCGCGGTGGACAAGGCGGTCGAGATTGGCGTCGCGGATCCGGCGAGGATCGGCGTCACCGGGCATAGCCACGGCGCGCTGATGACGGTCAATCTGCTCGCGCACTCGGACATGTTCCGCGCGGGTGTCGCCACGAGCGGCTCATACAACAAGACGCTCACCGCGTTCGGTTTCCAGAGCGAGCGCCGCTCGGTGTGGGAGGCGCCGGAAGTGTACTTGAAGGTGTCGCCGTTCTTCTCGGCGAACAAGATCATCGATCCGTTACTCATCATTCACGGCGAAGACGACGCGAACCCCGGCACCACCCCGCTGCAAGCCGATAAACTCTATGAGGCCGTGCGCGGCAACGGCGGCACCGCGCGGCTCGTGATGCTCCCCCACGAGCCGCACTGGTACTCGGCCATGGAGTCCAACGAGCAGCTCCTCTTCGAGATGGTCCGCTGGTTCGACACCTATGTGAAGAACGCCCCGCCGCGCGTAGCGAAGAAGCCCCACTGAGCTCTTCAACGTGAACGTGCCCCCGTGCACGTGCCCGATCTGTTGGGTCAACTCCGCCGGCTCCGGGCACGTTCACGCTTATGGGAAGAAGTGAGCCTCGCTAATAGGCAATCACGCCCTAGGAAGTTGCTCGTCGGCGCGCATCGACGCAGCGGGCAACGCGTAGTGTTTGGGAAACGAAGCCGAGCGCACGACCGATGGCTTGGGCTACGATGTCGTGGTGATGGATTGTCCGTGAGACGCTTTACGCTCTTGCGACAAGCACCGCGGTTGTGGTGCTCATCATGGCCTGCGCGAGGTGCGGTGAGATAACGTCGCTTCCGCCGACGGACGCGGCTGCGGCGGACCGAGACGCGGGTTCCATTCCGATCGACGCTCAGCGCGACACGCTGTGGTGGGATGGCGCGCAGACCTCGGATTGGCCAGGGTGGCGGCGGTATACCGAACTTGGTCCCAATTGCAGAGTCGACATTGCGATCGATCCGAAAGTACTCGTTGTTCCGTGGAAGTTCGTTCCTTGAGAAATCCCAGGTCAGACTGGTTGCCAGCAACTCGATGGCATCAAGTTTTAGACTGACGGGATCACCCCAGCCATTTTCCAGGCGACCGCCCAGAGCGGCGGAAGGTACCTAGCGCTCTTTCATCGAATTGAGCAGTTTCTCATCCAGGCCGACTATTGGGACACCGTCTCAGGTGAGCCGGTGTTTGCAACGCGAACCGATGTCCACGCAGAATGCGACGTTGGCGTTGTCTTCAACGAGAAGAACGTCATGGTGTTTGGCGGCATCTATCAAGATCCGCTCACCACACTTGCCACAGCGGGACCAGCGTCGACGTTGCCGCCAATCGCTCCCTTCGCAGCGCTGCTACCTAGGCCGGAGACGCAGATTCGCGTCCTTGAAACGGTGGGTGCTTCGGACACGACCCTGCTGTTCGCTCTGCAGACTTTGGGGCTCGTCGGACGAGGAACCTCCGGCAAGTCGGACTACGTCCTGACGTCAGTGGGAACGAGACTGAGTGGCGCACAAAGTCATGGAGACGACATCATCGCCGAGGAGGAGCACGCCCCCGACTACTTCACGCGCTTCCATCGCGTGACCCCGGACGGCACTATCACGCTCCTGAGGCAGAAGGCACAGACGCGCTTGACGGCCGTCGCGATGGACTCATCGAATCTCGCCTGGTCGAGGCTTGGGGAGGCTTGCCCTCGACACCCCAGCTTGCGCCGCACGTCGCCATTTGGAGCGCGCCGTATACCGTCGACCCTGCGACCTTAGCCACCACAGCGAAGAAGGTGGCCGACTGGGATGGCGTTCAGCTTGTGCCACAAGCGACGACGACGATTGTATCCAATGGCATCTACGCTTTTTTAGAGACCAACGGCATTTATCTTACGCGGCTCGCCGATGGTAAGACGAAGGTCATCCCGACACTTCCAAATGTCGAATACGGTTACCCTGTATACGCAACCGACACCAAAGTATGGGTAATCGCGATCGAGCAAGTGGAACCACGACGTTGTCGTCTGCGGCTTCTCGCTCTGCTTCTCCGGCGACTTCCATGGCGTGATTGGCAACTTGGATCAGGCGATGCTCCACGGGATCACGCTGGATACGCCTTCGCCGAACCCGACCGTCCCGATGTTCGTGTTCGTCGTCTTTCAGATGACGTTCGCGATCGTCACGCCGGCCTTGATCACGGGCGCGTTCAAGGTCACGCAGGTCAGGGTTGACGACGCGCACGAAGCGGCCGGCCTCGACGACGCGCTGCACGGCGAGCGCGCGTATCAGCGCACGTCAGCTGACGTCCGTCAGCGCGTCAGTCAGCGCCCCGAGCCGCCGCCGATTTGTCCGAGCACCCACGCGGCGCGCGCGTTCGTGTTCGCGTGCGTGGCGAGCGCTTGGGTGAGCTGCGTGTACCAGACGTCCAACGCGACCGTCTTGGTGCGGAGCGCCACGCCGCGCACCACCTTCTTGATGGTGGCGACCGCGTGCTGCTCCTCGCGGTGCACGTGGAAGTGATCGGGATCGAGGTTGATCTCGATCGAGAGCACGAGCGCCCCGTTCAATTGAATCTTGGTGTGCTCGGTGAACCCTTGCGAGAGCGTGTTCGCGAGCTTGGTCATGAACGCTTCGACGTTGGCCAGGTCGACGGCCATGCCCGCAGCGATTTGGTCCGCGCCGATGGCCACCTGCATCTGCGTGCGGCAGAACGGACACGTGTAGACACGACCATCCCACTGAGGGGTCATCATCGCGCCGCAGTTGTTGCATTGGACAGTCGACGACATTGTCAGAGAGGATATCGCCGGCGGGCCTGCCCTGTCACGCTAACCTTCGCGGGCCGGCTTCCACGTCTCACGCGGCGATTTCGCGCATCCGCATTTCTTGCGTCTCCGCGGTAGCTCTCGGAGGTGTTGCGCGCCGACAATCGGCTCGAACTCGGGTGGGCAAGGTAATTGCTCTCATCGCAACAATCATGCAATTGCCCAAAATGATCTTGGTCGCGACGGACTTTAGCGAGACGAGCGACCGAGCCGTCGACTACGCGATCGATCTCGCAAAGCTCCTCGGCAGCTCGGTCACCGTCATGCACGCATACGAGCTGCCCATCTACGGCTTCCCCGACGGCGCGCTCATCGCGACGGTCGACATCGCGACGCGCATCATGAACGCGGCGCAGGGGGCGCTCGCGCAGTCGTGCGAGGTGCGCGCCGGCAAAGGCGTGAAGCTCGAGTCGATCTTGAGGCAAGGCGTCGCGTACGAGGAGATTCACTCGGTCGCCGAGGAGATCAATGCGGACCTCATCGTCATCGGGACGCACGGAAGAAAGGGCCTCGCGCACGCGCTGCTCGGCAGCGTGGCCGAGAAGGTGATCCGAACGGCTTCACGCCCAGTCCTCACAATCACTGGCCCGAGGGGCGACAAGAAGGGGTGAGAAATGAAAGCTCTCGTCCTGTTGGTCGAAGACGACGGGCGCTCGGCGCACAAGCTGGCGCAGATGCTCCGTGAGGATGGCTACACTGTCGAGGTCGCCACAGACGGAGCGGCCGCGATCGGCAGGCTCTCTCGCTCTCCGCTGCCGAACATCTTGCTCACGGACTTGAACCTCCCGCACGCGAACGGCGCCGCGGTAGCGCGCTACGCCCGCTCTCTGCGGGCGGACATTCCGATCTTCGTCATCACTGGGTATCCAGAGCTCGCGACCCAGCTGGAGGGGCTGGCACCTGAGCCGGTTGTGTTCACAAAGCCGCTCGAATACGAGCAATTGACTGCGGCCTTGAAGGCGCTGCAAGGGTAGCGGCCGAGTCCCGAGCGGGTCGCGCGGGGCGGCTTGGAGTTAGATGATCACGAACGAACGCGTCCTTGAGCTGAAGCGCTACGTCGAGCTGACGGCAGACGACGCCGTGCGGCTCGTCGCGCTCAGCGAGCTCGCGGCGCCCGAGTTTCCCCGCATCGTGCGCAACTTCTACGAGAAGATCCGAGAGCACGAGGCGGCGCACGCGGTCTTCTCTGGGGAGGCTCAGATCGATCGCTTGCATCGCTCGCTCGAGGGGTGGCTCGCCCGCTTGCTGGGCGGTAATTACGACGTCGCCTACTACGAGAAGACGGCGCGGATCGGCGAGGTCCACGTCCGCATCGGCTTGCCGCAGCGGTACATGTTCACGGCGATGGCCCTCATCCGGCTCGAGCTGGAGGAAATCGCCGCAGGCATGCCGGCCGCGACCGTGGTGGCGACGACGATGGCGCTAAACCGAGTGTTGGATCTCGACCTCGCGGTAATGTTGGAGGCCTATCAGGAGGCGAAGGCCGCGCGGGCCGAGCGCCGCAACGTTCTCGAGAAGGAGGAGCTCGCCGCGTCGCTCGCACGCACGGAGCGCCGCTACACGACGGCGGTGGAGCTCACGCAGGAGCTGATCGTCGGATTGGATCGGGACCGCGCGATTCGAATGTTCAACGCGTCTGCGGAGCGTGCGACGGGCTATGGGCGAGAGGAGGTCATCGGTCAGTCGTTCATGAGTTTGTTCGTGGACCCCTCCGATCACGCGAGCTTGTCGGCGGCGGTCGCCTCCACCCAAAACCCCACGCCCGCGCTCGACTGCGCCATACGCACGCGCGCCGGTCGGATGCGCGAGATTCGATGGCAGATCGCGTCGACGACGATCGATGGGGAGCGCGGCGTCGACGGCATCGACGTCTTCCTCATCGGCAGCGACGAGACAGACACGCGCGCGCTCGCCCAGCGAACAAAGCAGAGCGAGCGACTCGCCGCGATCGGAACGCTCGCAGCGGGCCTCGCGCACGAGATCCGCAACCCCCTCAACGGTGCGCAGCTCCACGTCTCCTACTTGACGCGCGCGCTCTCGAGGACGGAAGGCAACGCCGAGCTCATCGAGGCCGCACACGTCGTGGGCGACGAGATCAAGCGGCTCGCGGCGCTCGTCACCGAGTTCCTCAATTTCGCGCGACCGGAGCCGCTCACCAAGACGGATGTCGGGCTCGTCGAGCTCTGCGAACGCGTGCTTCCGCTCCTCGCGCCTGCCGCCCGCTCTGCGAACGTCGAGATCGTCACGGACTATCCGCAGAGAGAGATCGTCATCAGCGGCGACCCCGCCAAGCTCGAGCAAGTCCTCCTCAACGTCGCGCAAAACGCGGTGGAGGCGCTCGCCGGCAGCGGAGGCGGTAAAGTTCAGGTGCGCGTGCGCCGCCAGCCAAAGGTCGCGACCCTCGAGATCGAGGACGATGGTCCGGGACTGCCCTCTCCCGACGCTCCCATCTACGACGCGTTCTACTCGACCAAGCCAAACGGAACCGGACTCGGTCTCGCTATCACTCATCGAATCATCGTCGACCATGGCGGCACAATCGATGCACTGAGTAAACCGGGATGCACGGTCTTCAGGATCACGCTGCCCATCGTTCTAGAGGGAGTGGGCGCATGAGTAACAAGACGAGGGTGTTGGTCGTCGACGACGAGCCGTCCGCGCGAAGTGGCTTGGAAAGGCTGCTTCGAGAGGAAGGGTACGTCGTGCATACCGCTGCCGACGGCCCAGAGGCGCTGGCGGTAGCTCACGATCATCCCCCCGACATCGTCATCACCGACCTCAAGATGCCGGGCATGGATGGTGTCGAGCTCACGCAAAAGCTGCACGAGATCGACCCGGACTTGCCGGTCATCGTGGCCACTGCTTTTGGTGACGTCGCGAGCGCCGTGAGCGCGATGCGAGCTGGCGCAGAAGACTACCTGACCAAACCGATCGACTTCGACGCGCTGCTCGTGGTTGCGGGCCGGGCGCTCGAGCGACGCGAGCTCCGCGTGGAGGCCGAGAACCTGCGACGCCAGCTTCGCGAGCGCGACGGCGAAGGGCTTCGGGGTCTCATCGGCGCGAGCCCCGCGATGCAGAAGGTGTATCGCATCGCCAAGCAGGTCGCCGCGTCTCGCGCCACGGTGCTCATCACGGGAGAGAGCGGCACGGGCAAGGGCGAGTTGGCACGCGCGATCCACGATCTCGGCCCGCGCGCCAAGCAGCCGTTCGTCGCGCTCCACTGCGCCGCGCTTGCGGAGTCGTTGCTCGAGAGCGAGTTGTTCGGTCACGAGAAGGGCTCGTTCACGGGCGCCGATCGCCGCCGGGTGGGGCGCTTCGAACAAGCGGACGGCGGCACGCTGTTTCTCGACGAGGTCGGCGAGATCCCCGCGCTCACTCAGGTGAAGCTACTGCAGGTGTTGCAAGACCGCACCTTCGAGCGCGTGGGCGGCAATGAGCCGATTCGCGTCGACGTGCGCGTGATCGCGGCGACCAACCGCGACCTCGCGGAAGACGTGCGCTCCGGTCGCTTTCGCGAGGACCTCTACTATCGGCTCAACGTGGTGCACGTGGAGATGCCTCCGCTGTGCAACCGCGGCGGTGACGTCATCGTCCTCGCCGAGCACTTCGTGCGGCGCTTCGCCGCAGAAAACCACAAGCGCATCGACGGCTTCACGGACAAAGCGCGCACGAAGATCAGCTCACACCGCTGGCCGGGAAATGTGCGTGCGCTCGAGAACGCCGTAGAGCGCGCCGTCGTGCTCTGTGAAGGCACGCGCATCGACGAGGCCGACCTGCCGTTCTCCCCCGCGCCCGACGTACACGGCGCGCTGCGGATCCCCGGCTCGACGATGGCGGAGATCGAGCGTCACGCGATCTTGACGACGCTCGAGTCGTGCGCGGGCTCGACGACCAAGGCAGCGGAGCTGCTCGACATCAGTGTGCGCACCATCCAGTACAGGCTCCACGAATATGGCGTGAGCAAGATGAAACCGGGGACGACTCCGCAGCCGTCGCCTCCATTTACGTCTTAGAAAATGAGCGCTTCTGCCCGATGCCCCATCTTTCGAGATGGGCTCGCCAACGCTCGCATCGACCTCACGAAAGCCTCGGGAGGGGACCGTGCTCGCGGCCCAAGACGGGGCTCGCCATCGGCCTCACGGCGCACCCACGATGGGAAGCACGAGTGAGAACGTCGTGCCGCTCGGCGACGACTCCACGCCGACGCGCCCGCGGTGATCCTCGACGATGCGCCGCACGACCGCGAGCCCGAGGCCCGAGCCCTTGGCTTTGGTGGTGAAGAACGGCTCGAAGATGCGCGGGAGCACGTCGGTCGGGATGCCGGTGCCGCCGTCTCGCACCGCGATGACCACGCTGCCGTCCACGCCGCTCGCGCTGATCCGTACGGCGCCTCCGCGCGGCATCGACTGGATCGCGTTCATGGCGACGTTGGTTATCGCTTGATGTATCAAGCGACGATCCATGGCGATTGCAGGCAGATCGCCCTCCACCTCCGTCTCGAATCGGACGTCGGCGGGGTGCTCCGGCTGCGCTTGGACGGACGTGATCGCCTCGGCGATCACACGGGCGATGTCCTCCGGCTCGAGTGAGAGCTCGCGCGGTCTCGCGAAATCGATCAGCTCGCTGACGATGTTGTTCAGCCGTGCGCACTCCTCGTCCAGGATACCGAGCAGGATCGTGTCCTCGACGGTGGCTTGGTGCCTGCGCCGGAGTGAGCTCGTCGCGTTGACGATGACGCCGAGCGGGTTGCGAACCTCGTGCGCCACGATCGCGGCGAGCTCTCCGAGCGCGGCGAGGCGCTCTCGCTTGAGCATTGCTGCACGCGTCGTCTCGAGGTCCGCATAGCTGCGCTTGAGCGACTCGTAGAGTCGAGCGTTGGCGATCGAGAGCCCCACCTGGTTCACCATCGCCTGGGCGAGCTCGACCCAATCGGGCTCGAAGGCGCGAGGCTCGCGCATTTCGCCGAAGATGATCACACCCTCGAGCCGCCCACGCAGCGTCATCGGGAACGCGGCGACCGCCATCGCCCGGAACTTGCGCACGAACGGGGACCCCATCGCGTGCTCGTTCATCGATGTGTCGGTGACGATGACGGGCTTCCTCCGCTGCGCCACAAGAGCTGCGATGCTCGACTCGTCGTCGAGCGGGATCGTCACGTCGCGGAACTGGTCGCGGTACGCCGCAGAGACCGCGCCGTCGCGCAGCAGCTGTGTCTCCTCGTCGAACAACATGACAAAGCAGCTAGACACGTCGAGCAGCGGCACGAGCGAGTCCGCGGTCATCTCGAGGTCGAGTGAGCTCGAAGTGGCGCGCGACAAATCCAGCAAGATCTGAGTGCCGCGCAGCTTGTCGAGCGCGGCGGCTCTCCTCCGCACCTCCGAGAGCGTGGAACTCGCGAGATCCGCGAACAAGGACAGCATGAACGCGTCCGACACCTCCACGGGGCCGGAGACGATCAGCACTTCTCCGTGCGTGGGGTCGCTCATCGGGAGGTAGACACGGGTGGGCTCCACACCGCCGCTCCCTTCGAAGACCGGTCGCCGACTCTCGAGGGCGTCGCGCGCGAGCTCGCGTGACAGCTCTACGTGCGCGGACCAATCGTCTCCGAGCGACATCGCGAGAGCGACGAAACCCGAGCGACGAAAACCTGCCAGAGTTCGCTCGCGCACCTCGCTCGCGCTGCCGGCCGTGCCGAGCGAGCTCGCGATCTCGAAGAGCGCGCGAGCGACGTCGAACGGGCGCTCGTCGGTCGCCATGATCGAGACGAGCATGAAGTCGCCGTCTCCATCCGACGCGGGCAAGAGCGACGGCTGCGCGTGCACGTGGATGGGTTGCCCTGTGGAGGCTCGTCCCAACGTCGTCACGACGCCCTGGGGGATCTCACCAGAGAGCGCCGCGCCGACGAGCCCGAGGATCCGGCTCCGATCGAGCGAAGGAAGCACGTCGGCCAGGTCGCGTGCCACGAGATCCGTGCGGGCGTACCCAAACACGCGCGTGCACGCCTCGTTCGCCGCGACGATGCGAGTTCCGCGGAGAGCGATGACAGGATGACCCAATGCGCCCGCGATGTCGCAGACGTCAGTTGCGGTGTAGCGCCTGCCGCTCATCAGCAAACTAAAGCGTAGCACGCGTGCCTCAAGAGCCCGTGGATGAGGTAACTTGACGGGCTAAGCCCTTTCCGAGCATGGTCCTCGAGTAGGGCGACACAACGACATGGTTCACTCGTGAAAATATCGACCCAAAGCAGAGCGCCAATCCGAGCACTCGCCCTCGTTGTCGCCGCGATCCCGATCGTGGCGTGCTCGCTGTTGCTCAACACCTCCGCGGAACAGTGCGCAACCGACACGGACTGCGCGCGCTACGGGAGTGCCCTCAAGTGCATCAGTCGAACTTGTCAATCCATAGACCCTCCAGACGCAACGACCCCTGACGTGCAACCGGACACGACGCCGTCAGACCCGGTCTGGGGCTGCCTCGGTAACGTCGTCACGCCAACGCCCACGAAGCCGAAGGTCCACGTCACGGTCCCCATGTTCGAGTTGATCACCAAGCTGCCGGTCACGGACGTCACCGTGAAGGTGTGCGCGAAGATCGACGTGAACTGCACGACTCCGCTCCAAACCACGTTGCCCAGCGCGAAAGGCATCATCGCCATCGACATCGACGCGGGGTTCGACGGCTACGTGCTGATCGAGCCGATGCTGCCGGACGCTGGCTGCAAGATCGACTCCGGTCAGGACGCCGCGACTTGCTATTACGCGCTGCTCTCACCGTCGCTCGTGTTCTTCAACCCGCCGCTGATGGACGACACCGCGTACATCACCATCCCCATGTTGTCGCCCGACACGCTGGCGACGCTCGCGAAGGCCAACGGCGACACGGTGGATCCCGCGCTCGGCGCCGTGTTCATGGAAGCGGTGGACTGCTCGTTCCACGCCGCCAAGGACGTCACTGTATCGCTCGACTCCACCACCATGCAGACGCGCGGCTTCTACTTCACCGGCAGCATCCCTTCATTGACCGCGAGCGCGACGGACAGCACCGGGTACGCGGGCTTCATCAACACGCCCACGGGAGGGCGCAGCGTCACCGGGATGCTCAAGCCCAGCCAGAAGTTCATCGGCAAGACGAGCGTGTTCGCACGCGCCGGCCACATCAGCTACACCACACTCGCACCATCGCAGCCCTGAAGGAGGAGTGGGTGACTGAGGAGGCGGCGCAGAGCCTAGGCAAATACCGCCCGATCGCCGTGCTCGGGCAGGGAGGAATGGCGCGCGTCTTGTTGACGGTCGCCGAGGGCCCCGCTGCAATCCAGAAGCTCCTCGTCGTCAAAGAGATCCGCCCCGAGCTCGCCAAGGACTACGAGTTCGTGACGATGTTCATGGACGAAGCTCGCCTCGCCGCGCGGCTCAATCATCCCAACTTGATTCAGACCTACGAGGTCGGCGAGCACGACGGGCGCCCGTTCATCGTCATGGAGTACCTCGAGGGCCAGCCGCTGCACGCGCTGATGGGACGCGTGGGCCGCCCTAACGTGCCGATGAAGATCCAGCTCACCGTCTTGAGCAAGGTGCTCGCGGGTCTGCATTACGCGCACGAGCTCAAGGGGTACGACGGCGCGCCTCTCTCGGTGGTGCACCGCGACGTGTCTCCGCAGAACGTGTTCGTTTGCTATGACGGTCAGGTCAAGCTGGTCGACTTCGGCATTGCGAAAGCCGCCGGATCAGTGGCGCGCACGCAGACAGGCGTCTTCAAGGGCAAGCTCGGCTACGTCGCGCCCGAGCAGATCACCTCGTCGATGATCGATCGTCGAGCGGACCTCTACTCGATCGGCGTGATGCTGTGGGAGACGCTGGCGAAGCGGCGCCTCACGTCGGGTGACGGCGAGGCCGCGGTGCTCCACAAACGCACGAACGGTCTGCATCCGAAGATTCGCGAATTCACGCCCGACGCGCCGCCGGAGCTCGCAGACATTTGCGATCGTGCGATGGCCTTGCTCCCCGACGAGAGGTTCACGACGGCGGCTGAAATGCAGGTCGCGCTCGATCACGCGATCGACGCACTCGGCCTGCGCGCGACGGACCCGGAGATGGGAGACATCGTCCAACGCACGTTCCAGAGCGAGCGTGAGAAGCTTCACGCCGTACTCGAGCAGCAGCTCTCGAATCCGCCGAGGATCAGCATCGACTCGCTGAGGACGGGTCAGCTCCCGTCGCTGGCGCGCGAAGAGTCCGTGCCGCTGACGCTCTCTCCTTCCGTGCCGCCGCCACTTCGGTTTCCGTCCGCGCCGCCACCCGCACCGCTCGCCTTCGAGGAGTCGACGCCGAACTTCCGCAAGCGGTCGCCGCTGATCTGGGCCGCCGGCGCGATCGGCATCCTCGCGATCGGCGCGGTCCTCGGCTTCGCGGCGCTGCACGGAGACGGACCGAGCGCGGCGACGAGCACGACGTCGAGCGCCGCCGCGTCCGCCGCGCCCGTCGTGACTGCGCCTCCGGTAGACACCGTGCAGGTCTCAATCCAAGTACACCCCGACAGCGCGCACATCACGATCGACGGCGTCGTCACCAACGGCAACCCGTTCCACACGACGGTCTCGCGCGACGGGCACGCGCACAAAGTCGCCGCGCAGCTGCAGGGCTACACGACCGAGGAGCGGCTCGTCTCGTACGATCACGACGTCGTCGTGGAGATGAACCTGAAGAAATTCGGCGCGCCCGTCACCAACAACTACCCGACCTTGCCCACCGCACCCACCTCGAGCGCCGTGGATCCCGGCACGGATCTCAAGAACCCCACGCAGAAGCCAAAGCACACCATCGACGACAAGGATCCTTATCAATGAGGCGAACCCATCGCGCGCTCGCGCTCTTGCTCACGCTCGCAGTCTCGACGACGGCTTACGCGCAGAAGACCGACGAGGCGCGCAGCCGCTTCGTGCGCGGGGTGGACCTGTTCAAGGACAACGACTACCGCGCGGCGCTCATCGAGTTCAAGCGCGCGTACGAGCTCGCGCCGAACTACAAGGTCCTCTACAACCTCGGCCAAACGAGCCTCGAGCTGCAGGACTACGCGTCCGCGCTCAAGGAGTTCGAGCAGTACTTGAGAGAGGGCGGCAAGGACGTCTCGACCAAGCGCAGAGCGGACGTGGAGGCGGAGCTGAGCAAGCTGCGCACGCGCGTCGCCAAGATCACGGTCGAGGTGAACGTCGAGGGCGCAGAGGTCAGCATCGACGACATCGTCGTCGGAAAGACTCCGCTGCCCGAGCCGCTCACGGTGAGCGCGGGACGCCGCAAGATCTCTGTCTCGAAATCGGGCCTCGCCACCGCGACTCGCACGATCGACCTCGCCGGCGGAGACGCGCAGAAGGTGCCGCTCGAGCTCGTTGACCCGCAGCCGACGACCGTCCTGACCACCACCAACCCGACGACCGGCAACACCGAGACGACGACCGTGACCTCCCGACAACCGCTCAAGGTCGAGACCGTGAAGACCAAGAACATGACGCCGGTGTGGATCGGCCTCGGCGTCACGGGCGGCCTCGCCGTGGGCACCGTCGTGTTCGGCGTCATCGCGCTCGGCGCCAAGAGCACGTTCGACACGCGGGTGGACGCGCTCGGGCAGACCTCGCAGAGCATCGACGACGCGCGCACACGCACGCGAACGTTCGCGCTCGTCACCGACGTCTTCGGCGGCGCCACCATCGTCGCGGGTGCCGTCACGCTCGTCCTCGCGCTCACGCGACCGGCGGTGACGAAGGAAGCGTTCGTTCGCCCTTATTTCAGCCCGTTTGGCGGCGGAGTGGCCGGCGCGTTCTGACAGCCGAGCGCTGAGGGCGACGACGTTGCACAAGGATGCGACGCACAAGTGCGAAAGCGATCACGGCGACGCGTGTCGCCTTGACGCGAACGCAAGCGGGTGCAAAAGCTTGCGACATGCAAGTGGACGTCATCATCGTCGGAGGCGGCCCTGCGGGTTCGGTGTGCGCCGCCAAGTTGCGTATGCTCGGACGTAGTGTTCTCGTCCTCGAGAAGGAGCACTTCCCACGCTTTCACTTGGGTGAGTCGCTGCTGCCGCAGTCGCTCTACATCCTCGAGGACATCGGCGTGCTCGACGAGGTGCGGAGCCGCTTCATCAAGAAGTACGGCGCGCGCTTCCACGACGACCGGGACGGGCGCAAGGCGCGCTTCGTCTTCGCCAACGCGTTCGACGAGAAGTGGCCGCACGCAGTTCGACGAGCTCTTGCTCCGACACGCGGAAAAACTGGGTGCCGAGGTGCGCGAAGGTTGGACCGTCAAGCGCGCGCTGATGGACGGCGATCGCGTCGTCGGCGTGCTGGCCACGGATCCGAACGGTAGCGAGCACGAGATCCGCTCCGGGTTCACGGTGGATGCGTCGGGTCGCAACGCGCTCATGGCGCACGCCGCGCGCTCCACTACCAAGATTCCGCGGCTCGACAAGACCGCGTTCTACTCCCACTATTCCGGCGTGCCGCGGCCGGAGGGTGAGCCCGCGGGAGACATCGACATCGTGATCTTCGAGGACCGCCCGCGCGACGCGGAGACCGGAGCTTGGTCCGGCGGATGGTTCTGGTTCATTCCGTTCAAGGACGGCCGCACTAGCGTTGGCGCTGTCGTCGCGAGCGAGTGGGTCAAGGCGAACCGTCATCGCGGCAGTGCCGACGAGATGCTCCAGGCGGCCATTGACCAGTCAACCACCGCGACGGACCTCACCAAGAACGCGAAGAAGCTTTGGCCAGCGCGCGCCGAGGCCGACTATAGCTACCGCGTCGGCAAGATGACGGGCGACGGCTGGGTCTCGATTGGCGATGCGGGCGGCTTCATCGATCCGCTCTTCTCGACCGGCGCTCACATCGCGATGCGCAGCGCGTGGAAGGTCTCCGACGTCATCGACGCAGGTCTACGCGATGGCGACACCAGCGAGGCCCACTTCGCCGCATGGATGCAAGATACACGTACCGGCGTGGAGACGTTCGTCCAAGCCGTGGGCGCATTCTACAAGGGGCCACTCTTGAACTACCTCTTCATGGAGAACCCGCGCACGGTGTTGCGCCGCTCGATCACGAGCATCCTCTCCGGAGACGTTTTCACGAGCGAGTCGATCTGGATTCGCGATTTGCGCGTTCGCCTTGCTGACATGAACACCTAAGAGGTTCACGAGGTCGCTCGACTCACGTGACCTCGCGTGTGCGGGGTCAGGTCTTGCCCGCACGGTCCGGTCGGAGTGTCAGCATGCTTACAATCCAGGGCTTTGGGCGCCCCCGTCCTAGGGGGGCTCCCATCCTCTATCCCAGCTCCGTGGCACTCTTCAGAGGTGACCGGTGAGCCAGAGTACGCCCAAGACGAGGAGTATCAGGCCCGCCGGAGACCACCCCGCGAACCCGTAGCGGGAGTGACCCACGCCGCCGCCCAACAGCGCCACCACGAGGACCACGATTAGAAAAGTCATCAACATGATTCAAAGCTTTGCGACATCGATGCCAAGCGTGCCCTGACGTCGACCTGTGGCGCTCGTGCAAAGCACGATCGCGCGGCGAGCCACATTGGTGCCACCGCGCCTGGGCCCAAGGATTGCCAACCTTGCGATGGTCAGCAGCCGTGAGAGCGGCTGCGGATGCATGCGGTCGACGTGTGCTGCGCGCCCTGAATCGATGTGAACCTGACGAGGAGAGTTCCGATGGCCATTCCAGAGGTCCTTAAAGTCAGAAAGTAGTGCTCGTGCCCTGATGAGCACCTCGCACGTTCGATCGCGTAAGTCGGGCGATCGTCGACACGAATACGTCCGCGCTCGTCGCCTATGGCTACTCGAGGGGCGAGCTCCTCCAGAAGACGCATTTGGACTTGTGCGAGCCCACGCCCATCCACGCACGGCTGGCGGTCGGCGACGAGATGTGATTCGGGCCCTTTGCGCAACGCCGACGCGATGGCACGTCGTTCGCGGCGGAGCCCTGTTTGCTTGCCGGCGAGTGCGACGGACGCCTGCAGACCATCGCGCTCGTATACGTCTACGAAGCTGCCTTGCCGCAGTGAAGCTCGCAACAAAGCGGAGTGGAACGCGACCGCCGCGCCTCACTGTGACGTAATTGGAAGTGCATGCCTCAGGACTTCGCCAGGAGGGCTTTGCCGTCGCTCAAGTCCTTGTCTACGCGCGATTGCACGTTGGCCCACTCCGCGGAAGTGGAGGCATCGATCAGCCTTATATCGTCGCCGAGTGAGTCACGCATGGCTCGAACGCTGACGATCTCCGCGTCATTCTTTTGTTTGAGAACGGCCGAGGCCCCCACGATTCCGGCTTTGCGGTCCGCGATCCGCTTGTCGAGGTCTGCGCGCAGCGACGCCACACGGATGCGATAGTCGGATTTTGCCGTGGCGAGGGAGAGCGTGGCCTCCTGCTGCACTCGCTCGGCGTTCGCAATTCCGAGAAGACGCGCCTTGTCGGTGTCGAGCTGGGCCTGCTGCGCCTTGTCGGCAGCCTCCTGTCGGGCGAGGTCCGCTGCGGCTTGCTCCTTTGCGGGCGAATCGCACGCGAGCGCAAAACCAAGCGTGAGCGCCGACAGCGCGATAAGAGTCCTCATGATCGCGAGTCCCGCAATACGCGTGCCGCTCCGATTCGACGGTGCACCGATTCTTGCTTTTCCTTCCAGCGTGACCCCCGTCAACACGACCCCCGCTGCGCCCGACGACGAGGCGGGCCGAACCGCGGACGCCCGTTTGAGAGTCGGCACCACGCTGCACGGCAAATGGCATCTCGACTCGCTCATCGCAGTCGGCGGGATGGGCGCAGTCTACGAGGCGACTCATCGCAATGGGATGCGCGGCGCGGTCAAGGTGCTCGACCCGCTGCTAGGTCGATCGACCGAGCTTCGTGGCCGGTTCCTCCGCGAGGGCAAGCTCGCCAATCTCGTGCGCCACGAGGGCGTGGTCCAAGTGCTCGACGATGACGAGACGGAAGACGGCAATGCCTATCTTGTCATGGAGCTGCTGCACGGCTCCACACTCGAGACGCTCTCGGCGCGAACGGCTGGCAAACTCCAGGTCGTCAAAGTGGTCGAGTACGGCCTCCAAGTTTTGGAGACTCTCGAAGTCGCGGCCGCGAGCGGCGTGGTGCACAGAGACATCAAACCGGACAACCTGTTCTTGACGAACGAGGGTGTCGTGAAGGTGCTCGACTTCGGTATCGCGGGGATGCTTGTTCAAGACGGGTCGAAGCGAGTGACACGATCGGGCGAGTCGTTCGGCACGCCTGCGTTCATGTCACCCGAGCAGGCGCGCGGGCGCTGGGAGCTCGTCGATCATCAGAGCGATCTGTATTCGCTCGGGGCCACACTCTTCACGCTGCTCACGGGTCAAATCGTCTACGCGCACGCCGGCACGGCGGCAGAGCTCTTGGTGCTCGCGATCATCGAAGACCCGCGGTCGCTGCGGTTGCTAATCCCCGACGCGCCCGAACCCCTCGTTCGCGCCGTGGACGGGGCGTTGAAGCGAAACAAGTCCGAGCGATGGTTGGACGCCGCGGAGATGCGCGCGTCGCTCGAAGAGGCCCATGCGGCTCTCACGGGAGCGCCCGCCACGGTGGCAAGGATCGATGCGACGTTGCCGCCCGTGTGCGTCAGTCCGAACGCCTCACGAGCGGCCCTCGCGCCGACGGTTGCCGCGGTGAAGACCCCAATATCCAAGAGCAGGTTGTTCGTCATCGCAGCCGCAGCCGCTGTCGTGGGACTCGTCATGTTCGAGAGTCTGTCGCTCTCCGCGACGTCTGCTGCCGCGACCGCGTCGCCCGACCCCCTCGTCGAACACGACGCTGCCGAGCCGCCGGCGAGTCTCTCCGCGCCGCCAAGCGCGCCAATCGCCGCCCTCGCACCGCCCGTCGCAGTGTTGCCGCGGATCGCCGTCGCTCCGAGCGCGTCCGCGCCGGCAAAGCAAACCCGCTATGGCGCGGTCTACGATCGGCGCCACTAGTGAGAGCTCGATACATCGCGCTGTCGTTGTCGCTGCTCGTCCTCGCTCCGCTCGACGCGTTGGCGGACAAAACGGAGAGCGCAGACGCGCTCTTTCGCGAAGGCCGACGCGCCGCAGACGCGGGTGACTACGTCGCCGCTTGCACACGATTCGAGCAGAGCTATTCGCTCGATCCTGCGCCAGGGACTCTGCTCAATTGGGCAGACTGCGAGGAGCATCGTGGCGAGTCGGCCCTGGCGCTTCAGCACTTCAGGAGGCTCGACGACCAGCTTCCGGCCGCCGACGATCGAAGGCCGATCGTGGAAGAGCGCATCCGCGCCCTGACGAAGACGGCGACACCCTCGACGACAACGGATCAAGAAGCGCCGCGTACGACCGCGCCCTCGACGGAGACGAGTCGGCAATCGCCTCAGATGCCGGCGCCCGCGACGGAGACGAGTCGGCAATCGCCGCGCCGCGCGCTGACGTTCGCGCTCGGCGGGGTGGGGGTCGCGTCTCTCGGCACTGGTGCCATCCTCGGCGTCGTCGCTCTCACGCGACTCTCGACCGCCAACGCGCAGTGCGTCGGAAATGTCTGCTCGAGTCCGGAGGCTGTCGGTCAGTTTCACAGCGCCCAGTCGTTCGCGCTCGCGGCGGACATCACGGTCGCTCTCGGGCTCGCCCTCATTGGCACCGCAGTGGTGCTCTTGATCACTGCGCCGCACGATGCGTCTCGTTCGAGCGTCGCTCAGGACTGGCTAGGAGGTCGATTTTGATTCGATGGCTTTTGTTGTGCGCCTCCGGTTGCAGCCTCGTCGTGGGCACGGAAGGGCGCGTCGTGGGCGACGCCGGGAGGCGGGCAGATAGCGCGGTGGTGGACCGCACGGCGGATGCCGCCTCGAACTGCGACAGCAAGCAGTGCGCCGCGCAAGCCCAGTGCAAGGCCACGTGCGCCAATGATCTCGCGGACTGCGAGAACCAGTGCAAAGACAACCAAGGCCAAGGCAGTCAGTGCAAACAGCTCTGCGCCGCCAACGCCAAATCGTGCGAGAGCGCCTGCGGTGCATGCGCGACGTGCAGCGACTGAAGTCGGCCCGCTAGGTCTTCTCGCGGAGCGCCTTCTGTACGACGGTCCACGCGGCGCCGGCGTCCGAGCCGACGTCGTCGAATCGCCCTGAAAAACGGCCGCAGAACGAGCTCTTGAGGATCTCGCCCAACATACGACGCTGGTCGCCTTCGAAGAGCGGGTGCTTCAAATAGACGCACGCTTCCTCGGTCGCGCGGACGCTCAGGCTCGCGCGCAGCTCGGGGGCGCGTCGTACGGCGTTCGCGATGGCGACGAGCTCCTCGATGAGCCCACGGCCGAGCTCGGGGTGACGCGCGGCGAGGAGCTTGGTCTCCTCCTCCGCGGGCGGGTAGTCCATCTGCAGTGGCGCGAAGCGATCGAGCTGCGCGGCGTCGATGCCGAACGTCCCGCTGAACTCCGAGCCGCGGTTCACCGCCGCGATGAACTGCACGTTGTCCGCGATCGGCAAGAACGCGTTCTTGATCGGGTGAAAGACGCGCCGCGTGCTGTCGAGCGCCGGCATGAGCGCGTTACGCGCGGACTCTTGGCAGCGGTTGAACTCGTCGAGGAACACGAGGTAGCGGCGCTGCGGGTTGTCGCCCGCTTGCTCGAGCGCGAGCAGGATCTCGGTTTTCACGAAGTCGGTCACGGGCGAGCCGCTCTCGGAAGCGCGAACGTGAATGGTGGCTAAAAAATCCGTCGCCTCGATCACCGCGCCGCAGTTGAAGAAGACGAACTCGAAGCCGAGCTGCTTGGCGATCGTCCGCGCGAGCACCGTCTTGCCGCAGCCCTGCGGCCCGTCGAGCAAGATGTTGAGGCCGGACTCGAGGGCGACCTGGAGCTTCTTCGCGACGACGGGGTCGAGGTACACGCCCTCGAGCTTGAACTCCTGCGAGCGTACGAACTCGACCTCGATCGCGCCGCGATCGTCGCGATCGGGCTTCGTCAGGCTGAGGATTCGCACCATGCACGGCACGCCGAGGCGGATGCGCGAGTCGTCGCAGAGCACGACCTTCGGCGCACGCTTGCCGTCGAGGTGGGTCGCGCGGAATCGAAACCCGCTATCCGAGACGGTGTTCGCGAGAAACGCCGCCTCCATCACGGCGCCTACTTTGATGTCGTCGATCTCGAGCTTGCCGGTCATGAATTCCTCACAATTGATGTATCAACCACTCGACATTGCTTTTTGTACGAGGCGCGCGATGACGTTGCCGAACTTCGCCACCGTCGCCTCGATGCTCACGTCGTTGAGCACCACGTAGTTCGGGAAGCACACCTCTGCGAGCGGCTGCACGGCGGCTTGCGCGCACACCATCCTCTCGCGCCGTGTGAGCGTGAGTACGAGCTCGCGCAGCGACGCGACGCTGCACTCGGTGGGCAGGCCGTCCGAGATCATCACGAGCACTTTGGCCTTGCGGCGGCTTGCCTTCGCCACGTTCGCGAGGTGAAAGAGCGCCGCAGAGTCGTTGTTCCCGCCGCCGGAGTGGAGCGCGTAGGCAGCGCATCGGTTGGCGTCTCCGCAGTCGTAGATGGTCTTGTCCGTGAAGCCGAAGACGCGCAGATCGACGCCCTTCATGCCGCGCGCGGCCTCGGCGAGGAGAGCGGCGAACAGAATGCCGCGCTGCATGTTGTCGCGCGACGCCATCGAGCCGGAGCAATCGACTGTGATCCCGAGGAACAGGTCCGTTCGGCTCTCCTGCTTTCGCGCGAGGAGCACACGCGGATCACGACGGAGCACGAGCGGCATGATGCGCGTCTTGTCCAGGCGAAAGCCGCTCATGCGCATGCGCTGCTGCACGCGTGCGAGGCCGAGCTCCTCGAGGTACTTCCGCATCATCCCGGAGGGGCGCTGAACCGCTTGCGCGAGACGGGATTGCTCTCCCGCGTCGTACGGCATGATCTCGATGTTGGTGATCTTGTCGAAGTCGTTCTTGGGGGCCATGTTGATCCATGGCGGTCCGGGCGGGCCGGTCTTGCTCGAGTCGTCGTCGTTCTTGCGTGGGTCCAGCACTCGCTGCACCTCGCGCTCCACCTCGTCTTGCGTGATGCCGTCACCCCAGATGAGCGAGTCGCTCTCCGACGCCTCGAGCGACTCGTGCGGACCGAAGCTCTCGACGAGCTGCGTCTCCCACCCGAAGATCGATTTCAGCTCGCGTGTGATGACCATGAGGTCCTTCATCTCGCCGTGACGAAATCGCCCTTGAAATAGCTCCAATGCGCGCGCTACGCGTGGGTCGTCGTGGCGGTTGCCAAGGCCCATGCGCAGCGCGCGGACGAAGCGCGAGAACGCGAGCCCTTGTCGCTCCATCATCGACAACAGCGCGCCGCTCTCGACGAGCACGCGCGTGTCGTCCTTCGCGACGCCCAGGCTCGTGGCGGAGAGCACCTCGAACGCGCGCCCTCCGAGGTGACCGAGCAAGACGTCGACTAGGATCTCTCGCGACGTGTGCTGGAACGCGAAGGCCGCGAGGCGCTTGAGGCGATCGCCGTAGTCGGGATCCATCGCGCGGAGGTTTCGCTCGAGGTGCTCGTCGGCGACGAGGTTGAGCAGGCCGTGCAGTCCCTCTTTCTCTGCCTCGGCCCACACCTTCTCCGCCCCGGCTCCGCGGTGATAGATGTGATGCCCGAGCTCGTGGAGGATGAGCCCTTCGACGATCTCGCGCCCGTGCTGATCGCCACGCAGCAGCGGCAGAGGCGTCACGAAGATGCGGCTCTCCTTGAGTCGCGTGTGCCCGAGGCTCTCGCCGCCGGTCATCTGCACCTTGAACATCTTGCCGAGCAGCTCACGTCCCGTGCGCACGCCCCACGCGAACGTGTCGGCGACGCGGCGGAGCTTGCGCATGCGGCCCATGCCGAACGCAGAGCGGAGCTTGCCGGCGACCTTTTGTCTGATGCCGTCTGACGTGGCCGTGGTGAGTACAACCGCGGTGGCGTCCTCGAGCGCGATCGGATCGATGCCACTCGGCGCGAGGTGATGCAGCAGCGTGGTCTCTTTCGCGATCACGTTGCCAGCGGCCAAGAACGAGAGCGTCGTCAGCTCCACCAAGCGCGCCGAAGCACCGACCAGGAGCGACGATGTTCCCTTGGTATCGTCGAGCGCCTGCTGGGCGACGAGCGGGAACCCGAAGCGATCTCCACGTGCGTGGAGGTAGGCCGCGGCGGACCTTCGCAAGCTACCCATTCGATTCGTTCCGAGGTCCAGGAACTCACGAAGTGCCTTGATCGCAGCCTCGCCGACGTCGCGTCCCATCACGATGCCAACGGCATGCACGTACGCGTGCGGGTGCGAAGCCGACACGAGTACGCGTGCCAGCTCGATCTCGTCGCCGCCGAAGCGCAGCAAGCGCTCCCAGTCCTTGATCTCGAACCAGCGATCTTCGGTAGGCTCCTGCGCGCACGACAGCGCGATCTCTCTCCCTTGGGTCTCGCCGCGCTCGAGCAAGCCGAGGGCGACGCGGAAGCGCAGCTCGGTTGGGGCTCGCGTTCCGATCATCACGGTGCGCGCGCGTGCGAGCGCATCCCCAGCTTCCCAGAGACTCAAGCTGTCCGAGATCGGTCGCGCTCGCGGGGCATCTTTTGTCCGCAGGAGCACGTCGGCGAGTCGCGCTTGGCCTGCTTCGCCGAGCACGAGCAGTCGCGTCGCGGCCTCGTGCACCAGTGCGACGTCGTCGGAATCGCAGAGGCGCTCGAGCTCGTCGAGATCGGACGACCCGCGAACCTTGATGGTGATGTCGTCTGCGAGCGCGCCCCGCACGACCACGCGTCGCGCCGCGGGTAGACCGTCGGAGTCGAGCCACCGCGAGAGGCGCGCGCGCGTCTCTGCGGGCAGGTCCGGCAAGAACTTTCGCGCCCGCGGCACCAGCGCTTCGAGGTGCTCTTGGGCCTCTCGCTCGCGCGCGCAGAGCGCGAACAACTCTGCGGCCCACTCGCCATCGTCGGTCGGCAAGAGGTCGATGAACGCCTCGAGGAGCGGGCGCGTGAGGACGACTCGGAACTTCGCGCGTTCACGCGAGACCATCAACGCGAGCGCGTGCACGATGGCGGCGATGAGATGCGCGCGTGCCCGCCGCGTTGTGAGCTTGCAATACACGTGCAGCGCGGCCAGCAGATCTCCGCGCATCCTTGTGTCGACCATGACCGCTTGGGTGTGTCGCTCCCAGCGCCACAGCCACGCGTGACCGAGCGGGGAGAGCGCGGTCGTTCGGTGCGAGAAGCGTCCCACCATAGCATGCTCGATCTGCTCGAGGAAATCCGGCGCGTCGCTCATGTAGCGGGCGAGCTGCGCGTCTGTCGCGTCGATCGCATCGGGCGACGACAACAGCGCGACGCACGCCGCGACGCTCGGCGCGTGGTCCGTGCGGCGCGCCAGGAGCGCCGCGACGCCGTTCGCACCTCCGGCCATGAACGGCGAGAGGTGCTTGTCGAGGTCCGCGAGCGGACACGTCGCGACCAACCTCTCTTGCTCCGCGCTCGTCGTCATCGGCACGATCTTCGGCGGCGGGCCCGCCGGTGTGCGCTTGTCCGCCCACGCACGCACGGCGTCGTTCGCGACGCCCTTCGGCAGGCCCCGAAAGAAGTCGCCCTTCGCGTTGGGCTCTCCGCGCAGCGCAGTCGCGAGCGCCATCTCCTTGCCATAGGGGAACGTCGTCTCGCGATCGAGCAGATCGAGGACGAAGGGAAGGACGGCAGACGCGATCACCGCGGAGACCCACACCTCGGTCGTGTGCTCCTTTGCCGACGCGAAGATCACGCTGCGCGCCAGATCGCCGTCCTCGGGAGATCGCCTTGCGCCGCGCCACGCTCCGAGGGCGCCGATCGCCGCCTCGGCACCGAGCTTGTATACGAGCGTCGCGGCGAGTGCGTCCGCGCGCGCAGGCGCGATCTTCTCGGCGCAAATCGTCTCGAGCACGTGGGCCACATCGAGCGCTTCGCACTCGCGAAAGAGGGCGAAATAACTGGGCGGCGTGAGACGCACGAACGAGACGAGCAGTCGCCTACGCGAGCGCGTGGAGCCCATCTGCTCGATGAGTCGGATCGGGTCGACGTTGTCTTGCTCCTTGAACAGCAAGAATCCGACGGACGCCTCCGGTCGCTGCATGAGCGTCGCAACAAGCGTCGCCTCTCCGATCCACTGGCGCGCGGCGACCCCACGACGTCGCGTCTCGTTCGGGCGAGTCGTCTCGCTCAACCGCGACAGCACGGCGCCGATCATCGACAGGTCCGGGCCGCCCTCGGGGTGCGTGCAGATCGGAGACCACAGCAGCTCTAGGATCGCGTCCTCGTCGAGGTCCTCGTCGTCCTTGAAGTCGAAGAGCGAGAACGCAGCGCTCTCACGCTCCGAGCGCGCGATCCACTCCCAGTTCATCGCCGCGAGATGGAGCCTAAAGACCGTGGTGAGCGCGCCGCGACAGAACCCGCCCCGCACGCGTGCCACGCGGACGATCGAGCACGCGCATCGCTCGGGCGTCGCGGCGAGGAGCGTGAACGACTTTCCGATGAACCTCTCGAACGTGTCGTCCTTCGCGTTCTCCGCCCAGAAGAGGTCGACGAGATCGTCGAGGTCGTCCTCTTGTTTGGCGATCGCCGTCTCGTCAGGCCCGCTCGCGCGCGAGGCCGTCGCGAGGTAGGCGCTGGCGGTCGCGCGCGCCCGGCTCGCCGTCAGCCATGCGTCGAGCCCGGCCGTTCCGATGAGCGGTCGAGCCTGAGCTTGCGTGAGCAGTTTGCGGCGCGCGTAGTCGAGCACGGGGGCGACGACGCCCTTCGTGTTCGTCAGGCCGTGCGCGATCACACGCTCGCGTGTCGCGTCGTCGGAAACCAAATACAGCTCGAGGTGACGCGCTTGCTCCGGACTCGGCTGCTCGGTCGCGGCGCGCCTCACCTCCACATCGGGATGAAAAAGCGCGTGCGCCCAACGCGCGGGGTGCGTCTCGGACGCGCGGCGAAGTGCGCGCACCGCCGAGAGTCGGACCTCGGGCTCCGACAGCGCAGCCACGATCGCGCGCACGGCCGCGTATCCCTCAGCGCCCGCGAGCGAGTCGAGCGCATCGGCGTGAAGTGACGTCGGACCCTCCGCGAGGATCTCGAGCAGTGCTCCGAAGTACGGCGCGCGATCTCGAAGCGACAGACGCGTGAACGAACCGAGCAGCTCTGGCAGCGCGGGGTCTCCCCACGAGCGATCCACGAGCAATCGGAACAGAAGTAAGTCGCGCACGGGGGCCGAGAGTATAGAGGCAACAACGAGGGAGTGGCAGGCGCTTCGTCGTCACCGTGAGTTGCCACACACCACCCAAGAAATAGGGCAGTGTGCGAAGTACATCTCGGATCGTGATGAAGGCTCCCGAGCTCCTGTCGCACCCAATCCTCGCGGCACGTTGCCGTGTCGCAAGTCAGCGGTGAGCGCGCTCGATCGACGGCTTGGTCACGGCGGCCACTACTTGTCCAAGCGACCCGTAAGGGTCCTTGGAGGTAGTCACCGGCTCAAAGGTGCCCAACGGTGGTGAGAATAGGGCTCCGAGCACCGCGCCCGACTGCTCCCACCAGAGAAGTCGCCAAGACCAGCGCGGTCTACCGATCGCGAACGAACGGCGGCTCCTTCGAGCCGCAACACGCGACTCACGAGCCTTTCGTCACGAGCGCGAGAGGTCGGGACGCGCGCTCAGTCGGGTTCGCCGAACCGAGGCCGCCTCGCTTCTCGTGCTGCATGATGTCTATCTTTCTTTACGCCCCGTATGGCGCGCAGGTGGAGAGACGCACGTCTCGCAGAAAGCTGACGGTCACCTCCAAGCAGGCTCGTCACTTCCTGACGCACGCTATCGCGGCGATCCAAACGCTGTATGCGGTGCCGCCGTCCTCGCTGGCGCCGTGGGTGACGTAGGCGATACCGATCTCCCCGACCGCCTTCGCGAGCGGAGGGCCGAGGAAGTCCGCAGACGCGGCCACCATCCCGGGGACGTCCTTCAGGAGCGCGGTATCTCCGGCGTAACGAGCGACGGCGGTCCCCTTGTCGTCGAACCAGTAAAAGTTGATTCCTTGCGCTTGAAACGGCATCGAGACCGAGAGCAGATTCTGGCTATCGGTGTAGACGTGCCAGCGGGCCTCTTCCCGGTTGACAGGAAGCTCCGGAATCCCGCTGACGACGGTCTTGGCCAAGGCTTTCTGAGCGACGAAGGTCCCTAAAGTCGACAGCTCCGTCTTGCCCACCCAAAGGTCGACCTCTCCGTTTCCGATGAGGTCTCCGCCGAAGAACATGACGTTTGCCTTGCCCGGCTCTAGCGCGTTTCGGATCGCGGCGATGTCTATGATGTCCGTCGGCTGTGCGAGCATCAGCTTGGTTGGCGGTGCCACTGCGAGGTTGTCGCGTGCGGCAACGTAGAGGTTCGGCGACGCGCCGCTCGTTGGTGGCCCGCCCGACGAGCCACTTCCGATCACGTACATGTTGTCTTTGTCGAACGCGATTTGCTCGCCGTGGGCGCTGAACTGCGACGCGTCAACCATCCACTTGGCGGTCGCCGGAGTCAGTCCGAGGCGATACGCGGTGAGCGCGTCTGCCATGTTGCAGTTGTTCGCGGTGCTGGTGGCGACGACGACGAACGTGTCTGCGCCTGCCGTACCGAACACCGCCTCACGCACGCAGAGCCCCTTGAACTCGCCGAGACCGCCGACTCGATTTTGTGGTGTCTGTAGGTCCCAAGTCGAACCGAGGTCCGCGAGCGAGCGCACGTAGACGTCTCCCGCGCTGTAGTCCTGAATGAGCGCCGAGATCTTCGTTCCGCCGGGCTCGCGCGATGCCGCTATGAGCCGGCCCGGCTCGAGGATCGGTACGCCCTTGACCATTCCCTGCTCCATGTCGATCGTGAACGTCTCGACGACTTCGCCCGTGTTGGTGCTGAGATCCATCACGACGCGCGCTTGGTGGTTGCCGAGGTCGAAGAAGTAGATGGGGCCGTTCCACTTGCCACCGCTCATGTTCGAGACCGAAAAGTTGGAAAACTGAAACGGTAGTCGGTTGTTGTCCGGCGCGCAGGTGAGCGGCTTGAAGATCGACCCGTCTGCCGCGGAGTCGGCGCCACCGTCACCCGTCGGCCCGCCGGTACCAATGGTGAAGTCACCCAAGATCGCGGTGCAGCCCATCGCCGCGGAAACTCCCACGGCGAAAACAATGCCCAAAGCTCTCATACCGGCGATGGTAACTGCGGGTCACCCAAAGAGGAAGCGAAGGGCTTTCGGCAGGCGTCTGCGCCAGGCAGCCTCGTTGTGCGCTCCCTTCTTGTCCGGCCGCCACATGATGCGCAGAGGTCCGCTCTTGGTGGACCAGCCGCGCGACTCGAGGTGCATCGCCGTGGACTGAACGAGCGGCAGCATCTGCCCCTTGTCCTCGCGGCCGCCGCAATCGAGGTACACGCGTGACAGGCGTGGGTTGGGTTGTCGCGCGACGAAATCGAAGAGCGCGTCTTTGCCGAACCAGATCGCGGGCGACATGCACATCGCCGCGGGGAACACCTCCGGGTAGCGGAAGTGCGCGTAGAGCGACGCGAGCCCGCCCATGGAAGAGCCTCCGAGGACGTGGAACCAAGGCTGAACCTCGAAGCGCGCGTGCACCGCGGGGAGCACCTGATTCGCGATCACGTCGAGGAACACCTCCGCGCGGCCACCGCGCCCAGCGTGCGAAAACGGCGAGTACTCGTCGATGCGTGCGGTGCCCCCGTTGTCGATTGCCACGAGGATCGGCGCGACGAGCCGACTTGCAACGACGCGATCGATCGACTGGTGAGCGAACCACCCGCCCGAGAACGAGCCCTCGTCACCGAGGACGTTCTGCCCGTCGAGCAGCAAGAGCGTCGGCCTGCGCACTCCGGGTGACGGCGAAGTGGGGACGTAGACGCGCACGCGGCGCGCTCCGCCGAGCGCCTCGGAGCCGAAGCTCCCGAGGTCGACGACACTTCCGGCGGGGACAGGGTGAACGCGGGGCATCGACGCTGCTTCTCCTAACACTGCAAAGGCTCGAGGCTCTACGATGACGGTGACATGCGTAGCATCGCTCTCGCACTTCCGATCTTGTGGCTGGCAGCTCACGCCCACGCGGACGAGCCCGACGCCGGGCCCCCGACGATCGCCGCGCCGACTGCGCCCGCGCCGACTCCGACAGCGCCGACAGCGACTCCGACTCCAACTCCGACTGTGTCCGCGGTCGACGAGGACCTGCCGCTTCGGTTTCGCGACATGCTGCGCCTCGAGGCGTCGCGCGCACGCGCGTCTCGCTATTTCAACGGGACGCTCTCCATCCTCGGGGGAGGAGCGGTCGTCGGCGTGGGCGTCTACAGTCTGACCATCGCAGAAGACAGTCTCACCAAAGATCTCTCTTATCTGATCATCGGCAGCGGAGGCCTCAGTCTGCTCAGCGCGATCCTCGGCATGTTCGGTCAGACGCCGATCGAGCGACTCTACGAGTCCTACGCGCCGTTCGCCGAGGACCACAAATTCAGCGCCAACCAACGTCTCGTCGAGGGCGAGGAGGCGCTGCGTGTGATGGCCGGGAGCGACGCGTCCTCTCGGAGGATCGGCGGCATCACCAACATCGTCGTCGGCGCCGTGCTCGGCGGGTTCGCCATATTCTTTGGAGTCACGTCGGACTTCTTAGCCCGTGATCGGATCGTGCTCGGGACGTTGACGGGGGTGTCTGCGCTCGTCGCGATCGGCTCGGGTGTCGGTCAGCTCTGGTTTCAGCGTGGCCCGGCCGAGCTCGCGCTCGAGCATTGGGAGTCCGCGCGCGGTTTGAAGCGTGAAGCGTTCACGATCGCTCCCATGCTCACGCCCGTGACCCAGGGCGCCGTCGGCGGAGTCTCTCTGACGTTCTGAGAGTTTGCCCGTGCCATGCGGTGCCTGTAACGTGGAACGTCGGGGGGGCTTTTGGCGACGGCATGTTTCGAGACACGATCCTCAAGCGATTGGAAGTCGACGTCAAGCCGCTCCCCCTCGGGGCGATCGAGGTGTTCATGTTGTCGCAGATCGACGGCACGCTCACGCTGGAGGAGATCGCGTCCATCGTCGGATTGGATCTGACCGTCGCGTCGCGGGTCGCGAGGCGGTTGGTGGACCTCCGCGTCATTTGCACGACTGAACCGCCGGTGAGGACACGGCTATCGGTACCTCTCGAGGCGCCGCGGAGCTCGAGCACGAACGGCTCGGTGAAGCCGCCTAGCTCGCGCAGGCCGCCGAGCTCGACCAAGAGCCGCGCGGTGAGCTCCAGGCCGGCTCGGTCGACACGAACGTCGAGCATGCGCGTGCCCAAGCAAGAGGACTGCGAGCTCGACGACGCAACGCGCGCCGAGATCACGGTGATCTACGGCAAGCTAGGCAGCACCGATCACTACGCGTTGCTCGGGGTCGAGCGATCGGCGGACAAGAAAGCGATCAAGCGCGCATACACGACGCTCGCGGCCAAGTTCCATCCCGATCGCTTCTTCAAGAAGAAGCTGGGCAGCTTTCGCGCTTCCTTGGAGAAGGTATTCTACGGCATCACGGTCGCTCACGACGTGCTCGTCGACCGCGAGCGACGCGACGCGTACGACGCGAAGCTTGCACCGATGTCGGAGCCGCCACCCTTGGATGCCTTGCCGCAAACGCCGCTCCCGCTCCCTCCGCTCCCGCACGTCTCGATGCCGCCGATGTCGTGCTCGCCACCTCGGTCTTCAGTGGAGCCGCCTCGTCCACCCGAGTCTTGCGCTTCGTCGCGTCCGCGCATCAGGGCCGCTGACTTATCGTCGTCGCCGAGGCCACTGCTCTCGCGCGCCCCGGTCGTCGTATCGACTCCTCCGACTCCTTCGGTGCCGCCCGAGGACGCGATGAAGCGGATGCTCGCCAAGGCCAAACAAGAGGAGAAGCAGCGCCGCATGGATGTGTTCTTGCGCGCCGCCGACGATGCGCTCAAGCGAAACGACGTGGTGAGCGCCGCGAATAGTTTTCGATTGGTGCTCCAGAACGGAGAGGACCCTGCCGTGCGCAAGCAGCTTGACGCGATCGAGGCGGCGGCCAAGCAGAAGCAACACGCAGGGAGCCTCGCACGAGCGCAAGTCGCGGAGCGCGACGGTCGGTGGGAAGAGGCCGCCACCTGCTACGCGCGCGCGCACGCCTTGCTCCCGTCGGTGGTCCATGCGGAGCGTGCGGCGTACGCGCTGTGCAAGGCCGGCGGAGATCTGCACGAGGCCGTGAAGCTCGCCGAGTTCGCCGTCAACGCGCAGCCGAGCACGTTCGCGTATCAAGCGACGCTCGGAGAGGTCTACCTTGCCGCGAAGTTGTGGACACGCGCCGCGCGGGTCGCCGAGCGCGCCCTACAGCTCGCCCCGAACGACACCCGCGCCAAGGCGCTTGCTGCGGCGGCCAAGGCCGACCGTTGACGAGTCACCCGCCGGGGCCTGGGATGCCGCCGCATGTGCCGAAGCCCTGCGGTAGGCCCCAGTCCGCGATGTTCTTGTTCGAGCAAGCGCCTGCGTCTCCGCAGTAGCTCGCCTTCGGTGGCGCGTTGGCGCGTGGGTCGCAGAGCTCCGCCTCTTTCGGCAAGCACTGCGCCTTGCACTGGGAGGTCACGGGCTGCGTGTCGCTTGCGCAGCATACGTCGTTGCCGCAGTCGGCCGCGCTGCGGCACTTCAGCGCTGTGGCGGCCGGCGGGCACGTCGCCGCGCAGGTGAACTTGGGCGGGCCGCCGCCTCCGACGAGCTCCACGCAGCACTGCTCTGCCTGTAGGTTGCACGAGAGGGTGGGTCCACACGCGAGCGTCGCGGCGCCGCCTTCGGGGACGACGTTGCCGCCGTCGCCGGGGTTTCCGCCGTCGCCGCCGCCGTTGTTGCCACCATCGGTTCCGCCGTCACCGCCGCCTGGTGAGAAGAGCGGCGTCGAGTCGGCGCCGCCACACGCTGCCACCAAGACCCCAGCCGAAATAAGGCACACGATCACACGCATGGAGACCTCCGAAGAAAGTAACCGTTGGTAGTCAGTGCCCGAGGGTCACGAAAATCAGGCAACGCTTCCGAGAGGAGATCAGCCGTCGCCGACGGTCGCCCAGAACTCGTCGAGGATCTTGGCGAACTGCGCGCACACGGGCGCACTCGTCAGCAGCGTCGAGAGCGCGGGCCATGTTGCGTCGGCGAGCGCGTCTGTGTCGATTTCGGGAGAGCCGCCGTAGTCGGCCATCACCTTGCGCACGGGATCCTCGGCATGACGCGCGAAGAAGGCGTCGAGCTCGGATCGCCTTCGTTTCTGGACATAATCGAGGAGGCTCGAGTGCTCGATGACGTCGAGCACGGCGCCGTGCGTGAGCATCGCTCCCTCATCATCTCCGCCGCCGAGCAGCTCACGGACCTCCTGCTCGTAGATCCACGTGACGACCGCCTTGCGCAGCTCGATGAACTTCGGTGAGCCCGAATTCCGGCTCATGAGATCGCCGGTCTTGGTGAGCGCCTTGCGCGAGAAGGTCTGGAGGAACTTGCGCATCTCCGGCTCCATGCGCTTGTCGAACTCCGCGCGCACGCCGTCGACCGCTTTGCTCACGGGCCCGAAGCCGAACGGACCGAGCTTCTTCATGATGCCTGGCAGACCCCAGTCGGCGACGAACGGGTTCACCTTCTCGTTGAACTCCTTGAGCGCGTCGAACAACACGTCGCGCATCGTCTCTTCCATCGCGTCTTGCTCGAGCACTTGCCGCAAGATCTTCTCTTGGACGAGGTTCGGCCGAGCCAGCAGCGCGTCGATCTTCTCGCGCGCTGACTTGGGCACGTAGCCGCCGATCTTCGTCTTCTCGAGACGAAGTGCCTTCACGGTCTCGGCGTGGATCGACCTGGAAATAGGCCTAATCGCGCGAGCGAACGACCCCTTGCTCAGCGCGGCTACCACGGCGCGATCGAGAGACTCCGCCGAGGCAATCTCTCCGAGCTTCGACTCCAGCAGCGTGTTGACGCCGGCCCTCACGTGCGCGCGCCACTCGCGCTTGGCCTCGTCGCTCACCACGCGCGCGAGAAAGAACGCGAGCTGCTTGTCGCGGAGCGCTTGCTTGTCCACAAAGCGCTCTTAGCGCATTTCGCGGACCTCAACGACTCGGACTTGGGGCGGGCGCGCTCGTGATGCTGCTGCGCTGGGTCCACTACTCGGCAGCCCGCGCAGTGATTGCGGTCAGCGCGCGAAGCCTGCAGTCTTCGCCGCGTCGATTGGGCGATCCGGCGTGTTTGTCGCATGGAACGCGTGTTGCTGAGATTGGCGACATGTCTCCGAGCGATGTCCACGTGCTCCGCGTTCGACACGCAGGCGAAGGCGCTGGTGACGCGGTGGTCGATTGCCCGCGCTCCCGAATGCCGATGCCGCTCTTGGTTTGCGAAGCGTGCGCCGACTGCGTGCACGTGTCGCGCACGACCAACGTCGAGGACTGGGTCGTCGTCTGCATCGCGCCCAACGACCGCTAGTGCTTGCGGAGAAATTCGATCGGGTGTCGTGACTGGCGGCGAGCGAGAGCCCCGCCAGGCACTCGCCGACCACGGGCGCGAACTTGAAGCCATGACCGGAGAAGCCCGCTCCGAAGTGAACGTTCGCGTGCGACGGATGGCGATCGACGATGAAGTGCTCTTCCGGAGTCATCGTGTACATGCACGTCTTGCCGCGGACAGCGCGTGGCTCGACGCCCTTGAGCCACCTCTCCACGAAGGCCTCGGGCTTGCGCGCGTCCTCGTCGGACAGCAGACGCGATACGTCCCTGGGTGAAGAGCGCGCTCCGGGCGCGTGCAGCGTGAGCTTGATGGTTGCGCCATCAAGCGATGCGAAACCCGTAAAATAGGCCCTCCGGGAGATCCGCCGAGCCAGGTGCATCGCCGTGGCGGTGCCCATCGCACCGAGCCCGAGCACGATGATGTTCATCTCGGGACTCCATCGCCGGTCTTGCGGTCGAGCGCGATCATGGCGTGGATGATGGGGCGGTGCGACGGCGATTGTGGGCGTTCCCGACGCGCGTGCGCTACGCTGCGTTCGTCATGGGAGACTCGCACGGCAAGGACGTAGCGCTCGTCACCGGGCCCACCGAGGACGCGAAGGGCGTGCGCATCGTTCGTGTGAAGGGCGACGAGGTCAGCTTCGGCGAGGTACGCGCGCTCGAAGAGGGAAAGCCGATCACCGGTGAGGTGCTCAAGCTCACACCTCGCAAAGGACACCCGAACGTCTGCGATGTCGACGTCATGTTGGACGCACCCAAGGGGATCGTGCGCGACGGCAAAGGTCCCGCCAAGGTCGCCACGGTCACCTATCGCGCGAACTGGGACAAGGTGTTCGGCGCGAACTGAGCTTGTCGTCGCCTTCGCCGAACGAAAACAGCCTCAATTCGGACTCAGCCCTCGCCGTCACCATCGCCGAAGTCGACGTTGTCGATCGTCTCCCCACGATCCTCGCCGCTCGAGGGTTCGTCCTTGTACTGCTTGATCAGATCGGAGTTGTCGCGCGCGGCGGCGCCGCCCATGTCGTCGAGACCCTGAGCCGCGGCGCGTTTGAGGTCCTTGTTCGCGTCGCGATCCATGATGACGTTGAGGAGAGCGCGCTGCGCCTCCGGACCGCCGAGCTGCGCGAGCTGAGAGATCGCGGACTCCACGACGCCCGGGTCGCTGTCCTTCACCCCCGCGAGCAGCACACGCCGCGCGGTCTCCGGAGGGAGGTTCGACGCGGTCTGAATCATGCTCGACCGAAGTTGTTTGTCGTCGGACTTCATCGCGCGATCCGCGAGCGCTGCCGCCTTGTCCGGTGAAGTTTGCGCGAGTGTCATCAACGCACTCGACGAGACGTTCGGGTCTTTGTCGTTCACCAGTTGCTCGAGCTGCGCTGTGGCCGCAGGTGTGCCGACGCGCGCGAGTGAGCGGACCGCCATCAAACGCAGAGACTTGTCGTCCGTCGAGCGACTCGCAAGGAGCAGCGCGCGCTCGGCATCGGGCCCGCCGATCTGCGCGAGCCCAGAGAGCGCGGTGCGACGGACGCCGG
>ENA-OFCD01000136-OFCD01000136.1-metagenomes-genome-assembly--contig:-NODE-136-length-47717-cov-4.333641_pt1 | contig 47717 bp, 48 predicted proteins | sample MGYA00153392_OFCD01 | MGnify analysis MGYA00153392 | reverse complement strand
GTCTGCAAAGCCCTCACCAGTACCCACAAATTTAATGGGAATGCCGGTCTCGCGCTCGATAGCGAGTGCTATACCGCCCTTCGCGCTTCCATCCATTTTGGTCAAGATGAGGCCGGTCACGCCAACGCTTTCTGCGAAGGTTCGCGCCTGAATAATCCCATTTTGTCCCGTTGTGGCATCGATTACAAGGAGCACCTCATCGACTCCCCCCGATCTATCTAACACACGACGAATCTTGGAGAGTTCCTCCATCAAATTCGCCTTGGTGTGTAAGCGGCCAGCGGTGTCGATAATCAAGTATTCAACTCCACCTTCCATCGCGGCTTTGGCGGCGTCAAAGACCACGGAGGCTGGGTCACCGTGAAATTTGCCAGCAACAACTGGAACTCCAATCCTCTCCCCCCACGTCTGCAACTGCTCGATGGCGGCGGCCCGGAAGGTATCTGCGGCGGCAACGAGAACGCTCTTGCCTTCCTGCTTTAGGGAGTGCATAAGTTTTGCCACGGAGGTTGTCTTGCCGGTTCCGTTCACTCCTACGACGAGAATTGTGGTGGGGCGAGAGTCAGCCTGCGCCAAAGTTCGTGGTGATTTCGATAGGGACCCCTGCAGCGCCTCAGTAATCGCTTCGACGACTCCTTCTCCCCGGTTACTTTTGGCAATTTCTATTAACTGATCACTAAGAAGGGTCCCTAAATCGGCTTCAATCAGCGAAGTACGCAGATCACTCCAATCAGCAGCGGTGACAGTACCGCCACGAATCTTGGTAAGTATTCTGCTAAAAAGCGCCATAACAAATATCTTTGAATTTAAACAGATTCAGATTCGCGCAGGCGCTGTGAAATAACTTCAGAGACGCCATCCCCGCGCATCGTCACTCCGTACAGTGAATCTGCAATCTCCATAGTCCGCTTCTGGTGCGTGACGATAATCAATTGCGATTTTTCGCGGAGTTCTTCAAAGACCCCAAGCAAGCGGCTTAGGTTTGAGTCATCCAGCGCTGCTTCAACTTCATCCATTACATAAAAGGGACTTGGCCGCGCCTTAAAGATTGCCACCAACATCGCCACCGCGACGAGTGATCTCTCTCCGCCCGAAAGTAACGAGAGGCGCTTCACTCTTTTTCCTGGCGGGCGAGCTTCTACATCAACACCAGTTGTCATCATGTCGCTCGGGTCGGTAAGGATAAGACGTCCATCTCCACCAGGGAATAAAACAGCGAAAATCTTTTCGAATTCGCGGGCAGTATCGTGATAAGCATCGCTAAAGATTTGCACAACTTTTTCGTCCACTTCTTTAATGATTTCCAGTAGATCCCTCTTAGTCTTCTTTAAATCTTCCAACTGCTCTGCCAGATACTTCAGGCGCTCTTCGTGTGCGGTGTATTCCTCTAGAGCTAAAGGGTTAATTTTGCCAAGCATTGCTAAGCCACGTTCTGCCTGCGCTAAGCGTTTCTCTTGCTGATCGCGTCGATATGGAATGAGATCTCCAGGAATGAAATTCCCTTCCTGATCCTCTACCAGCGTGGGAACATCCTTGTCGGGACCGTACTCGGAGAGCAGTGTTTCGACATCCACCCCTAGCTCTTCAATTGAACGCGATTCAAGTTGCTCTAAACGTAAGCGCTGTTCCGCTCGCACGATCTCATCGCGATGAACACTCGATGTCAACTGATCTAACTCCACCGTCCATTCACGAATTCTGCCGCGTACGTTGAGGGTTTCGCCTTCTCGATCGGTTCGTGATCCCTCTAGCCGCTCCCGCTCAGTCAGAGCCTTCGCAAGAGTTACTTCTAACTGAATGAGCGCTTCGTAGGCTAGATCGGCGATCTCTCTCGCCTTCGTTGCCGCGATCGATCGTTCATGCATGCGGGCAATTGCCTTCACCGCGTTCTCACGCTCTGCTTGCGCGCTCTGTTCCAAGGTGCGAGCTCGATCGGCGACAGCAGTAATTCTCTCTTCCACTGTGCGCAGTTCCAGGCGAGCCTCCACTTCAACGGCTCGCGCTGCGGTGACTTGGAGTCGAATCTCTTCTAACCTCTTCAGGTCTGGCTCCACTGGCGTCTGATGTGAATCAAATTGGCTAATCGCCACTTCGAGATCCCGCTCATCGGAGGATCGCTGATCACTCGCGGCGGTCAGTGATGCATTGAAACGCTCGACCTCGGCCTGCGAACTCTTCACATTCTGTCCAGCAACCGCCATCTGTTCAGCGAGCCCTGACATCTTGGCATCGGATTCATTGAGTCCCGCCAGAGCCGCGTCGTGCGCCTTCTGGGCAGCTTCAACCGAGGCTAGGGAAGTTGCCAACTCAAATTTGAGAGCATCACAGCGCGAGATGATCTCTTGGAGCGCGCCACGCGTCTTCTCTATCAAGGCAGAGATTTCGATCGCGCTATTGGAGCCGGCGGATCCTCCGCGCACCCGATTTCGGCTAATTAAGTCACCATCTCTGGTCACCGCCATCAACTGAGGGTGCTCGGCAATGGCGCGCTGCGCGGCGGCGATATCTTCAACCGCAACGACGCCCGCAAGTAGAGTTTCAATCATCTCTTGCAGGCCAACGGAGGAGATGAGAGAGGCTAGCGATGAGTAACCCGCGGGAGGAGCGGTGTGAGAGATAAATTGGCCGTCAACAACCAAAAGTTCGGACTGCCCGGCCGACTCAGATTTCAACATCGAGAGAGCGCGAACAGCCGCAGAGAGATCAGAAATAACTATCGATTCCGCTAGCGGACCTAGGGCCGCTGCCACCGCTGCTTCCCAGCCGGAGGCAACGGAGATCAAAGCTGAAAGTCGGCCCTGCGATGTCACTCCGCCCCGCCCCGTCAGAATTGCCTCGCCACCATCACGGTGAAGGAGGGACTCCTCAAGAGCCGCGAGCCGTGCGGTGAGGCCGGCGCGCTCCCTGCTGGCACTCTGCTCATTCTCCAGGAGGGCTGCATGTTTGACGTTGACGGAGTTGAGCTCAGTTAGCGCCTTTTCGTAATCCGCATCAAGTTCTGGTTCGAAACGATCGACCCCGGCGATCTCCGCTTCCAGTGAAGCAAAATCTCTCCTAAATCCATGTAATCGAACTTCCGCTTCTTTTCGGGCCGTGGACAACCGCATAATCTCTGCGTTGGTGGCATCTATCCGAGCGCGCAGACCATTTATATGTCCCTCTTGACGAGCGGTGCCCTCGCGAGCATCGGCGATCGCGCGCAACGCCGCAGAGACTTGATTCTCTTCAAGAGAGAGTTGCGCCTCCTGCGCCCTTAGCGCTTCGGTAATTTCATCGAGTGAAGCTCGCGCGCTCTGGCCCTGCCCTTGCAGAGAACTCTGCTCTTCTCGGAGTATGACCGCTTCAGCATCCATACTTTCGGGATCACGGCCGTTAGCCCGCGCCTCATCTCGCTCCTCTGAGAGGAATCGGGCGCGTTCAGATGCTAGAGATTGAATTCCGCGAAATTTCTCGCGTTGGGCTGTCAAACGATAGAAATTCTCCTGAGCCATCACCAGTAGTGGATTTTCGATAATTGCAGTGTGGTCGAGTTGCTCTTCACGACCCCTGGAATCTGCAAGCGCCGCTTCAACTTGGTCACGGCGAGCGCGCAGGGAGGTTTCGTCGGCGATTTCAGCATCAAAATTTTGGCGCAGAGAGAGCAAATCATCGGCCAGGATCCGCAATTTTGCGTCCCGTAGATCCGACTGGATAGTGGAAGCTCTGCGGGCAACTTCAGCTTGCTTGCCCAGCGGCTTCAACTGACGGCGCAACTCCACGGTAAGGTCCTGGATACGAGCCAAATTAGCCTGCATCGAATCGAGCTTGCGCAGCGCCTTCTCTTTGCGCTTACGATGCTTGAGAACGCCGGCGGCCTCTTCAATAAATGCCCTTCGCTCTTCTGGATTGGCCAGCAAGATCGCGTCAAGCTGACCCTGACCGACGATCACATGCATTTCGCGACCAATGCCGCTATCGCTCAAAAGCTCTTGGATATCGAGGAGCCGTGTGGTCTCACCGTTGAGCTGATATTCACTCGCACCGTTACGGAAGAGGATGCGAGAAATCGTCACTTCAGTGAAATCAATGGGAAGGGCGTTATCTGAATTATCTATAGTGACCGAAACTTCAGCTCGACCGAGTGGAGCGCGCCCGCTGGTACCGGCGAAGATAACATCCTCCATCTTCCCGCCTCGTAGCGTCTTTGCCCCTTGTTCGCCCAACACCCAAGAGAGCGCATCAACCACATTTGATTTTCCTGAGCCATTTGGTCCAACCACACAGGTAATCCCGCGCTCAAAGAGCAAGGTGGTGGAGGATGCGAAGGACTTAAACCCTTTGAGATTGATGCTCTTCAAATACACGGGGAAAACCTATCTCTATATGGCGGTGAAACTAGACAGGAACCGCTAACGCACCTGGCACTTTGGGCAGAAGTGCGCCGAACGTCCTCCGACCATAATTCTATTTATCTGCTTATGGCAACGTAGACAGGGTTCATTTTCGCGTCCGTAGGCCATTAGGGAGTGCGAGAAGTATCCGCTCTCACCGTTGACATTGGTATACAAAGAATCAAACGAGGTGCCACCCTCAAGTAACGCTTGAGACATTACCGAGGTAACCGCGTTGAGCAAGCTGCCTAACTTCCGGCTCGAGAGCTCTGAGCCGAGCGTTTGTGGGTGGATCTTGGAACGCCACAATGATTCATCCGCATAAATATTTCCAACCCCGCTCATGACGCTTTGATCCAGGAGTACTCGTTTTATCTCACTCGCCTTGCCTCGAATTATCTGTGTCACCGCCCGACGATCGAACTCTTCATCAAAAATATCTGGGGCTATTGCCTGCACGAGATTGGGAATTTCTCCCTGTAGCTGCGAGATTGCCAGCCATCCAAAGGTACGTTGGTCGATGAAACGCAGCTCCTGCTCCCCCATCAGAAAACGCACTCGAAGATGCTTTTCATCAAGCGTTGCCGGCGGTTGGATGCGAAATTGCCCGCTCATTCCCAGGTGTGCAACGAGTGCGACCGGGCGATCTAGAACAAACCAGAGAAACTTTCCGCGCCGACGGATCTCCAAAATGGTTGCACCTTGGATATCTGTGATCGGCGAGATTGAACGGGGGTTAGTCGCGCGTGGATGTAATAGTTCAATTCCGACAAGAGTTTCGTTGAGACACCAGCGCTCTAATCCCTGTCGTACGGTTTCTACTTCAGGAAGTTCGGGCATTTAAAACTTCGAGCGTTAACTTTGCCGCGACCTGTTCGGCTTCACGTTTGCTCTTGCCCGCGCCTTTCGCAAAACGTTCACCGGATAGCACAGCCGCCGCCGTGAAACTCTTGTTGTGGTCTGGCCCAAACTCTTCTATCTCGTATTCAGGAACACTCAGTCCTCGCGCTGCGGCCAATTCTTGCAGCGCAGTCTTTCCATCGATTCCCGCCCCTTGTGCATTAGCCGACTCTATGAGCGGAGTGAACCACTGCAATACTTTTTCTGTTGTGATTTCTAATCCGTGTTCCATATAGATGGCGCCCACGAGCGCTTCAAGAGAATCTGCCAATATCGAATTCTTATCCCGCCCGCCAGAGCTCTCTTCGCCCTTACCAATGCGAAGATAATCCCCTAGCGAAAGTTCCCTGGCGATGACCGCAAGCGCTTTGGTATTGACGACTCCGGAGCGAAGCGGTGAGAGGCGACTCTCGTCGAGGTCGGGAAATTTGGAGTAGAGCTCTTGCGTGATGATTAGGCCAAGAACACTGTCTCCCAGAAATTCCAACCGCTCGTTGGTGGGCAGTCCACCAGATTCATAGGCGAAGGAGCGATGGGTTAGTGCGAGTTGAAGCAGCTCACCCGAAACCGAAATACCGAGGCGTTCGGTCAGGCTAGCGGACAGATCAGACCTCGATGACCTGACGGCGGTTGTAAGTACCACATGTTGGGCAGGCCGTGTGTTGCAACTTTGGCTGCTGGCACTGCGCACAGAGTGATGTTGCCGCAGGCGTTGTCTTCCAAGAGCTACGACGTGAGCGAGTGCGCGAGCGCGACATCTTTCGCTTTGGGACTGGCATGGTTCTGCTCCTTGTTGCTCGTTACATCTGAAATTTAATTGCGACCGCCGGGCGGCCTCACTTTCGAGAGGACTTCAAGGCGATAAGTATCCCCCATAGCCCCAAAATAGTAAAAACGAGGGAAATCAGGAGGTTAGCCCTTTCCAGTCGGTTAACCCTGCCCAGCGAATATCAGCGGCAGCGTGAGCGTGGTCATCCGGAAGTTGTGCCCATTTGACCCCGCAGCCCTGGCAGAGCCCTTCGCAATCTTCACTGCAGAGCGGGTTTACTGGAAGATTAAGAATCAAGGCATCGCGGATAGGGCCATCAAGGTTGATGAAATCCCCCTCCATCTCCAGAAGTTCATCCTCGTCCTCTACATCAATCTCTTTCGCCTTGGGCCTCTGCCTGTAATCCACTTGGTAGTGATACAGCTCCTGAAAGCGCTCATCGATATCGAAGGTAACCGGCTCAAGGCAACGGGTGCACTCCCCTATCGCCACCCCTGAAACCTCTCCTGTAGCAAGCACGCCTTGCTCAACGGCCTCGACTCGCAGGTCTACGTATATCTCGCCATCACTTGGGATCGCCAGAAGAGGCACTCCCATTGGTTCGTGCTCGTCAAAGGTGAGTTCGTACTCCCGCATTTCACCGGCTCGCCGGGGGAGGTCATGACAACTGAAGAGGAAAGGGTTTGTAGCGTTCATCGTTTACTACTCAGCAAGTTCCGAGAGCGCATGCTTCTCTTCAAAGCCCTGTAACTTTTCGCGTCCGCGTTGAACCACATCGAGAGATTTATTGAGAATAACCTCGAGAGTCGCGAGCCTGGAATCAATATAAGCCTCTATCTCTTCCCGCTCTAGCCGGGCATCCTTCTCGACCGCGGCCAATATCCGCTTCGCCTCGGCGTGAGCAGCGGTGACGATTTCGGTCTGCTCGATCATTCGGGAAACCTCTTCGCGCCCATGAGCAATCAATGAGTCAGCACTTGCACGAGCTTCCTCAATGATCTGTTCTCTAGTTTCGATAATCTGATGCGCTAACGCAAAGTCGTGCGGGAAGGCATTGCGCGCTCCGTCAAGGAGTTCGAGTAACTCGCCACGATGGACGACGCAACTAGCCGAAAGCGGTACGCCACGAGCCTCTTCAACGAGAGAGATTGCGCTCTGAACACGATCAACTGTCTCCATTAGTTACCTCCATGTACGAGCGCCAACCGAACCTTTAATTTTTCCAGCAGGCTGGCGGGTATGTAATTTGAAACATCACCGTTATAACCGGCGATCTCCTTCACGAGCGATGATGAGAGGAATGAGTGAGCCGGTGCGGTTGACATGAAGAGCGTTTCGACTCCTTTAAGCTGCAGATTAATTTGGGACATCTGCAGTTCGTAATCAAAATCGGTGATGGCGCGCAGACCTTTGACGATCACACTTATCTGATTAGATTCGCAATAATCAACGAGCAGTCCAGACCAAGAATCAACCCGGACATTAGAGAATTTTGAGGTGACTTCAGTAATCATCTCTATCCGCTCGGGCACTGTAAAGAGCGTGCTCTTTGTCTTGTTGACCAGGACCGCAATTACTACTTCATCAAACATCTTGCTGGCACGTTCGATAATGTCAATGTGCCCAAAGGTGATGGGATCAAAAGATCCGGGGCAAACAACTCTCTTCACGGCAAAACGCTAGCAGAGTAGCCCCCGTAGTAGATACTTCCCTGCCCATATGAGCGCACCTTGATCTCCTCAAAGAGGTTGGGCCAGACAAAACGAGCGCCTCTACTCTCGCGTTCGATGGCGATAATCCCCAGAGGATGCAGGATATTCTTTGTTGCAATCACCTGAAGTAATTCTTCGATTGCGCTATTTGAAAGTTCATAGGGAGGATCCATAAAGATAATGTCATAGCCACCCTTCTCGGTGGCATGATCCGATTCCAAAAAGCGATCTACCTTGGTATGAAATACCCGATAAGAACCCGCTGCCGATTTTACAAGTTGGAAATTATTGATAGATATATTTCCCATATCGCCATCAGACTCGACGGCATGTACTACTGCCGCTCCTCGCGAGAGAGCTTCAACCCCCACCGCTGCGCTTCCAGCAAATAGATCTAGAAAGTGCAACCCAGAGAAGGAGGAGAACTCCGAAACCAAGGAGGAGAACAGCCCCTCGCGGGCGCGATCGGAGGTGGGTCGGGTCCGTTCATCGGGGGGCGAAAAGAGCGTCTTGCCCCGTGCAGCCCCAGCAATTATTCTCATTACTATCCCTTATCTACATATGAACTAATTTCTTCAGCGCGCAATTGTGCTACCGCAGCGGCAAGAACTGGAGTGTTCCCGAGCGTTGGATCTTCTTCAACAAGTTTACTTCCAACCGCGCGCGCTTTCTCTATCAAAGGTTCATCGCGAAGCACTTTAAGCAAACGAAGGTGGGAGCGCACACCCGATTGCGCCTTTCCGAGGACATCGCCTTCGCTGCGTTGATCAAGATCAATCCGCGACAGTTCAAATCCGTCGAGCGTGCTAGCAACGGCGCGTAACCGCACCATTGCATCAGAGTCCTCGGCTGCACTGGATACCAGGAGACAGAGACCCGGAACGCCACCACGACCAACTCGCCCGCGTAGTTGATGTAATTGTGAAACTCCGAAGCGATCTCCATCCATAATGACCATCATGGAGGCGTTGGGGACATCTACTCCAACTTCAATGACTGTGGTCGCGATCAAAACATCAATCTTCCCGTCACCAAACGCCTGCATCGTTGCCTCTTTTAATTCGGTCGCCTGGCGCCCGTGAAGCGGTGCAACACGCAGCCCTTTGAGCGCCCCGAGCGCCAACTTAGGAGCTAGATCTTCTACAGAGGTCAGTGGAACTTTCTCCTCTTTTTCCCCGTCGAGCAATCGAGCGATAGCGCGATCAATGTCAGTCATACCTTCGGGCTCGCTCTCATTCGCGCTAATTCGGGGTGCGACGATGTAAGCCTGATGGCCCTTCGCAATCTCTTCGCGAATTCGCTCCCATGCTCGATCTAAGTAGTGGGGCTTCTCTAGGACGGGGATTACATGAGTTGCAATCGGGGTACGTCCGCTCGGAAGTTCGCGTAGCGTGGAAATTTCTAGATCACCGAAGATAGTCATCGCGACGGTTCTTGGAATTGGAGTCGCGGTCATCACCAGCACATGGGGTGGCACCTTCGCCTTCATTCGTAGCGCATCGCGTTGCTCTACCCCAAAGCGGTGCTGCTCATCGACGATGACCAGCCCTAAATCAGCGAATTCAACACCCTCTGAAAGCAGAGCATGGGTTCCAATAACTATTCCAGCTTCACCTGAAGCAATTCTTGAATTCACCTCGCGTTTTGCTGCAGCGCTCATGGATCCGGTCAGTAGGACAACTTGGGTGCCATCAGAATCTCCTGTCAGCGTTCCCGCCTCTGCTAGTGGTCCTAAGAGTTTGGTAATAGTTTTGAAGTGTTGTTGGGCAAGGACTTCGGTGGGCGCTAAGAGCGCTGCTTGACCACCCGAATCTGCTACCGCCAGTGCGGCGCGAAGTGCTACAACGGTCTTTCCTGAACCGACCTCACCTTGCAGTAAGCGATGCATCGGGTGCGTCGCGGCCATATCACTTTCAATCTCTGCGGCTACTACGCGTTGTCCTTCGGTGAGGGTGAAGGGAAGCGCTGCTTCAAAGCGGGAGATTAACCCGCCGTTTCGCATAGGACGCGAGATCGCGGGCAGGGAGCGATATTCAGCGCGACGCTGTGCCAATAAGAGTTGTAATAACAGTGCCTCATCGAAGGTGAGACGTTGGCGTGCCAGGGCAGAACTTTCCAGGGAAGAGGGTTGATGAATTTCCCGCAGCGCCGTCGTCGCGTCGGGATAGCCCAATTCCTGGCGAAGATTTTCGGGCAGCGTGTCCGGGAGTTGCTCTAGCCCATCAAGAACAATCTCTACACATTGGGCGATCTTCCAAGAAGGAAATTTCGCCGCCGACGGATAGACAGGGATGAATTTCCCGGCGAACTCTGAGACCGCAGCATCGACATCCTCGCCGTCAGGAATTAATTGGTAGTCCGGGTGTGATAACTGTCTTTTGCCATTAAACACCCCCACCTTTCCGGCAAACATCCCGGTGCGCCCAACCCGCAACTCCTTCTCGCGCCAGGCCTGATTAAAGAAAGTTAAATACAACTTTGCCGAACCGTCGGTAACGATTACCTCCAGGATTACCCGACCGCTCGCCCTGCGCAGGTGAACCGCGGAAATTTCCGCTAGAACGGTCGCCTCCTCGCCCTCGAGGAGTTGCGAGATATCACTGAGCTCCCCCCGCGCCACATACCGGCGGGGATAATGGTGCAAAAGGTCGCCTACTGTTTCAATTCCAAAGGCCTTGGCCAGGGCGTTTGCCGTCCGGTCCCCGAGTTCCTTTTTGAGAGGGGTTTCCAGGGTGGACATGACGCCATTCTGCCAACTTTGGGGGCTTGGATTCGCCTTTTTGCCGCGTGGGGCGGTAATCTTCCCCACTTAGAACACTTATCCGTACTGGAATTTACCGTACCTGAATTTAAAGGAGCCATCGTGGCATCGAACTGCGACATCTGTGGCAAAGGCCCGAGCTTTGGCAATAACGTTTCGCACTCCATGCGCAAGACCCGCCGCCGTTGGAATCCAAATATCCAGCGCGTCCGAACCCTTGTCGCCGGAGCAACCAAGCGTCAGAACGTCTGTTCATCCTGCCTCAAAGCTGGAAAAGTACTGCGCTAACCCGCTCTTCTTTAGAGTAGTTACATGCTTAGAGTTGCCGTATGGCGCCTTTGATTTACGCCCACCGTGGGGCTTCCTTTGATTTCCCTGAAATGTCACGCGAGGCCTATCTTGCCGCTGTTTCCCAAGGTGCCGATGGTTTTGAATGCGATCTACGCCTAACAAAAGACAAAGTCATAGTTTGTTGGCACGATGCAACGATGAAGCGGGTTGCTGATTGCGATCTAGTTATAGCTGAATCCACGTACGCCGAAATCGTCGCTGCCTACCCCGTTTTAACTCTGGAAGAACTCCTCGAAATCGCCTTAGAATTTCGGAAAGACCTTGCCCTTGAAACAAAACATCCAGTGCCAACGCATGGTGCGATCGAACGAGAACTACTAAGGGTTCTAGCGAAATATCGGCCAAGAATTATTGAAGCAGGAATATCGGTTTCCATTATGTCCTTTTCTTGGTTCGCTATCCTGCGAGTTCGAAGATCCCATTGGAATACCGTCTTTCTCGCCGTGCACCGCTGGTTCTTTCTCTTTAATCCAGGGACATCCATGGGACCTTCAATAACTATGGTCGCTCAATTGAACAAAATAAAAAGTCCAAGCAAAAAAATTTTTGCTTGGACTGCAAATACCGATAGTGAAATCCTGTTGTGTAAGAGAAATAATGTCGACGTGATGATGACTGACCGACCTGCTTTTGCAAGGACTATTCTTGAAAGTGTTTAACACGGTCACGGAGACCTGAAACGACCCACCGCTAACGACGATAGCTCAGCTGGGAGATCGCAACGGGCTGGTAGGAAATTCTTTATGTTAATCCGTACGGGTGATGACGATCGCGAGAAGGAAACGAGCAGAGATCCGCCAGTTGGAGGAATTTTTGAAGGCAAAGTCTGACACCAGTTACCCCAGGCTAATGCAACAGCGGCCATAGCATGTGGTTGAAGGACGCTAACGGGAGTACCACCAACTAATCGCGATTGTTCATCATCCATCACTTTCTGATGGATCGCTAACGCGACACCATGCCAAACCAGAACAACCGAAGGGCGAGTCGGGAGTCGGCAAGGTGTGGACCCATTGTTCTCTATTGTTAAATTCCCTACGCGATACCCATTTTCACCTTGTAACGAAGCGGAACCAGAAAGGTTCTGGGTCGAGCACAAAACCAAACGAGAAATCGCCTTTTCAGAATTCGGTAACAAGATTGCAACCACAGCTAGAGAAGTAGCACCAACAATGAACGAAAAGATCGTTTTCCTTGTTAGCTGCTGCTTCATTTCACATCCTCTCACCTAACTCTTGGCAAAAAATCATGTTATTGTTTTTATTACCTATTGACATAGATAAATAGTACTCTAGAATGAATATCCTCGGGTACTTGGAAGGTTGTGAGTGACAACGAATCGTTTAGGTTTTCGTTTGAAGGCAAATTGCCAAAATGCGGAGTGATCTGCAAAATGAAGGGATTCTCATGAGTTTTATTCGCACAAAATCGATGGCGGTTGCCATCGCCATGGCTACTTCCGGATTGGTTGCGAGCATCGGTCCCGCATCTTCGGCGGCGTCTAATTCTGAGGCGCTTTCCTCCACACTTATCTCGATTCCAGGGGTTTCCGTTGACGCTGACGGAACCTTCCACTACACCAACGCCCTGTCGTCACCACAAGACTTGTCGGGTGCGATTACTACGGTAGTACAGGGAACACGGAATGCGAGTGGATCTTGTGTTTTCTCAGACCCTAGCTCCTCTGGGGCACATTTCGGAACAGAAATTGCCTATAACCCTACGACTTGTCAAGACACGACGCTGTTTGGCCAACTCACTGCTAAGGGAATTGCTGATTTGGCCGTAATATCTCCCGTCACCACCCCATCTCCTACCGCCGTTACCAAGTTTGTTGCACCCGCTTCCCAGTCATCTGCTGTTGTGACGCCATCGTCTTACGATGGTTGGCAGTCTGCTTATAACAAAGTTGCCTTTATTGACCCCATTAACTTAACAATTGTCTCACTCTCTAATAATTTCACTTGGGAGATCAACGGTACGGGTGTTATTTATGGAAACACCACCGCTTCCGCGTATATGGAGCATTTTGGCGGGGACGTAACTACAAGTACCGGTTTCGGAACCAGCTACACGAATATCCAGGGCACATACGGAATCCAGAGTACGACCTGGAACAGTTGGACGAACTCAGATTTTGAAGCTTGGATGGTTTTCTTCAGCGGCAACGCGGGATATGCAGCGTGCGGTTTCAATTCAAGCCCCTCCCAGTTCTATATCGCGCCTACTGTCACGGGCAACAGCGACACCACCTTTACCCATTCGGACGTTCATACCAAGTCAGGGGGCTGCACTGATTTGATACATACAAATTACAATAGTGGGTACGGGTCCCTTAATTAGATGTTGAGGCTGAGGAAGTCGGAGACTCTAAAATGTGGCCAGATATTATGACGACCTGGTCTCACAAGCGGTGGCTGGCATTGGCAGCGATGGTTTTTGTCACCTCGTCAATATTGACTGATTCCTCTGTAGCAGGATCTGTGCCGAACGCGAAGGTTTTATCGGCAGATCCTGGAAAGATCGCCGTGGCATTTACGGCAGATATTTACTCGGGCAGGCTTGGCGCAGCACGCAAACTCGTCTACTCACTGAATCAACCGACCTTCGACATCTTTGCTGCCGTTATTCGAGGCAACCGCGTGTCGGCTCGTGACGTGTCTGTGGGTAGCTCCACGATTAACGGGAACACTGCGCTTGTTATTCTTGAAGGAACGTTCTGTGTAGCGGGCCCCACTGGCACTAAAGCTGGAGCGAAGACTTATGGCGTTCCAAAGTGCTTTACAAATTCGAATCCGAAGTCCAGCAATAGGGCGGCGTGGGTAAAGCTGATTCGGTTAGCGACTGGACACTGGTACGTATACTTTCCAAAGCCAAGGTAGGTTGACTAAATGAAAGAGGCCGTGGGAAACGAACGAAAGCGCCTTTATTGGCGAAGTGCGTCGTGGCGCTCTATCTCGGTGCGGCGATCGGGAACACTCCTCTAATTCGGAGAAGACTCCAGAAAAAACGGCGCCCAGACTCCGACAAATTTAGTTCGAACCCCTAATTCCAATTAGCGACCGCCCCTGACACGAGGATTGCGATGCCACGTCTCAATTCGTCTTTCTCCCAAGTCGTTGGAAGTGTGGCATATTCCGCACAACAAGATCGATCAGCAAGGAACCCCTCGCCATCTCAACGTGTACCACGTGGGTTTCTCTAAATTAGGATATTATTTATCTATGTCAATAGATAAAAATAAAACCCTCGTCCGTAAGACAACTGGCACGACCATTACCTTCTCCTTAGATCTTCGTTCAGGAGTCCCTACATACCTTCAACTTGTACAACAAGTTGAAGCGGCCCTGAATTTGGGCTACTTAATGGAAGGTGATCAACTTCCAACTGTAAAGGATGTTGTCTCTTCAATTGCGATCAATCCCAATACCGTATTGAAAGCGTACGGAGAACTTGAACACCGTGGCATTGCTGCAGGGCGCCCAGGTGTAGGCACATTTATTGTTGCCTCTCCTCGCGCAATCGATTCGAATAAAATGATTGCATTGCGCAAAAGCTTGATAAGCGGATGGCTACGCGAAGCCAAAAAAGCTGGACTTTCTGATGAAGCGATATCCGCCCTCTTCAACAGCGCAATTGGAGAGCTTACAGGAGCTAACAAAACGTCTAAGAACACGTAACGGTTCGAAATGCTGAACGTACTTTCGACAACGAATTTGGAGAAGTCTTATAAAGGAAAACTAGCACTTAAGAATTGCACGATTGATATACCCGCAGGTGCAGTTGTTGCTCTCGTTGGACCTAATGGAGCGGGCAAGACCACTCTATTGGACATAATTGCCGGACTTTTCCTTCCCTCACATGGCGAGGTCCGGCTCTTTGAGAAAATAGAACCTGGGTCACCCGAAGCCCTAGAGCGAATCGGCTTCGTGGCACAAAATTCTCCACTGAATCAAAATATGAAGGTGTTCAATGCAGTAAGAATCACAGAGTTGTTGAATATCACTTTCGATCGTGAATATGCATTCGATCGACTCGACAGGCTGCAGATCCCGCTAAAAGGTCGAATCGGCCAACTTTCGGGTGGCCAGAAATCGCAGGTTGCACTCACCCTCGCCTTAGCAAGACACCCCGATCTTCTACTCCTTGACGAACCCCTCTCTGATCTTGATCCCCTTGCCCGAGAACAATTTTTGAAAGATTTAATGACCAATGTCGCCACAACCGGCATGTCGATAATGTTCTCTTCACACACGATCTCAGAACTCGAGAAAGTCTGTGATTACCTCATTTTGATAGTCGGGGGTGAAGTGAGACTGTGCGAATCCATAGAAAGAATTATTGAAATCCACAAAATGATTGCCTGTGCACCGGCCAAACTTGAGCATCGAGAAGATATCGAAATCATTGAGCGCAAACTGGGTTCACGATTTGCAACGCATCTTGTTCGCGTCATTAATCCACATTTCCCCACTGACTTAGAAACTAAACCTTCCAGACTTGAAGATATCGTTCTGGCGTATTTGCGCCGCGCTCAAGAAATTGGGGCTTTAAATAATTCGGTGAAAATATGAGCTACGATTTGTCTAGAATATCCAGTTCAAAAGATCATTCTCAAGTTAAAGTGCACCGTCTTCTGCTGGCAATTCTACTTAAAGAGCGCAGCCGACTGTCCTTAGTCCTTGGATTTTTTTTCATACAATCTCTAGGTGTTTACCTCCTGAGCAATAACGTACTAGACAGAACTACGACTCAAGTCTACTCGAATTCGACGGTTATCCTTTATTTTCGAATATTGGTTTTAATCAGTCCTTTTATCGTTGGATCCTTGTTTGGAGTCCCGCTTTTATCATCCGAATACGAATCGGGAAACTACCGCTTCTTATTCACGCTTGGCATAGGAAGAATGAGATTAGTAAGAGCCCACCTCTTGATTTATACCGTTTCCATTCTGCTTTTCAGCCAGATGACTGCTCTTAGCATCAGTCATTTCTTCAGTCGTGAGAGAGAAGCCGGACCCCTCTCAATCTGGACCTTCGCAGTTTTTATCTGTCAACCAATAGTTATCATCCCTCTCATGTTAACCCTCTTTATGGCTGGTGTCTTCCTCGGAGCAATAACCAGACGCACTGTGATCGGAATTGCCGCGACACTTCTTTTCTCAATCTTAACCATTTTGGGATTTCAAGTATCACTTGAAAAGGTGCTCTTTATATTCGTGCAGAAACTCAAAACTTATGGTGGAAATCCAAGGGATGCCTACCTCAATTTTATTGGAAGTTACGATTCAAAGTACTTGTTTCAATTTCAAATGGCATACGGCTGTTTGCTCATCCTCATCTCACTCCTGCTTGGATACGGCTCCCTCCTGGGGATAAGGAGTGGTGGAATCTTTTACAAAAAACCGAAGAAATCAATCGAGGAAGGGTCAAATAGATGAAGAAGTGACTGGCAAGCGCTTCTGTTCTGACAATAATTATCACGATGAACCTTGTTGCGCCATCGTCATCACAAGCAGCTATCTTTGGATCAAATGCAACGGCGTTAATTCAGCCTTATACCTCTCAAGGTTGCTCCGGTAATACTTGCATCTACCTTTCAACACCGTCGGGAGGGAAGTTACTTGTCGAAGGTTGGGCATACGCTTCCAATTTCTATGGGTATTTTCGCCTAACAACGCCAAGCGTGACTTACTACTCCGCAACACAAACCTGGCTGGGAGGAAAGGGAAACTACGCCTCATGGCCGGGAGTCACTGCCGTTATCGGCCAATATTGTGTCACGGGATATTCCAGCACGGGAACTTTCGAGGGAGCTGCCTGCGAAAACGTTTAGTTGAATTTATTTATTGACATAGAACAATAATTCTATAGAGTTAAAGGATCAGTCTCGAATCCAGCGCCAATAGAAGGGGAAAACCAAAATGCGCTCATTAGCGTTCAAGTTTGGAATACCTGCCATTCTTGTAGTTTTACTAACTGGCCAAACGCTCTCCCCCGCACAGGCATATGCAACAGAAGGTTGTCGCTGGACGAGCACGAAAATCATTTGGACTAATGCCTCCTCCACTCTTTACAAGTCAACTTCCACGGCCGCAGTTGCGGCGTGGACTTCAGTCTTATCTGTAGTTTCGATCTCCGCCGTGCCACCAGAATATTCTTATAATATTCGAGTATTCGACGTGAATAATGGTGCGACGGGTATTGACGGTTCGACGACCTTTTACTGTTCAGGTGGCTACTTCACGGGCATTACTTATGCCAGTATAAATTCTTACTACGGCGACAACTATTCAGCGGATGGTAAGAAACAAGTGCTAGTTCATGAGTTTGGGCACTCTCTAGGTCTTGCTCACAGCGGCACCAGCACTTGCAGCGGTCAACCGATCATGTACTACAGCTCTGCTCGGTATTTCACATGCAATCACGTGAATCCACAAGCTGATGACATTACTGGCATTAATTACATCTACTAAAGGAGGCGTTGAGAATGAGCATTCGAATTCATCGGTACCACAGGATAGCGCTAGCCGTAAGTCTCGTGGCGGTGGCAATCGCGGGGGTTAGCAGCTTAGGTCAAAACGCGCACAAGCAAACACCGATTCTGCGCACCATTTCATTTAGTATCGCCAAGGAATATAAGACACTAGGAGAACTAAGGAGTGATGCGAATGTAGTAGCACTTGTTTCGGTAGTGGGAGTGCCGGTTGATTCGAATCGACTTGGAAATATTCCTACAGTCGATGTTCAGCTTCAAGTCGAGAAAGTATTGGCAGGTATTGCAAATGTCGGTGACCACATCACCCTCGTTCAGATCGGCGATCCCAGTGGCCACACCACGGTTACAGATCCGATTCCTCCCATACTGCAGAATGGAAAACGGTACGTAGTGTATTTGAATCGACAGTTTCCAGATCAGCCGCAAATGATGATTACGGGTCAGGCTGGGGTATTTGAGGCTGGTTCAGGCACCCAATTCATTAGGCTTGGTAACGCAAGTGCTGACCTACCCAAGAATCCCTCCCTCGATCAATTTTAAATCGCATCTGTAGGGCGAGGTCATGTCAACCCGTGAGCGAGAACTATTCGGGAAAAGCGTTAAATCCACGGTGTGACATCGGTTCACCATTCACACGCACTCCTTTTCCTAGGACGACTCTCCCGATTTCAATCCCTTGTCTTGGAAATGGAAGATGTGGTGAGATCGTTGCAACAAAGATGTGGTCCTCTCCCCCGTGATAATCAATTTCCTCATCGCTGCGAATTTCGATTCCAACTCCGGATGAGCGAGCGATATGTGAAAGTTCAGAGACCAACCCATCACTAACATCACACATTGCAGAGACTCCGGCTAGAGCGAAGTCGCGAGCTGCGATGTAATCCACGATCGGCCTTCGATGGGCAAGGGTGCGCTCATCCTTGATACCTTTCTTAAGCAATTCCCAACCCTCCGCCGACTTTCCGGGTATATCGCTAATGATCACCAGATCCCCGACCTTCGCGCCACTGCGCAAAATAGGCTCTTTAACTCTGCCGTAGACAGCGATGGAGATGACCAGCGATTCGCCGGTCGTTATATCTCCGCCGACAACCTGAGCACCAACTTTGTTGGCTTCATCAACGATTCCCTGGGCCAACTCTTGGATCTCAGCCACGCTAAATCCAGCGGGAAGCGCCACAGCGACTAGTAGGTATTCAGGAACTCCACCCATTGCGAAAATATCAGCAAGATTTGCCGCGGTGGTTTTTGCACCAATCTCAAAGAGCGAGGACCAGTTTCGATTGAAGTGAACTCCCTCAACGGCGATATCAGTTGCCAGGGCGACCTTCCCCTTGGGTTGGGTAATGACAGCGGCGTCATCTCCAATACCAACCAAGATCCGTTCAGGCGAAGCGGGCGTGGCTTCGAAGATCACTTTGACAGCGGCGATGAGCTCGGCTTCACTTGCCATAGAAAATCACTCCCCTGCGCGCTAGATTGTGGGAGTAGCCTAGAGCCAGTGCGGGTTGGCCCCGCTAAGCAACGCTGCTTGTATTCGTAGGCGAAGGAGTCCACATGTCAGTTCAGGTTTATATCTTGATTCAAACCGATGTCGGTAAGGCCTCCGGTGTTGCAAAGGCGATCTCACAGATTGCTGGCGTTACTTTGGCCGAGGGCGTGACCGGTCCCTACGACGTGATCATGCGCGCAGAATCCCCCAGCATGGAAGAGCTAGGCCGTGGGGTACTTGCGAAGGTGCAAGCTGTCCCAGGAATCACACGTACCCTCACATGTCCTGTGACATCTCACTAAGGCATGGTTGATCACAAGCCCATAATCCTCGCGATTCAAAATGACGAGACTGATGCGCCCCACTTAGTTGGACGCTGGCTGGAAGAGATTGGTTTTGAAATAAAAGTCTTGCGGGCGTACGCAGGCGAGAGCGTCCCAACGACGGTGCCTGCGGGTATTTCCGCCTTGATTCCCCTCGGCGGACATATGAACGCCACCGAAGATCATCTGCATCCCTGGCTCGCGCCAGAACGGACTCTGCTCAAAGATGCAATTGATCGTGATATTCCTATCTTCGCCATCTGCCTCGGTACCCAACTGCTGGCTGTCGCAGGAGGTGGACGCGTAGAACGTGCCGATGTGGGCGAGGTTGGAATTTATTCCGTCAGCGGAATTGGCGTTGCCGACGCTATTTTCACCTTTGAGAAAGAACTACCCGTTGCCCAATGGCATGAAGATCATGTGGCAGTTCTTCCCGACGGAGCAACACTCTTAGCTTCGAGTGAGCTCTGCGAAAACCAAATCTATCGCCTAGGGAGCAAGAGCTACGGTGTGCAGTTCCATCCCGAAATTGATTTAGAGATCGTGAAATGGTGGGAGGCGCAGGCCGATAACGCTTTCTTGGACTCGGGCAAAACTACGATTCAACCAGAGATGGCTGCGGCGGAATCTGCACTAATCACTACCTGGAAGCCGATCATTCAAAGATGGGGAAATTCTATTCTCGAAGCTTCGTCATGAGCCTTGCAATTACGATGGAAGATCCTGGCACCCAAGATGTGAAGGAACTCTTGCAAGTACACTTAAATTTCTGCCGTGAGGTAACCCCCACTGAACATTCGTTCGCACTCGATATAGATAAATTTAGAGAGCCTGGGATTACTCTCTTTGGCGCTCGAGAAAATGGAGTTCTCCTTGGAGTTGGCGCTCTGAAGGATATTGGTAACGGTGAAGCTGAGTTAAAGTCGATGCATACGCTCAAAGCTGCACGAGGAAAAGGGATCGCAACAGCGATGGTTGCTCACCTCCTGGCTTACGCCAAAGAAGAGGGTTTTGCACGAGTCAACCTTGAAACTGGAAGCCATTCCCCTTATGAATCTGCCCGCAAGCTCTACTCATCTCTAGGGTTTCTACCATCATCCCCTTTTGGCGAGTACATTCCAAGTGAGTTCAATACATTTATGACCATCGAACTTTCATAAGTCCTGGGCTACTCCGTGGGCTAGCTCTGCCAAAATCAGTTTTGGTTTTTTGGTGTTGGTCGCTTTGAACGTGCCCCCATCAGTGAATAAAACGTAAATAATATTTCTAAACTCCAGGCGAGACACAACCGTGTTACCCTCAGCTCTAATTTTTTTTATGCGGGGAGGTGGATTATGGTACCCGAACCCGAACCCGTGCCCCCTTCCTCTAATCTGATGTGTTGCCACCTTTAATTGCTATTTATAGATTAAAGACGTACTGACGTTTTACTGCGAAAAAACCAATAATTTTTGCAGCCCTAATTTTCTATTTTCAATCGAACTAACTCGTATGTGAGGTCTTTAGTTCCATTTCTTTTGAGGTTTACTATGAAAAACGACTCTAATTCAACGATTTCACCCATCGAAATCCAATCCGAAATCAAAGGCGCCTTTGGCACAATTCGAGAAAGTAAGTCTGGGTCGAAGCGCAAATCCATACGGCGCATCAAAGTCTTTCTCGCGATTTTAGGTCCCGGGATCATTGTGATGGCGGGAGACAATGACGCTGGAGCTTTTGGAACTTACACGCAAGCTGGGCAGAACTATGGGACTAAATTACTCTGGACTCTGCCGCTATTGGCGCCCGTGCTTTACATCAGCCAAGAAATGGTGCTGCGACTCGGGCTCCTGACGAAAACAGGTCATGCACGTCTCATTGTTTCCAGATTTGGAAAATTCTGGGGAGCATTTAGTGTCATCGATCTATTCATACTTAACGCACTCACAATCGTTACGGAATTTATTGGAATTCATCTGGGTCTGTCTTATTTGGGATTGCCCAACCTTGAAGGGATTGCCCTCTCCGCTCTATTCATAATCGGAGCGGCTTTTACTGGATCATTCCAGCGATTTGAACGAATCTGCATGATTCTTGTTCTCGGAAGTTTCATTTTGATTCCGATTTACGTTATGAGCCATCCTTCTTTTGGAGTTATCGCACACGACTTTGTCGTACCCTCATTCCCAAAAAATGCCCAATTTTCGACGGTGATGATCCTAATCATCGGCATCGTTGGCACAACAGTTGCGCCATGGCAACTATTCTTTCAACAGTCATATGTTATTGATAAGAAAATTACCATCAGGTTCATGCGTTATGAGAAAGCCGATCTATTGGTTGGAATTCTCTTGGTCATCCTTGGTGCCGCCGCAATGATGGCATTTAGCGCTGCCGCCTTTCGTGGTCACAGCACATTTGAAAGTTTCAGTGATGCAAAGGGAGTAGCTGAGGGGTTAGGAAAATACTCCTCACATCTAGCCGGAATCTTCTTTGCGATTGCCCTTATAGATGCATCCATCATCGGAGCCTCTGCGGTTGGACTATCAACTTCTTACGCCATAGCCGATGTGATGGGATTTTCCCATTCCCTCAACCATCGCCCAAAAGAAGCAAAACTTTTCTATGCGGTATTCGCTGGCGTTATTGCGGTATCGGCAATTATTGTGGCAATTCCCGGGAGTCCACTCGGTCTTCTCACCGAGGGAGTCCAGACTTTGGCAGGAATCCTTTTGCCATCGGCGGTGGTGTTTCTGCTTCTGCTCTGCAATGACAAAGAGGTAGTGGGTCCATGGGTGAATTCTCGTAAAACCAATGTTTTCACCTCCATAATAGTTGCGTTCCTAATCATGCTTTCCACTATTCTGACAGCGAGCGTTCTATTTTCACATATTTCAAAGAAACAGATAATTGGTATCTTGCTAGTTGGTACGCTGCTTTTTGCCGGCGCTGGATTAGTTGCGATAATCAAGATGCCCAAGAGTTCCCCAACCGAGAAAATGACCCTCTCGCAAAAAATGAAGTGGCGAATGGCGCCGATCAACGAGCTGCAAGCACCAGTGCTCTCTCCCACGAGAAAAATATGGCTAGCTGCCATGAGAGGCTATCTGGTCATTGCTTCCCTGATGGTCATCGTCAAAGTTATTGAATTGGCCCGCGGACGATAAAAAGTAAAAACTTCTTGAATGGGGAGCAAGAAGTTTTTAAGGGCGACAAAACTGTGGACTACTGGGCCGTCATTCCACCATCTGCAGAAACTATTGATCCAGTCATAAATGATGACTCGTCGGAAGCTAAGAAAAGTACGAGATTTGCAATCTCGCGGGAAGTTCCCGGGCGACCAATCGGTTGAAATGAGTCGATTGTCTTGTAAACATGATCCAATCCACCCATCATCTGGGCGTGGGCATGATTGATCGGCGTATCAACCCACCCTGGACATATTGCGTTGCAACGGATCCCCTGCTTGGCGTAGTCCAGGGCGATTCCACGAGTAAACATTACAAGCGCACCCTTAGAAGCGGAATAAACGCTGAGGTAGGGCTCAGAGACCAAGCCATTAACACTGGACATGTTGACAATAGAGCCCTTGCCAACTTTAAGCATGTGAGGGATTGCAGCGCGGGTCAAATACATGGCCCCTTTCACATTCACATTGAGAGTTCGGTCGATCGTCTCGTTACTTACCTCGTGAAAAACACCCGGGAGATTTACCCCAGCATTATTGACCAAAATGTCGATGCTTCCAAAATCTCTCACCGTTTTTTCAACTAAATCAGTGCAAGCAACTGAATCGGAAATATCAATCGCTGCCCACGTTGCACGGCCTAACGTTGAAAGAATTGAAGCCGCAGTCGCCTTGGCGGCATTTTCATTGATATCAGCACAGATAACGGTGGCACCCTCTTCGGCTAACCGGATCGCGCTTGCCTGACCAATACCAGAACCAGCTCCAGTAACGATTGCGACTAAATCCGCGACTCTACCTACCACCGGTGCTACCCCTTTACAGATATTAGTTATGGACAGAAATTCACCCGCCAACTTTGATTGTTGGCAGGTGAAATCTTCGTACTTTATTTATATCTGGGATTAGTTAATTAAATCTCCAACGCTTTCAGGGGAGCCTTAAAGCGATTCTTGGCACCGGCGAACCACCAGATCAACGCGCCACCGATAATCACGACGACAACGATCGGTGCATATTGCACCGCTGTCCAGGTGAAGCCTTTACGGAATGGAATTCCAGCCGGAGAGAACGGCAAGATGAAGTAAATAGAGACAATAAATACTTCAGCGACCGCAAGAGGTGCAATCCACTTCCAGTTCTTCCCCAGATTCCATTCTCCTTGAACGAAGGCATCGCCCTTGCGCCAACGCAGGAAGATAGGAATTGCAAAGGCTGAAAATAGACCAATGACCGTAATGGAGGTCACCGCATAGAAGGCGACCGGCGTTGTACTTCCTTTAGGCGCATATAGCGCTGGTAACGTGATAATCAACGCTGCGATACCAAGGCCAAGTGCAGCATTGGAAGGATTGCGATTCTTATCAAGTTTAGTAAAGAATTTCTTTCCTGGAACTGCTCCATCTCGAGCGAAGGCGAAAAGCATACGAGAACCGGCGGTTACGCAAGACATTCCGCAAAGGAATTGGCCTACGCATGTGATGATGTATATGGTCTTTGCCCAAACATGCATTCCAAGGACGCTAGCAATGACAGCTTCCATGGTTCCACCATTCTTGGTGATTCCAGCTTCATCCGTCGCAGAGAAGAGAATTGCAAGCAACATGATCCAACCCGCAATACCTGAGTAAGCGATTGCGCGCCAGAGACCCTTTGCCGCTTCAAGGGATGCGCCACCTGTCTCTTCAGAGACGTGTGCAGAGGCGTCAAATCCAGTGAGGGTGTACTGCGAGAGAAGGAAACCTAGAGGAAGTATGTAAAACCAATACTTGGCAAAACCTCCTGAGAAGCCACTGTTATTTATATGATGAGTAAATACCCACGAAGCGGTCTGGTGGTGAGTTGGGACAAAGATGAAGATCAATATGATGGCGGCTACACCAACAACGTGCCACCAAACGTTGACCCCCTGGAACTGATGGATCATCTTCGCACCAAATACGTTAATCGCAACGTGCAGCAGAAGGATGATCGCGAAGATCAAGAATGCCTGCTTCAAACTTGCAGGATTAAACCAACTGTTAAATAGCGCTCCGCCATTTTGTATAAAAAAGGCTAGGCCGTAGTCCACACCAGCGGTAACCGCGATAAGGCCAAGCAGGTTGAGCCAACCGGTAATCCAACCGTGGATAGGCTTTCCAAGCTTGAGCGCCCAGTAGTAAATCCCACCGGCAGTAGGCATCGCCGAGACCAGTTCAGACATTGAGAGTCCTACAAACATCACGAAAATGGCAATAATCGGCCAGCCGATTGCGATAGCGACCGGGCCACCGTTATTCCAAGCTTGACCGAAAGTGGTGAAGCAACCAGAGAGGATTGAGATAATTGAGAAGGAAATTGCAAAGTTATTGAAGCCTGACCATTTACGGTCGAATTCTTGTTTATACCCGAGTTCCGCTAATTTTTTCGCATCTGCATCATGAGTAGTGCTCATATACTTGCGTCCCATCCGTTGGTCGGTTATCTCACTTCCGAGGGAGGCCTGGGTTGGCGCCGCGGGTTTAACAGAAGTGTGCCTTGTCACACACCGTTTTGGAAGGGAACTCGGCGGAGTTTCTCTGACAATTTTCCGTAAATTTGAAAGTTCTTAACCTATTGTGCGCACTTTGGTCCTACGAGTAGCCTCACTTCATTCACCCATTCGAACCCACATTGTTTGATTTATCGGAGGTATCTGTGTCTCTCTCGTTGGAGCAGTTAAAAAAAGATGTAGCTAACGGAAAAATCGACACAGTGGTGGTTGGCGCAACGGATATGCAGGGCCGACTTCAGGGTAAGCGAATACATGCCCCATTCTTCGTAGCCGATACCATCAAAAATGGCACGGAGGGGTGTAACTACCTTTTGGCCGTTGATGTCGATATGAATACCGTTCAAGGCTATGACGTCTCCTCGTGGGATACCGGCTATGCGGATATGGGCTTAGCTCCTGATTTTGAAACCCTGTGCTACCTGCCTTGGCATGAAGGCACCGCGATGGTGGTTGCAGATTTTGTTGATCATCATAAAGTTGGCGTCTCGGTTTCGCCCCGCACCATCCTGAAAAACCAGCTGTCGCGACTTGATGCCGCCGGAATGCTCGCACTCTGTGGCACCGAACTGGAATTCATTGTCTTCCAAGATACCTTCGAGCAAGCGTGGAGCAAAGGTTATAAAGATTTAATCCCGGCCAATCAATACAACGTGGATTACTCGCTCCTTGGCACCGGACGTGTAGAAAAATTGCTTCGGGCAATCCGGCTCAATATGGATGGCGCTGGACTCATTGTGGAATCCGCCAAGGGCGAGTGCAACTTAGGACAGCATGAGATCGCTTTTAGGTATGAGGATGCCTTGCGAACCTGCGACAACCATTCGATCTACAAAATGGGAGCAAAGGAGATCGCCGCACAACAAGGTTGCTCTCTCACCTTTATGGCTAAGTTCAATGAACGCGAGGGAAGTTCCTGTCATATCCACTTGTCATTCCGCGGCAAAGATGACTCTGCCGTTCTGGCTGGCGATGCCGGAGATGGCATGTCAACTCTCGGTCGCCATTATCTCGCTGGCATCCAGGCGCATATGCGAGAGCTCACCCTGCTCTTCGCCCCCAATATCAACTCGTACAAGCGTTTTCAGTACGGCACCTTTGCCCCGACCGCTCTTAAGTGGGGTCGCGATAACCGTACATGTGCGCTGCGGTTGGTGGGCCAGGGTCATTCATTGCGTATCGAAAATCGAGTACCAGGTGGTGATGCCAATCCTTATCTCGCCGTTGCCGGGATGGTAGCCGCTGGGCTCGATGGAATCGAGAACGAGCTAGTTCTAGAACCAGCCTTTGAAGGCAACGCGTACGCTCTGGAAGCCTCTCGGGTGCCTACCTCACTGCATGAGGCACGAGATCTCTGGGCTAATAGCGAATGGGTCAAAAAGACTTTCGGGGCCGATGTCCAGAAGCATTACACCCATATGGCAGATACCGAGATCGATGCCTTTAGCCGCGCGGTCACCGACTGGGAGCGCATCCGTAACTTCGAACGGATGTAAGGTAGCGCCTCATTATGACTATATATACCGTTATTAATCCTGCCTCCGCGACCCCAGTAATCGATGTGGAAATGGCCGATCTCCCCGCTGCTGATGCCACAATCGCCAAGGCTCACAAGGCCTTTGAAAGTTGGCGGGGGGTAAGCCCTGGTGACCGCGCCAAGCTGCTTCGCGCCTTCGCCCGAGTGGTGGAAGAACATCTTGAGGAACTTGCCCAGCTAGAAGTGCAGAACTCTGGCCACACCATTGGTAATGCGCGCTGGGAGGCGGGCAATGTTCGCGATTGCCTCAACTATTACAGCGCCGCCCCAGAACGGTTATTCGGGCGCCAGATTCCGGTACCCAACGGCATCGATATCACCTTCAAGGAACCACTCGGGGTGATCGGAATAATCGTTCCGTGGAACTTTCCAATGCCGATAGCGGGATGGGGTTTTGCCCCCGCCCTCGCAGCCGGAAACACCGTTGTACTCAAGCCCGCGGAGCTCACGCCGTTAACAGCGATTCGCTTGGGGGAACTTGCGCTAGTGGCTGGGATTCCAGAAGGTGTCTTTAACGTAATTCCGGGTAAGGGCAGCATCGTCGGAGAACGTTTTGTCACCAATCCCCTAGTTCGAAAAATTGTGTTTACCGGCTCAACCTCAGTCGGCAAAGGAATCATGCGCGGTTGCGCCGATCAGGTAAAACGTTTGACCCTTGAACTCGGTGGCAAGAGCGCAAATGTCATCTTTGCAGATGCCGATATCGAAAAGGCCGCTGCTAGCGCGCCGGGCGCAGTCTTTGATAATGCTGGGCAGGACTGCTGCGCTCGTTCGCGTATTCTGGTGCAACGCTCGGTACTCGACTCCTTTATGGAGAAATTCGAGGTTGCGGTAAAGAGATTTCGCGTGGAGTCACCGGAGCTAGAAACAGCAGAAATGGGGCCTCTCATTTCGGCGGGCCAACTCGAGCGCGTTCAGGAATACCTTCCCGCCGGTACAGAAATCGCCTTCACGGGAAGCAAACCTGGCGGCGCCGGATACTGGATGGCCCCGACCGTTCTCCTCGCATCCTCGACAAGCGATCGCGCCTATCGCGAAGAGATCTTCGGGCCAGTTGTCTCGGTAATAACATTTGAAGATGAAGCCGATGCAATCCGTCTGGCCAATGACTCTGAATACGGACTATCTGGCTCCATCTGGTCGCGGGATATCGGCCGCGCTGTTCGAGTTTCACGGGCGGTGGAGGCCGGTAACCTCTCAGTAAACTCCAACTCATCGGTTCGTTATTGGACCCCTTTTGGTGGGTACAAGCAGTCGGGGCTAGGTCGTGAACTTGGACCAGATGCTCTCGATGCTTTTACCGAAACGAAGAACGTCTTCTTTGATACTAATATTTAACTTCACTAACTAATCGCTAAGCACCGAACGAGAGGGCCATTTTATGTGCCGTTTGATGGGATACGTATCTACAGATGAGATGACGCTTGCAGAAGCGGCCGGGCCACAGTTTGCCGAGTTTGCGGCACTTTCGGCGCGTCACGGAGATGGCTGGGGTATCGCCACCTGTAACGCCGATGCCCACCCCACACTATTGACCGAACCAACGCGCGCTAAAGACAGCAGAGTCTTTGATGAGGCCTCCCATAACCTGAAATCCAATGGAGCTTTACTGCACCTGCGTTGGGCAACGGGTGATCTCGCGGTCAACAATGGCAATACTCATCCCTTCGCCTATGGCGACTACTCCTTTATTCATAACGGTGCGATATTTCCCTTTGATGCAGTGGACTCCTTTATCGACCCCAAATATGTAGCCCTCCGCCGTGGCCAGACCGACAGCGAAAGTTACTTTTATTTAATCGTTACAGAAATTGAAAAGCACGGAGTAGAAGAAGGTATTCGCGCCGCCATCGGAGTAATTCGCGAGCACGCTACTTACTCCAGCATCAACTGTATGTTCCTGACTCCGACCGAAATGTACGTAGTAAATGAACACCATGATGAAAGAATCCCAACGGGAGAACTTTCAGATTACTACGATCTCTTCTACCTTGAGGATGGCAAAGAAGTACTCGTGGCATCTTCGGGTTGGACGCAAACCGGATGGAAAGAGATTCCCAATCACTCCATCATGAAGGTAGATCGTCAGGCGCTCGCCGTCGAGATTAGAAGCCTTACCGAGTAACGTGACCAGATCGGATCAACGCCGCTTCGATCAACTTCGTTATAACCTCTGAGTAGCTAACTCCTGCCCGTCCCCACAATTTGGCAAACATTGATGTGGGGGTAAAGCCAGGCATCGTGTTGAGTTCATTAATGATGATTTGGCCCTTATCTGTGTAGAAGAAATCTACGCGCGCCAACCCCTCACAGCCTAAAGAATTAAATGCGGTCACGGCCGCCGACTGAATGGCGCTTTCAACTCCAGCTGGTAGATCCTCTGGAAATACCACGGCAGTAGCGCTATCTAAATACTTGGCTTCAAAATCGTAGAATTCGTGGTTTCCAAGAATTTTTATCTCACCAATAGGCGAGGCAACCGCATCCCCGCCGTGTTCCAGGACTCCGCATTCAATTTCTCGGCCGACGATGGCTTCCTCAATCATCACCTTGGTATCGAACTCAAAACCATGTTCTATGGCGGGGGTTAACTCCTTAAAGTTTTTTACCTTGGTGGTCCCACGACTTGATCCGCTGCGCGCTGGCTTTACAAAGAGTGGGTAGGTCAACCCAGTTAGCTGTTCGGCGCTCCACTCCCCCTTCTTCACCACAACACCGGTAGCAACTTTGAGCCCACTTGATTCGAAAATTGGCTTGGCGAAAGATTTATCCATCGCGACCGCGCTAGCAAGTACGCCAGAACCGACATAACGAATACCAGCCATTTCACATAGCCCCTGCACCGTTCCATCTTCACCGTAAGGACCATGTAGCAAGGGGAAGAGAATGTCGATGTAGAGCGGTCTCCCATCAGAGGTGAAGCCATGAATATCCGCATTGATCGCCGGTAGATCTTGGTTAACCTCCGGGAGCGCACCCTCCTTGATTGAAAGGCTCGTTGCTTGGTCTACTAAGACCCATTTGCCTGAACGAGTTATACCGATCAGAATCGGTTCGTAGCGCTCTCTATCTATCGCGCCAAGAACTCCTCCCGCAGAAATACAGGAAATTTCGTGTTCCGATGATTGCCCGCCGAAGAGAATGGCAACGCGCTTCTTCTCCATCATAATTCGGCCAACGTACTGACGGACATTAATCGCTCCATAGCTTGGGCCGGGGTAATCGAACCTGTGACCGCATCGGCCATGACTTCAATAATAGGCACTTCGACGCCAACTCTATGCGCCAACTCGCGAATAGCGCGGGCTGATGCAACTCCTTCCACGGTTTTGGCAACCTCTGCTCGAGCCCCTTCCATAGTTCCAGTCCTTCCATACGCTTCGCCAAATTGTCGATTGCGCGAAAGGGCAGAGCCACAACTGGCGACTATGTCACCCATCCCAGCAAGCCCCAAGAAGGTCAGTGGGTTAGCGCCATAGCCTTGACCAAAACGGGCAACTTCAGAGAGACCTCTCGTGATGATCATCGCCTGGGTGTTCTCGCCTAGATTCATTCCAATCGTCATCCCGACTGCCAGTGCGATAACGCTCTTCGCTGCGCCAGCGAGTTCACACCCGATGAGATCATCTGAGGGATAAATTCGAAAGTAGGGAGTGGTGAATAGATCGACCATTAACATCTGCACTTGTGCGCTGGTAGATGCTGCGACTGCGCCAGCAGGTTCGCGTAAAGATAACTCGCCCGCCAAATTCGGACCGGTGATGAGGCCAATATGCGAAGGATCAGTATCCAACTCTTCGATGATTACCTCAGTCATGCGCGACATAGTTTCCGCTTCAATACCCTTTAGAGTTGAAATGATGGGGCGGCCAACTGGAAAACCGACCTTCCAACTCCGCAAGTTCTCGCGCAAAGTCTGTGCCGGGATTGCTAGGACTAAGGACTCTCCAAAATGAAAGGCAGAACCGATGTCATAGGTCGCCCGCAACTCATCGGGAAGGTGAATTCCTGGTACGAATTTCTGGTTGCTCTTAGCGTTATTGATTTCATCAACAACTGACTCGTTCCGCCCCCAAATGAGAACCTGATGGCCAGCATCGCAGAGCACCTGCGCCAAAGTGGTACCCCAAGCGCCTGTACCTAAAACCGTTACCCGTGCCATTATTTGCTCTTTCTCTTCCTAAAATTTCCAGATCTTGGAAGATCCGAAAGGTGAGGGTCAAAGATAGATTTTGGTGCGCCAGCTCCACGAATTTCCTCTAATAAATGCGTAATCCCTGACATGGCATATGCCGTCGCCTCGATCATCGCCCTGTGATCTTCTTCCTTGCCATACCAAGGTGAGAAATCAAGGGGCTCTCCCGCGATTACCGTCACCTTTGTGCGCGGCCAGAGCTTGGGGCGCTTGCTATAGGTCGGCAAAATTTCTGCCGCCCCCCACTGCGCACACGGAATTACCGGCGCTCTGCTCATCACCGCCAATCGAGCCAGCCCTGTTTTCGCGACCATCGGCCATCCCTCAGGATCGCGAGTAAGAGTGCCCTCGGGATAGACACCCAGACAATGGCCGGCCTTTAGAAAAGCTAACGCATGTGACAGAGCCACGGTAGATGCCCCCTTCACTTCCCGTTCGACCGGCACTTGCTCACCATGCCGCAATATCCAACCGAGAACTGGAACTTTAAAGAGGGAGGCCTTACCTAAAAATCGCACCGCGCGACCATTGGCATAAAGGAAATGCGTAAAGATAAGTGGATCTAAGTAAGAGATGTGATTGCATATCGCGATCATCGGGCCAGATTGCGGAATGTTCGCTACCCCACGCCAATTTTTTTTCGAGATTAAGTGAAGCAAGGGAATAACAATTCCCGCCCCAACCTTCCACGTTGGATTGCTGCCCAGCGGTTTTCCATGTGGCGGCAAATAGATTGGAATGAACTTATCTCCCTCTTTAGCCACAGACGGAGTTTAGTCTGACTTCGACTCGAGTAAATAAAAATAAGGGGAGGCAATCGCGCCTCCCCTTATACCCTTACACGTCAAGAATAAATTAACGCTTCACTGCCTTCTTAGCTGCTGGCTTTGCCACAACCTTCTTAGCTGCTGGCTTTGCAACAACCTTCTTAGCTGGTGCTGCCTTTTTGGCAACAGGCTTAGCAGCAACCTTCTTGGCTACAACCTTCTTGGCAACAACCTTCTTGGCTACAACCTTCTTGGCGGCTGGCTTTGCAACAACCTTCTTAGCGGCTGGCTTTGCAACAACCTTCGCGGCAACCTTTGGAACTACCTTCACAGGTGGCTTTGGAGCTGCCTCTAACTTACGAGCGCCAGCGATGATCTCTTTAAGAGCCTTCGCAGGAAGGAAGCGAACCTTCTTGCTCGCTTTGATTTGAATAGTCTCACCGGTAAATGGGTTACGACCCTTACGAGCAGGGCGATCAACCTTCTTGAACTTACCGAAATCATTAATCATGACATCGTCGCCCTTTGAGATATTGCGAACGATCGCGTCAAAAACTACATCGACAGCGCGTACTGCTTCTTTCTTGCTATCTCCGAACTGTGGAGCCAAGTATGCGATGAACTGGGCCTTGTTCATTTGTTCCCCTTAAATACGCTTATTTATTAGGCATTTGCCTACATAAAAGAAATCTACGCGGGTGCGCAAGAAAGAAGCGCTATTAAATAGGGCGTGTCGCAGGTGAAAAAATCAACTTTTTACGCGTAAAAAACTCTGAATCAGCGGTAGAGAGTTTCTCCACTCCCGCCGGAGGGAGATTATGAGCGTGCCGGCAGCGTTCTAGGCTTGAAGGCGGGACGAGACTCTTCAAAAAGAGTGACCGAGTCGATGTTTTTGAGCGTTAAACCGATGTCATCAAGCCCCTCCATAAGGCGCCAGCGGGTGTAGTCATCAATTTCAAAGGGAAACACCTCACTATCTATCCGCACATTTTTCGCCTCTAAATCTACGGTGATCGAAATGGCTGGGTCAGATTCAACAAGATCCCAGATCTTCTCCACGCTCTCCTGCAGCAAGATGACGGTCAAGAGGCCACCCTTCAGGGAATTTCCCCGGAAGATATCCGCAAAACGACTGGATATAACCGCTTTAAATCCATAATTCTGTAACGCCCACACTGCGTGTTCGCGCGATGAGCCCGTTCCAAAATCAGCGCCCGCAACCAAAACGGTCGCCTCCTTGTATTGAGGTTGGTTCAAAACAAAGTCCGGGTCGCTACGCCAGGCCGCGAAGAGTCCGTCCTCAAAACCGCTCTTTGTTACGCGTTTCAGATAGACCGCGGGAATGATCTGGTCCGTATCAACATTAGATCGACGAAGAGGCAAAACCGTGCCGGTGTGCGAAATAAATTTCTCCATGGTGTGCTCCTTAAAGATCTGCTGGTGATGAAAGTGTTCCGCGGATTGCGGTTGCGGCTGCAACAAGTGGACTCACTAAGTGAGTTCTTCCACCCTTACCTTGACGGCCCTCGAAATTTCGATTGGAAGTAGAAGCAGCTCGCTCCCCCACCGCTAATTGATCTGGATTCATTCCCAAACACATGGAGCAGCCAGCGTTACGCCATTCTGCGCCAAAGTCGAGAAAGACTTTATCCAAACCTTCTTGCTCCGCTTGCAGGCGAACCCTCGCTGAACCAGGTACCACCAACATGCGAACTGAATCTGCCTTCTTTTTACCTTTAAGAATTTCGGCAGCAGCGCGCAAATCTTCAATGCGCCCGTTCGTGCACGAGCCCAGGAAGACCGTGTCCACCTGTATCGCTTTGAGCGGTGTTCCAGCTTCAAGACCCATATAGGTCAACGCGCGTTCTGCGGCTCCTCGCTCTTCCACATCCGCAATATCCGCAGGATTTGGAACGGAGGCGTCAAGTGGGAGACCTTGGGCAGGGTTGGTTCCCCACGTTACAAAGGGAGAAAACTCCTCGGCCTTAAAGAAGATTTCACTATCGAATTCTGCATCAGCGTCGCTCTGTAAATTCCTCCAGTATGCAAGAGCAGCATCCCAGTCAGCGCCTTGTGGCGCATGCGGCTTACTTTTTACATAATCAAAGGTTCTCTCATCAGGTGCGATTAGTCCTGCCCGAGCACCTGCCTCGATCGACATATTACAGATCGTCATACGACCCTCCATAGAGAGAGCGCGGATAACAGAGCCACGATATTCAATGACATAGCCTTGTCCTCCGCCGGTACCGATTTTGGCAATAATCGCCAAAATTACATCTTTTGCGGTAACTCCCTCAGGGAGAACTCCATCAACGTTGATAGCCATGGTCTTCGAACGTACAAGAGGAAGAGTCTGAGTCGCTAGTACGTGCTCGACTTCTGAGGTTCCAATTCCAAAGGCGAGCGCTCCAAAAGCACCATGCGTAGATGTGTGCGAATCACCACAAACGATTGTCATACCAGGTTGCGTGATACCGAGTTGTGGTCCAACAACGTGAACGATTCCCTGTTCTGCATCCCCGAGGGAATGAAGACGGATACCAAATTCGGCAGCATTGTGCCGCAAGGTATCAATTTGTAACTTCGATACTGGATCGGCAATAGGTAGATTGATATTCAGAGTAGGCGTGTTGTGATCCTCAGTGGCGATGGTGAGATCGGGGCGGCGCACCGTACGGTCAGCAAGGCGAAGTCCATCAAAAGCTTGAGCGGAGGTGACTTCGTGAATGAGGTGAAGATCAATGTAAATGAGGTCAGGCTCGCCCTCGGCACTGCGAACAACGTGCTCGGCCCAAATCTTCTCGGCTAGAGTCCTACTCACTGTTTCTCCCTCGATAGACGAAATTCCCCTCTAACCTTGCATCTCAAAGTGTAAGATGACAGTATTAGAGTATGGACACTAAGAATAGCGGAGTCGGAGTATTAGACAAATCCGTACGGATCTTGGCAACCCTGGAGGCTGGCCCACACTCCCTCGCGGAGTTGGTCGCCGCCACTGGAATTTCTCGTCCTACCGCTCACCGTTTAGCTGTAGCCCTGGAATTTCACAGGTTGGTAACCCGCGATTTAATGGGTCGCTTTGTTCTTGGAGCTCGCGCCGCAGAGCTCGCCTTAGCTGCAGGTGAAGATCGCCTGCTCTCGGTGGCCGCCCCGGCACTCTCTGCCCTGCGTGATGCGTGTGGGGAGAGCGCTCAGCTCTACCGTCGACAGGGTGATCAACGCATTTGTGTTGCCACCGCTGAACGTCTTTCTGGTCTTCGTGATTCCGTACCTGTTGGAACAGTGCTTACTATGCAAGCCGGGTCAGCGGCGCAGGTGCTCTTAGCCTGGGAAGAGCCCGATAAATTGCATCGCGGCTTAGTCAACGCAAAGTTCACAGCGGCAACTCTCTCTGCGGTGCGCCGAAGGGGTTGGGCACAGTCTGTAGCTGAACGTGAAGCCGGGGTTGCATCTGTCAGCGCGCCAGTGCGTGGTCCCAATAACAAGGTAATCGCCGCAGTCAGTATCAGTGGTCCGATGGAGCGGCTCTCTCGCCAACCAGGGCGTGCTCACGCGGCTCAGGTAATGGCTACTGCAGCGCGGCTCAGTGAATATTTAATTCAAGAGAAGTAAGTAATTGCTAACGAGCATAAACGGCAAAGAAGTCGCGACTGCTCGGACTGAAGTAGCGCCTTGGGGGGCGAGTAAAAGCTACTAATTTAATCGGATCCTTTATTACATTCGTAGAACTCCTTGGGTACCACATGTAAGAAATCCATTCTTGATTAATATCAAGTTCCATTGCGCGAACTGCACCTGCCCGCTTCAGAAGATCTGCCAAACTCTGAACAGATAGAGAGTTACCTGCTACAAAAATTACATTTCCACCGGCATCTACTCCAATTCCAGAGCGCCAGACGAAGTGCGCGTTCTTGACTGTCCACCCCCACTTGGCAAGAACGCTTTGGTTGAGGTTTGGAGTGGTGACTCCATTATCAATGAGCAGACTCAAGTTTTGCCGAACTGATGTAACGGCAGGGTTCATTGTGACTTCACTCCCCCATAAACCGATATTGAGATGCCCATCCGAGTAGATAACGAGGGCGGCCTTCCCGGATACCAGAGGTCTGACTAGGACTCCGTTTTGATAATAACCACCGAGTGAATCTTTAATCTTGAATGCACTGTTAAAAGTGGCTGCAAGTCCCACTAAATCGGAGCCTTGGAGGTGGTCACTCGACTTTAACTTGGCAACATTTCCAGGTTCGGAGAATCCTGGGTGCGCCACAAACTTTAAGAGTGAGCTCTGCATGATGGCGATGCCGGCCAGATAAGAGGTGTGCTGGGCATCGGGGCGCAGGAAACCCACTTGGATGGCAGGCGCTCCATTAACCTTATAAACGGTCTTTAGATCCCCCTCCCCCGGAAGCGCAGGAACCACAAGGCTCTCTACCCTCTTGGCATATGAAATGGCGTTCTGCGCCAAAGCCTTTGAAGCGGAGGAATCTAGCGTGCCACCAATTTTCGGCTTGCTGATGTTGTACTGCGCATTTTCCAGCGTGGTTACCACAAATCCTAAGTAGTGATTGCGACCCCACTCGGCCAGCTTCGCCGAGAGTGGGTCAGTACCCGGTGCAAAAACCGCCGTTCCCACTGACCAAAGAACAATTAATAGGAAGAGGCTAGGGGTGGCGAGAAGGACTCTCTTGAAATTACTTAAATTCTTTACACGAGTCGCTAGAGCAGAAATTCGCGCTTTCACCCACTTCATAGCGCGAAGATACCAGTTAGCGCTGTGAAATCTTGTTGAAAATGGGCTCCGGCAGCCCCTTGAAGATCAGTGAAATATATTTCAACAACGAGGGAGCCCACGTCACTAAATCTTTGGATTCAAGTGCGGCAACCCCGTACCTTCCACAATCTTGAGATGTAATCGCGAATGGCGGGACCGTCATTCCGTCCGTCATCTTGCTCTTCACGAAACCAGGACGCAGAATTTTGATGGTGACTCCGGTTCCTTGAAGCGTCGATGCCAGGCCGCGCGCATAAAAATCCAAACCTGCCTTTGTTGATCCATATCCAAAGTTGTCATCACGCGGCCGCACCTGCGCAAAGGAGCTGATTACTAAAATTGTTCCATGCGCTTGTTGCTTCATGCGCTCGGCCATCAATGCAATAAGGTGAACGGTGCTCACGTAATTGACATCCATGGCAGTTAATAAATTTTCGGCTTCACTCTTCGTCGGATCATCGCCGAGAAGACCCACTGCGATGATCGCCAGATCAAGGTCGGCTTGATCAAAGATTTGCTTCACCACCTTGATGCGAGCGGCTTTCTCCGTTACATCCATCCCATATTCGCCCGTGCGACCGACGAGAAGCACTTCTCGGTTGGGATTGCTCGGTAGTTGGGAGATAATCGCCTGACCGATCTCGCTTTGTGCGCCGATCAATGCGACCCGACCTGGATTCTTAAATCCATTTAACATAAGTGCAGCCTCCTGGCTTGATCCGATTGCCAAAGGCCTTTCGGATCCATTGCCCGGCGAACCTCTCTCCATTCATTGTGCCTTGGATACATGGCGGCAATTAAATCAGGGCTCACACGAGAATCCTTAATCAGATAGATCCTCCCCCCTGCGTTGACCAGCTCTTCATCAAACGCTCGCAGGAACTTCTCTAAGCCGGGCACGGTGGTCGAATAGTCGAGGGTCAAGGTCCAACCGGGCCTCGGAAAACTAAGCGGCGCCGCAGATTGTGGCCCAAACTTCTTTAAAACACCCAAGAAGGATGCCGCCTTAAGCGAGCGAAGCCCGGCAAAGAGCTTTTCAAAAATCTCCTCTTTGCCCGCATCAATGACAAATTGGTATTGCAGAAAACCAGAGTTGCCATAGATCCGGTTCCAGTTATTGATCCCGTCTAATGGGTGCATGTACTGGGTAAGGGGCGCGGTGCCGTTCTTCAGTAGCTTGCGAAACCACAGTTCATTAAAGGCTCGCACGCTTAACGGCGTAATTAAATTCTTTCCCGCAAGCGATGGCAGTGACAGCCGCTTGGAGTCAGCGGATTTCTCTCGCACGGGGATCGATCCATAGTTGCCTAAACTCACGACTCCCCTCCCTCGATAACTGCCCGATAGATCTATCCAAGCTACGGTATGTTCGAAGTCGGCATCGGATCGGTCCAGTACCTCAATCATCTCGCTCAAATTCTTCACTCGCTTCTCCAGAACAAATACCGAGTTGGAAGCCACCTCACGCAGTTGGAGCTCTACCTCAATCACGATCCCCGTCAATCCCAGCCCGCCGATGGTGGCCCAAAACTCCGCATGCTCTGGAGTAAAATTTGCGATCTCCCCCGTTGATAGCAAGATCGTGATTCGCCGAACTGACTGAGAGAACGATCCGGTACGGTGGTGCGATTTCCCGTGGATATCAGCCGCGACCGCCCCACCCATCGTCACATAACCGGTCCCCGGCACGACGGGCGGAAAGAGCGAGTGGAGCAAGGCAGCTCGTTCAAGCTCCCCGATTGTCGCACCAGCACCGACCACTGCAGTTCTAGCAGCACTATCAATGTTGATGTAATTCAGGGCGGTGAGTTCAACAATCGTTCCGCCAGAGTTAAGAGCTGAGTCGCCATAACTTCTGTGCAGCCCCACGGGAAGGAGACCTCGCACTGAGTCCGCTTTGGCGACGATCTCTTGAGCCTGCTCAAAGTTGGCGGGGGTGGCGCGAGCGCTTAGGGAGTGGAAGTTATTTCCCCAACCAGATGTTGAGAGCGGATTAGCGAGGCGCATATACCGAGAGAGCCAATAGGAGCGCCGTTACCGCGCCCGAACCAAGAAAGTAAAAATCCTTAAACATAACTTCTTCAGGAACCTCACCACTAGCCTTTTCAATTGCCAAGATATAGCGAAAGAGTCCAAAGGTTACGGTGATAACCGAGATCTCGGCGTAGGGGTGGCTACCTGAAATCGAAAAGGCCCACAGACTATAAGCAGTCAATGTGATCCCACTCGCAACCGTAAGGACTAACTGTAAAAACTCACGCGTGTAGAGCGCGACGACCGGACGAATCGTGATCTCGGATTGATTCTTCATTTCTGCAAGTCGCTTTGCGGTGACAATCACAAGAGGACCAAAGGTTGCCACCACCAGAAACCATCGTGAACTGGGAGTATGTGTTGCGGCTGCTCCCCCGATCGCCCGGAGCGCAAACCCAAATGAGACAATCAGCAGTTCAACGATCGGCTCATGCTTCAATCCAAAGGAGTAGAGCAGGGTAAAGACCACATAAATCGCTAGAGTAATTTTGAACGCGTTTGGGAGGAGGGATGAAAAAACAATTGCCGCGACGGCGTTAACGATTGCCAGCACCACGGCGCCACGTGGACTCAGGCGACCAGAAGCAATCGGGCGCCCTGATTTCTTGGGATTTGTACGATCGCGCTCAACGTCACGTAAATCATTGACGATGTAATTAAAACTGGCGGCGAAGGAGAAGGCTAAAAAGGCATATAGGGTCTTACTTAATATCGTGTAATGAAAGACGTGGCCCGCTGCGAAAGGTGCAACCAGTACCAATAGGTTCTTGCTCCACTGCGCAATGCGCATGGCTTGCAGGTATTTCATTACCCGAAAACTCCCGATCAACTGCGCATTCTCAGTAAATTCTGACGCAATACGCTCAATATTAGCCCAGGAAGCGCTTGCTTCTTGCGAGTTACCTTACGGTAACCTAAACCCATGAGTTTTGGAGTGGCGTGTAAGCGCCCGATCGTCTGGGCTCTGGCCGGCGCCTCGGTAGCAGCGCTTCTCATCACCACTAGCCCATCATCAGAGGCGTCGCAATCAATCGCCACTGTTCAGGGGCAAGTGACAGAACTGCAGATACAAGCCTCTGCTATTGCCGAGTCCGCGCAACAATCCCAAGTAGATCTCATTGCACTCACCCGATCTCTCAGCGCGGTTCGAGCCCAAGATAGCGTCCAAACTTCCAGCCTTTCAAAACTAAAGAGATCCATCGGAATCCTGGCGGCCGAGCAGTACAAGAACGGATTCTTGGGTCAGGGAATGACTCTTATCTTCTCGTCAGATCCCAAGCGTTACCTAAATAGTGCTCAATCCCTGAGTGTTGTGGAAAGTCAGAACGCAGTTCGGATGCGTAAATTTGCTGCGGCAGATATCGCCCTGAAGAGCACCGTTCTTACCCTGAACCAGAAGGTTGCGCTCGTGGCAGCCACCAAAGCAAAATATCAAGGGCAAGAAATTGCCGCCCAGGCCAAATTACGACAAGCCCAAAATTTACTATCTGGGCTCACCAAGGCGCAGCGAGTTCGCCTCGCCGCTTTTCAAGCTCGACAACAGAAGGCCGATCAAAGCAAATCAATCAGACTATCTCATGGAAAAATTGCAGCCACTGGAGCAGCGGCAATTGCACTCAAATACGCATTACGCCAATTAGGAAAGGTCTATGTCTTTGGGGCAGCGGGACTGACATATTGGGATTGCTCGGGGTTGACGATGCGAGCCTTGCAACAAGCCGGGATCTCCCTTCCCCATTCAGCGGCAGCCCAAACCTCCTATGGAAGACCAGTGTCATTCAATCAGATTCGCCCGGGGGATCTTGTATTTTTCGGTCAACCGATTACTCACGTGGGAATCTACTTTGGCGGCGGACAAATGGTTGATGCTCCTCATAGCGGGGCCCGGGTTCGCATCGAGAGTTTTGGTGCTTGGTTTGGTAGCGCCCGGTTCGTCGGCGCCCGTCGTTTCTAAAGTTTATTGAAAACCTAGTTGGTGGAGCAATGAGTCCGACAGCTGGCCCCGAGGCAAGGCAAAATCCTAGAAACCTGCATCTGGTAACGCACCGACTCAGGATGAATTTCCCGAAGGAGTGCATCTTCAAAACGCGCCTTTATGTTCAGGTTTATTATCAATACCGCTTCAAAAAACCACGAGAGCCACGAATCCGCGTACCCAGCCAGACCAAACCCAATTAAAATAGTACCCAGATACATGGGGTGGCGAACGCGCTTATAAATTCCAATTTCAATCAAGGGTGAATCGACCTTGGGAATCGGGCTCACGCGCATTGATGGTCGTAGCGCGATCCCCGCGGCTCCAATAGCCATTATTCCAAAGAGAATTGCGCCAACCTCGAAAGCAAGGTAACTGTGCGATCGTGAAGTAACCCGAGTAATGACAACCACTCCCATGGCCCCAAGTGAGAGAAATTGAGCCCCTACCAAAGTTTGCGCTATGCGGATTCGGCTAGATCTTGAGAGATTTGCGATATTCATCGTGTATCCCACCAGATGGTTGCAAGTTTTCTAGTGGCTACGGGAGGATGAGCGATCAAAAATTCTAGAACCTCACTCTCACGATCGGCAGGCAGGCAGAGTCGGATGCGCGAGTAGAGCGCCAACTGTTCAAGGCTCAACTCCTGCCGCATCCCGCCCTCCCAGAGCTCGAGATGGGCAGCAATTCTGAGTTCTGCCAAAACCAACATGAGATCATGTGGTGTTGGGTCACTTGGGCGGTCAAAGTTCCAAAAATGTTTCCAAAGTGTGGTGGAAGTTGCTAATGGATGCTGCTGGGGTGCCTCTAGCACCACCCGGTTTGTAGCGTGGTTATTTATAGCCAACAAAAAATCCTCGATCTGCGCCACGTTGTAAACCACATGATGAGCTGCGGCAACATCTGCAACGGGCACCGAATCAGCAATCTCTGGCCAGAGGCCAGCAAATATTTCAGAGTTAACCCCTCTAGCTTTAGCATTTGCTTGAAACATCGCCAACATATCGAGTTGTTGATCTACACCGATTACGTGCGTAGCAGGAGGCGTTAAGGCGAAAGCTGCGGTGCCCCCTCCACACCCGATGTCGAGGACTCGACCTCCTTCAGCAAGCGCTTCTCGAGCACGCTGATGGGAGATGGAATCAATAATCTGGTCTGGAATCTGAAATAGAGCCGGTGGATGAATCCATGGATCCTCGGGAGCTTGCTCAAGAATTGAAGCTGGGATTGCCCACGCGGCTAATGCCGCACGCCACTTATCACCAGACTCAGTTTGCACTGTTTTGATTGGGGAGCCAGGTGGAAAGGTTTGACGCGCATACACAACGCTGCTCGTTGGTAAATCCATCGAGAGCCTCCTCAATGTGTTCACCGCATCCAACCCAGGTAGCCTTGCCGCAACGATCGCAGCGAACTGCACTACACATTCGCCCTCCCCCTACTTCTTACTAAATAGTCTTGCGAAAAAACCCGGCTCTTTAGGGTCGTTCTGGTGTCCCTGGCAGCGATCGGACTTTGGAATCCCACGCATCACCTCATCAACATGCTGGCCACAACCCGACCATGAAGCTTTGCCGCATTTGCGGCATGTTGTTCTGCTACACATTACCGAACTACCTCCTGATTTTGTTGATTATTTGCTGGGGAATTACTCCATGTCATATAGCCACCATCAAGATTGACGGCGTCGAAGCCCATCTCGCGCAACAGTCGAGTAACGGCGTGGCCCCTTTGACCAACTTGGCACGTCACCAAAATTTTGCCTGAAGGCAGTTCCGCCTTTCGTTCGCGAATTTCATCGATCGGGATATTTGTCGCGCCAGGTAAAGTGCCATTATCTACCTCTCCAACGCTTCGAACATCTAGCAGGAAATATCCTGCCGCAACTTTTTCCTCAACTTCGTTCCACTGCGCCGTGGGCGTAAGCCCCGACAGGACATTCTCGGCAATATAACCGAGCATGTTAACTGGATCTTTCGCAGAGCTAAAAGGCGGAGCGTAGGCCAGTTCAAGGTCAGCGAGTTCTGGGGCGGTAATTCCCCCTCGCATCGCGGTAGCGATCACATCAATTCGCTTATCAACACCCTCTCTTCCAACCCCTTGTACTCCCAAAATTTCATAGGTGTTGGGGTCAACCAATAATTTAAGAGACATTCCCTGCGCCCCCGGGTAGTAACCTGCGTGCGAAGAGGGATGGGTATGCACCGCTATGAAGGGACGACCAGCGGAAGACAGGCGCTTCTCATTCCAACCGGAAGTTGCCACAGCGAGATCAAAGACTTTGACGATCGCCGTTCCCTGAGTCTTAACTCCCCGAATCACTTTTCCAGCAATGTGGTCGGCGACTATTCGGCCATGTCGATTAGCAAGATTTGCCAGGGGCACAAGGGTTGCTGAGCCATCTAGCGCGTCGATCTTTTCGGCGGCGTCACCAATAGCATAAATATTAGAGTCATTCGTTCGATTGAATTCATCCACCGCTATTCCGCCGCGCTCCCCGATCAAAAGACCAGCGCTTTTGGCTAAAGATGTTTCAGGTCGAACCCCTATCGCCAAGATGACAAGTTCGGCGGGAATCACGGTTCCACTCTCTAGGGTTACGGTCTTTGAATCAATCGAAGCCAGTGCATCACCTAAGTAAAGGCGAACCCCATTCTTGCGAATTTCGGCCGCGACCAGGGTCGCCATTTCTGGATCCAGAGGAGCCAAAACCTGATTTTGAGCTTCGATAACCGAGGTCGCTATACCTCGAAGGCGAAGGTTCTCTGCCAGTTCAACTCCAATAAATCCACCACCAATGATCGCGGCACTACGTGGATGACTCGAGACTGCTTTTTCCATCGCTTCAACATCTTCAATATTGCGAAGAGATAAAGCGCGATCGATGCCCGGGAGTTTTGGCCGAATAGGCGCGGCGCCCGGACTCAGGACCAATTTCTCGTAGGACAATTCATGGGCAGCGCCCTCTTGCGTATAGGAAAGAGTTTTGGTGACGCGATCAATCGAGGTTACCTCTGCGCCCACTCTGACATCAAGGCGAAATCTCTGATAAAGGCTCTCGGGGCTTTGCAGAAGTAACGATTCTTCATTCTGGATAACGCCACCCACGAAATAAGGTAATCCACAGTTTGCATAGGAGACATGCCCACTTTTTTCCAGGACCACAATTTCAGATTCCGCATCCAGACGCCGCAACCGCGCCGCAGCGGACATTCCACCCGCAACCCCTCCAACAATTACATACCTTTTCATCCGTTATTCACCACCTTGTTTCCTGCTCCCTGCCAATCAATGATTCCACCGTTTAGATTAAAGAGAGATTTGAAGCCGTCTTTTGCCATAAGGGAAGTTACTTGACCCGAACGATTACCTGACCGGCAATACAGGGCATAGCTCTTACTTTTATCAAATCGGGAAATGTCATTGGCAAAATTACCGGACTCGAAATCAATATTCGTGGCACCCACGATATGGCCAGCTGCAAATTCTGCAGGAGTTCGGACGTCAAGTAAGACGACTGACTTTTCAGAAAGCTTCTTGGAAAAATCTGGGACGTTGAGAGTTGTCACACTACCTCCGGCTGCTGCGCACGCGGTCAGAGCAAAGACCGAGGTGATGAGCACTAGTAAAAGTTTTTTCATGGTTAGGCCAAACTTAAAAAGAGTTTTCGTAGCTTTTCTGAAACATCTTTCTGATCATTGCGACCTGCAATGATGCACTCTTCCAGACTGGCAGAGATGAGCGTGAAAGCTGCGGTGTGGACCGCCTTGCTGACCGCCGACATTTGGGTGACGATCTCATCACAATTTCGCCCCTCTTCAAGCATCCGAATAATCCCACCGATCTGACCTTGGGCACGTTTCATGCGGGTACTGATCGCGGCGATGGTTTCCTCGTTCTTTAAGGTGTGAGTGGGACTCTTTGCGCGTGTCATCTATTGAGCCTGCTTTTCCAGTGGGTGGTGGCCTTTGCGAATCATTTTTATCATCTTCAGGTTAATGGCAATAAAACGTACCACTTGAATTGGAAGCGATTTTCTCTGCCTCAGCGTCTTCTCGTTGGGAAGCGGCGCACGCGCAATACTCTCATCGGAATTTTCCATCGATCGCTCCCTACTCTGGTATCAAAAACCAGCCGAAGCGGGCCTTTGCCTTATAAATGAACATGTAGTGAAGGGCTAATTTGATCCAATGCCCAGCTAGGCCAATCTCGCCAAATGTATCGTTAACACTACGACCTGTTTCGGGGTAAGCCTGGAAATCTGGAACAACTGGATACATTGTCATAGAGGCGGCCGACCCGGCTCGCATCCCCGTGCCAGCCGAGGCGACACAGGCGGCGCCCATCTCGGCCATTGAGGCGTTACCCACTTGGGCTGCAGGACCGTGCTTGATTAATTCACTAATACTGATGACTGCCAATTTGCCCATGATTCCCGATGGCATTCCGGTGCGGGGCGGTGATGGAGCTATCAGAGTGCCATTCGGAGATGTGCGTGGCTTTGAAATCTGATGGGGTGGGGCAAAAGCGATGCCGACGGCAAAAATATTTGGGTAGAGCGGATTGCGATAAGTCTTAGGCCAATCCGAGGCCAACCAATGCTCGTACGGCTTTCCAGAATAGTCTGCATCAACCTTCATAAATCCGGAAGGGGCGAAGAGTTGATCAGAGATCTCAATCCCTTCTTTATCAAAAGCCTTGAGATCTACTCCCCTAAAGGGTGGAAGAAGCATTGCAAAATCAAATCTCAGCACATCTTTCGTGCCATCAACGAGTTCATAATGAATCTCATTGGGTTCAATTTTTTCAACGTGTGCTCCCAGAATTGCTTTGATTCCGCGTTCACGGAAGAGGGATTCGGTCCACAATTTGCTCGTTGTTTGAAATCCAGATTGCGAGAATACAAGGCCACCGACACCAAAATCGCCAAGTTCGTATTCATTAGTTATGTAAGTGATCTCCGCTAAATCGCGAACACCGGCACTGCGTAGTTCGTGCTCCACATTAAAGGTGTATTCAAAGGCCGCGCCCTCACAAGTACAGGTGCCATGCCCTACCCCAATAGCCAGCGCCTGAGCTTTGCCCTGCTTCAACTTTGCAATGACTCCCTTGAGAGATTCTGCTGCATCGGTGGCGTGGCCCGCAGTGCAAACTGAGACGGTGTGCCCATCTGGTCCCAATCCAGGGGTGGCTGCAAAGTTCAACTTTGGACCCGTCGCGTTGATGAGGTAGTCATATTTAATCTGGGCCACTTCACCGCTCCGCCCCGCCTCGGTGTAGGCGACGGTTACATAACCAGAATCTGTGTGCTGGTCCCCCGCCGGGTGAATGGCTTGGGCTAACGCTTGATGGAATGTAATTCCCTTGCGCTTATAAACAGGTGCTAACGGAAAGGTCACTTGAGCCATCGACATCTTGCCAACACCGACCCAGATATTGGAGGGAATCCAGTTGTACTTTGAATTTGGGGAGATCACGATGATTTGATCGCTCTTGCCTAATGTTCTGCGGGCGTGGAGCGCTGCAGTATGACCAGCTACCCCTGCACCCAGAATGACGACTCTTGCCACCTGACCACTCCCGACTCTAACGGGCAATTTTGCCCTCAGAAGCAGTATACCCCGGGGGGTATGTTGAGGCAAAAGTTGAAACAGCCGCTTAACCATTTGGCTGCTGGTCAGTGAGCTCCCTCTAGTGAGTTCAGCGAAGTACGATCGGTTTTCCGTAGGCAGAATGGATCAAACCCCGGATATATCCCAGGGCAAAGAGCCGTCCCAAGGTTTCATAAGCTGGGTGTTCGTTGCTCTCGCCGTACATAGTGGGGACATGGTCTGGGCGCATTGGCCCGTCAAAACCGATCTCTTTGTAGGCGGCGATGCAGGCGGGTAGATCGTTCTGCCCGGCATCATGGAAGGTCTCCTCAAAATCTGATGCCACACCAACGATGTCACGGAAGTGCACGAAGGCGATAGCCTCCCGCGCGCCAAATTCGCGGATCACACCCGGGAGATCATCGGTCATCAGCGCAAAATTTCCCTGACATAAAGTGATGCCATTTGCCCGTGAGGGATAGAGATCGAGCAATCGGCGGTAGTTTTCGATTGAATTCATGATCCGTGGCATGCCACGCATCTCTTGAAGTGGTGGATCATCTGGGTGCATCCCTAGTCTCACGTTGCTTGCTTCTGCAACCGGAACGACAGCGTCCAGAAAGTACTTCAAGGCGCTCCAGAGTTGTTCCGTCGAGTATTCACCTGGTTGCGCGATCGGCGCCATAGATTCGGTATCAGAGAGCTTGAAGCCGGTTACTAGGGCGCCACCTCTTGAAACAATATCCGTCCGAGTTCTGGCCCAACTTGAAATGGCCATCCAGTTGTAACAGAGAGTTTTGATTCCCAGCTTTCCCATCGCTTCAATCTGCACAATGACTTGGGCGATCTGCTCATCGCGACCAGGCAACCCCAAGCGAATCAGATCCATCGGAGCGGTGTCTTCGATCCCGATCATCTCAATGTCGTGGGCGGCGAAGATCGATTGATCGCGCGATATTCCTTGGTAAGACCACGGCACGATTCCATCTGCGAAACCGGCGGTTAACTTTCCAGCCCCCACCGAAGCAAACATGCGCTGCTCTTGTTCGGCGCCTTGCAGTAGAGAAACCGTGGTGTTTACTCCGCATTGCTTGACCAAATCCCATAAGGGCGAGGGGCGGGCAGAGAGTTGTTCGCTGAGATGAATCACTTTTTACCTTCCTGTGGAGTGGCGGCGGCCAGCCTGGCCAACAATCCACCATCGACACGAATATCATCGCCCGTCATAAAGCTGGCCCGCGGGCTCGTAACAAATGAGATAACCGCGCCAAGTTCCTGAATCGTGCCAGTGCGGCCTAACGCATGAGCGCTCCCCCAACGATCAACGAGAGCCTGTATTCCCGCTGAGGATCCATCACTCAGAAGGTTCGCGGTATTACGCAACATCGGAGTGTCGATGGTGCCGGGGCTAATGGAATTTACCCGAATGCCGAACGGACCCTCATCGACTGCGATGGCCCGAGCCAGCGAGAGGAGAGCCCCTTTGCTGGAGGTATAGGCCGCGACATTTGCCTGAGTCGCGCTCGCCTGTACCGAAGCGATAATCGCGATGGCACCCGCTGCACTCTTACGAATTTCAGGCAGAGCCGCCTTACACGACAGGAAGACGCCTTTCACATTCACATTGAAAACTTCATCCCACACCTCGATGGGGGTATCGATCGCGGTGCCATACCTCTGAATCCCTGCCGAGGTTACGAGAATGTCCAACTGTCCATACTCCGACAGCGCAATTTCCACAGCCGAAATTGTGGTTTCAGGATCATCGATAGCGCCCGATGCGGCCACAGCGCGACCGCCCGCAATGCGGATCTCTTGCACCACCAATTGAGCCTCATCAAGGGCGAGGCCATGAACAACAACCGCAGCTCCCTGACGCGCCAGCTCCTTCGCCGCTCCCCTTCCGATGCCGCTCGAGCCACCGGTTACTAAGGCGACGCGACCCTCTTGCTCGCCGTGCGGGTTACTTAGC
>ENA-OFCD01000134-OFCD01000134.1-metagenomes-genome-assembly--contig:-NODE-134-length-47807-cov-20.813474_pt1 | contig 47807 bp, 45 predicted proteins | sample MGYA00153392_OFCD01 | MGnify analysis MGYA00153392 | reverse complement strand
TTCAAACCCCGATTCCGATTAAGAATCACGGTCGCAAGGCAAAAAGTGTTTTTCGAGTCGGCTGTGACCATATTCGAGATGGCATGATCAATTTCAATATCGCCAGACAGCAGCTATTGCAAGCCATTCAGTTTTTGTCCTGTACTTAGTAAATTTACTAGTACTAGGGAATGTCAATCAATTTACATTTGCCAATTCTATCAGTGCAGCAAATGCTAAATCGAAGGAAACATTCAGTCAATCTTTGTCGAATATATTTGCAGTACATTCTAATGAGTCTCGCCAAGCTCTTAACCAACAACAAGAATGGACATCACATTTAGAATCAAGTGGAGTTAGTCGAGATTCACTTGTTGATAAGGTTGTTGATATTGCCGCAGAAGAAGAAGGATCTATAAATAAATTTGTTGACTATATAGAACTAATTGTGAGAGGTTCTTCAAACGACTCTCATCTCATGGTCGATTTAACAAACGGCACTTCTTTTCAGAAAAACCTTCTGTCAATTGCATCTTATATATTAGACCTTAAAGACCAATACCTCATTGATGTTGCTAAGTTGTTTAAGAAAACGGAGGAAAGAGGATTCATTTCTGTAGATTTATTGCTTCCTATGTTATGTAACAGCTCCCGATAGCACGAAACTTGATGGTCTTGCTTATTTAAATCTTTCAAAGATGGTTCGCTACAAGAAAATTATAGAGTCTCATACGGAAAGATATGTTGCTACAGGTTCAGATTCTGCTGACTCAAATTTCTTTCGAGATAATCTAGATCAGTCGATTCAACTTAAGCTGAAAGGCGATCAAAATAAAGATAATGCAGCCTACCGCATTGCAGCCTCATCAATTTCATCAAGTGTTGAAGATCTAATTCGATTGCTTGCAAGTCGATTTAGATTGTCAGAAGACTCTGATGGACTAAATCGTAAAACTTTTGGAGAGACCTTAAGAATTGTTAGAGAGAAAGTTGAAAAGAATGCTCCTTTAGATTTTGATATCGAGTTTTTCAAGAAATTCAATGATTTTATTTTGTATTTGCGTAATAGTTCAACATACAAAGGCCGCATACTTACAGACCTAGAGAAGTTTAAAGCAGATCTTTCTGTCAAGATGTCATTTCCATTTATTGAATTTTATACTGAGATTGTCTATCCTATTGTCGCCAATAATAATGTTGTAAGTCAACCTATTTGTATGAAACGACTCTCTTGTAAGGAGATTAAATCAGATGAAATACTATATTATGGTTTGGATGGAGATGATACTGGAAAGGTATTAGAAGAACTATTTCTTGCATCAAGTGATGAGTCTAGTTTTCGTGGAGTTAGCAGAGATATAACTAATGCTATTTCTGAAATATCAAAATTATTGTCTAAGCGCCTGGGTAAAGGTGCCGTAGTATTTAATGCTGGAGATGATCTTCTTTTTAAAGGTAATCTTGAGGAAGAGTTCCTCTTAGAGATTAAAGATTTATACTCTAAAACTACATCTGGATTGACCTGCTTTATTGGGTATGGTCGCTCCTTTCAAGAGGTTTATTTAGCGTTGAAACTTGCCAAGACTCAACCTAGCAAAAATGCGATAGTTGGAATTGAGCTTTCTTAATTGAGAATGGGCACTGTTAAGCTACTGCTGTTCTATTGTTTAGTACCATACATTTTGCCAAAGATCTTCTGCGTTTGGGTCAAGTTCTTCCGGCAATACATTTTGACGAAACCGATCGACCTTCACTCAAGTGCAGCCGCCGTTCATCACAAGTCCGATCGACCCTTCCTCAAGCATCCTTCATCAAAAGCGAACCCAACTCCAGAGACTGAGGAAACAACCGATCGTCCCTCAGCGCAATCTCATAGTCCGATCGTCTAGACTAAAATTACCGACCCGTGCTCAAGACTTGGGCTGCCGTCAATTTCAGTTCGGGGAATGTTGGAGAGACGATCGGCTCCTCGCCTTGAAACTTTTGAAACTGATAGGCTTCCATCAACAGAGTTCCAACTTGAACCCAGGCTTGATCAGGGTCGATAATCCACATCTCAGCAATCCCACGATCGGCGTATTCTCTAGGTTTCTGCTCATAGTCTCTCGTGCGGGATTTTGCATCCGTCTTAGTTTGTGAAGCCACCTCCACTACTAAGTAGCTACTTGGATTTAAATATAAAACGTTCTACGTTGTAGTTTTTGCTCTACAGCGTTCCTCAATGATTTCTTCGATGACAACCAATGTCACGGGTACCCTTTAATTTCAAGCGACCAATACTGCATTTATCGGTAAAGGTTATCGACTTCCTGTCTTCTGAAAATTTCCAACCTGTAGATTTATACTCTACAGAACGACAATCTTTCTGGAATTGAGGAAACCCTACTTTCTTGCCTTTGACTCCAGATTTAACGTTATCGTAGAACCGGGAAATAGCAGACCATGCACGTTTAGAGGCAGATTATCTAGCCATTGAATTCAACTTGTTTGCAAAGTCGAACTCTTTAGACAGCACAGCACAATGTTTGTTCAGGTCAAATCAAGACTTAGCTTCACCGTCTATCCATAGACGAATCGATTCATTGCGAATGAATTGACAAATTCTAATCGCTTCATCGATCGCTTTGAATTGTTTAATTTTGCCTTAAGTCTTGAATTCGAGAACAAGCATTTTGTATTTCCTCCTATGATTCTTGTGATAACACACTCATCATAAGAATGGGGTATTGCTTGGCTGTTGATAGATCTTTTAAGACCGATTGAAATCGGTACTAGAAATTATCCTCCGGCTAAAGTATGGGGGTTTTCTTCACCTTTCGATAAGTCTCCATTGCTCAATGCACCCATTGCGTCACGATGCTCCGCTGCCACCTCATCAAATCCATCAAACAAAATCAAAGCTCGACCCCGATCGAGCAGATTCTCCGCCCACCTCGGTGGTAACTTCACGTCTTTCCACCCGCGTAAATCCCGCACAAACAACGTCATCAACTCTGGCAACGTCATTGTTGGATTGTCTGCTATCGTCCCGCGCCACTGCCGCAAATACAGCAAAAATGGCACTAGCTTCGGCACACCACGCCGCGCATTCCCCTTTCCATAGCGATAACTCAAATGCCGAAGCATCGTCGTCTTCCCTGATCCCCCACTCGCCAAGATCGCAACATTCTTGTAGCTGTCAAACTTTTGCGATCGTTCCAGCACATCCCATATTTGTAGACAATCTTCCCGGTCTCCCCAGCTCTTTTTCCCTTTTCGTGTGCCCTACCCATAGAAAGTTGCATCCGCAACGGCACAAAGACATCCTCTAGATCCACCTGAAGAATCCCTTCCGGCTGTTTAGACACCAGCAATGCCTGTGCCTAATTTTGCTGAAGCAAAAGGATAAAAATGGGATTCCTGCCACACCTGATGGTACCCATTTGAAAGACTCCCGCACCGATCGAGAGACATAGCGATTTGAGGCTTTTCGGGTCGTCGGCACTGATGTTTCGGATGCAGCGGGCTAGATCTCGGACGAGTTCTGTTGTTCTTCAAGCATGGTTGCAGGTGGGGACGATCGGATTTCCCTTAATTCTACACCAGCAAAAAACAGATTCCGGACAGGCGATCGCATCAATCTAACCCTAGGTCCGATTGCTTCTCTCACGCTCCAAACTCTGCATCAAAATCCTAACCACGGCTTCAATATCTTCCGGTACATGGTAATTCTCTAACCCTTGTGTCACCTGCTTGGCCGATCGATCGAGACACGCAAATTGCCAAAAGTTTCCCGTCGTGATTGCGCCAACAATTTTCTCTTGGGGTGAATCTGTCCATTGATCGATCGCAATTAATTCTGCGGTTAACTGAGCGAGTCCACGAACCATGTCCGCATGTTTGGCTTCGACGATCACGACATTTTGAGTCTGGTTTTGGTCTGACGTCGTTAGGTAAAAATCTAGATTTCCTTGAAGCTGATCGCTGGCCTTAACCGTAAATTCCGTTCGCCACTGCGCATCGCTGTACACCACAATATCTGCGACCATTGGGGCAATCAGAGCCTCTCGACGGTTTTGTTCATTGCCTAGATTAACGTGAGACAAAATTCGGCTCACGCGCAACTCAAGGTTCGCAAGCCATTCTATGGGTCCGGCTAATTGGGGCAATGCCAGCGATCGTCGATCAAATCCATAGCCAAACTCCCAAGCCAACACATCGGCCTCAATGCCCATGTCAAAGTAGTTGCGAAACGTGTAGCTTTTGGTGAAGTCTAAAACTTTTTTCATCACATCTTTTTACATCACGTCTACGTTGGTTCTTTCCACCGATCGATCTTAACGCAGTCAATGTTCAACTGATCTAACGCCCGCGCCACAACAAAATCAACGAGATCGTCAATGGTTTTGGGATGGTGATACCAAGCGGGAGACGCGGGAACGATACGTGCGCCAGCTTCGGCAAGGGTCGTTAGATTACGGAGATGGATGAGGTTGAAGGGCGTTTCGCGGGGAACGAGGACTAGCTTTCGCCCTTCTTTGAGCTGCACATCGGCGGCCCGTTGGAGCAAATCTGAACTTAGACCCGCCGCTATTTTTCCCACAGTGCTCATGCTGCATGGGATCACTAGCATCCCAACGGTCCGAAACGATCCACTCGCAATATTGGCTCCGACATTACTAAACGGATGACAGGTCAGCCTCCCGCCGATCGGGACGCCTGCTTTTTCCCGCCAGAACTTTTCCTGCTGAAGGGGATCAGCGGGCATTTTGATGTTTTCCTCTTCGAGCCAAACCATATAGGTGGCCTTCGAGGCAACCAGTTCGATCGCATAGTCAGCGGTCAAAAGATGCTTCAGCGTGCGAACGGCATAAATTAGCCCCGACGCCCCCGAAACACCTAAAATTAACGGACGAGTCATGGCAGAATTCCTAGCACAGTTAACACCCGTATTGATCTCTACCCTATTTTAATCTTCGTCAGAGTCAAAACTCTCGCCGCCGTCTTCATACTCTTCATCTTCGGACGTCGCAAAGTAGTCCTCACCCGCATGAGTTCCCCCGCTGACGGCAAGCAAATCGATTTGTTGGCGGTAATAGTCCACGCTCTTTACTTGAACCTCAATACGATCGCCTAAGCGAAACTGATTGCGATTCTTGCGTCCGACGAGGATTTGTTGGCGCGATCGAAACTCGTACCAGTCATCCTTCAGTGAGCTGACATGGACTAATCCTTCGACTAGAAGCTCCTCGATTTCGACAAACAATCCGTAGGACTGCACGCCCGTGATCACGCCGTGGAAAACTTCGCCCGTGCGCTCTCGCATCAATTCAGCTTTTTTCAAGCCTTCGAGATCGTTCTCAGCATCTTGAGCCACTTTTTCACGTTCGCTTAGATGGCTGACGACGAGGTTGAAATAGGCGTCGAGTTCCTGGCCCACCTTATCCGGAAGTACGCTCCAAGTGATCAAATCATGGGAGGCGCTATGACGAATATCCACGCTTTCCTTCGATCGCGCTGATTTACGATCGCGGCCCTCATTAAAAATCGCGTGCAGCGCCCGGTGAATCAGCAAATCCGGATATCGACGAACGGGCGACGTGAAATGCACATAGCCCTGCTCCAAGGACAAACCAAAGTGCGGCTTCACAGTGGTGCTATAAAAAGCAGGCTTCAGCGTAGACAGCAGCAGATAGGTCAACACGCGCTCGGCACCTGACGTGGCGAACTGCTGGGTGAAGTTTTGGAAATCTTGAGAGGTGACTTCTTCTTCGTTCTCCAGTTTGAGTTCCAGCCCCATGCCTGCGGCTAATTTGATCAGATCTTGAACCGCTGATAGCTCGGGCTGAGGATGAACCCGGTACACCGCCGGAATCTTCAGTGCCTGCAAATGCTGCGCGACGGTTTGGTTCGCGAGGAGCATCAACTCGACAATCATGGAGTGAATCGGTAAGCTCGATGACACAATCACGGCCCCGAGCGCTCCTTCGTCATCGTAGTGGAACTTACTGAAGGTGTAGCGATCGGCTTCTTCCGGTGTTTCAATGCCATCGGCACGGGCATAGATTTTCTCCGGAAGGTTGAGTTCAAAGGCCCCGCGCGATCGACGTTGTTCTTTGATGGCGTGACTCAAACGATTGAGATTTTCTAGCAAATCGACGATCGGCGTAAAGGGTTTTAACTCCTTGGACTTCTCTTTATCCAGAATCGCTTTTGCCTGATCGTAGCTGAGTTGATAATCAACATTGATCACTGTGGGCTGGAGTTCATATTCTAGAACGGTGCCCTCGGCGTTGAGCGTTAGCAGCACCGACACGGCTAGGCGATCTTTCCCGACCTGCAATGCACAGAGTTCTTCCGTCAGCGCATCGGGCAACATGGGAATCACCAGTTCACTAAGGTAAACCGAAATTCCTCGCTTCTGGGCGGCCCGATCGAGCGGCGTCCCGGCCTGAACATAGTGAGACACATCGGCAATATGAATCCCTAACTGCCAATTCCCACCATCAAGCTGTTCGAGAGTAATGGCGTCGTCTGCGGTGTCGCCGGGATGCGCTTTAATCGTAATGGTCATCACCCCACGCAGGTCCACACGGCGTTTGATTTCAGTCTTGGCTATTTTGCCCGAGAGCGCACTAGCCGCTGTCATCACATGGGGCTGGAACTTCGGCGTCAAATCATGTTTGCAGCAGACAATGTCAATGTCATCTGCATCATCATCCGTCCCCAAAAGCTTGGCCACTCGTCCGGCGGGGCCACGGCTCCCGATCGGATAGCGCAGAACTTCGACATGCACCAACTGCTCTAATGAACCCTCAAGATCGAGTTCCGTCGGTTCAAGATCCACTTCAAACAAGAGTCGATCGTCTAGGGGAACGGCCCGAAAAATGCCGTCTTCTACTTTGTTAAGTCGCGCCAAAATTGAAGGATTCGATCGCTCCAAAACCAATCGCACTTCACCCTCGGGCGATCGACGGCGAGTGCCTTCTTTGGTGACATTGACAATAACGCGATCGCCATTCCAAGCGCTGTTGAGCTGACTCTCCCGAATGTAGATATCTTCCGACTCTTCCGAGTCCTGAATCGCAAAACAAAAGCCCTTACTGGAGCAGCGCAGTTTCCCTTCGATCGCCGTTTCATCTTCAATGCGACGATACTTACCGCGCTCTTTTTCTACTACTCCAATTTTTTCGAGCACATCTAGGGCGATCTGGAGCTTACGAACGTCGGATTCCTTTTGGCATTCTAGCTTTTGCTCTAGCGTCTTTGGGGCGACGAGTTTTTCAGAGTCCAGGTTGACTAGCAGTTCAGCGATCGAAAATTCCATGTTGGGCGACTTGTCCTCAGTAGATTCGGGGTGGGGATGGGGAGAGAAGGCAGTGCATCATCCAACCGAAATTGAAGATTAGGTGGACGAGTCTGAGGCCATCGCAAAAAAGAATGATAGATTTGCTTTCGTGACTTAGCTATCATTGCCTGACCATGGTTCCAGTTGAAGGGAATCCTGTCAAGCAATTAGACCGAAGGCCCTCAAAATTAAGGCTTTTGATGGCATTTTACCGTTCGCCCGTAACGATGTACCGAACCCGCTTTCCAATATTGGTCGCATGATCACCCATGCGCTCAATGTGTCGAATCGCTAGCACCGATAGGACAATTGGCTCAACAACACCGACAATGCCACTTTTCTGGGTAAATAGCGTATAAAGACGCTCATAGTCCGCATCAATGGCGTCATCCTGTTCGTTCATGGCTGCCGCTGACTTTGCATCAAGATCAGACAGCGCCTTCAGACTCACCGCAAGCAGTGCCCGACAGCGATCGAACATGACCCTCATCTGATCAAGGTGCGGCGAATCGGGATAGGGGAACAGCCGCACCGACACGTCACCCAGGTTTTTGGCATAGTCGCCGATGCGTTCAAGATCTCGCACAAGATGCATAAGCGCACTCAGCAAACGCAAATCCTGCGACACCGGAGACTGAAGTGCAATCATGGTGACACAGTCTTCTTCAATTTGGCGATAGAGTTCATCGATTTTCCGATCTTGAAGAATGATCAAATCCGCCGCGTCCAGTTCGCGATCGAAGAGCGCCTGCCGTGCAAATTGGCAAGAGACCTCTACCAGTGCGCCCATCCGAAGGACATCGTTCTGAACCCGCTTGAGCTGGCGATCGAAGTTGATGCGAATGGGTTCCGGGTTGGAAACGGTCGGAGTTCTAAAGACCATGGTACTAAAATTGCGCTAACCGCAAGAATGATTTATCAAAGGTGACGTTGAAGGGGATTTGAATCCAAGAATAAAAGCGCTGCGAGGAACTAAGCTTGCTGACTAAGGGAACTAAGTTGTTTCAGGCTTAGATTTTGAAGGCTTAGTCTATGAAAATTTCATTTATTGGCTTTCTACTATAGCAAGTGTTCCTAAAGAACTGGCGTATGCTGTGCAACTTTCCCATGACCGAAATATAATTCTTATCCCTCCGGAACCTGCCAAACCGCCACCGATCGTCAGTCTTGGGAGATTAGGCATGATGCGATCGCACAAGATCCTGCAAACTCTGCTTATGAAGATGCCACAAATGAAGCGAGATCATGTACCTTATTGAGACCTGTAGCCGATCGATCAAGACCTGTCCCTACCACTTGACAGATGAATGTTAAATTCTTGAGTCGATCGTACAATTGAACTACCACCTTATGAGATACTTACTGTTATGAACCTTGTCGCCACTTCGCCAAAGTCCACTATGTCCTCTGAAACCTTATCGTCTGATGCCCGATCCTCGGATTCAAATCTGAATTTTGACAGGCTCAATCCACTTCGCAGCGCCCGTGCGCTTCATCCCGTCCTTCAACTGCTTCGATCGCAGTACCCAACAGGATGTCTGTCAGCAGATTTAATCCAAGTGGTCCAAGACCAGTTCGTGGTCCAAGCCAAAGTCCACATTGAGGGCGTGTCTATTGTTACGGCTCTTGCAAGTGCTAGCACGGTGGAAGTTGCTGAAGACCGCGCTCGCACCCGCGCTTTAGAAGCTCTTGGCCTATCGACCACACCGTCTCTGAACCATGCGCTCAACGTGGCGATCAACACGGGTTTGAATGCGGGTTTGAGTGCAACGGTGTCGCTAGTCCCTGAACCGTTAAAGCCTGAAGCTGTTGTAGCTCAAGTTCTCACGGCTGAAGCTGTCATACCTGGAGCAGTGATTGAGACCTTAGAGCCGATCGAAGCCACCGCACCGAGCCTTTTCCAGCCAGAGGACGTGGAACCCAAGATCACTCAAACCCGCACCAAGCGCAAAACCAAAGCCGCTGCGCCCATGGTTGAGGTGTTGGACGTGCCGATCGACCTCACGCCTGAAGAACAACCCGTCGCCGCTGTCCCAGAACTCGTGCTGCCGATCGAGCCTCTTGCCTTGGAGGTTATGGACGCTCCTGGCGATGTTGAAGCTTCACTGATTGAAGTCCCAGTGCTTGAAATCCCAGTGGACGATGCGATTGAATCTGAGTCCTTTGAAGTCACCTTCGAGGGCGACAGCGGCGAGTACGAATACACCTTCGAGGAGGAACCCACCCCAGAGGCGGCTCCGGTCTTTACGATCCCGGCTGTAACACCCGTGGTGGATTTGGGGCTGGATTTGGCGGACGCGATCGCACAAATCGGCGGCGAAATCGATCGGATTGGTTGGACCAAGAAGCAAGGCAGCGGCTACCTTCAAGACACCTACGGCAAACGTACTCGCGCTGAACTGACCGAAGCCGAGCTATTTGCGTTCTTGGCGTACCTCAAGTCTTTGCCCGCTAAAGTCCAACCGGATTTGAGTGCGCTCCCCTTCTAGATTAGTATGGTTGAGGGTAGGGAGAGAGGTCTCACCGTTGTTCTTACCCTTAAAATCCCGAAACACGAATGTTAGACCCCGATATCACGCCGGAACTGTTACAGACTATTGATATTTTGGAAGGATTAGAGCACCTTTACGATGCCGCTCCGAGCGATGACATTGCAGACGTGTTGCTCAAAGCTTGGATCGGCGTCACGGAGACATTTCCAGAAGATTTTAAGTCTGCGACTTGGGAAGATGCCGGAGCAGATGGATTGCGCCGCTACATCCGCGTCAAGTCGTTTTTCTCAAATCCCCACGAAAATCCCATCAGTAAAGAAGACCTAGAAGAGTACTACGAGAATCGTCAAGAGATTGATTGGGAGAACGAAGAGGAGTGGGATGACGACTAGTACAGACATTTCTTTCGGACAAATTTCCACAATCGCTCGATTAAATTTAAATGCGGGCAATAGGAGGGTAAGTACAAAAACGTAACCCCTAGCTCTTCCGCCACTTCAAAGACGATCGCACATTTTTGGTGTCGAGCATTATCTCAAATAATGGTGATGGGGATGCCCAGCCGAACTCGCGGATGAGGATGATGGTAGCGCTCATAGCTTAAATCTTCGACCTGCTACTCTGTAGATTCAATACGAATCATCCTTTACGACCCCGCTGATAATTCAAAAGTAGATGACTTTAATTATATATCTTAAAGATTCAATTCTTAAATTTGCCGAGCACACCATAAGCGGCTCACCTTTATAAATCCTGACTTAACCAAATAGACTCAGAGCATTCTTAACCCAATCTCATATCTACCCCTCTTCAAGATATTCCGCCAAATCTTTCGTCCGTTGCTGGGTTAGCCGATCGACACATCTCCTATTGGCCATCGGTGCCGACGACCCGCCTTCATACCGCCCTGCCGACATCGCACACTCCGCATCTCGGAACTTAATCCATGCCAATTGCGCCGTTACCAATCGATTGTCTTGGGAAGTACCTTTGTACTTAGCGCGAACCTGACGATACACTTGATTGAGTTCACGATCGGACGCTTTCGCCGCTTCTGCTGCACAAAAATTCAGCTCTACTTGAGTCATCGGATTCTTGCAGTTCGGCTTAGTTTGAGAGAGAGATGGATAAGCTAAGAATCCGACAGAAAGGCTAGCGAAGAGAATTGCGATCGAAGGTTTGATCATCATATTAATCTTGAGCGGGATCACTACAGCTTTAATTCTAGCGCCATGGCCCGAAAAATACCCTAAAAGATATCCTAACTCCAAACAAACAAACCCTATCAAATCCCCAAAAGTGAGCTAAACTAAGCCACCATTCCGCGCCCAAAAAGCACCCCAGCCGTGAACGCGATCGCACCCAAAGCTCCACACGCCCCGCTCCCCAAGCGCATTTCCACCGCACTCCTCACCTCCCTCGCCTCAGGCGTTGTCCCCAGAGTGGGCATTGATCACCTAACCACCGGACGCGATCGCGAACTCGCCACGTTGCAGCAAGATTTAGACAACATTGCCCAAGGGGCCGCTGCCTTTCGGCTGGTGATCGGGCGGTATGGCGCAGGGAAAAGCTTTTTGTTGCAGTCGGTGCGATCGATCGCCATGGAGCAGGGCTTCGTGGTTGCCGATGCCGACATCGCCCCCGAACGTCGTCTAACGGGCAACAACGGTGAAGCCCGTGCCACCTACCGCGAACTCCTGCATCACCTCGCCACGAAAAGTCGGCCAGACGGCGGAGCCTTGCCGATTATTTTAGAAAAATGGATTGCATCGGTGCAGACTCAGGTAGCCACTGAAGAAGGCACTATGCCCTCAGACGAAGGGTTTGACGGCTTGGTCGAAGAGAAGATTCGATCGTCGATTCAGAACCTTTCGGATTTAGTAAACGGCTTTGAATTTGCCAATGTCGTGATTGCTTATTGGAACGGCTATCGCAACGACGACGATCGCAAAAAAGAATCAGCCCTGCGATGGCTGCGGGGAGAATTTTCCACTCGCACAGAATCTAAACAAGCGATCGGTGTTCGAGTCATTATTGATGATGAAAATTGGTATGACTACATCAAGCTGCTCGCCAAATTTGTCACCGACATCGGCTACAAAGGGTTGGTCATTATTCTTGACGAAGCCATTCATCTGACAAAAATCACCACCAGCATTTCTCGCCAGAATAATTATGACAAATTGCTAGCCATGTTCAACGACACAATGCAAGGACGCGCCACGCATTTAGGCATCTTAATCGGTGGAACACCGCAATTTCTAGAAGACCCTCGGCGCGGACTGTACAGCGATCCAGCATGGCAACGACGAACCCAAGAAAATCAATTGTTAACCCGATCGGGCGTCAGCGATGCGATCGCACCCGTGATCCGATTAGAAGCCCTAACAGAACCCCATTTATTAGAACTCATGCAACGCCTCAGCCGCATTCATCAAGAACACTACGGGACAAAAAAAGCAATGCTCCCGCAAGAGTTGCAGGAAGTCTTAAACGCCATGCGATCGCGTCTCGGAGCCGAAGCCCTACTCACCCCCGGCGAACTCGTGCGAGACTTCACCGGAATCCTAAATGTATTACAACAAAACCCACAGTTCAACCTCAACCAAGTCCTCCAACAAGAATCCAAAAAAGTCTGTGAACCCCAACCCGGCAGCGATCGCATCAAAGTCTCCAAAGAATTCGCCGAATTCACATTATAATTCCACCCCAAAATCCACCCAAAATCCGACGTAGGATGCGTTAAGCGAAGCAACGCATCATTTTATACACGCAACAACGCATCATTCAAAACGCACCCCGTCCCCGCAACACGATCGCGATTGTCTGCATCAAAATCTCCACATCCAAATTCAACGACCAATGATCGATGTAATACAGATCCAACCGCGCCGCATCATCAAACTCATCAATCTCCGATCGACCCGAAATCTGCCACAACCCCGTCATCCCCGGCAACACCTGATGGCGCACATGATGCCACTCCTCAAACCGCTCCACATCCCGCAAGGGCAAAGGCCGTGGACCCACCAAACTCATCTGTCCAAGCCAGACATTCAGCAACTGCGGCAACTCATCCAAACTCGATCGACGCAGCATTAACCCAAACTTCGTCACTCGTGGATCAGATTTTACTTTAAACATGATTCCATCTCGCGATTCATTTTGCGTTTCTAACTGCGACTGCAAATTCGGTGCATTCACCCTCATCGTGCGAAATTTCCAAATCCGAAACGCACTCCCATTCAGCCCCACCCGTGCCTGCCGAAAAAACACCCCGCCCGGTGAATCGAGCTGAATCGCAATCGCAATCCCCACCAGCAGCGGCATAAGCACCACCAATCCCACCCCCGAACCCACCAAATCAATCCCGCGTTTCACCCGGTAATCCCACCCCGAAAGCAGCGGCGGCTCCAGTCTCAGCGTCGGCATCCCCGCAAAAATCTCCGGAATTCCCCGCCGATGCAACGTCTCCACACTCGACGGAATCAGCCGCAGCGTAATCCCTGATTTACGGAGCTGCCAATATAACTGCGATGCTAGTTCAGTCTGCGGCAACCCCTCCGCCAACACCTCCTGCGCTCCCGACCGAACAATGGCACTTGTCACCGCCCGAGATGCCGCCATAGACGAGAGCGCCGCCCCTACCACGCGATACCGACGTTGAAGCGCCAAGGATCGACCCAGCTTTGGCAACCGACTCGCCGACGCAATCACATACACCTCAATGGGCGATCGACGCTTCCTCGTCTGCGCCAAAATCCCATTGCTTACCACCCGAAATACCATCACCCCCACCACACTCCCCACCCACGCCGACCACACTAGCGATCGTGGCAGCGCCAACTTCGGATCATAAAAATACTGCGCCACCAGCCCCAGCACATACACCACACTTACTAGGCGTCCCGATCGCAAATAATCCCGCGCCTGCACCGGAGAATACAGCTGCCCCGACAAAAACATCACCCACACCGCAAAGGCAAACCCCCAAAAAATCCCCGGTAAACCCAGCACCATTCCCCAGTCCAACTGCGGCGGCAACGGCGAATAAAACTGATTTACATAACCCGCCCAGCGCCAAGCCAGCCCCAACGCCAACCCATCTCCCAGCACCCACAACAGACATTCCGCCCAGCGCTCACCCCGCCTTGTTCCCACCCGCAACGGTGCCCGCAAATCACCCACATGTTTCATGATCAAGCCATGCGACCCCAAAGTTGTGCAAAGTATTGTTGTGCAAAATATTTTTATTCGTCTGTTTATTCGTCTATGCTGACACTAAAAATTGCTAAGCACTCTACATAGGACACCTCAATTATGAACCGCACCATTGAAATCCTACCCACCCTCACAGAGCTGATTCCTCATGCCAGCACCGTCATCCTCGATCGCCTAACCCAAGCCATCACCGATCGCGGCGTGGCCACCATTGCCCTCTCCGGCGGCAGCACCCCAAAACCGCTCTACGCGATGCTAGGCCAAGCAAAGTTCCCCTGGGACAAGCTCCACATTTTCTGGGGCGACGAACGCTACGTGCCGCAAGACCATCCCGACAGCAACGAAAAAATGGCCCGAGACGCATGGCTGAACCAGGTTGCCATCCCCTCCAATAATATCCACGCTGTCCCGACAAGCGACTCTAGCCCCGCCGCCGCCGCCGCACACTACGAACAAACCCTGCGAGAAATTTGCAACAGTTCCGACGACAGCGACATCCCCGCCCTAGACGTCATCCTGCTTGGCATGGGCGACGATGCTCACACCGCATCGCTCTTCCCGAATACTGAAGCTCTGAATGTATGCGATCGTCTCGTCACCACAGGAGAAAAGTCCGGCCAGCCCCGCATCACCTTTACCATTCCCATGATTAACCAAGGTCGGTGCGTCCTGTTCCTTCTAGCTGGAAAAAGTAAACAACCCGCCCTTGAACAGGTATTTGCCCCAACCAATGACCCGAATCTCTATCCCTCACGCTTTATTCAGCCCCAAGGTGAATGTATTTGGATGATGGATCGCGCAGCGGGTGAGGGCCTATTGGGGATGGAAGGAGTGAGGCTACTATGACGAATTGCCCAATATGTAATCGTTTAAACCCCGAAAACGCGATTCAGTGTGAGTCGTGCCTTATGCCTCTCGTCTCTCCCACCTGCTGCCCTAACTGCGGAGCCGCTACCCTCCTGCTAGATGCTCGGTTTTGTGGTCAGTGTGGTTTTAATTTTCAGAATATGGCCCTGCAAGCTACGGCCCCGCCCCTAGCCTTTCCAGCAAAGCCACTCATCCCCAACCTCAACAGTGACGATGGCGGAGCCGCCGCTATGCCCACCCTGAATCTCAATGTGGCTTCGGACGATCGGCTCCAGCGATCGTCTACACCGGTTGAGCCAGCGGCTCAAGTGCATCTTCAGCACCTTCAGACCCAGACTCGCTTGGACCTTCCACCCGGCCAATCGAGCATCTACCTTGGGAAGACCAACGATCGGATTCCACCCGATATTGATGTTTCAGGCTTTCCAAATGCCGAAATTGTCTCTCGGATTCATGCCAATATCCGACTTGAAGGAGATGTTTATTATGTCGAGGATGTTGGGAGTTCCAATGGGACTTACATCAATAACGTACCTTTGAACGTCGGCTCTCGGCATCGGTTGGTCAAGGGCGATAGGATTTCCCTTGGAAAAGGTGATAAGGTCACTTTTCAGTTTCAAGCCAGCTAAGCTACAGTCAGCCTTGATAAATTACGGTAAAGTTTAAATAAAATTGAACTTGTTTTAATTAAATTCTCCAGCCCCTTTAAAAAGGAAATCTACTTTCCAGTGATTACTTTAGTAGATCACTTATTTTAGCTTTCATACACTTCGGCGCTTACCCTTGTTTCCCTGTTCATTTGTTCCCCCGGTTTGACGTGATTACTTTAACGCTACTGCATCCAGTGAAATTCTCCCCGGTACAAAGCTGGGCCTTTGAGAGTGACACGTTGGTTCGCATTGGGCGAGCAACTGACAACCAAGTCGTGCTCTATAGTGCAGTGGTTTCGCGTCATCATGTCGAATTGCGATACACTGAATCCGCTCGAAACATCACGGGCGGCTGGGAACTCGTGAGCCTTGGAGCCAATGGCACCTACATCGATGCACAAAGGGTCATTCGATCGCCGCTCACGGATGGCATGGTGTTTCGGTTAGCTCGATCGGGACCGAATATCCAAGTGGTTATTCAAGCGGATGGCACCCGCGATCGCACTTTAGAACGGCTCCTTAATCGAACTGAAGACCGGACCCAAGACCGGACTAAGGTCAACCAAGTCCAGACGCCACAGGTCGAAGCGATCGCCATCGCATCTGAGCGCCATCGCCAACTGGTCATGGAGCAAGGTCGCCCCTCAGTGAGTCCCAAACTCCTCTTTGATACCCTAACGGGCCATCCGCTCAACGTCATCAGAACCATCGGAGCCTATCCGCTCCTTCAAAAACTGGGGCAGGGTTCCATGGCCTCCACTTACCTCTGCTGGCGCAAGGGTCAAACGTTTGCCTTGAAGCAGCTCAATCCCGAGTGGAGCCAAAATAATGAAGCGATCGCCCGATTCAAAGCGCAAACCCAGCAACTCAAAGCCATCATCCATCCTGGTGTGCCGCAGATCATGGATGAGTTTATGGAAGGTGCTCAGCCTGTCGTCGTCATGGAGATGGTGTACGGTCAAACGCTAGCGGACGAAGTTAAGACCCGAGGGCCATTGTCCGAACCCGAAGCGATCGCCATCGCTCTAGAAGTGTGCGATGTTTTGACGGAACTCCATAGCCAGACTACGGTCATGGTCCACGGCGACATCCAACCGCAGCATCTGATTCGGCGACAAGTGCTGCGATCGGGGCAGGAAATTGTTCTGATTGATTTTGGGTCGATGCGTCACTATGGTTGGAACGTGGGTCTGCCCCCGAGCAGCGTAGGCTACACCGCTCCAGAACTTCAGGAGGATCTTGTTACCCCTGCGATCGACTATTACGCCCTCGGGACCACGCTAGCCTATCTTCTGACCGGAGAAGACCCAGCGCTGTTTTATGGTCATCAAGAAGAGGGCTATCGGTTTCAGTGTGAATACATGACGGGTCTCTCTCCTGAAATGACCACTTTAATCCAGCATCTGACGCACCCTAACCCCCGCTATCGGCCCACATCGGTCCGTGAGATTGAACAAGCGCTTCGGACGGTTATTTAGGGGTGTTTGTCGCGTTATTTAGAGCCAGCAGCCGTGCGAATTGTAAGTAATTGCGGTGGGGTAGCATCAGGAGGATAGAGCAAATCGACTTCAACAGGTCGCACTTCACTGGGCTTCAATATCAATGTTACGAGGGCCTCACCCTGCTGTCCTCGGCGCTGCACCACATGCACATAACGCTCCTGATTATGTGCATTATCATCGACATAACGCAACCGCACTGTGCCTCGAAAGAAGATTTTGGCATCAGGGGGATTGATGAAGAGCACTTGGTCTCGGCTTGAATCTTGCTTGAGCGGAGTCTCTAAGCTGAGGGTAATGCGTTGAGATTGAGCTGTGGCGTTGTGTAGGGGAAGGGTGAGGCTGTACTGGATGCCGTAGTTGCCATTGGCGAGATAGGCGGTGTCGTCATAGCGCACTAGAATGGGCGCACTCTGTATTTGTCCAGTGGAAAAGGTGCCCTGCTTAATGGTGCTGATGGCATAGGAAAACGCCCGTCCTTGTGCTGGAATAGCCAATCGATCGCTCTTCCCATCTGCCAGCGTGGCCTTCCACAGAGACCCCTTCGCAACACCAGCCACGCGTCCGTAGACGATCTGCGTTTCTCGTGGGTCGTTCAGCGGCGTCGGCGTCCTATCCCGTGGACCCGCCAAACCCGAATGGGTCAAAAATGCCTGCCAATCCGCTAGCATTGGCACCCGTTCCCGCCCGTCTGCACTCCGTGGGGCATACATCGCCATAGACGCAATCTGGACCTCTCCACTGCTATTGAGTCGGATTAAGGTCGATCGGCTATTGGACGAGGGCGTTACGAGTCCTGCCGGAATGGGAAGGTTGAGTAGCATTCGGCTTTCCCCTGGATTAAGCGTCATAAAATCCGGGAGCCAACCCTGCCTTCGGCCTCGCAGGATATCGTTCATGACGCGGCTCCCCGGTCCGGAATACACGGTGCCGATCGGATCTTCTGTGGTGTCGGCGATCGGCAAAAACAGCGCATCAGGCCGGGTCAAATAGCTCGCGCCCTGCATAACGTCTACCGTAACAGGCTGAGAGCTGGGATTGGTAATTAGAATGCCTTGAAACAGGGCCTTAAGCTGGTCGTCAATCGAGACTTTGCTGATGTGATGAGAGAAGATGTCAAACCGACCATTGAAGCGATAGTTGAGATGCGCCTTGGGCACTCGTTTACCGTCTGTGGAGAAGGTCGAAAGAAGGATGCCTTCATTGAGGACAAGTTCGGGGCTGTTGCTATTAAAAACCGGAACGTCATCTAATTTTCCGGGGAGCGATCGGACTTCTTGGAGACTCAGAATCTCGTTTTGTCTCGGCAGCGTGTCTTGAGGGGGCAGACTCTCTGGCCTAGGAAATCGGTAGGGAAGGGGAATTCTGATGGGAGCTGAAGTTGGGCTTAGGGTCGGTGCGATGGGCGTCGGTGCGATAGGCGTCGGTGCAGCTTGAAGCTGGGCAAGAAGAGGTAAGGTTGAGAACAGAGGAAAGAACGAAGGCATGGGCAACACATTTAAACTGAAAGTGACGACAGGAGAGGTTGATAGGAAAGTGAACAGAAAAGATAGTATATCGTCGGAGTATGACCTGAAGACTAAACTTCCTACGTTCCTTAAGCGTTATGGACGGATAAGATATAGTTCCCTCCATTTACCAGGATCTTATGCAGATCAAAGTATTTCGGTGTAGGGTATACATGAGATTTTCACAGGGTGCAGTTGTGAAATTAATGATTTTTTCTAGCCTCTTTTCTTCAAGATTGGCGGCCTCAGGGTTGGTAGTATTGAGTATGGGGTGGATGGGCGCGATCGAGCCAGCCATTGCCTCAGGTTACTGCGACGGCAAGCTCCAAGGACAAACTCTGCAAGGCCAGCACCGCTGTCAGTTTCCCAGTGGACTGAAATATGAAGGGCACTTCGTCAATGGAAAGCGGGACGGAAAGGGGAAGTTGACGTTTTCGGATGGGTCCATTTGTGAAGGCGAATTTGAAAATGACGTGCTCAAGGGTCCGGCGATCTGTCGCTATAGTAGCGGCAACCGCTATGAAGGTTCGATTGAGGACAATCTTCGTCAGGGTCGAGGCAAGTTTATGTATGCCAATGGAGTCATATGTGAAGGGATGTTCAAGAATGATGCAATCGTCGGGGTAGGAATCTGTCTCTATCCCAACGGCACTCGCTACGAAGGTAACTTTCAGCAAAACCAACGATCAGGAATAGGAACATTGACCTACAGCAATGGAACCAAATGTGAAGGAACGTTTCAGCAAGAGCAAATCGTTGGAGTAGGACGGTGCATGTTAGCAAATGGCGATCGGTATGAAGGGGAGTTTCGCGATAGCCAGTGGGATGGACTCGGCGTCTATACCTATGCCGATGGGACAAAAGTGGAAGGAGTATGGCGATCGGGCCAGTTCATGCAGCGATCGCCATCTAGATTTTAGAGATTGGAAATTCAACAATGTCCTGCCTTTCTGCCCCCCAAGGGTGTGAAGACTGGATATCCGATCGACCCATTTCTGGAATCCAACCCCAAAGTAGTGGAGTTAAATCGACCTATTTTCCTCAGAACTTTTTAGACTGGGGAGAGCAAGGCTAAACTTAAGCTAAAGCAACTAAAGCAACCAAAGGGAATGAAGCCATGGGATTGTTCGATCGCGTCAGCCGACTAGTCCGTGCCAATGTCAACGACATGGTGAGCAAGGCCGAGGATCCAGAAAAGATTCTAGACCAGGCCGTAATGGACATGCAGGATAACCTCGTCCAGATGAAACAGGCCGTCGCAGGGGCAATAGCAGCCCAACGCCGCACTCAGCAACAATACGAGAACAATCTCAAGGAATCTGAGACTTGGACCGCCCGCGCCCAACTCGCCCTTCAAAAAGGGGACGAAAACCTGGCCCGTGAAGCCTTGACGCGCAAAAAAAGCTTTAGTGACTCTGCCACCACGCTCAAACAACAGCTTGACGGTCAAGGCGGACAGGTCGATACCCTGAAGCGTGGTCTTATGGGTTTGGAGAGCAAAATCTCTGAAGCCAAAACGAAAAAAGAAATGCTCAAGGCTCGTTCTGCCGCCGCCAAAGCCAACGAACAGCTCCAATCTGCCGTCAATAGCAACAGCACCGGAAGCGCCATGGCCGCCTTTGAGCGCATGGAAGACAAAGTGCTGATGCAAGAAGCCAAGTCCCAAGCCGCTGCCGAAATCGCCGGGAGCAACCTAGAAGCGCAGTTTGCCGCACTCAGTAGCAGTGACGTAGATGATGAACTTGCGGCCATGAAGCTCAGCCTTAGCCCCGCCGCTAGTAAAACAGCCATAGCACCCGGAGCCGCCAGCGCAAGTGCCCCACAACCCAACTCCGCTGAAATGGACGCGGAACTCGAAGCGCTTAAAAAACAGATGGATAATCTCGGATAATCTAAATCGGTGATGGATTAGTGATGGGAAATGACGAGAGACCCGTGGGGCCGTAGAACTTAACTTTAGGTTCAGGGCCTTTCGGGTAACGGGCTAGAGGCCCGTGGGTTATCATATAGGACATAGATTGTTAACTTATGTGAACGCCTTGACCGCAATTTTTGACCTCACGAAACCCGCGCTCACCTCTTGGAACACCTTGAATTTGGTGTGGGAAGGCACTGAAGCAGAGGTCCAACGTGGGCTATTGCCCTCTCGGCTTTCGCCTGCTTGGCAGATGATGTTGCTAGGGGACGGTTCGCCAACGCGCTATCTTCAGCTAATTACTGGGCACCCGACCGAAATTGATCTCATTGACATGTCTCCTGTGGGTCATGAGTGCGATCGTGCCCCCACCCAAATCCTCCAAGTTCCCGGTCCTCGCGTTCGTCGCCAAGTCTGGCTTACCAATGGCGGTATCCGGACGGCTTACGCAACGTCTTGGTGGGAGCAAAGCCATGTGGACGAGTATTTAGAAAACCGATCGCTGCCGATTTGGGCGAGTCTGGCAAAACTGCGAACCGAGCTGTATCGCGATGTCCGAGGGATTTATTATGGCCATTCGGAAGCGATCGCGGCGGGGTTTGGTCATCCTGGACCGTTTTGGGGACGGCATTATTTGTTTTGGCATCATGGACAGCCGTTAACGATGATTTATGAAGTTTTTTCACCTGGGCTGGAGACTTACATTGGCCCATCGAAATCCCCGCTCGATCGAGATTAACTTTAATCAATCGGGATTTAGTCCTCACTCCACTGGCCCGGATCGCCCACTTCATCAGTCCGGGTTTCCACGTCCGACGATCGTCCGGAGATGAGCGCAATTGCAATCGCATCTACGACCCGCGCCACGGGGATAATCTCTAGGTTTGGACTGGTGTAGGTGCAGCCTTTTGGCACGATCGCGCGTTTGAACCCGAGCTTTTCGGCTTCTTTCAACCTTAGCTCCATCTGCGACACCGATCGAACCTGTCCCCCAAGTCCCACTTCCCCAATGAGCACCGTTTGCGGGTCCACCGTCCGATCGCGAAAACTCGCCGCCACAGCGATCGCCACTCCGAGATCGGCTGCGGGTTCACTCACGCTCAGTCCGCCGGATGACGCTACGTAAGCATCCAGTTTTGAGAGCGGAATCCCAACTCGTTTTTCTAAGACCGCTAGGATTTGGAGCAGTCGGTTGTACTCAATGCCCGTGGTGGATCTGCGGGGCGATGAATAGCTCGTCGGACTAACTAGCGCTTGGAGTTCTACCACGATCGGTCGAGTGCCTTCGCAGGCCACGATGGTCGCGGTCCCAGACGAGGGTTCTTCCCGGTTCCCGAGAAAGAGTTCCGATGGGTTAAGAATTTCCTCTAGCCCTTGATCCACCATTTCAAACACGCCGACTTCATGGGTCGCCCCAAATCGATTCTTCGTCGATCGCAGCAGTCGATGACTAGCAAAGCGATCGCCCTCAAAATACAGCACTGTATCGACCAAATGTTCGAGCACTTTCGGCCCTGCGATCGCTCCTTCCTTAGTGACATGACCCACGATAAAGAGTGAAATATTAAGCTGCTTGGCCAGACGCATGAGCATTGAGGTGCATTCGCGAACTTGGGCCACCGAGCCAGGAGCCGAGGTGAGTGCCGCATAGTACAGCGCCTGGATACTATCAATCACGGCCACTCTAGGTCGCAGCGTTTCTAGTTCGGTCAAAATAGTATCGAGGTCGATTTCGGGAAGAAGATACAAGTTTTGAGCCGCTGCGCTGGGAAGCCCTGAGTCAGGTTCAGTAGGCGAGACTTTGGCTTTTGACTCGGCTTTCGGCTCGGCTTTCGGTTTTTTAGCTTTACTGCGGGTGCTGACTGAAGTCGTTGCGTCGTCCCCGCCTTCTGGGGCATTTGAGGTCCGATCGTCCGCTGCTGAATCTTCAGACAGGTCTCCAACTGCATCGTCAAAAGTCTCTGCCGCGTCATCCGACGTCCGCGTCTTGCCAATTCCCAGCCTTTGCGCTCGGAGCTTAACCTGCTGCCCCGATTCTTCTGCACAGACGTATAGAGTCCGATGGTCAAGCGCCAATCGATTCGCTGTTTGGAGCAGCAGCGTGGATTTGCCAATGCCAGGGTCGCCGCCAATCAATACGAGCGAACCGGGCACAATCCCGCCGCCTAACACCCGATCGAGTTCCAAGTAGCCCGAAGATAACCGGGCATAGGTTGGATCCTCAATCTGATCCAATCGCAGCGACGACATCGCTCGGGCTTCCCGCACGTCCCCGGCCCGGCTCTGCGTCATTTTCATCAGCGGATTTTGGCTAAGACGATTGGCCCCTGCCACTGGGGTAGGAGCCTGCTCTTCTAAGGAGTTCCAGGCATGACAGGACGGACAACGTCCAAAAAACTGGGGAAATTCGGATCCACAATCATTGCAGACAAAGCGCGATCGAATTTTTGCCATCGGTGCTAGTTTCTATTCCTTATTTACTGCCAATTAGAGGAGAGTGATTGATTAGGGCTTTGAACTCCTTCGATCGCATTGCATTAACTGTGTTGCATTGAATGTAGCGTTTTGTGAGAATTTCTGAGAAGACAAACTATTTGTGCATTTGGTCACTCATTCTGCTAAAGCGTAAATTAAGTTAATAAATAAGCGATTTGATTTATCATTATGAACGATACGACATAAAAATTACTAGAGTTCTTCCGGTCCTGCGGTTCCGGTCTTAGCAAAGGTTCAAGGAGCGTTATCCAAGTTGGAAATTCACAAAGAGAAGATTCTGGTTGTCGATGATGAAGCGAGCATTCGACGCATTTTAGAAACCCGTCTTTCCATGATTGGATATGATGTGGTAACCGCTGCCGACGGGGAAGAAGCGCTCGAAATATTCCGCAACTCTGAGCCGGATCTTGTGGTCTTGGATGTGATGATGCCGAAGCTGGATGGCTATGGTGTCTGTCAAGAGCTTCGTAAAGAGTCCGATGTGCCGATCATTATGCTGACGGCCTTGGGCGACGTGGCCGATCGCATTACGGGATTAGAACTTGGCGCGGATGATTATGTCGTCAAGCCCTTCTCGCCGAAAGAACTCGAAGCCCGGATTCGATCGGTGTTGCGCCGAGTAGATAAGATTTCGGCCTCTGGGATTCCTAGTTCGGGCGTCATTCAAGTCAACAGCATTCGCATTGATACCAACAAGCGCCAAGTCTATAAGGGCGATGAACGAATTCGGCTGACGGGGATGGAGTTTAGCCTGTTGGAACTCTTGGTTAGCCGATCGGGTGAGCCATTCTCACGGGCCGAAATTCTTCAGGAAGTGTGGGGCTACACGCCTGAACGTCATGTCGATACGCGGGTGGTAGACGTTCATATTTCTCGCTTGAGAGCTAAGCTCGAAGAAGATCCGAGCAATCCTGAACTGATCTTGACCGCAAGAGGAACGGGATATTTGTTTCAACGGATTCTAGACCCAAACGAAGTCGAGTAGTTTTGCGGTGAGGGAGAAATTTGCCGGGGATTTATAAGAGCCATTGCAAGATTTTATAAATTCCCATTGATAGTCCGATCGAGGTGGGAATAGTCGCCACCCACGTTAGGGCGATCGATCTAAAATTTCCCCACTGAATCGACTCTCGGCCTTTCACCAGTCCAATGCCGACGACGGCACCCACTAAAGCATGAGACGTCGAAACGGGGAGTCCAAAATTGGATGCTGTTAGCACGGCGATCGCAGTGGCCAATTCCGCACAAAAGCCTCCCTTCGGCTGAAGCGCAATAATACCTTCCCCCACCGTTTCAATTACCTTTTTTCCCCACACGGCCAACCCGCCCACGATGCCTACCCCGCCTAGCGCCAACACCCACAGCGGAATCGGCACAGAATCTATTGGAATTTGCCGCGTTTGCAGCACCGAAATAATGGCTGCAAAGGGCGCTATGGCATTTCCGACATCGTTAGAGCCATGAGCAAAAGCGACGCCGCAGGCGCTGATAACCTGCAACTTGGCAAACGGGGCTTCATCTTCTATTTTCAATGCCAGCACGAGTTGATAGAGCATTGCCGCGATTGTCGCTGTTACCAAGGGCGTCACCACCCAAGCTAATGAAATCACGCCCAAACTCTGCCACCGAACGGCATTCATTCCCAAGCTCACGGACCCAAAACCAGCGATCGCCCCAACAGTTGCGTGCGACGACGAGACCGGAAGCCCCCAAACGGTCGCCACATTCATCCAAATCCCGGCGGAAAGCAATACGGCCATCATTCCAAGCACAAACTGATCAGGACTCTCCGTATAGAGATTAAGATCTAGAATTCCCGTAGCCAGCTTTTGTGAGACCCCTTGCCCAAAAATCAGCGCACCTGAAAACTCCATCACCGCTGCGATCGTCAGCGCCTGCCCGAGAGTAATTGCCTTCGACCCCACAGACGTTCCCATGGAATTGGCCACATCGTTGGCCCCCAAGTTCCACGCCAAATAAAATGCCAAAAACCCAGCCACAATCAGCATCTAGTTTGCGCGGACCTGTTCTAGCCAGTGGGTCAAGTCTTCTGGGGAAATGAAGTCAACCATCACATCTCCTAACGCCTCAATCTGTTCGAGGGATAACTCGTTCAGTTGTGAGATAAGAGAAGGCGAAAGATTTCCGAATTGCCTTGACAAAACCCGAACGACCATCCGGCGCTCACCTCGGGCTTCACCTCGGGCTTCACCTTGAGCCTCGCCCGCTTGAAAGATCTCTTGGTAAATGACAGATTCGCGCATAATTCCCTCACTAAAGAGACGACGGACCACTTCTTTATCGTACTTCAACCCGGCCATAAGCTGCACGTAGCTCGAAACTTGACGACGTTGGTCTAGTTCGGGGAGTTGTTCAACTTGATGCTGCACTTGGCTCAATAACCGATCGGAACTTTGGGTCTGCGTCAAGGTTGCAAAGGGCAATAAGATGGGGTCATTTAGAAAAAATTCCGTGGGTTCTTCCCACATTTTCACTACGTTAAACTGATGCTGAGTGTTACCCGATCGCCTTCTATACGTGAATTTGGCCCAGAATCATCCGCAGTCGATCGTAATCATCTCTGAGCAACAAATTTAGCGTTCTTCCTGCCTGCACAAGCCACGTCCGATCGGCCTTACGCAATCGATAAATTTCCCGAATCGTTGCTGCGGCTAATGCCTCCACCGGAGCGCCCGCCACCTGCAATAGCGTCCGCAAAAAGTCCATTGACTCCGTAAACTCAATCACCTCATCGGTCGTACAAAAATGAACGCCTTGGTGAATCTGCGGGGGGCGCGGCGGAAGATGCTGGAAAATTCGGGTGTAGGATTTTTTGTCCGGCAGCTCATAGCCGACGATCGCCGATCGAAATTCGGTCTTCAACATGGCAAAGATTTGCGGCTGCTGTTCGCGCAGGTCTTCGAGAGACATACCGAGTGCTCGTGCCCGATGCACCGAGTCTATTGGAGCTGTCGTCGCATGATAAACCACCGCATAAATCGTGTTGTCCGATTCTTCATCCTTCGATCGGACCCAACTGCCAAACGGCGGCATCACCGGAAAACCCAAGTCCTCCGGTTCTAGGCACTGCGCCAAAAATTCAGTCGTCGAGGTCTCGACCACCTCAGCAAAATGAGGCGACGATCGAATAGACGTTTCAAAACCGGAGAGGGGAAGCCGCATGGGGATTAGAACATCAACAAATTTATTTGCCGTCCACCTACTTCGTTTTCTTGGTGGCGCTCAAGTCAACGCTTTCGAGTTCAGACATACGGAACGTCACAAGCTTATCCCAGATCCCACCTTCAAACAGAACCGCCACTTTACCGTCAGTGACCCGCTGGACTAAGCCCTGGAATCCGTAATAAGTCTCATCAATGTTGGTCACGCGAACCACTGAGCCTGGAAAAATCATAGGTAAAACCGGAACGGATGATCGAGTTGTTTCTTTATGTTATCAGCTTCGTCAAACCCATCGTCAGTTTAACGAGGCTCATCCCCTTAAATCTGTGCCTTACCTCTATGGCTTACATCTGCGCCAGATACGCTTCATAACCCAGACGATCGAGCTTTTGTTGTTTTCCCACGACCATAGTTTTTAGTTCTGCTTGGTAATCTTGCATCTTCTGAAGCATCGCCTCGTCATGGCTGCCTAAAATACGAATGGCTAGAAGTCCAGCGTTTTGGGCATTGCCTATAGCAACGGTGGCAACAGGGATTCCACCGGGCATTTGCACGATCGAGTAGAGCGAATCTATGCCTTGAAGGGCTTTGGTTTGGATGGGGACGCCGATGACGGGGAGCGGGGTCAGTGAGGCGACCATGCCAGGAAGATGAGCCGCACCGCCTGCTCCGGCAATAATGACTTGAATGCCGCGCTGATGGGCTGTTTTGGCATATTCAACCATCCGATCGGGCGTGCGATGAGCTGAGACGATTTCGACTTCGATCGGCACTCCAAACTGGGTACAAATTTCGATCGCCGCTTGCATGGTAGGCAGATCGGAGTCGCTACCCATGATGATTCCGATTTTTGGGTTAAGCATATTGGAGAGGAGAATTTAGAATTTAGAATGGTGAGTGGAAAACGATTATCCTGCATTTGGGTCAATGTTATATGCCGATACCACTGCCAAAACGGTTTGAGACGTTGATGACGGCCTCGCACGCTAGGATTGTGAATGCAAGACTGGTCGGGCGATCGGGGTTGTGGGATCTTCGAGTGGACGAAGCTCAGGTAGTGAGCGTGACAGAAACGGGAGGCTGCGGGAGTGATCCAGCTTTTACGGGAGAGACCCTTAATGTGAATGGAGATTGGGTGTCGCTGGGGGGCGTGGATTTGCAGATTAATGGGGCGTTGGGGCTGGCGTTTCCGGACTTGATGATCGATGATTCCAATGCTCCACTCCGCGCGATCGGCGAGTTTTTGTGGGGACAAGGGGTCGATGGCTACTGTCCGACGATCGTCACCTGCTCAACGCAACACGTACAGCAGTCGCTCGCCTGTTTGGCTGGATTTAAATCCAAGGAACCCGGCCAAGCTGAAATTTTGGGCGTTCATCTTGAAGGTCCATTTCTCAACCCCGAAAAGCGCGGTGCCCATCCGATCGAATTCATTCAGCCGTTGACGGTCGAGGGCGTCAAACGCGTGCTCGGTGACTATGCCAGCCTCGTCAAAATCATGACCCTGGCACCGGAAATGGATCCCACCGGAGAGACCATTGACTACCTGCGATCGCTAGGCATCATCGTTAGCCTTGGCCATTCCCAAGCCACCGCTGCTGAGGCTAAGCAAGCCTTTGATCACGGTGCGACGATGGTAACTCATGCCTTCAATGCGATGCCGGGATTGCATCATCGAGAACCTGGACTGCTCGGACAGGCGATCGTGGACGATCGGGTTTGGTGTGGATTTATTGCGGATGGGCAACATGTGACGCCGATCATGCTGGACATATTGCTGCGATCGAGTGGAATTGAAGGACTGTTCCTCGTGAGTGACGCGCTATCTCCGCTGGGATTGCCCGATGGTGAGTATCCCTGGGACCGCCGCACCCTCACGGTCAAAAATGGGACCGCTCGCCTTTATGATGGCACGCTCTGTGGAACCACTCAAAGTCTTTGCTACGGCGCTTTAAACTTGGTCCAGTGGGGACTGTGTGATTTGGAACAAGCCATTACCCTAGCTACGGTTTCGCCGCGTTGTGCGATCGGGGATTGTACAAAGACTAATCTAATCGGTTCAGTGGCCCGTCTCCTGCGCTGGCCCAGTACGATCTAGATACGATCGCATCAGCATCACAGCGCTAACAAATATTTCCAATACGTCAACGTGTGAGCTGCGAAAAAGCCACGCGCACCCGTAGATACTCAGATCAGTTTGTCAAAGAAAAGGTTTCCCATCTCAATCTAGAGTCAGTCTGGCCAAGTCTTCAGCCACCGATCGGGATCAGCAACCACAAGAAGGACTCAATACGAGATGAAAATACTTTCGTGATGGCAAAACATGACAAAAGTCAGGCCATGGATAGATGAAACTTGAAAACTTAATCAAGGAATTTACCCCTTAAGTCAGATTTTATCTATCTCTAAAGTGAGAAAATAAGCTAAATGTCCAGTATTTCCTTATTTTGAACTGTTTTAGACGTTATGAAGTTTTGATGAGGTTGGCGTAGGGGGTGCTGTCGTACTACGATTGATGCTGTTACGGACTCTGTTTCACTTTACCCTCTCCTAAGTAGATCTTATGCCGACCGTTGATAACAAACCCAATCTTCAACCCGATGAGAAAACAGTTGTTCGCGAATATTTCAATGCCACGGGCTTCGATCGCTGGAAGCGGATTTATGGCGAGGGCGATGATGTCAATAAGGTGCAGATGAATATTCGCATTGGCCACCAGCAGACTATTGATACGGTGGTCGGTTGGCTGGTGGCGGATGAAAACTTGGGTGATATTCGGATTTGTGATGCGGGCTGTGGGACGGGAAGTTTGAGCATTCCGCTGGTGCGGGCGGGGGCGAAGGACATTACGGCAAGCGATATTTCAGAAATGATGGTGGGCGAGGCGAAGGCGTTGGCGGTTGCGGAATTTGGGCCGGATGTGCCAGTGACGTTCAGTGCGCAGGATCTTGAAACCATTACGGGAACATATCACACGGTGATTTGTTTGGATGTGATGATTCATTATCCGCCGGAAAAGGCAGGTGAAATGACAGCTCATTTGAGTTCGTTGGCGAGCGATCGGTTGATTATTAGTTTTGCGCCGAAGACTTGGTACTATGCGATGCTGAAAAAAGTCGGTGAATTTTTCCCAGGGCCAAGCAAGGCGACTCGGGCATATCTGCATCCGGAGGCTTATGTGCTTAAGGTGTTGGAGGCGAACGGGTGGAAATTGGCGCGCAATGAGTTAACGAAAAGACCGTTTTATTTTTCGCGGTTGTTGGAAGTTGTGAAAGCTTAGAGGAGAAGGATTTACGGCTGAGCGATACGATCGTTCAGCTAGCCGCTAAAATAAGGGATAAAAAGATTTTTGCATTGAACTAGAGTTTGTGTTGTCAGGAATCCCGTCATGATGCCAGAACAGAATCCCGAGAAATCTTCAGAAGCGCTGGATTTTCGCACGCTAGCCGATCGGGTTCCTCCTCAAAATTTAGAGGCTGAGGAGGCGATTTTAGGTGGGATTTTGGTCGATCCTGAAGCGATCGGGCGGGTTACGGATATTTTGGAGGGTGAGGCGTTTTATTTGGCTGCCCATCGGATGATCTATGAAGCGGCGTTGGCGTTGCATCAGGAGGGGAAGCCTGCGGATCTGATGATGGTTGCGTCGTGGCTGATCGATCGAGGGACTCTCGATAAAGTGGGGGGTCAAAGTCGGCTGGCGGAGTTGTACGATCGGACGCCAAGTGCGGTGAATATTGATTTGTATGCGCAGTTGGTGATGGACAAGTTTCTGCGGCGGCGATTGATTCGGGCCGGAAATGAGATTACGGGACTAGGCCATGATACGGCACAGGAGTTGCCCGAAGTGCTGGATGCGGCAGAACAAAAGGTTTTTAATATTACCCAAGCGCGGCCTCAAGATGGGTTGGTTTCGACGGCTGAGGTGTTGACGCAGACCTTTGCGGATATTGAAAGTCGGGCGATCGGGCAGACGTTGCCAGGTTTGGCCTGTGGGTTTTACGATCTCGATGCCATGACGCAAGGTTTTCAACGCGGTGATCTAATTATCGTTGCAGGTCGTCCGTCAATGGGAAAAACGAGTTATGTCTTGAATATTGCACGTAACATTGCCTCTTACCATAAGCTTCCCGTTGCAGTTTTTAGTTTGGAAATGTCTCGCGATCAACTCGTGCAGCGTTTGCTGTCCAGTGAAGTTCGCATTGAAAGTAGTCGTCTGCGGGCGGGACGCATTAGTGCTCAGGAGTGGGAACCATTGGCGCACGAGATTAGCAAGCTATCGCAGTTGCCGCTGTATATTGACGATACGCCAAACTTAACAGTGACGGAAATGCGATCGCGCTGTCGTCGGCTTCAGGCCGAGTATGGTGGTGCGTTGGGTCTAGTTGTGATTGACTATCTGCAACTGATGGGCGGAAACAGTGAAAATCGCGTTCAAATGCTCTCGCAAATCACCCGTGGATTGAAAGGTCTCGCGCGTGAATTATCGGTTCCAGTGATTGCTTTGTCGCAATTGAGTCGGGGTGTGGAATCTCGAACTGACAAGCGTCCTATGATGTCAGATTTGAGGGAGAGTGGCGCGATCGAACAGGACGCAGATTTGATTATGATGTTGTACCGGGATGAATATTACAACAAAGATACGGTCGATCGAGGGATTGCTGAAATCATCATTAACAAACATCGAAACGGACCGACTGGAACTGTAAAACTTTTGTTCGAGCCACAGTATACCCAATTTCGTAATCTCTCAGGTTCAAACCGTGATGGCTAAATCAAGCACAATTAGAGGAAGAATTATGACAGAATATACCGTCATTTTTGAATGGACTGGAAATAATTACTCAGCGTACGTCCCTGATTTGCCAGGATGTATTTCCACAGGACTGACGATCGAAGATACGGAGATCAGTATTCAAGAAGCAATCGAACTCTATATTGATACTCTCAAAGAAGACCAGCAACGTATTCCTCAAGCCTCTACCCGTGGCAAAGCGTTTGCCGTACAGGTCTAGACCTCTCTTATGAACCGATCGATCGACTATTCAATTCGTGAGAGCCAGCGGGCAAAACGGGTCAACCTGAAGCTATCCCCCAAGGGAGAACTTGAGATTGTGGTACCTGTGGGATTCGATCGGACTCAGGTTCCCTACATTATCCAACGCCATCAACATTGGATCGAAAAGCATCGCCAAAAATTTCAACTCCAAGCCCAACAAACGCCGAAGATTTGCGTTGAAGTTCTCCCAAAAACGATCGAATTCCTCGCCGAAATTGAGACCTGGCAAGTCGAGTATACCCCCGCAAAAATTGCCAGTATTCGAGTAAGTGAACTCCCCGAAACCCTGATTCTCTGGGGAAATACGTCTAACGAAGACCTGTGTCGTCAAGTGCTGCGATCATGGCTGACTCGGCGCGCAGAAAAATTTCTCTCTCCCTGGCTTGTGGCCCTTAGTAAAGACTGTCATTTACCGTTCAATCAAATGAGCGTGCGAGGTCAAAAGACGCGATGGGGAAGTTGTTCTAGCGATCGGAATATCAGTTTAAACCATAAGCTTCTCTTCCTTCCGCCGCAAATGGTGAGGTATGTTTTAATCCATGAATTGTGTCATACCCAAGAGATGAATCATTCCAACAAATTTTGGACCTTAGTTGAGAAACACGATCCATCGTATCGACAATGGGATCAAGAATTAAAGCAAGTCAATCAATACATTCCCCAATGGCTCGACCCATAACCCCAAAAAACCCAAACTCTCCGACATAGGATGCGTTGCTTCGCTTAACGCATCATCGTCCAAAATCTCCGCACCCCACCATCATTCCAAAATCCCCCCATCCCACCGATCGAATTCCTCATCCACCCGATCGATCGCCCCCTCAAAAATCCGCGTCCAATCATAATCGCGCTCCACACAAGCCCGTCCCTCCCGCCGAAACCCCTCCCGAATTTCAACATCTCCCAAAACCTCCAGTACCGCTAGAGCAAACTCCAAGGGCCGATCGCGAATAAACATCTGCTTCCCATCCTTAACCGGAATCCCCTCACAGCCAAGACTCGTCGTCACGATCGGCAGCCCCAACGCCATCGCATGCATAATCTTAATGCGAGTGCCGCTTCCCGTCCGCAACGGCACCACCGTCATACAACATTGTCGTGCCACATCATCCATATTATCTGGATTCGCAATCACCCGCACTCGCACGTCATTCTGCAACTCCAATAGGACCTGCGGTGGCTCTGCGCCTGCCATCCAGAACGTTACCTCCGGGTCTCTTTCCCAAATTAAAGGCAATATTTCATTGACAAAATACCGTACGCCGTCAATGTTAGGGTAGTAGCTGAGTGTTCCAATAAATAGAATAATCTTGTTAGGATTATCAGGAATCACCTGTACCATCGTGGTGTCAATACCGTTGCTAACAACGATCGTTTTTCCACTATCGCAGCGTTTATTTAAGTGTTGTTTATCCAGTTCGCTCACAACAAATCGGAGTGGATAAGTTTTCCAGAGTTCAGTTTCATAACGAGCGAGTCGATCGGCTTCTCCTAGAGATGAGGTGAATGACTTAATGGATGCGTGTTGCGACGCAAGCTGTTGAAGTTCTGTGGGGCTGTGGAGTTGGAGCGATCGGCGCAAGAGTTCGGATTCGATGTTGTGTTCGGCGAGAATGCGAAAAGAATTGGGAAATAGTGTACTGTACTGAGCCATCTGAATAAAATCGGTGAGTACGATGTCATAGGGCACGACCTGCAACTGTTTTAGTACGTGATTCATTCGCTGACTGCTATAGCGATGAATGAGATCGGGTTGATCCGGTGTGCGAAGTGGAGTATCGCCGATCGCAACAGTAATAACGAATTTGCAATAGGGTTGTAATGATTCTTCAATGATGAAATCAGCTTTCTGGAATACGAATGAGACCAGGGTAAGATCGTAGTGCTGACCTAATGCTTTCATTTCATAAAACATTCGAGCGATCGCACCTGTCTTCGGAGGAAAGGTCGGATAAGGTGCGATCATGAGGACACGAAGGCGATTGCAATTAGTAAGATCCGATCCCCCTAAATTCTTCTTGGGAAAGGGGATTTTAAAAAGATGGGCTTGGCAGAATTGTTGGATTCTTTGATCTTGGCTTTTGACATGGTGCGCGTAATTCAGACAACTGCGGAGGTACTTCATCCAGGGTTGCCAACGCAGAACTTTTTTATAAAGCGCGATCGCTTCGTCTATTTGTCCTTCTGCTAACAAGGCTTCACCTAAAAAGTAGGCCGTCCACGCAAAGCGAGGGATGAGTTTTTGGGTATTTTTTAAGACCGGAATCGCCGCAGACCATTGTCCGGTTTTGACTAGAGCTTCGCCGAGATTGTAGTGAAACCAGCCGACGGTGGAATCAAGCGCGATCGCCCGTTGGAAGGACCCGATCGCCGAATCCCAATTTTCTTGCTGAGCCTGGATTTTTCCCAATCCATGATAAAGCCATGGTTCGCCTGGAGCAAGCTGAAGGGCATTTTGGCTGGCGAGAAGCGCATTGTCCCAGTTGCCTTGGCTTTGGTAGACTTGGGCAAGAGTTTGAACGATCCAGGGATTGCCAGGTGATTTTTCGAGGAGGGTTTGGCAGAGTGCTAGGGATCGATCGGCTTGGTTAGACTGAAGGTAGGCTTTTGCGAGATGGAGTTGGACGCGCAGGTTTTTGGGGCGTAGACGGGCCTGGTATTGATGAAAACGAAGGAGGCTGCGAGGGTAGTGACGAAAGATAGACATAACAAATCGACGAAATCTAGGTGAATTAATCATACCCGAAGGATTTCTCGATCGGATGTTGATATCACGGACATCTATCATTTATGGGTAAAACCCGATCGATTTCCTGAGGGTTATTTTTGACGTGAAACTAGAAAGCTGTGGATCATTACAAGATTGGGGAGAAGGGGCAAAATCCAACGGCTAGCCGAACGATCGAAAGCTGAAGAACTCCACCAACCCGATTGATATCATGAATAGTTTAGTGAACTATAGCAATCCAAAATCACTAACGACTTTTTAAAAACAAACAACTAATCTCAATCGCCAACGAAGAAACCATTGCGATCGCCGCCGCGATCGCCCCTGAGATCCCAATATTTATTATCAGCATTGCCACGAACAGCAATGTTCCCGTTCCCAGCCAAGTCGAAAGATTAACCGTCCCCGTGCGCCCTGCACTCACCAAAAAACCTTGGGTTGCATTCTGAAGCGCCACTAGTAAGGGAATGATGGTACAGATTTGTAGCACAGGTTTAATACTAGCGACTAACGCCCGATCGTCCCCGACAAATGCTGTAACGATTGTATTTCCGATGGGTGTACCACTCATTACGAACAATGCAAAAGAACAAACCAAGCCCACAGTCAACGTAAACTTCAAAAGCCGGGTATCAGACACTTGGTGACGGTATTTGATAATGATTTGTTGAACCATTCGAGTTGAGTTAGAAATCACTGTAATCACTCCCCAAGCCGCCGTCCAAGCCGCTAGTGCTAATGCTGAATCCTGCGATCGAGCCAAAATCCCCACCAGCAGCATTCGTCCACCCCACACCACCATCATCGAATTGGCCAATGGGATATAAAACTTGATAACTTCGGGCAAATTTTTAGGCAAGGCTTTTAGTTTAGGATCCGTCGGCGGTGCGGGCAAATCGGTGACGCGATATCGACGAGCCGCGATCGTTACCACCACCGCCTCGACAATAGCCCCACTCACCATCGCCAAACCTGCCAGCAGTCCCCCCGCAGCCTTCTGCCAAAAACCCACTCCCATAATCAATGCGATCGTCCCCAACCGCCAAAGACTCGCCGTTGCAATTGCCTTCGATCGTCCGTCATAGATCAGCAACCCTTGAAAATATCGCCGCCAAGCGATCGCAAAGGCCCAAGGTCCCATCAGGAGTAAAACCTGCCGCGCGATCGGCGACAAGGCAGGCGGAATTCCCAAAGCTCGATCGCCCACTACAGAAAAGACGATCGGCACGGCTAATAAAAAGAGCAATCCACTTAATCCCGACCCTGCTAATAATACAAAGCGCCAAAGCGCCCTGCGTGAATCGGGGTTTGGGGCAAGAGCATTGGAGGCATGGAGAATCATAATGATCGGACTTTCAAAAAAGATCGCGATTGACCGCGCAATGCCGACGGCTGCAATTGTGTTTCTCGCATCGGGCAAATGAGCCAAGGTCGTCGTCTGTAACGGGTCCCCGCAGGCCATCGTGACATCGCTCAACGACAGCGGTAAAAATTCACGCCAAAGGTCTAGTAACGTGATGGACTTTGAGGATTCAGAAGATTTCATGGCGGATTATGCAGGGACAAATGATGGTAGCACAACGCTTTGAAGCGATCGAAGATGGTCCGTCAGACGATCGCCTTCGAGTAACTCAATTCCCTGCTCCATTAGCCATTGGGGATTATAAACCGTCTCCATATATCGATCGCCCCGGTCGGGATTTAACAGCAGCATGGTTTGCGATTTCAATCCCAACCGAGTTTGCACCTGCGCATCGGCAATCGCCCCAGCGACAATAGCCCCCGTCGAAGCCCCCAAGAGCAAACCCTCCTGTCTACCCAAGGCATGACAAACGGAAAATGCTAGCCGATCGGACACACTGTAAGCGGCATCCACCATATCTATTGAAAAATTAGGCGGCACAAATGACAATCCTAGACCCGTCATCTTATAAGCATGACGCGGTGTTCCTAAAATGGCACTCCCCGCCACATCCACCGCAATAATCCGAGTCTTGGGATAGCGCGACCGAAAAAACTTAGCAATGCCGCCGATCTGTCCAGCGGTGCTGATACCGACTACGATCGCATCGGGCGCACCGCCAAACGCTGATTCAATTTCTCTGGACGTGTAAAGCGCGTGAGCTTCGGGATTATCCAGGTTTTTGTGTTGACAAACGTACCAGGAATTAAGCATTTTATCGGCTAATTCCTGCGCTTTGTCCATCCGGGCCACCTGCATAGAGCCTTGACGATCGGCAGCACTCAAGGGGACTTCCACCAATTCTGCGCCATAAGCAATCAGCATCCGGCGTACAGTGATAGACGTTTTTGCATCAATCACAATGATGACACGATAGCCTTTTGCCGCCCCGATCATCGCAAGTCCAATGCCAAAGTTACCGGAACTCGATTCAATAATGGTCCCACCAGGCCGAAGAATGCCGCGCTGTTCTGCATTTTGAATTAAATAGGCTGCATTTTTTTCTTTAATGCTCCCGCCAGGATTACAGGATTCGAGCTTTAGATAGAGGTGATGGTGATGGCAAATAGGGTCGATGTGATTGAGACGGACGATCGGTACGACGCCCAAGGCTTGGGTGATATTTGAGAAAAGCGGCGACGTGAAATGAGCCATAGTAATCAACAGCCGTTATTTGAACAAGCAATTTGTAGTTAAGTTCCATTTTTTGCGCTTACGATGAAATCAACATGAAACGATCGGCGTATTGCCCTCTTTTTCGTTGGGTTGGGGGCACAGCGTGCCATGCCCTTACGGTCTCTGGAACCCGGATCCATCAAGGGATTTCACTTTAATTTCATCTTGAGATGAGAAACTTTTATAGACTATCTAATCAGCAGTTACATGAGTCCTCTTAGTTGGAACTATCATCATGACATCTCATCGTTTTAGAAATCTCCTGTGCGTGAACGTTGGAACGATCGCCTTTACCACATGGATTGCGGCCTGTAGTCCGATCGCCAAAACTCCCACCTCTATGCCATCTGCGACACCTGCCACAACTGAAATGAATCATGGCAAAATGAATTCCGCTATGAATCACAGCATGGATCTAGGACCTGCCGATGAGAACTATGATTTACGTTTTATTGATGCGATGATTTTCCATCATGAAGGAGCTGTCGTGATGGCAAAAGATGTCTTGCAAAAGTCAAAGCGCCCTGAACTGAAAAAACTTGCCACCGAAATCATCAGCGCCCAGACCCAAGAAGTCGCTCAAATGAAAGCGTGGCGAACCGATTGGTATCCTAAATCACCTAATACTCCAATGGCTTGGCAGAGTACTATGAATCACATGATGGATATGTCACCAAAACAAATCAGCGCCATGAGAATGGATCTAGACTTAGGTGCTGCGGATGCGGGGTATGAATTGCGATTTATTAAAGCCATGATTCCACACCATGAAGCGGCGATCGTCATGGCAAACGACCTCTCGTCAAAAACACAGCGCCCAGAACTGAAAAAATTAGCTAAGGCTATTATCATCTCTCAACAAGCAGAAATCGATCAAATGAAACAATGGTCAAAGGATTATGAGACTTCTTCTACTAGAAGATGAACCAGATTTGGCGATCGCCATTCAGAAAACCCTACGATCGCATCACTATGTTGTAGATTGGGTGAGTGATGGAACCCTCGCCTGGGAATCCCTCCAAAGGGGCGATCTGTATCAAATGGCGATTTTGGATTGGATGGTGCCAGGGTTATTGGGATTAGAGATTTGTCAACGCTTACGACAACAACAAAACGCAATTCCTGTATTGATGTTGACAGCCCGCGATCGAATGGACGATCGGGTGACGGGACTTGATGCCGGGGCCGATGATTACCTAGTCAAACCCTTTGGGATGGAAGAACTGCTAGCGCGAATTCGCGCATTGCTGCGACGGCCTAGCCAACTGCAAACCCTAGAACTAAGCCTTGCAGGAATCACACTGAATTATCAAACATTTTCAGTCATTAAATCAGAAGACAACTTAGAAGCCCCATTAAAAGTCAATTCTAATGCACCTCTAAACGCAGAGCAAACGCTCACTGCCAAGGAGTTTCAACTTCTAGAGTACTTTATGCAACATCCTAATCAAGTCCTAAGCCAAGATCAAATTCGATCGAGGCTGTGGGGATTTGAAGATGATGCAATGAGTAACGTTGTGGCAGCCCAAGTCCGACTTTTGCGACGAAAACTCGAAGGCTTAGACTGTTGCGATCGGATTGAAACTCTCCGTGGACTAGGATATCGGTTTAATGGCTAACGCTATAAAAATTGCAAATTCACCTCGACTCCGATTGGCAATTTTGTATTCCAGTCTAATCGGTTGTATTTTATTAGGCTTGGGTTGCGCGACCCATCGCGTATTAGATCGAATGTTATCCAATATGATCGATCGTGAGATTGATCTGCTTTCAATGTCAATGAACGCCAGATTAGAACAAAGCTTGCAAGTTCCGAACATCTTGCCGCCAGCGATCGATCGGATCATCGTCGGGATTTGTAAAGTTAACGAACCTTGCCACACTAAAGTTCAGGACTCGATGTTGCTCAATCTCATTCGAGACGATTATCATTTGCAACTTCTCGATATGGAAGGCAATCCATTAGCAGCGATCGGTGAAAAACCCGGTCGATTCCCAAGGCTCTTGGATTTTTCATCTCTGCACACGGTCAAAGACCAGCAAGGTCATGCCTATCACCTTCACCATACGCTTTTAAAAACCCCTCAAGGTCAAAACTGGGGCTATCTACAAGTCGGTCGATCGGTGGCGCAGCTTGATGCCTATATGACGGGGTTACATGGATTAATTCGGTGGGGAATTCCCTTGACGATGGCGATGCTTGGGGCCGTAAGCTGGTGGCTTGCTGGAGTTGCCATGCGTCCAATATACACTGCCTATGGCAAGATTCAGCGGTTCACGGCAGATGCTTCTCACGAACTCCGAACCCCTATTGCAGCGACCCGAGCGATGCTAGAAGTTGCCATAGCGGGTATCGATTGCGCTGACCTCACCGAATCGAAACAAACTTTACTGGCATTGCACCGTCAAAACGATCGCATGAGTGAATTGGTTCAGGATTTGCTACTGCTCTCTCAATTGGACCAAGGACAACAGCGCAAAATAACCCAACCCGATCGGCTCCATCGATCGGTTCAACAATCAGTTTGTTTAACTGAAATTCTGCAAGATCTCGCAGAAGAACTCGCCCCCTTAGCTCTTGCCGCTCAAGTCGAACTCAACTGTCATCTTCACCCAAATCAGCCGATTTATCTCACAGGCAATCCTAATCAACTCTATCGATCGTTCAGTAATCTGATCACCAATGCAATTCAACATAGCCCCGTAGCGAGCGTGGTTCAGATTCACCTGACCTCTCGGCCAAAAAGCGTCACGATCGCCATTCAAGATCAGGGAATCGGCATTGCAGACGCTGACATTCCTCATTTATTTGATCGATTCTATCGGGTCAGACAAGATCGATCGAGGCGAACGGGAGGAGTTGGCTTGGGGTTAGCAATCGTGAAGGCGATCGTCGAAGACCACAGAGGACACATTGAGGTCAGTAGCCAACTAGGAAAAGGCAGCACCTTCACCGTTAGATTTCCCCTTCGTAATTGAACTCACCTTACTGCATCCGATCGATCGTCCGATATTGAACCGCCTCTGCGACATGACTAGCATTCAAATCTTCATCGCCAGCGAGATCTGCAATCGTTCGTGAAACTTTCAAAATCCGATCGCTTCCCCGAACTGAAAGCCCTAACTTTTTGATTGCATTTTCCAGTAAACTTCTGGTGCTATCCGTGAGCTTGCACCATTCCCGCAAATGTGCGCTTTGCATTTCCGCATTACACCGTAAGTTTGTTTTTTCCATTCGGACTTGCGATCGAGTTCTTGCAGCCTGAACTCGTGCGAATACTGATTCAGAGGTTTCCCCAACGGTCTCTTCGACAATTTCTGACGGCTTCAACCGATTTACCCGCACTTGTAAGTCAATCCGATCCATCAGCGGTCCCGATAACTTTGCCCAATACTTTTCCCGAACATTGGGCGAACAAGTGCAAGGCTGAACGGGATCGCCGAAGTAGCCACAGGGACAAGGATTTGTACTCGCAATTAATGTAAACTGCGCCGGAAAGGACACCGACTGACGCGCTCTAGAAATCGTCACATGACCATCCTCCAGCGGCTGCCGCAAAAACTCCAAAACATCGCGTTTAAATTCGGTGAGTTCATCGAGAAAAAGGATTCCTCGGTGCGCCAATGAAATCTCTCCCGGTCTCGGAAAGCTTCCCCCACCGACGAGTGCAGGCCCAGAGGCCGAATGGTGCGGACTTCTAAAGGGCCGTGTCCCAACGATCGATCCTTTATCCCGCAGCAATCCTGCAACTGAGTGAATCTGCGTCACCTCCAGCGCTTCCTCAAACGACATGTTTGGTATAATTGAGGGCAATCGCCGAGCTAACATCGTCTTTCCGCTTCCCGGTGGCCCAACGAAGATTAAGTTATGTCCTCCAGCGGCTGCAATTTCCAATGCTCTGCGTGCGTGAGCTTGTCCTTTCACGTCTTTTAAATCAAATTCGACGACGCGGGCTTGGGCAAGTTCTGCCATTCCATCGATCTGCGCGGGCAACACCGACTCCGGCGCATTCAGAAATTCTACAACCTCTGAAAGCTGCCCAAATCCATACACATTCAACCCCTTCACCACTGCCGCTTCCCGCACATTATCCGCCGGAATCACCAAGCGTTTAATCCCCATTCGTTGCGCGGCAGCAGCGATCGCCAAGACCCCCGACACCGCGCGCAGACTCCCATCTAAGGACAACTCGCCAATAAACAAATACTCGTCTAATCCTTCAACTGGAACTTGTTCTGAAGAGGCAAGTACTCCTACTGCGATCGGCAAATCAAAAATCGGGCCTTCTTTTTTCAAATCCGCAGGGGTCAAATTAATCACAATCCGCTTCATCGGAAACAGAAACCCTGCATTCTTAATGGCTGTTTTGACCCGTTCGCGTGATTCCTGAACGGCTGTATCTCTTCCGTGAACTATTTTGGCAATAGCAATTCAGCGCTAGGTAGGGGAACTCTATTAAAAATTAGGTCGCCAGTTATGGATCCATCAGATTACCCAGCCTCTCTTGATTCAGCAGAATACCTTTCAGCGTCAGACCCAGTTTTTGGTCTACTCGTGGCGATATTAATTCTGGGTGTGTTTGTGTTTTGGGTGTGGCAAGAATCTTCAGGTGGTTAGGCTGATTGTCAAAAATCAATGAGACCCTCGGGTAAAACTGTTTCCTCGCCAGAAACATTGAAATCAGTAGCCTTTTGAGCTTTTGCCCAAAAGGCTACTGATTTCGGCAGCAGGAAGCTTACTTCTGATGTGTTGATATGCCGCAGAGAAATGGGCACCACTTGTAAGAATGTCATCAATAATTACGATGATCGATGATGGATCGTAATTACGGTAGTGCCATTATGTAAATAATAAGTAGATAGTTTTAACTCAAGGAAGTGGATCCAATGAAAGTATATTTGATCTGTCCAACTTGTGGGTCTGATGACATCGTAAAAATGGGTTAACCCGTCGTGCTAAACAAAACTATAAATGTCGGGATTGCGGACGTCAGTTCGTTGAAGATCCCCAGTGGAAACCGATCTATCGATCGACCTTTGATCTCGTAGACCTAATGTTGCTAGAACGGATTCCATTGGCCGGAATAGCACGCGTTCTGTCGCTTTCAGAGGGCAGCTTGCAACAGTATGTGAATCAGCTTTATGAAGAAGTTCCGAACCAGGTTGATGTTATTCCAAAACCAAAAGGTAAACTGACGGTTCAGATGGATGAGCTATGGTCATTTGTCGATAATAAAAACAATAAGCAATGGGTTTGGCTTGCGATCGACGCGGACACCCGTGAAATTATTGGCTGCAATATTGGCGACCGATCGCGGGACTCGGCCCAGAAACTGAGGGACTCATTACCAGCGGTCTATCGACAATGTACAAAAATCTATACTGACTATTGGGAGGCATATAAGACCGTAATTCCGGTCAAACGACATGCCACTGTCGGTAAAGATAGTGGGAAAATCAGTTATATTGAGCGGCTGAATAATACATTCCGACAAAGAATATCTCGACTAGTTCGTAAAAGCTTATCTTTCTCTAAAAAGATTGAAAACCATATTGGAGCGATCTGGTACTTTACTCAAGACTACAACCGTCATATTCGGGACTCGATCGAGGAGAACAGAAAAGGTTTTCGATTTTCTCCGTCCTTTACGTAATGGCACTACCCGATTTGGATTAAAGCTTGTGTGACTATCTTGTACTACAAATGGGATTTATACCGGACAAGACGGAGAGCTTCTGAGAAGGGTCGATCGGCTCTAAATCCGTTTATAGCGGGAATTAGAGCGATCGGTCTAGTGTCACAAGATCGGGATTTATCGGGCTAATAATTTTGAGAGTTCAAAAAAATAGACCCGATCATAGGGTCGATCGGGTCTAGGTCTAGCTAGTTTGAGTCGATGTACGATATTACCCGTCGCACCTCTCAGTTAGATCTGGACGTGCCCGTTTCCGTGCATCCAGCTCCCGAACTTCGTTTGCCCATGTGGTGAATCTTGTGACACGATTCGTGGACTGCCAGGAGGTTATCCTTTTTCCAGTTATCGTGGTTTCCATCGGCGTGATGAAGATGTATTCTTTCCTCACTTACGAATCCGAGGTTACACAATCCACAAGTAAATGCCTGTTTGCGAAGCGCTTTACCCGTTTCGTTGTCATAGTTATTGGATTGTCTTTTGCTCCAGTAAACGATGTCGCCATCGAATGGAGATTTAGACCCTTTAACTAACTTATGACCGAAGAACTTAACGGGTACCTTGGGGAATGCGGTTTCGATTAATTTGGTCGTCGATTCCATTGTAGCCGTTTTCTCTTTCCTGAATTTCTTCCAGGTGGAGTGCTCTATTCCCCAGAGTCTATGATTCATCCCAGTCATTATGCAGTGTCGATGGTAATTTCTCCATCCTCTTACAATTGGGGCGATCAGTCTCGCTTTTTCTTTGGCACCTAATTGAGAGTTTTGAACGATGTTTTTGATCTTCTTTTTGACTGCTTCATAGTTATTCTTTGATGGGGTGCTAATCACTTTGCCACTGGGTCTAACTTTGAAATTCCATCCTAGAAAATCGAATCCATCTGTCGATTTCGTAATTTTTGTCTTCTTAGCACTGACTTGTAGTCCTCGTTTAGCAAGGAATATCGCGATTTTGTCAAGTTCACCCTGTGGATCTATGTCGGGTGGGAGTATGACCACCATGTCATCCGCGTAACGGATTATTGGGTTGACAGTTCCCTCCATTGGGGTTTTAGGCGTTATGCGTTTCCTCTTTCCTCTGAACTTCCCTCCGTGGTATTTACAGATATCTTCAATACCGTTTAGGGCTATGTTCGCGAGTAGAGGGCTTATTACACCACCCTGAGGTGTGCCCGAGTTTGAGTATCCGGGGTTTGTTCCGGATTTCAAACATCTATAGATCCCGGTCTGGATTCCTCGCGGTGCGATCACTTGGTTCATGATTACATTGTGATCTAATCTATCGAAACATTTCTCAATGTCCAATTCGATGACCATCTTGTTAATCCCTGAGTTTCTAGAACTCAGGCTATGGTTAACCATATGTTGAGCGTCGTGAGTACTTTTTCCCGGTCTGAATCCGTAACTCTTTTCTCGGAAAGTGGCTTCGTGGGCGGGTTCTATTGCAAGTTTAGCTAGGCATTGCCATGCCCGATCTTCGATTGTTGGTACCTTGAGTAACCTCATGGTGCCGTCTTTCTTTGGAATCGGAATTTCGCGTAAATCTGAGTGTTTCCAGTTACTAAAGTGCTTTCTTAGAGTTTCCTCTAGTTCAAGCCGTTCGCTGAAGTCTAGATTTTTCCTGCCGTTGACCCCTGCCGTCCTCTTCCCTTGGTTGAGTTGGGTGACTTGTCTGATTGCGATAAGCCTTGCAGCTTTGGATTTCAGTAAGAGCTTCTGAAGCGACACAACTTTACGTTTATCATTCGCTCTCATGGCTTTATATATTCGACATTGCAGGCGGAAGACTTCTTTCTGGAGTTTCTTCCAGTCTAAATTCTTCCAAAGTTCACTAGCGTTGCTGTGTCTAACCATGCTCTACTCCGTGTTATGTACTCTGAAGTCCTTGCAGCAATTACGCCGCATCCTACCCGATAGTGGGGATTAGGTTACTCGTCTACTTACTGGTGATTCGACCGTCACCAGACCCATCTATCGTTTTTCCAAGTTCCTCTCTAAGATCATTAAATCGTTTAGGTGTATCCATTTCGCCTACCTACTACCCAAAATCCTTGCTGATAGTGAACTTATGCTTCAGCGGGTATTGTAGGTGTTGTGGGGGATTGGTTCATGCGCCCCCACATCAGGATTAGACGCTTTTCTAGGATCTGTTTCACCATGCGATCTCCCCGTTGACGCCAGTGTCATTCCGCATGAAATGTCTGATTGCGTTCCTTTTTCCAGCTTCACTCTGTAGAATTCCGAGTCTACTCAGTGTGGACGGTTGGGAGTCAGTCCAGGATTTAGACGGGAGGGCTTTCACCTCCATCTTAGAGAAGTTCACGATTCCGTTTCCGGTTCTTCGTGGTGACCTTATTTATTGGGGTCACAGCTTGTCACACAAGTTCATCCTGGTCAAAGCCGTCGCCAGGATTATCGTCTTTCCAATCGATGATTTTGAAGTCTTCGATGATGAGAACGGGGTCGTTTATTTTGACAGTGCCTTCTTGGCCATTGAGGACGATCGCTTTTTCATATTGCCGGAAGTCCATGCGTCCGCTGACGAGAATGCGATTGCCTTTGCCGAGGTATCTTTCGATCGCTTTTCCCCGACCGTTCCAAGCTTCACAGCGGAACCAGGTGACTTTCTCCACTTTGTCTCCGGTTTTGGATTTGTAGCTTTCGTCTACGGCGACATCGAAATGGGTGACGGGGGTTTCGGTTCGGGTGTCGCGGGTGATGGGGTCATTGCCGAGACGACCGAGGATGGTGATTTGATTAAGTCCAGCGCTCATGATGAATCTCCTTCAGGGGTGAGGTTTAAGGTCCTGAAGGTTCCTATTTCATCAAGGCGTTAGCCGGGGATGGGACGGCGATTCTGCGGAGGGTGAGAACCTTTCTGCGATAGAGTTGGGCGTAGGGCCTTGAAACTAGATATTATTAAGGAATGTGCGAAGTGTTTTTGAGGTTTGTGGGTCTCGAGTGATATGGCGATACGAGGGGGATAGGGAAGCAGCCTAACGGTGTTTGACGCGGAGTGCTTCTAGAGTGGCGTATTATCAAGCGGAGTCGATGTAGTTTTCATGGGTGCTATCGATTAAGTCAAATCTTAAAGTATAAGTTTAAATGTCTCTGTTTACAGACTTTTGGCCCCCTAAGCCCCCCAATTCTGAGGGACTTAGAATCTGATTTTTCGGGTTGGCACCCCAGGATTGGAGATGGGGCACTAGGGCGATGCAATGGCTTTAAGGGTGTGTTTACACAGTAGTCCTTCACGAGGCGATTGGGGGATCGGAACTCACATTAAAACCGATCGAATGAATGTGTGTTGAAAGCCTTTTATGCTGAGAATCGATTTTAAGTAATTGGCTTGATTCCAGATTCGATCGGTAGTTTGCCAGGATATCTTCAATGTTAGCCCAGAGCGGAGAAGGTGAAGATGCTGTCACCAACTCTTGAATCGCTTGGTTCTGAGTCCCATTTTTGCCGAGTAAGCGCAGCCATAAGGTACTCCCTATAGTTGCTAATTGATGAACCACGATCAACTCTACCCGATCGAGTTTTGGTAATCGAGACACTCCCGGAATTCGAGATTTATGGGCACAAAATCCTGCGCGGATTTCCTTTGATGCAGTTGGCATGATCAGCCATAAATGCGGCAAACTAAACCGTTGGCAAAGCCTCCCGAGCGGGAATCGCTCACTTCATTACGAATCTTCCGCCAAAACCTTCCGTGCTAACTGCACCTATTTTTCATCGTCTCATAGGGCAATCTTAAATCCCGTGCGATCGCTCTTCCCTATATCCCGTCCTAGAGCATTCCCTTGTAGCACCTAGCCTACCTCCACAATCGATCGCTAGTATCCTGCTCTCACGAGTCGTAGATTATCGCCAAAGCCTGCACTTTTTGACGAAACGCCGATCGTAGAGAACTCGGTGCAATTAATTCACAATCCTCGCCATAGGGAAATAACTCACGAAAGAACCAAAAAGTACTGGAAATCTTCCGGACCACTCGACGAATTGGCGGCGTTCCGGTCAGTTCATTGACGTCATCATTGGGTCTACTTGTATAAGCAAATGCGAGATTACTAAATAATTGAAATTCCACTTCTATGTTATCCAGTCCAGGCCGCCACTTCGCCTTAAGCGGTGTAATCGCTGCTTCAGGAATCCGATCGAGTCTGAGGCTGCGGTTATGAACTAGTTCGGGAATATCTTGACTGTGTTCAGTTTCAGCGCACCAGCATTGAAGATATTGACGTTTTTCGATCGGATTGATTTGGGCGTGGTGAATGGTGAAGTGAAAGGGCCGATCGGCTGCATCGTAGTAATCAAGGCAAAAGGGCGTTTGGCTCCGAATATGTTGATCAAGTGTTTGTCGCCAAGGCGGGGGCGGGCTGTCGAGAAGGTGTTGTAGATCGCTGCGTTGAGGAATAGTCAATTCTTTGCGGGAGAGCAGAAGTTCCGTCAGAATTGCAGCATCTTGAATATTGCCTGTATCAATGAAGAGTTTTTGCGCGGTGAGTAGGGTTTGAATACGTGCGGCTGGCCAATCATCATTAGGCGAGACGATGAATTTACGACGGGCAATCGCCTCGATGAGCTTGGAGATATTGGGCTTGTCTCCCCAGGTAATCCCGAGATCGGCTGCAATCTGTTTGAGCGCATCCTTATCATAATCCTGTAGAGAGAGGGTAATGGCATTGCCTTTACGAGTCATGATAAAAGTGTACGGACAGTTTATCCGTGTCTATATTGCCAATTTCTATTATGGCTGTCAATATAGAAGTTATCAACGGTTTACGGACACAAATTAGAACGTAGATTTGAAGAATTGTTGAATTGTCCTGATTATCATGTTTCCTGGAGTAAATTGTGACGAAGCTAGAGTTGTTGGTTTCTGTGATGGAGGATGGGAAATGGTATTCGACGGACGATTTAGTGAGTCAGGTAGGGCATCGCTTTTCGGCAACGAAACATGTGGCACAGAAACAAGGGTACCAATTCGATCGGCGTCGGGAGGGAACGCGGTTTGAGTATCGGATGGTGTCTACTACTTTATTACCCCAATCATAAAAAAGTATTTCGATCGCAAAATACTGGAGAAAGCTGAAATGTCACTGTTCGATCGTCCTGTCAAAACCTTAGAAGAGCGTTACTTTATTGAAGTTCGTCCTAAGTTGTATGAATTGCATGGCAATCATAATCAAACTGGTGTGAGGGAAAGTCATACCCTAGCTGAACATTTGGATTCGGCTTGTCAATTTAGTCTTACTGTTAGTCGATTAGCAAAAGTACCCAATCGAGAGCGAGCCATTTTATTAGGTGCAACTGCTGTTCATGACCTCAATAAGTTAGACGATGCTGGGCGTGGTGTGAAGACGCTGGCGCGAAATAAAAAATTTCTGCGTGAGCAACTAGAAAAAGCCTGTGTGAGCGAGTTTATTCCAGATGATGAAGCCTTAGAACTAGCCCGCAAGCTAATTGAACGTCACTCTGGCCATAACGTGAGTGACGGCGCTCGATTCCTGCCGGAAGATCCGAGAATTGAGCGGTGGGCTTCGATTTTACGAT
>ENA-OFCD01000133-OFCD01000133.1-metagenomes-genome-assembly--contig:-NODE-133-length-47976-cov-5.625404_pt1 | contig 47976 bp, 42 predicted proteins | sample MGYA00153392_OFCD01 | MGnify analysis MGYA00153392 | reverse complement strand
TGAAGTTTGCAACGGCTTTGGGCTCATCCCATTCGAATTTAATCTTAGATACATTGTATTTCTAACTTTTCCTAAGCCAAGTTGAAAAATATAAGTATCTTTAAAGATAAACGAAGATTGAAAAGCCAGGTTTAATATTTTCCGTGATAGCGTGCCGCGAGAGTTTCTAGTCGAAGGTCAAGCGCACAGCAGGTATACGGCGAGAATCCAAGACCGAACCTGGCATGTTTACCGACGTCGTATAAGCGTACGAAACGGCACTTGTCAATTGCATTTTCCGCCACGAACTTCGCGCAGCGGTGGTGCTAGACCAGTTGCAGACAGCCAAGTTAGCTCAAACTAGTATGTGCGGTCGTAGCTCTGCTGGGAGATGTGCAGGTAATCAGCTTCATTTTTGCTCACCCAATTGCTTTTTAGCCGAAGGTCATCCCCGCGACTTTGTAGATGACCATAATAATTGCAATGATCAGATACCCCCGCAGCACTCCCATCCACATCAGCGCGCTCATGGTGAGATTCATGGGTTTTAGCTTATCCAGCGACGGCATGCGCCAACTCGTTTTATCTTGTACTGGCTCGACCTGCGCCGGTTCGTCCAGCGTACGTTTATTTTGCATGATCGTCGCGCCAATCGTGGCAACAACACCGATCACCGTGCCGCCAACCAGGATGGCAACAATGGCTTCTCCAGAGATATCAGGAAAAATCACCGCTGCCGTTAAAATGATCGATAGCATCACAAGGATGGCGACAATCATTGCAGTAACGATATTCAGCTTGCGACCATTCACCCACGGGCCTAACACTTCCTTGTCATTGCACAGCAAGAGCAGAAATACCGAGGCACTTGGCAGCAGCACACCAGCCAGTGTCTGCACCGCATTGGTCAACAAACCGAGTGGGGTGCCAGGAATCAATACGAGTGCTGCAGCGATCACGATCAGCGTAAAATAAACTGCATAAAAACCAAGCGCCTCCTTAGGCTTGCGATGCAATGAGTGATTAATTGAGAGCACGTCGCCAACTGCGTAGGCGGTCGACAGCGATACCGCGGATGCGCCGATAATGCAGGCATCAATCAAGGCTATCGCGAACAGCTCGGCTGGCAGCTGCCCATAGTATTTTGCAATGCCACTTGCTACCGCCCCCGCATCAACAAAATTGCCAAATTCCGGTTTGTCGGCAAAAGTGTGCGCCGCAAAGGACATCATTGCGACCGCGCCGATAATCACCAGCACAATCCCCAGCACCAGATCCCAACGTTCGTATTTAATAAAGCGTGTCGTGATGCGTTTATCGATCACATAACTTTGCTGGAAAAATAATTGCCACGGCGCGACCGTGGTGCCGACGATGCCAATCACCAACAACATAATGTCGCTTAACTTTGCCCCATGGGGATACGTCGGCACGAGGAAATCATGCGCGACCCGGCTCAGTGGCGGATGAACCATGATAAAGACAGGCACTAGTAATAAGCTTGCAAACACCAGGACCATCGCAAATCGTTCGAAGCGACGGAAATTGCCGGTGCTCACGGCAGCCATAATGAGCAAAGCGGAAACGATTACGCCCGGAATCTTTGGCACGCCCAGGAAGCTTAGCCCCAATGAAATGCCAATAAATTCGGTGACAATTGTCAATGCATTGACCAAAAAAAGATCAATTACGCTGAACGCACCCCAGAAGCGGCCGAACCGTTCGAGGATGAGGCGTGCATGACCGACTCCGCTCACAACCCCTAGGCGCAAAACCATTTCCTGATTGACGTACAGCACCGGGATCAACAGCATTAACGTCCACAGCAATGTGGTGCCGTAATTTTGTCCGGCTTGTGTATAAGTACTGAATGCACCAGCGTCGTTATCCCCGACCATGACGATGAGACCTGGACCAATTATCGCCAAAAAGGTCTTGAAACGCGCCATCCAGCTACTGCGCTTTCCCGTATCGTGTTGTTTGATCGTGCCAAACGCCCCGCGAATATCCCCCAGGTGCGCACTATCTAGTACAGCTGACGTGGAGGAGTCAGGGGGTTCTTGCGCTTGTGTATTCATTTTTTACTCCTTACAAGAAGGAAGATTATTTTTGGCAATCTTCCAAGATTCGTAAATTAGTCAATTAATCGATATTGCCCATTAATATTCAACGTGGAGACGCATGGCATAAATGTTGACTGGGCCGCGATCTGCGTTATAGGCCGGATTCGCAATTCGCTGAAAATCGACGGCCAAGGACGCATGCGAATGCAACGCAACGTTGTAGTAAGTCTCAATCAATTTTTCTGATCGATAATTGGGAAGTTGGCCATCACCGATGAATGCGCCCAAACCGCCTGCGGCCAGATAGGCCCGATGCGCGCCCGATATATCGTTTTTAGCTAACGCCAAACCCAGCGTATCTTTCTTGCGTCCCCAAAACCCACCCTTGATGACGATGCCGCCTGAAATAGATCGGTCGGCTTCAGCAAATTGATAGGTTTCGGTTTGGCCGTTGTTGAACCCTATTCGCCCGAATAGCCCTATGTTTTTTCCAAGGCTTTGCTCGACATTAATCCCAGCGCCGGTTTTATTTTGATCGTGGCGCACATTTGCCAAATCGGGTGTACCGACGTTGAGGTTTGAATATGCCAAAGCTTCCCGGAAGTTGCCCATACTGGCATGGTTACGAAACGCAAACAAACGCAGCTTCCCTGGTTGGCCATATAGCTCATGCGCGTGTTCAACCTCAGCCTGAATAGCAGCATGGCGGGTGATGCTATGCTCAAGATATAAACCGTTTGATTCCTTAGGCTGGGTAAATGCACCTAAACGATAGACCCAGTTGTCTCGATAATATTCGCCCGCTAAGCCCCAGGTGTAGCCGCGTCCATCTGCAGCAAAGTCTGAGGCAATATGGGTGAACAATGCCCAGTTCAAGAATTGTGTGCGCGCATCATGCGCGTACGCATTGTTATCGAAAATATCCGGCGTTGAAATATTGCCGACGGTCAACACGAAGCGATTGGCGTCAATAGACCCGGCAAGCTGATTAGCACCGGACTCTTGCATAATTTTTTCGCCACCAAGATTCCAGGTTTGCCGTGCGAATAGACGGGCACGATAAAAAGTAGGGGTGATTTCTCCCATTTTCTGGTTTTCATTATTATTAAAAGCCCCCAGGCCATGCAATCCTGAAAACTGATTAGACTGAATCATCTCTGGGTTAAAGTAGATTTCGGTGTTTGTAAAGGGCCGGTATCCCAGATAGGCCGTCACCGTCCAGGTATAAGCCTTTTCGTGAATTGGGTTTAAGCTGTTGGTGCCTGTATAGGCCGCACGAAATGGGCTATGTTCAGCGACAATCCAAGTGGTTTGGACGGTTGCGTTGAAGGTTTCTGCTGGTTCAATGGCGTCTTCTTCAGCCGCGCCCGCGCCAAATGGAAGGCCCATTAAAATGAACCCAGCAACTGAAACGAAAAATCTGCTTAGCTGTTTTGAACCAGATATTCCGCACGAACGGACCATCGACCCAAACACTGACAATACGCTGATTGACGATGTTAGCGCCTGATATGCCTCGGAATCATGCCGATGAACGGACACGAGAGCGCCATACAAGCTGTAACCGGATGAAATTTGGTGCATCGGTATTACTCCCCTTCAAGGTCGCACACCGCCTCCTGCCGATGACAACTAGTCAGGCAAGTGCGGTGCAGCAATATGTCTGCCCGAGCATGCATCAGCACACCGAGGTTTAATAATTGCTATTAATAGTTTGGAAGGGCGCTACAGGAAAGCGTTGGCTGTGATTGACCAACGTTAAGGTGCGTGCGCACTGCCTCGTCGTAAATGCCGAGACAGTGGACGCCGGAATTAGATGGAACCGGAGCAGTGTCTCAGCAATTCATTAAACATGCAGTCAAATGATTGACTACAACTGTCTGCATCCATTACGGATCTCCAAAGAATTTGACGTTCGAATGATGTAACAAAATTTTAATGAAGTAAAGTAAAAGTTTTACTTTTTAAGTTTTAACGGAAGAGATCGGACCCTGACTTGAATATTGATCCGACCAGATTGAGTGGGACTTGATCTTCTGGACGGGCAAGTTGATGCTACTTTATAAACTTGTCAGGCGTAACCATGAAAAGAATTCCCCGCCGCACCTTCACTGCCGAGTTCAAGGCTGAAGTGATCAAGCTTGTTACCGAACAGACGCTTACCCATACCGATGTAAGCCGAAAGCTCGACATTGCCACCCATCCACTTCGCATCTGGATCGCGCAGCAGGCGCGTGGCACGTTGAAGGCCAGCTTGGGTGCCACGAGCTGACGCCTGATCAGCTGCGTATCCGCGAGCTTGAACGAGAACTCGCAATGGGCAAAATGGGGCGCGACATCCTAATGGCCCGAGGCCACCCCGAAAAAGCGACAGGGGCAAAGCCCCGTGTTCGCAGACTAGATTGAACGAGTGAGGTACGCCGTGATCAATAAGCTGCGTCACGCCCACCCTGTGGCCATGCTGCGCCAACTCGTGAACGTCGCCAAGAGCGGCTGTCAAAACTGGCGCCGTGGCAAATTTATTCCCGTACGCCGACTTGCTGATGCGCACTTGTTAGCTACCTTCAAAGCCGCGCATCAACCGGGCCGCAGCACCTATGGGCCGAAGAAGTTTCAAGCGGCCGCGCAAACTCAATGGCATCCGGTAAACGCACAAAAGGAGGTTCCACGTCACGACGGAATCAAAGCATCGGTGCCGGTGGCTGAGAATTTACTGAACCGCCAGTTCACACCCACCTCCCCAAATCGGGTGCGGGTGGGTGGCCGACATCACTTATATTCCAACGAATGGGGGTTGGCTGTTTCTGGCCGCGAGCAAGGATTTGTATACGTGCGAAATCGTTGGTTGGGCGATGGACAAGCAGATGACCAAGCCGTTGGTGGTCGATGCGCTCTACACGCGGCCTAGTGGCGTAAAAAACCAAAGGCGGGACTAATGCATCACTCGGATCGTATTGCAGTGCGGCTTAATGGGCGCTGCAGGTCGGCGGCATGACCAACTCGATGAGCCGCAAAGGCAATTGCCGGGAACGCAAAGCCGGGCCTCGGGCCATATGCACGGATGGAAAGTTTCTTCGGTACGTTAAAGACCGAGTGCTTGCATCATTATCGTTTCGCGACACGCAAGGAATCGAGACGCGTGGTGTTTGAATATATTGAAGTCTTTTACGCCTCGAAGGAAGTCTCTCTAGGGAATAACCGCATCAGACGCCACGCCAAGCTTGACAATCAGTTATCCGCTGATCGTGCGGAACAATGCAACCATTCAGAGATTCAATTGGCTGCATAGTCCATCGACTTACCCGTCCACTAAATCAGGCCTCTCTCGAGTTGAAAGCAGAGCGCTAGAGCGGGCGCGCTTTGCAGGCCATTTGTTGCTGCGAAAACCCGTCTACGCTAGGGTTCGCGCGGGCTCTCGGTGTTTAGCTGGATACCGCGCGGTAGGTCCAAAACCCTAGCGCGGTGAGCGCGAACGATCCTGCCAGATGAGTAAACATGACAAGAAGCGCGGGCAGCACATCGCCGCGCTCAAGCAACCCGACTACTTCTGCTGAGTAGCTTGAAAATGTGGTTAATCCGCCCAGAAATCCGGTAATGGCAAATAAGCGCCATGCGGGCGACAAATCAGGATGTTTCGCAAAATAGGCGACCGCCAAACCGACGAGAAAGCCACCGATCAAGTTTGCTGCCAACGTGCCAAGCGGAAATTTTTGAACCTGGGGGTTTAAGCATAACGACAAGCCCCAGCGCAGCCACGCGCCCATAGCGGCTCCGATACCGACCGCCAGAAAGCCTCCCAGCCAACCACTAAAAATTATGTTCACCTGGCAGTCTCGGCCACGGCCTCAGCCTTACCTTTAGTCAGCAATTCCCGAATTTCGGCGGGCACTGATTTTGGTTTGTTGTTGACGTAATCAAACCACACAATGACGAATTCGCCCGACGCTGCAACTCCGCTCTCACCCTCAATCGAAAGCATATTGATTAAATCAAAGCTGGTATTGCCGATACGCCCTGCCCTCAATTCCACACTTACCGTGGCGGGATAACCCACCGGTTTTTTGTAGGTCACGCTCGCTTTTAACAAAATCATTCCTTCGCCGGTATTGCGCAAGGGTCTGCCAATAGATTCACACCAGGCGGTGCGACTCTCCTCAAAATAGCGTAAATATTGCGCATTATTGACGTGACCAAGCACATCAAGCTCGCCCCAGCGAATCGGAAAACGCATGTTGTGCAGCAATGTGCCTGATGGCTGAGGCGAAGGATTTTTAGTTTGCATGTTTTGAACGATTTTAGAATGTGCGCGTCCCTATTGAGCAACGAGCGAGAGACTATAATACGTGCAAATATTCAACAAACAATTCATGAAAACAGCCATGGCAGAAAATCAAGCATTACCCGATCGCGAATCAATGGAATATGACGTCGTCATAGTCGGCGCAGGGCCTGCAGGATTGGGCGCAGCGATTCGCCTTAAACAGCAGGCTGCAATGGACGGCGGTGAAATCTCGGTCTGCATTGTCGAGAAAGGCTCAGAAGTCGGCGCGCATATCCTCTCCGGGGCGGTGATGGATCCACGCGCCATGAGCGAGCTTTTTCCGGAGTGGAAAGAATTGGGTGCACCGCTGAACCAGCCCGTAACCGAAGATCGCTTTCTGTTTCTGAGCGAAACAGGCAGCATAAAAACACCCAACTGGATGCTGCCCAAATGCTTTCAGAATCATGGCAATTATGTCATCAGCTTAGCCAACGTATGCCGCTGGCTGGCCACGAAAGCCGAGGAATTGGGCGTTGAGATCTATCCTGGATTTGCGGCGTCCGAAGTATTGTTTAACGAAAACGGTTCGGTCAAAGGCATCGCCACCGGCGACATGGGCATCAGCAAAACCGGCAAGCACACTGATCGCTATGCACGCGGGATGGAATTGCATGCCAAATACACCTTCTTTGCGGAAGGCTGTCGTGGCAATTTGGGCAAAATATTGCAGCAAAACTTTAATCTGAACGACGGCCGTGACCCACAAACTTACGGACTTGGTTTAAAAGAATTATGGGAAGTTAAATCCGATAAACACGTCCCCGGCTTGGTGGTGCATACCGCGGGCTGGCCGCTTGATGCGGATACGTACGGCGGCTCGTACTTGTATCATTTGGAAAATAATCTGGTGTCGGTTGGCTTTGTGGTCGGATTGGCCTACACCAACCCTTACCTATCGCCATTCGAAGAATTTCAGCGCTATAAAACCCATCCCGCGATTTGCGGATTTTTTGAAGGCGGCAAGCGCATCGCTTATGGCGCGCGCGCGCTCACCGCAGGCGGCTTGCAATCATTACCCAAACTCACGTTCCCAGGCGGCGTGCTAATCGGCGACGATGCCGGATTTTTGAACGCACCACGCATCAAAGGCAGCCACGCTGCGATCAAGAGCGGCATGCTGGCCGCGGAGGCCGCCTACGAAGCCGTTAAGGCGGCGCGTTCGTCGGATGAATTAAGCGCCTATCCTGACGCGTTTAAAACCAGTTGGCTGCATGATGAACTGTACCGCGCACGCAACTTCAAGCCGGCGATGGCGAAAGGCTTGTATACCGGCACACTAATGGTCGGCATTGATCAGATTGTGTTCGGCGGCAAAGCCCCATGGACGATGCATCACCAGCATGCTGATCATGAAATGCTCAAAAAAGCGTCGGAATCCAAACCGATTTTGTATCCCAAGCCCGATGGCGTGTTGACTTTCGATCGCTTGTCGTCCGTGTTTATTTCCAACACCAATCACGAGGAAGATCAGCCTGCGCACCTGACGTTAAAAAACCCCAGCGTGCCGGTGGAAACGAATCTAGCGCTCTACGACGGCCCCGAATCGCGCTATTGTCCGGCGGGAGTCTATGAATACGTCGACGTCGGGGCTGGCAATCTTGAAGGAAAGAAGCGTCTGCAAATAAACGCGCAAAATTGTGTGCATTGCAAAACCTGCGACATCAAAGACCCGATGCAGAATATTGTGTGGGTAGTGCCTGAAGGCGGCGGCGGGCCGAATTATTCGAATATGTGATTATCTGCAACGGCATAGAATCACAACAAACTGATCGGTATTAGGTCAGATTTGAGGTAATCAAATCTGTAACGGCATAAGATAATTATCGTCACCATTGTTTTTCGTTATGCTTGACAGGCAATAAGTAAGCCCTAGCGGATTCACCACATCGCCAGCCATTCACAAGGAGGCACCATGAAACCCGTCTCAGAACTGCTCAGCAAACGTTCTTCCACGCTCTGGCTCGTCAAACCGGATGACACCGTTTTTGATGCCCTTAAATTGCTCGCCGATTACGAAATCGGTGCCTTGATGGTGATGGAAAATGGCAAGCTGGTTGGCATCATGAGTGAGCGCGATTACACCCGCAAAATTGCGCTGCAAGGCAAGAATTCCAAAGAAGCCCTGGTGCGTGAAATCATGACCAAAGAAGTGCTCGTCATCGCGCCCGATACCCGCACCCGCCACTGTATGACGCTGATGAGCGAGAGGCGTATTCGCCACTTGCCCGTGATGGACGGCGACACGGTGATCGGCATGATCTCGATTCGCGACATCATGGACGACATCATCGCGGATCACGAGCTGACGATTTCGCAGCTTGAAAGCTATATCAATAGTTAGAGTTCTAGTGAAAATACAACCAATTATTAGATTGTTTGCGTTCTTCCTTTCCCTTTCCATTTCGTCAGCAACTAATGCGGGATCCTTAGCCCCTCTAGAAACGCTGGCCGTAGTTGAGAAAGTCCATGTGCACGCTATCGCCAAAAACTTTTTACGCACTTGAGTCATTGATGGCCAAAGATTTTTTATGGGGTTTTGGTGGAGATGGCAGCGCGCGTGATGCGATAGAAGCATGGCGAACTGGCCCAGCATATTTAAAAAATCTCTGTCGCGTCACCAGGATGAGATGTAAATACACCGAAGAAGAACGCGTGAAGTGTCCTGCAAACGCTGGTAAAGGCTATCGTGCAGCATTCAAACAACTGCCCGAGGGCGGGAGAATGATTTCTTTTGTTGCTGGAGATTGATTGCGCAGTCGCACCCAAGCCGCTACATTACGCCATGCTCGAAATACGCCAACTCACCAAACGCTTCGGCGTCATTCCCGCCTCCCCTCCGATTTTTGAAAATCTCGATTTCGTTCTTAATACTGGCGAATATTGTGCGCTGATGGGCGAATCGGGAGCGGGAAAATCTACACTGCTCAATATCATCGCGGGGCTAGAGCCGCCGACCAGCGGCACGGTCACGCTCGAAGGCCAGGAGCTGAATGCAAATGTGGATGATGCGGTCACTTTATTTCGCCGCGAAAAATTGGGGTTTATTTTTCAGGCGTTTCATTTGCTACCGTATTTGAATGTGTTTGAAAATATTGCGCTACCGCTGCGTCTGAATCATTGGGCGGACGAAACAATATCCGGTCGGGTGACTGAAATGCTGGCCGCAGTGGGCCTCAGCGATAAGCGTACGTCATTGCCGCGTGAACTTTCCGGCGGCGAAATGCAGCGGGTGGCCATTGCGCGTGCCCTAGCCCATCGCCCTCGCCTGCTGCTTGCTGATGAGCCCACCGGCAATCTTGATCCCGATACCGCGCTACAAATTCTGGAATTATTGCGCGTCGAGGTTCGCCGAAATAACACCACCGCCATCATTGTTACGCATAGCGAAATTGCCGCTCGTTCGGCAGATCATGCAGTGATGCTTACTCGCGCGGGCTTGAAACCTCGCTTGTTTTCATAATGCTCGCAAAATTATTTTTAGCGTCACTGCGCGCCAACCTCGGTCGCACATTGCTGGCCCTCGCGGGGATCGCACTCGGCGTGGCCTTGGGCCTCGCCGTGCATGTCATCAATCAATCAGCCATCGGCGAAATGCAGCAAGCCGCGCGCACCTTGAGCGGCGATGCAGATTTGTCGATTCGCGCGGGGCGAGCCAACGCGGGTGGGTTTGATGAGAAATTACTTGAAATGGTGGCGGCAGACGAGCGCGTACAAATGGCCAGCCCGGTAATCGAGGCGGATGCCATCTATAGCGACGATGCCTCAAACACTGGCACCGGCGGGACTCTTCAGGCGATTCCAGGCAAACGCACAATTAAATTTATCGGCGTGGATATTTTCCGCGCGGCACTTTTACAACCAGGATTTGCGGGCGAAATGTATCCCAATGACGACCGATTTGCGATGCTGCGCGGCGACCATGTTTTGCTGAATCAAGCGGCACGCGCGATGATTGGTGGCGGCCCTGACCACGAGTCAACACGCAAATTTTCAGTCGCAGTGGGTGGCGCACCCCACTCGCTCGTCGTCGCGGGCAAGGCCGAGCTGGCGGGCTATGCCGGACCATTGGCGATCATCGACATCGCGGGCGCACAAACTTTATTTAACCAATTAGGTCAAATTTCGCGCATCGATATTCGCCTGATCCCGGGCGCCAATCCAGCCGAAGTAACGCGCGCGCTCGCGGCGCAACTGCCCGCAGGGGTGGTCGCGTCCACGCCTGCTCAAGCAGACAAACAAAGCGCTGCGGTATCGCGCGCCTATCGCATCAATCTCACCGTGTTGTCGCTGGTCGCACTATTCACCGGTGGATTTCTGGTGTTCTCCACGCAAAGCCTGTCGGTATTACGCCGCCGCGCACAATTTGCGCTGTATCGAACCCTTGGTGTGACGCGCAGCGAGCTACTACGCGCCTTGATTGCGGAGGGCGCGGTGTTGGGTTGCATCGGGGGGGTGGTTGGCACCGCACTCGGGTTGTGGCTGGCGACATTCGCACTCGCTAAATTCGGCGGCGATCTCGGCAGTGGATTTTTTGCGGGTGCCGCCCCAGTCGCGCAGTGGACTTGGCCGATGCTAGCCTTCTTCACCAGCCTCGGTATCGCCGCGGGCGTGGCTGGCGCTGCCATTCCGGCGCGCGCTGCCGTGAATGAGCCTCCCGCGCGCGCCATCAAGGCCACTGATGGAGAGGGCCCTGAGTCGGCGTTACCGCCGACCTGGATAGGGTCCGCGCTTATCGTTTTGTCAGCCGTGCTGTTGTTACTGCCGGCATTTGATGACATTCCGTGGCTGGCTTATTTAGCGATCGCTGCACTGCTACTGGGCGTACTGGCGCTATCGCCGATTGCGTCCACCAAAATTATTGCCCTCATCCCCAAACCCAAAAATTTCATCGCGCAATTAAGTCTTAGCCATATCGAAAAATCACCCGGACCATCGGCGGCAGGTATCACGGGTGTGGTGGCGAGTTTTTCGCTGATGATTGCGATGCTGATTATGGTGGTGTCATTTCGATCCTCGCTTGAGCAATGGCTGGTTGGCGTGCTCAATCAAGACCTTTATGTGCGTCAAGGTAGTGGCGAGAGCAATACCCTAAGCACCAGCACTGGCGAGGTGCTTCAGGCAATTTCGGGAGTGGCAATCGCGGATTTTCTACGCTATCGAAGTGTCGTACTTGATACGGCAAAGCCTGAGCAGCCACCCGTAACGCTGATTACCCGACCCTTGCGAGAAAGCGTATTAGCATCGTTGAGCGTGCTAAAACGCGCACCCGCTAACGGCAATATCGCCAAGTTACCCGATATTTGGATATCGGAAGCCGTCGCCGATTTATACGGATATGTACCTGGTCAGACGATTTCGCTGCCGCTGGACGGTATGACACATCAGGTATTTGTCGCGGGCGTTTGGCGGGATTACGCGCGCAGCTTTGGCGCGATGGTGATGGATCGTGCGGTGTATTTGAAATGGACCGCGGACGACAAAATAAATGATGTGTCGCTGAAGCTGACTGCAGGTGCAAACAAGGCAACGGTGATCGCCGCGATTCGCGATTTACCGATTGTGGCAAAACTAGATGTCGCCGACGCGGCGGAAATTCGCAAATTTTCACTGCAGGCCTTTGATCGCAGTTTCGCCGTAACCTACGCACTCGAAATCGCCGCAATATTTGTCGGCTTGGCCGGAATCAGCGCGACGTTCTCTGCCCAAGCATGGTCGCGCCGCCGCGAGTTTGGGATGCTGCGACATCTGGGTGTTTCGCGCCGCGAAATTGCGTCTTTGCTTGGCGCTGAAGGCGCATTGCTCGGCGCGCTGGGTGCGGCTATCGGCCTGGCGCTGGGCATGGCGATTGCGTGGATCCTGATTTTTGTCGTCAATCGTGAATCATTTCACTGGAGCATGGAGCTGCATATTCCGTGGATGACAATGGCAGTATTGTCGGTCGCACTGGTAATCCTCACGTCAGGTGCTGCGGTGCTGAGCGGCAAATTTGCGATGTCCAAGCAAGTGATTGCCGCCGTGAAGGAGGACGCATGATACGCATTGCGTGGGGAGTTTTTTCTATTATTTTCAGCAGCGTTGCCTTAGCCGAGCCGGTTCGCTTTGCCGAAGTCACGCCCACTCATGCGCTGATGTTTCCCCAGGATCATGGCGCACATCCGGCGTTTCGCAGCGAGTGGTGGTATGTCACCGGTCACGTTGAAACCAGCAGCGGCACGCCGCTTGGCTTTCAGGTGACATTTTTTCGCACACGCACCGGCGTTGGCGAAGACAGCCCATCGAAATTTGCGCCACAACAAATTTTATTTGCACACGCGGCCATTGCTGACCCGAGCCACGGCAAATTACGTCACGATGAAAAGGTGGCGCGCGCCGGTTTTGGAAATGTTATCAAGGTTGGCGCTATGGATATTGCGTTAAATAATTGGACGATGAAAATGACTGGTAACGTTATTGCCACGCGGGTTACGTCCAGAGATTTCTCACTTGATCTTGTGCTCGCGCCCACTCAGCCGCCAATCTTGCAAGGCGTAAATGGCTACAGTCAAAAAGGCCCGAATGTTGGCCAAGCCAGCTATTACACCAGCTTCGCACAGGTCAGTGTCAGCGGCAAAATTATGGTCGATGGCAAATCAGAAAAAGTGATCGGCAAGGCGTGGTTTGATCATGAATGGTCAAGCGAAATACTATCGGCCGATGTGTCTGGCTGGGATTGGCTGGGCGCTAATTTGGATGATGGCGGCGCAGTAATGGCGTTTCGTATGCGCGCGACCGACGGACGTGGCATTTGGGCCGGTGGCACGCGGGTGATGGCCGATCACACGGTCGTTAAATTGACGCCCGACCAAATTACATTTACGCCCATAGAAACCTGGCGCTCCCCGCGAACTGCCGCGAATTATCCGGTTGCGATGCATGTGGACGCGGCGGGTGAAACATTCGAATTAAAACCGTGGATGAATGATCAGGAACTCGACAGCTCGCGATCAACCGGTATCACTTATTGGGAGGGAGCGGTCGATTTGATTCGCAATAAGCAGCGCGTCGGACAGGGCTATCTAGAGCTAACAGGTTATGGGAAAAAACTTAAGTTTTAGGCAAGCCAGGAAAAAAGGGAAAACAAAATGGAACGTTGTCCATGGGCCAACAAAAGCCCGCTCGATACCAAATATCATGATGAAGAATGGGGTGTGCCGCTGCATGACGACCGCTTGCTGTTTGAATTTTTAATTCTTGAAGGCGCACAAGCGGGTTTATCGTGGGCAACGATTTTGGCAAAACGAGAAAACTATCGGCGAGCGTTCCAGCATTTTGATGTAAACAAGGTTGCAAAATTTGACATCGCAAAAGTGGAAGCGCTGATGCTGGAACCCGGGATTGTTCGTAACCGCTTAAAGATTACCAGCGCGATTAAAAATGCACATGCTTTCATCGCCGTGCAAAAAGACTTTGGCAGTTTTGATCAATACATTTGGGCGTTTGTAGATGGCACACCGATCCAAAATAATTGGCCCTCATTTGCGGACATACCAGCAAAAACGACTACATCAGATGCGATGTGCAAAGACCTGAAAAAGCGCGGATTTACATTCATAGGATCAACTATTTGCTACGCATTTATGCAGGCAACCGGCATGGTCAACGATCATCCGATGACTTGTCCGCGCCATGTTTTGGTTAAAGCGGCGAAGTAACAAATGAACGAAAAATTTGACGTTATCGTCATCGGCGCCGGTGCCGCGGGCATGATGTGTGCGGCGGTCGCAGGCCAACGCGGACGCGAGGTGTTGCTAATTGATCACTATCACAAGCTTGGCGAAAAAATCCGCATCTCCGGCGGTGGTCGCTGTAATTTCACCAACATCCACACCAGGCCGGAAAATTTTTTATCGCAAAATCCCCATTTTTGTCGCTCCGCTCTCGCACGCTATACGCCGCAAGATTTTCTAAAATTAGTCGAATCACATCGCATCAAATATCACGAGAAAGCACTTGGCCAGTTGTTTTGTGATGAAAGCGCGACTGACATTATTCAGATGCTCAAAATTGAATGTGATCGCGGCCATGTGCAATGGAAAATGCCGTGCGCGGTGGACGCAGTGTTGCGTGAGAATGATGCGTTTTTAATTCAAACGAGCCAGGGAAATTTCTCTGCTGCTTCGCTGATTATTGCCACTGGCGGCTTGGCCGTACCGAAAATTGGCGCCACGCCTTTCGGCTACAAAATTGCGGAACAATTTGATTTGGACGTCATTACCCCGCGCCCGGCGCTGGTGCCGCTCAGCTTCGATCCACAAACGCTAGATCGCTTTGGTGACCTTTCGGGCTTGTCGCTGGATGCCGAAGTAAGCTGTAACGGTGGGCGATTTCGCGAGTCCGTGTTACTCACGCATCGAGGCATTTCCGGCCCGGCGATTTTGCAAATATCTTCGTACTGGCAGGATGGAGACCCCAAAAATCCAATTCACATTAACGTGATCCCGGCGGCAAGTCAGACAACGTGGTTGAGCGAGGCACGGCCCGGCAAAGCGCAATTTAATAATGTCTTGAGCGAAATATTGCCGAAGCGTTTTGCGCAGCTTTGGAGCGAAGCGCATGGGCTGGTTAAACCCAATAATCAATTTTCCGATCGAGCCTACGCGGAATCGATTGCGGCACTTGAGTCATGGGCCGTTAAGCCCTCGGGAACACTCGGTTACAACAAGGCAGAAGTTACCCTGGGTGGCGTAGATACCCGTCAACTCTCGTCCAAAACAATGGAGGTTACCTCGGTAAAAGGCCTGTATTTCATCGGCGAAGTGGTGGACGTCACAGGACATTTGGGCGGGTTCAATTTCCAATGGGCATGGTCGTCGGCGGTTGCCGCAGGCGAAGTTGCATGACCGGTTACGCAACGAGGCCCATCGTCGTGCTCGATACCAACATTGTGCTCGATTGGCTGGTATTTGAGGATGGCGGCATGCCGGAATTGATGGCCGCAATCAACGCGCGTAAGGTCGTCCTCGCCAGTAATCAAGCCTGCATTGACGAGCTGATTCGCGTGCTGGCCTACCCCACATTTAAACTCGACCAGGCCGCACAAACTTCAGCACTCGAAAAATACCTGAGCTATGTACAAATCACGCTAGAACGCCCGTCAATGCTGGGCCAGGTGCCACGCTGTCGTGATAAAGATGATCAGAAATTTTTAGAACTTGCCGCCCATGCTCGCGCAACAGCACTCATCAGTAAAGACAACGCTGTGCTGGGCTTGAAGCGCAGCATGAAGGAACGGTTTGACTGCGACGTGCTCGGCGCATCGAGGACCGCAGCGTGGGTGCTCTCGGTTACAGGAAGCTAACGCACAAGTTCGAGAGTCTCGCCAAAAGAAAAGTTATCAAATCCGCCTAAAAAAAGAAAAACGTCAGCAAATTTTTAATTTTGCTGACGTTTTTAGTGAAGTCGTACTATTTTGATGGCGCCTAATTCCCTAACGGAAATCAATAACATAAACATCAAATGTGATAATAAAAGACCTGACCCGTTCTTGCGCGTGTGATAATAAAAGACCTGACCCCTGCTTGCTCCTGTGCTTGATAATAAACATTGGTTGAAGGTATGCAGACGTTCGTTCCACCGTATTGTTTGCAATTTGTAGGTGCTGGATTCTGCGCATGGGTATTGGCGTTGACGATAAAACAAGCGGTAAACAAAACTAGCCATCGGACATTTGCGTTTAATAGCTTCCGTAGCGCGAGGGGGACAACATGCGACAAATGGACATCCAATGGGCGCATTCCGGGTTCGTTTCCCACCACGCCGGCCTTACTCGGCAATACGAGATTGGGGATTCCACGTGGAGCGCCACGCCGCTTCCAAGCAACGGTGACGCACGCGACTAATCTGGATGCAGATTGCAATAGCGTTGTGGCGTGATTGATTCGCGGCAAAACTAAAACTCCAGCATCTACGGGCGCTTCCACGGCATTTGTGCTTGATCGGCACGCCCATTCTGGGGTTAGTGATTCTAATTTCGCGACATCGGCATTACGATGTGCTGTCTGGGCTGCAACGGGTTTGCTCATTCGTTTTGCCGCGCGGCCTGCAAAAAATGCACTTACACGCATAGCCAACCCCTTAAATAAAATCGCCCCATCCACGCCGCCCAACATCGTCAAATACCGCATTGATTCACCCCTGAATATCATTTATTTGTCTCAGCATCGTCCGCAGCAAGTATGAATTTTTCATGAATATTTCGCCGCAACGCTTTTGTCTTTACTTTGTACGAAAATATGCTTGACTTGAAGGTGCTGAGTCAACTGATTTTTGAAATGGGTTCGGTGTAGCAAAAGCATGAAACAAATGATTTGTCCTTTTACGCGTAGACGGCGCACGAGCTGGGGTTGCTTTGTTCGTTGGGTTAAGCAAAATTAGCCGGTGTTTTCTCAGAACGATCTAGGTCACCGTCCTCGCTGTCATCGCCATGTCATGTGCATGATTCATTCTATTTTGACTATCTCGATCAAAAAGGGGCAACACATGCAAACACCACATTTTTCTATCCGGCTTCGCGCGATTGGGCTCGTCATTTCGGCAGGGGCGGCGATCACGTTGACGGCCTGCAACACCAGCAACAGTAGCAACGAACCGCCCGCATTAAAAACGCTGGACGGCAAAGCGCCGCTGGTGATTGGCCATCGCGGATTTCCGGGCTTGTATCCTGAAGAAACTCGTCCCGCATACGAAGGCGCCGCCGACGCGGGCGCGGATTCGCTGGAAATGGATTTGCACCTGAGCAAAGATTGTGTGCTGATGGCGCGGCACAATCCGTGGCTAAGCGACAACACCAATATCGCCACAGTGGCGCTCACCAATCCTGCCTTCGCGGCGCGCAAACGCACCGTGCCGGGGGTGATGGTGAACGTGGGCTACTCGACGGCCACTTATGGCGGCCCCGCGCAATACTTGAGCGATCTGACTGACCCTAAAAATCAAAAATCGGTGCTGAAATCGCTCGTGGTTGATGGCGAAGATCACACCGGCGATTGGTCCATCACCGACTTCACTGCGGCAGAATTAAAACTGATTGGTGGCACAACGTACGACGCCCGTACGGAACGCCCGACGGATCAGAACGGTAAAAATCCGATTTTGACGATGCAAGAAATCATTGATATTGCCAAGGCAAAAAGCACCGCCACGGGCCGAGCCATCACGGTCTATCCCGAAGCAAAAAATCCGTATTGGAATAATCAGCAAGCGATTGCCAATGGTTGCGGCGCGGGCGCGCATCCGTTTGAAGATGCGATTATCAAGCTGGTGAACGACAATAGTTTGAACAGCAAAACTGCCGCGATTTTTGTGCAGAGTTTTGATCCGGCCAGCCTGAAATATATGCGTACCGCCGGTTTGAACACGCGGCTTATACAGCTGGTCGATGGCAACGCAGTAAATTACAAAACCGGCGAGATGATTTACGTGACTAACGATAGCGATAATTTTGTATCGGGTCGTCCGTATAGCTGGACGCTGGCGGCCGATGGACGATTTTTTGGCGCGATGTTGACAACTACTGGACTGGCCGATATCAAGACCTACGCCGACGGCATCGGCCCGTGGAAACCGCAAGTCATGTCGTTGACCATCTCACCGTTCAAGCCAACCAATGCTGACGGCACACCTTACACGGGATCACTCGCCGACGTGAATACGGTGGTGCCTACCAGCCTGATTGCGGACGCTCACAAGGCCGGCCTGTTTGTTCACACCTACACTTTCCGTAACGAGCAGAAGTATTTGGCGGGCTTTTATAAGGGTGATCCGGCGGCCGAATTTCTGACGTTTTACCGCGCCGGCATTGATGGCGTGTTTACCGATTTCACCAACACCGGTGTCGCGGCACGCGCGACTTATTTAAAAGAAATGGGACGTTGATTCAACTGCGCCACCTGTGGCGCGGCGTTTAAAACTAGCGGATTCTTGCCGTCATTCGTATGGCAAGAGTCCGCTACAGTTGGGTATCATCAGCCATTTTTGCTCCAAACGCCCCACCCATACTGGCTTTACGTTTTGGAAAATCAAAACTCTACATGTAATCGCGCTGAGCTTACCGATACCGGGCCACGGTCGGCGTTGTAAGCGGGATTAACAATGCGCTGAAAGCCCAGTGCAATTGCGGCACCCTTGCGAATATTCAGGTTGTAGTAAGTCTCAACAATTTGTTCAGGCCGATAACGAATGCGGCCATCACCGACGAAGAATCCGATCCCGCCCGCCGCCAAATAATCGCGATGTACGGTTGATAAAGCGTTACGTGCTAACGCTACGCCGAATGTGTCATCGCCCCGACCCCAGTCGATGCCTTTGACGGAAAGTCCGGTGGAATACGAGCGATCAATTTCCGCAAAAGCGTAGGTTTCAGTAGCGCCATTATTGAATGCGGCGCGGGCGAATACGCCGATGCCAGGCGACAACGATTGCTCCCAGTTCACGCCTGCGCCGTATTTACTTTGTTGTTTGCGCACCAGCCTCAAATCGGGCGCAGCACCGCTCACAGATGACAACGCCAGCGCATCGCGATATGCGCCCGCGACCACGACATTGCGAAACGCGAGGAAGCGTAGCTTGCCCGGCTGGCCACCCCACTGATAGCCGCGCTCAATTTCCAGTTGGTCGCCATAGTGCACAAAAAAACGCCAGTCCAGCGGCAGGCCATTTGATTCTCGAGGCTGTAAAAAGCGCCCGACCCGAAACACCCAATCATGATCGTAATATTCCACTGCGCCGCCCCAGGAATAGCCGCGTGAATCGGCCGCGAAATCATAAGCGCCGTGCGTCAACAGTGCCCAATTCAGGAACTGGGTGCGTGCGTCGTGGGCATAGCTATTGGCGTCAAAAATATCGGAAACCGCCAAATTACCAACCGTCACCACCACCCTATTTTTAGCGCGGCTGCCCGCCAACTGATTGAAATCAGCATCGGTGGTCTCGCGCTCGACGTCCCATCCCCAGGTCTGCCGCAGGAACAGCCTTGCCCGATAAAGCTTGGGTTTGGCACCCGCTGTTTTTTGCAATTCACCGTTGGTTAATCCGCCCAATCCGACCAGATTTGACATCGGCACACCCTGCACCAATTCCGGGTTTAGATAGGCTTCGCCACCTTCCCACAAACGCACGCCAATATACGCTGTGGCCGTAAATGAATAGCTCTTCTCATAATCCTTGGAGAGGCTGTTCGGGCCCGAGTAAGCCGCAGAAAACGGGCGCTTTGATTGCCATACATAAGTTGACTGAAATTTAGCATTCCATGCTTGTTCAGTGGGCGCATTAGTTGCGGGGCGATCAACCCGCTTATCCACCGCGGAGTCTGATTTTGGTTCGATCGGTTCGGCGGTAGTTGCGGCGTCGGTGGTCGCGGCATATGTGGGGATAACCGCAACGCTGGCGTTGACAACAGTCATGCCCAGCGCAACAAGCAAGCCGCGCCTGATGCCGTTATTCGTATATGAATTAAACGAGGTTCGGCTGTTATTTTTATCGATCATTTTTTTCGCCTGCGTATGTCATCAGCCGCGCTGAGGATAGATAAGAAGGAAACTGAAAATGGCGTCGGGTTCCAAATTACGGGACCAGTATAAAGCCATCAAGACAGGGGTTCAATCGAGCAAGACTTGACGACGCCTTAATCAATACGCCGCCGAAACGCCCACCAGCCCGCGACCAATGTGAACGTCGCAACAATGGCCACGATGGTCCAAAAACCGAGCGGGTCTTGGGCAAGCGGAATGCCGCCCACGTTCATTCCCAACAGGCCAGCAATCATATTGACGGGCAGCGCCAGCACCGTAAAAATAGTCAGCACAAACAGGGCTGCGATTGTTCTGCTCCTGCACTTGCGCGGAGATTTGTTCTTGCAGCAACTTGACGCGCTCTTGCAGGGTATCGATATCCGAAATTGAAACTGAAAACTCTTCAGTCGATTGGCGCGGCTCGGTCAGATCACGTTCGCTAATCCACGCTGGCGGTTTGTTGAGCAGACGTTTGAGCCGTACCAACACCCGCCGCAGCTGGCTCAGATTAAGCCGTTTTTGAGCAATGGTGCCGGCCAATAACTGGTCTTCAATTTCATCGACTTTCGCAATCGAGCTGCGCACGATAGCCACCGACACATCGGCCTGATCGTGAAGCAGATGGGTGAGCAATTCGACCGTGGATTGAAACTTGGCACCGTTCTTCACTGATTCGCGCAGCTTGTCGATGGATCGCAGCGGCTTGACACGCGCCGTCACCAGCAAGCGCGGCCCGACGTTCAGTACCAACGTTGAAATGTGCGAGGCATCAAACGCAAAGTCGAACAATACATCGTTCAATACCGCGACCAATTGATCATCATCGAATTCCACCCGAGTGGATCGCGAACCTTCGCGCAAGGTCTCATAAAACAATTCAGGCAGCGCCAGATTACGCTGCAACCAGCGCTCGGACGCTGCATTGGCGAGACTGTAATGCAGGCAAATAAATTCATTCGCTTCGTCGGAAGTATTACTACCGGCATCGTCGCCAAGTCGTCCAAGCGTTATTACCGCCTCATCCGCTGTAATTACTTTGCCCTCGCCATCGCGCGAAAACTGATAGCCACACACCAAACCGTTTTGGTCTGATCCGTACGAGCTGGGCGTGGTGGCAATGGACATAATTTCAGGTGGGGTGACCGCAAGGCGAGGACCGCAAAACAATGGCAACAAGTAGATTCAACAATATTTTAATATTGCCTACTTTTTATGACCGAAAGAAGTCAGCAAACACTGACCAGCATTGAGGAAGTAAGTGACGAGTACTGGCCGCGCTAACGCCAGAACTGCGGCCAGAAACGGTTGCAACAATTTCGTCACATCAGGCGCGTATCTTCTGCAAAACCAGTAAATATCTGCCCCACTATCCCCAAGGAATTGCCATGAAACGCCCGCTATTCGCGCTCACCAGTACATTATTAAGTGCATTGCTATTGTCTTCATCGGTATTTGCGAGCGCTGTTTTCCCCGTTGATCGCGCGGCGATTCTGGTCGGTAGTAAATTCGATTTCAAGGTAGAGTTCGATGAAATATCTGACCTGAACTCGGTCAAAGTCACCATCAACGGTGTCGATCATGCCAAGATATTGGGCAAATCTGCGACCTTTATTGAAAACGAGGATCAGCTCAAGGCATCATCCTTGATGCTGCGCGATGTGACGATTAATAAGCCTGGCCGCTATGAAATTGTGGCGACGAACGGTAAGCAATCCATGACCGTTAATTGGGACGTTTACGACACGGGCCCGCGCAAAGCAAAGAACGTCATTTTATTTATTGGCGATGGCATGACGGTCGCCAATCGTACTGCGGCGCGGATGTTGTCAAAAGGGATCAAGGAAGGAAAATATTTCGGCAAACTGGCGTTTGACGATATGCCGCACATGGCCTTGGTCGGCACATCCGGCGTCGATTCGTTGATTACCGATTCCGCCAATTCCATGCACGCCTACACAACCGGCCATAAATCAAGCGTCAATGCGCTTGGAGTGTATGTGGGGCGCGGCAAAGACAATTTAACGCACCCAAAAGTTGAAACGATTACCGAAATCTTGAAACGTAAAACCAAAATGTCGGTGGGTATTGTCAGCGACGCGGAAATTCAGGATGCGACACCGGCAGCGATGTTTGCGCACACTCGGCGGCGTAGCGATAAAGAAATCATTACCGAGCAACTATTTTTTGTGCAGCCGGATGTGATCTTGGGCGGTGGCTCAGCCTATTTCCTGCCTAGCACCACGCCGGGTTCAAAGCGCAAAGATACCAATAATATGGTTGCCCTCTTCCGCGCCGACGGCTATGCCGTGGCGACGACGAATGAAGAAATGAAAGCGGCGGCGGCGAACAAAACAGCCAAACGCCTGCTGGGGCTTTTCCATCCGGAAAATCTGGATGGCGCGCTTGATCGCTTTTATTTGAAAAAAGGCACCGTGGACAAATATCCCAACCAGCCCGATTTAACCGATATGACCCGCGCCGCCATTGAAGTTTTATCGCGCAACAAAGACGGTTTTGTGTTGATGGTGGAGGCAGGGCTGATCGATAAATTCAATCATCCGCTCGACTGGGAACGTAGCGTTTACGACACGATCATGCTGTCAAACGCCGTGCAAATCGCCAAAGATTTCGCCGCCAAAAATAACGACACACTGGTCATCGTGACCCCCGACCACACGCATGGTTTATCGATCGTGGGCACCATTGACGATAGCAAACCAGGAACAGATATGCGCGATAAAGTGGGCGTTTATGAGCAGGCAGGCTATCCCAATTACCCGCCCGCAGACGCCAATGGCTATCCTCCATCGGTTGATGTGAGCAAGCGCCTGGCGATGTTTTATGGCAACACCCCTGACTACTACGAAACCTTCAAACCCAAGCTGGACGGGCCATTTGTTCCAGCGGTAAAAGATGAAAAGGGCAATATCGTCGCCAATCCCGCCTACAAGGATATTCCCGGCGCAATTCTGCGCACTGGCAACTTACCCGGTGTGGGACCGCGCGCCGCAGATCAAGGCACCCACACCGCGGACGACGGCGTACTGACCGCAATCGGTCCTGGCTCGGAACAATTTAAAGGCTTCATCGACAACACAGAGGTTTTCCGCGCGATGGTGGCGAGCTTGGGATTGGGCTTTGGCCAAGCGAACCGCAAGATATCCAGCGCATTAAAGACATCGGTGAAACCGGTGGTGAAGGCCACGACAGACGCGCCTAAGATCCGTGTTCCCGCGACAACAAACTGAGTGTGACTCAATTTCAAGCTATCGCTAAATTTGTTCCTGCAGGCGCTGACTCCAGCCAATTTGTTGAGGGCGTAATCGCGGCATGCATGGTCGGCATATTTATGCTGTGTGCATTGGGTTCGCCCAGGCTCGGCTACGCACAAAATTATGCGCAAAATCGTGTGCTGAACGATCCAAAGGAAAACACCGCGACCGAATTGCGATTCGATGAGCTTTATTCCAAGTACGGTGTGCTGGGGCTGGAGCTGTCGCCAAAAGCAAAATCACTCGCCGGAAAACCAATTCGTGTACTTGGTTACATGGCACCACCTCTCAAAGCGGAAGCGGCTTTTTTTGTATTGATGCGTGCACCTGCCTCGGTGTGTCCATTTTGCAACACAGATGCCGACTGGCCGGTGGACATTATGGTGGTGTATCCCCGCCAAACAGGGCAACAGCTTCATAGCGCGACGCCGATGGCCATTACCGGGCGGCTTGAACTCGGCTCAAAGGTTGATCGTGACACCGGCTTTGTCAGTCAAATCCGTATCGTCGATGCGGAACTCCAGAGGCTACGCTGATGGTGCGTGACGTGTCGGCAACACTCGCCCTGCAAGATGTGCTGCTTCAATACCGAAAAGAGCGCATTCAGTCGGTTGATATCAGCCAGACCCAGGCTGGATTTACCAATCTGCTGGATTATGCGAACTGGACTTTGGAAAGCGGTGCACAAGTGGCACTTTGCGGGCCATCCGGTTGTGGCAAAACGTCGCTGTTGAATGTGCTGGCAGGCATTGAAAAACCAGCGTCCGGCAGCATCCGTTGGGGAGACGTTGAGTTAGCAAAGCTGAGTGCACGACAACAAGATTCGTGGCGCCGAGAGTCACTTGGCCTTGTCTTTCAGCAATTTCATTTGTTCCCCTGCTTATCGGCGCTGGAAAATGTGCTCCTGCCGACGCGCTTTGTCGCGCTGGCGCCGACTGCGGCGATGCGCGAACGCGCGCAAACGCTGCTGGCGCGGGTGGGAGTACGCGCGAATGCGGACATTTCAGTGCTGTCGCGCGGCGAGCAGCAAAGGGTCGCGGTGGCGCGTGCGCTGCTGATGTCGCCCAGCGTGGTACTGGCCGACGAGCCCACCGCGAGCCTGGATACCAACACCGCCCAAAGAGTCGCTACGATGCTGCGTGACCTGTGCCGCGAGCAGCGCAGCACTTTGATCGTGGCCACGCATGATCGTGACATCGCATCCGCCTTCGGTGCCATTTACGATATGGCAAATGGCAAGATAACCTTGCGATGATAAATATCCTCCCCAACCCCTTGCCGCTCGCGATTTCAGAATTACGCCGACATATTTTTGGCGTAGTGATCATCGTGCTGCTGATTGCGGTGGCCGTTGCGTTCGGTATCGCGGTCAGCGCCAGTGAGCGGGCCTTGCGCCAAGCCTGCGCACGCGCGGCAGATCGATTCGATCTTGTGATTGGCGCGCCGGGAAGTTCGGCGCAGCTCATATTGACCACGGTTTACCTGCAGGGCGCAGCCATCCCATTATTGGCTGATGATGTATTGCCGCGCCTGCAACGCGACCAAGGCGTCGAGTACGCAGCGCCGATTGCGCTGGGCGATTCAGTCGATCAATATCCAGTGGTCGGCACCAGCAAAGATTTTGTGACCGATGGGTCGCGTATCCGCCTGGTTGAAGGACGCGTATTTTCAACTCGCAGCGAAGCGGTTGTCGGAGCGGCGGTAAAGCTGGCGATCGGCGCCACGTTTCAGCCAATGCATGGAGGCGCTGCCGATCAATTGATCGATGAACATAAGCACAGTTTCAAATTTAACGTGGTGGGTCGCTTACCCAAAACCGGCACCGCGTGGGATCACGCGATTCTGGTGCCAATTGAAGCGGTGTGGGGAATCCACACCGGCGCACTAAGCGGCAGTCAGGCAGAACCACATCGAGAACAGCATCACGCAGCCAGCGAACTACTCGGCCCGCCTTGGGCGAGCGGCGATATCAAAGGCGTGCCCGCGATTGTGGTTCGGGCGAAATCTCCGGTTGATGCCTATCGCCTGCGTGCACAGTATCAATATCGTCCTGCCGCTAAGTCGGGCCGAGATGGTGGCAACTCCGGTGGCAACTACGGCGGCGACAATAGCGGTGGAAGTAACACCATGGCGGTATTTCCGGCCGAGGTGCTGGTGGAGCTCTACGCGGTGGTTGGCGATATGCGCAAAATAATGACCGCGATGTCGTTTGCCACGCAGTTAATCGTGCTGCTGTCAGTGTTGTTGGTCATTATTTCGGCACTAGCGCAACGCCGCCAATCAATCGCCGTGTTACGCGCGATGGGCTCGCCTGCAACGTTTATTTTTGCGTTGGTATGGATTCAGGGCTTCTTCATAATTGGTCTGGGAGCCTCGCTGGGCCTTGTGTTTGGCTGGGGAGGAAGCATCATTTTAGTGAATGCCTTCGCCAGCGACATAGGCTTCAACATTGCACCGACGATCAGTCATCGCGAATGGCTGTTGGCAGCAAGCGCGGTGTTGGCGGGCTCAATTTTGGCCACGATTCCAAGTGTGATTGCGTGGCGGCAAAATATCGCGGCCACGCTTCGCTAGCAGGTCAGAATATTTAATTGCAGCTAGTGCATCGAAGTCGATGTTCACGATCAACTGGCTGCGTGCGCATGTTTTTAATCCCGGGACTTCACGCAAGATCGCTACCAAACGCTAGCGAACAATCAATACCGGAATTTTTGACATCGCCAGCACCTTTTGCGTTTCGCTGCCTAAAAACAGCGCAGAAACCGCGCGGCGACCGTGTGATGCGAGCACGATAAGGTCTGCTTTCACCTTGCGTGCCTCGTTGATAATCGCCTCATGTGGCCGGTCATTAAAAGCAAACGCAACATCGGCGGTTACGCCCGCTTCCGATGCAATTTTAGTGACTCTACCAAGTAATTTTTCACTCGATAAGGCAACTTCCTTTTTATAGTTTGCAGGCGTCGGCCAATCGTAGTAAGCACCCTCGGTCGCATACGGCGTCTTGTACTCGCCTGCCGCATAAAACCCGGTCAAACGGCCACCGCTGCTTTTCGCTAGCGCCGCCGCCAATTTAATGGCTTTATCAGAAAGTTTTGTGCCATCGGTAGCAACCAAAATACGTTTAAACATATTGACTCCTCATTTACTCAAAGTGAATATTCAACTGTATCGAAATCTGGATGGCGCGATTTGATATTCATCAAACTGTATGTCTGCAAACTCTCCAAATACCAATTGCCTCACTGGCAACGCGAACACGAGCACGCCCCATCACGCCTCATCACATCGCGTCGCCATCCTCTGCCGGGACCACTGCATCTGTACGTCCGGCATGTCGACGTGGATCGTGCTTTTCCAACACGGTCGCGACTGCACGTTTCAGCTTAGCGGAGGCACCTTGAATGGCCTGATGAGCATTACTGGCGCGGTCTTTAACGACGACCGGTTCATGCCGCGTAAGCCTGGCTTCGAGGGTGCATTGGATCTCGCCAGGCGCTGCCTTGGCGTGGCTGTTCTCATCTGCGATGTGCGCCTCCACGCGGGTGATGTGTTCACCAAAGCGACCGAGTGCGTCCTCCACCACTTTAGTTAAATGCTCACCCATTTGGTGGCGCCCATCGACGTGCGTATCGGTGTTTAGAAAAACTTGCATTGCAATCACTCCTCGCGTGGTTTGGCTACAGGTAAAAAGTTGCCATGAATATGTTGGATCGCTTTGAATGGTTTGGTTCAGACTGCTCGATTAACGTATGCGATTTTATTGAATCATTTTGGACGCGTCAGCTACAGCGCAGTAAAGTCATCTTGAACCATTTTAAATTGTCTGGCCTATAAATTATTAAACGCCACCCATGCTTTTGGCGGTATGCAAATATGCGGATTACTTTAACCAGCATTTCCGACGCTGACTTGTCGGCGAAAACCTACGCGACGATCCTAGAAAGTTAAGCGGCTGCGACGATTCGCAAAATTTTTGCGCGTTATCGAAACAAACTTGAGAAGTGGCGCGCCACCGAAACGAGGATGACGTGTAGTAAGTCTTTCAAAAAAGATTTCGCTCAGCTTGCTACCCTGTGACGGTGCCAAAAACCTTGCCCACGCCTGCGGTGATGGCCATCGCAAGCGCACCCCAGAACGTGACGCGGGCGATTCCGACCAGAATAGGGGCACCGCCCGCGTATGCTGCTAACGCACCGAGGACCACCAAAAATAGCATTGATATAGCGCTGACGATGACAGGCACGCTGCCGACTGGCGTGATGATAGCGGCCAGCAGCGGCAACACCGCACCGACCGTGAATGCCGCCGCCGACGCCAGCGCGGCCTGAATGGGTCGAGCACTTAATGCCTCGGTAAAACCCAATTCGTCACGCGCATGTGCGGCCAACGCGCCTTTGGCTGTGAGCTGTTCTGCAACTTGGCGAGCAAGGCTGGCATCAAGCCCACGTTCAACATAAATATTGGCCAGCTCTTTTAATTCAAACGCGGGGTTGTCTTCATTTTCCTTGCGTTCGCGCTCAAGATCAGCGCGCTCTGTGTCCGATTGCGAACTAACGGATACATATTCACCGGCGGCCATCGACATTGCGCCCGCAACCAAGCCCGCAATACCGGCCACCACGATGCCGCCATGGGTAGCGTTGGCGGTTGCAACGCCGACGATCAAGCTGGCGGTGGCAAGCACACCGTCATTTGCGCCCAGCACAGCCGCCCGAAGCCAGCCGATGTTATGGGTGCGATGCTGCTCGCGCATATTACTTGGACGCATATCAATTTACGATCAAAAAAACGGAAACAAGGCGGAATTACTTTCATCGCGCATGTTTACCCGGAACGCCGTTTCAGTTCAGCGATTTCTTCCAACAAATCGACCAACAATGCGGCGAGCTCAGGATTCGCATCAAAGTCGCGCTCAAACGCAACCAGCTTGCGGGCGCGAATCAGCTGACGACTGGCAAATCTCCAATTGGGCCAGCGATCTGTGTCTTGCACGGCGAACGCCACATTGCACTCTATCAGAGTGCATTGTAAAAAGCCGTCCTCTACATGCTGCTGAATCCAGTTGCGCTCGACGCAACACGCCCGCGCCAACTCATCGATAGTAAGCGCGACGTCGTCAACGAGCACGCCCGTTATCGGGTTAAATGGGGTCATATTATCTTCCGTTCATTTGGCGCGCGTTCAAGATTGGGAATTTACGTCGCGCGGGCTGAAATCCCTCGGGTTAAAATCTAATTCACGTGCCATCGTTTCGTATAATTTGCGCGCTTTATCAGTATCAGCGGGCGGCAATACTACCGTGAGCTCCAGATACAAATCACCCGGCGACTCGCTCGGAATACCGCGCGCTTTCAGCCGTAGCTTGCGGCCCGTTTGGGAATTCGGCGGGACTTTCACCTGTACCTCGCCGGAAGGCGTGGGCACCTCAATGGTCGCGCCCAGCATCGCTTCCCACGGCGTGATCGAGACGGTTTGGGTTACATCACGACCATCAACGTGGTAGCGCAGATCTGCGCTAAATTGAATTTCCAGGAAGAGATCGCCGGCCGGTCCGCCGCTGTAGCCCGCGCTGCCCTGCCCGGCGAGCCGAATATGCTGCCCTGCCGCAACGCCTTTGGGTATTTTTACATTCAGCGTGCGTTCTTCGTTGACCACACGACCCGCCTCATCGAGCTTGGCCGCGCGCAGCGTGATCGCGCGGCTGCTGCCGGTATACGCATCAGCCAGACTAATCGCCACTTTGGCATGATGATCCTCGCCCTGCATTGGCTGTGAGCCGGCACTTCGTCTACTGCCACCGGCGCGGGAAGAGTTGCCAAAAATACTCGAGAAAAAGTCACTGAAGTCTTCTGGGCCGCGATTACTATTTCTGCCAGCGTTGCCCCCGCTACCTGAAAACTCGTAACCGGCGTCCCAGCCCGGTGGCGGATTGAAGTTTTGACCCGCCTGATGACCGCTGCTCAAGCTGTCATAAGCGGCTCGCTTTTCAACATCAGAGAGGACTTCGCGCGCTTCGTTAATCTCCTTCATGCGCGCTTCAGCGTCTTTTTCTTTACTCACATCAGGATGATATTTGCGCGCCAGTTTGCGATACGCTTTTTTAATTTCGGCGTCATCGGCAGTTTTGGCTACGTCGAGTATTGTGTAGTAATCCTTGAATTCCATTCTGCTCCACGGGGTTATTAACCTGATAGCAGATCGACTGCTGGGTAATTGTTAAGGATAGTCCGTCGCCATTATTTCGCTTTGCGAAATATCAAACCCGCTTTGCGAAAGATCAAGCCCGGGGAAATTTTTCGACCGGGCTTTTCTGTGTGCCTAGTTAACGCTTTTTGCTAAATAAAGTTTTTTACCCGCGAGGCTGCAAACTCAAGCGGCTACAATAACGACCACACCAGAGAAGTACGCGCGGCCATATTGATCACACCACTGGCCAAATTTCTGGCGGGTGCGGGCAATGCCAATGGGGCCAGAAGCATCTTCGCAGCAGCATCGAGCGGATAGTGATGACGCAATCTGGCGGTGACCAATTTATGCATCTCGACCGCATTCGGAAGAACCGGCTGACCGCTGACCTGGGTGCCCGTGTGGCCATCACGAATGTGACTCAACGCGCAAATGGTATCGCTGTCGCGAATTTCCCGGACGCGGGCAAGCAGAATCTTGGCGATGGCCCAACGGCTGGTGCCACTATCGGCGTTATAGCGACGGAAAAAATTATAGAAATATTTGTAATGTCGCACCTCATCGCGCTGAATGTGGTCAGCCACCTGGCGAAGCGCAGGATCTTGGGTCGCATCACGGATAGCGCGATAAAGGGTTGAGGTTCCCGTTTCTATCACGCAGCGTGAGGCGAGTTCGAGCGTGTGCGTAGGCCCCAACACTTCGATACTGCACAGCTTTGAATAATCGACCAGAAACGCTTTAAATGCAGCCTCCCAATCGAATTCTGGCCATACTGCTTCTACGTAAGCCCGCAATGCCCTGCCATGTTGGAGCTCTTCAGATTCCCAATGCGATGCCAGCCAACCCGAAATCTCCTCGTCGTCGCCAAAGTATTCAACCAGGTTTACCGTATAAATATCAGACGCAGACTCAATGAACGAAGAGGCCGCAGCAAGCCACAGCATGACGGGGTCTTCAACTGATATTCGAGTGTTGGCGGCAGAAAAATCAATGTCCTCGATGCGCCAGTGCGCAGATCCAGCGACTGAATTACCCACCTTCATTGGTACATCGTCCATGGCTACTTTCTTGTTTGTTGTTCGCGAACACTACCTGCGACGGATCTGTAATGGGATTGGGATGTGAATATATCGACTCCTCCGCAATGAATTTTTATAATATTTTCATATACAAACTCTAATCCCAGCGCGGCTTTCAGGCCATTTAACGGCCATTTAGGTCGCCAAATGGTGATGTTTAATCTAGTGGGTCGCAGCGTCTGACTGAACGACACACAAAACTCAGCGGCCGTAGGTCACATTATGAATGTGTAACACCTTCATTACTAAACAGTGACTGCACGGCAACGATACAGTTCCCGGATGAGGTGCCGATCAACATTTAAATACGGTAATCTAGCGCTGAGCAGCGTTATGCTATTGGGTAATATATTCCAACATTATCAGCTAGTTAGAAGTTTTTTCGCATCACGCCTCGACATATAACTAAGACGTTTATTCCAATTTTCCTGAAAGACTGATTTGTCAGTGACAATTATTATTTGTGAGCGGTATCCCGCAAGCTTCTGGCATGCGCTGAAGCTGAAAGCAACGCATGGCCAATACTTTGCCTCGCAAGCAGGAGCGAAGCATTGTGTGTTTGCTTATATTGAAGGTTTTTACACCGCGAAGGAGGTTTCCTTGAGAGACAACACGAGGAGAATGCAGTCAAGCTTGGACCATCAATCGCGGATTGAATTTGAACATGAATTTATTGATAAAACAAAAGCGCCAAACGAAGAAACAACCGACCAAAATCACCAATCCGCTTGGTTGATGAAAAGACCGGCTGTACTCCACAACGAAAAGTTGCCAAGGTCCGAACGAAAAGCACGCAACGATTGAAACCAGTGGGCCCGCAAAACCAAAAAAGGCGCAGAAACAGGCGGTCGCGATTGCACTCAATATCGCCGACGATGCGCGCAAAAAGTTGACGAAATCGAAAGCAAAGGGTCGCACAACAGCGGCGGCTAAACAGGGCGGTTGAAATCCTCATTCGGTACACGTAGGAATTTACCTGCATCGCGCCACGCCTCACGCTTGCATCGAAAGTGGAGGGTCATCGATAGCATCGAATGATAACTTAACCTTATCTGATCTTACGGGGGAACATAGTTGAAAAAGTTGAAAGAAAATTATCGACTCGGTTTAAGCCTCGGCGAATTTACACGCGCGATCGGTGGCACGGCAGTGCTGAGTGTGTTGTTCGCCACTCTGCTTATTTCATGCGCCTCACTGCCCGAGCTTCGGCCACTGCAACCTACTATGGCGGTGGATTCGGCATCGGCCGGAAAATCGGTAGCCACCTCAGCCACGTCGACTATTCAGCTCAAAAGTGCCGCAGGGACTTTGACGGCAAAGCAAAGCCAGCTGGTATTAGATCGACTTGATCGGGGTGCACCCGACACCGGCATTTTTGAACGCCATCTTGCATTAGAGAACGCCTTGTCAAGCGAGCCACTCACGACCGGCAATAAAGTTGCGCTGTTCCAGGATGGTCGCTCGACTTACGCCGCCATGGACAAAGCCATTTTAGCGGCGAAGGATCATATCAATGTCGAAACTTACATCATCGAGGATGACGAAATCGGCCAGGCGTTTATCAAGTCGCTTATCGACAAGCAGAGCGCAGGGGTGCAGGTAAATTTGATTTACGATAGCGTCGGCTCCATCGACACACCGCGCACCTTCTTTGAGGGCCTGACGGCGGCAGGGGCGAGCGTGCTGGAATTTAATCCGGTCAATCCGCTCACCGCAAAAAAAGGCTGGGAAATTAATCAGCGCGATCATCGCAAGCTGCTCATCATCGACGGCAAGACGGTGTTTTTGGGCGGCGTGAATATCAGTTCGGTTTATTCAAGCGGATCGTTTGGGCGGCATCGTGCGGTAACGCCGGATACGAAGACGGGTGAGAAGCGGGTTCCGTGGCGCGATACGCATGTGCAGATTGATGGCCCGGTCGTGGCGAGTTTCCAACGCCTGTTTTTATCCACGTGGGCCAAGCAAAAGGGTGAGCCGCTGAAACCGAGGATTTACTTTCCCGTGTTAAAAGCAGAGGGCAAGGAAGTGATCCGCGCGATCGGCTCATCCTCCGACGATGGCCCATTGCGCCGAACCGCGTCCAGCGGCATTGCTGTGACCGCCTTGACCGCCGACACCGGCGTTGCAGTTCGACCTGACGCACCGGCTGATAAAGCGGCTGCGCCGATCTACACGACGTTGTTGTCTGCCATCGCCAGCGCAGAAACCTCGATTTTTTTAACCAATGCGTATTTTGTCCCGGACCTGCAATTGATAGAGGCGCTAAAGCTTGCGGTGAAGCGCGGCGTAAATGTAAAGATCATATTACCCGGGCACACCGATTCTGGCCTGGTGTTTCATGCGGGCCGATCGTATTACCAAAGCATGTTGGAGGGCGGCATTGAAATCTATGAACGAAGCGATAAGTTGCTGCATTCAAAGACGGTGTTGATTGATGGCGTCTGGTCGAGTGTGGGTTCCAGCAATCTCGATTGGCGCAGCTTCCTGCATAACGATGAAGTAGTGGCTATTGTCCTTGGCACCGCATTTGGCACCCAGATGTTGAAGATGTTTGAGCAAGACTTGGCGGCATCACAACAGGTGACGTTGGAGCAATGGGAATCGCGGCCGCTGTTATTGCGGGTTAAAGAAAGCGCGGCGCGTTTATGGGCTTACTGGCTATGACAGTGAAAGTGAAAGTGAAAGTGCAAGTGATGAATATTTCTAAAGTTAACGTTGTAGCGGGTGTGCTCGCGTTTGCAATCGCGGTTTTTTTTGGCGGTGAAAGCTCGGCGGCATCGGTTCGTGCAGAAGAGGGTGCCACGTCGCCAGCTGCGCTGCTACAACTCAGAGAATCATTACGCGGTCGCATGGCGAATAGCCCGTTCAAAATTCCGCTGATTATTGAATCGGTACAGTCTTCCGACAATGTCGAGGGCGATGTGTACGCAGAAATTAAGCATCCGTTTGCAATCGTCAGCTCAGCGCTTGCTGTGCCGCAAGTGTGGTGTGATATTTTGGTTCTGCATTTAAATACGAAGTCATGCACGCTGCAACCGGACGCCACCAACCCCATTGGCGCACCGACGCTCTTGATGATGGTTGGCAAAAAAGTCGAGCAGCCCGCGAAAGACGCTTATCCAATCGCGTTGTTATGGAGAGAAAGCAGTCGCAAAGCGGATTTTTTACAGATCAATTTGTCAGCGGATTCTGGCCCACTTGGCACTCGCAATTACCGCATTGTGATGGAGGCGGTGCCGACCGAAAACGGCCAGACCTTCATCCATCTATCGTATTCCTATGGCTTTGGCACCACGGCAAAATTTTTGATGAAGGCATATTTAAATACTGTGGCGCGCGACAAGGTTGGCTTTACGGTTACCGGCAAACAGTCCAACGGCGAGCCAATTTATGTTGAGGGGTTGCTGGGCCTGGTTGAGCGCAACACGATGCGCTACCACTTGGCCGTGGAGGCCTACCTTGGCGCATTGCGCGTGCCAAAAGCGATGCAGTTTGAAAAGCGGATTAGTGACTGGTTTAACGCTGCTGAGCGCTACCCGCGGCAACTACATGAAGTCGAGCGCAGCCAGTATTTGTTCATGAAACGACTTGAATCCAGCAAGCAGGCCGCGCCAATCTAGCGTTGGATTTAAAGCTCTGGCTTTTTGCGAAGTCTCCTGATTAAAAGTCATACTTTGGTGGACTTGAAACAGGAGTTGGTTTGAAATGGCTCATGATTTTCCTTGAACAACAAATCAACCCTAAACCGCGGCACCGGATTTCTGTTCAGGTGCTTGACTGTAGTAAGGCGACACCTGAATAACGCAAGCCGCGATCAGCGCCCACATAAACAATGCGTTAGCGCCATAAACGGCATGCCGATACGTGATTTTTCCGACATTTCCGAAAGCCACAACATGTCTTTTTGTGCTTCGTTAATCGCGCCATTCGGGATGCCGGCAGGAATCAAACGTAAATTAAATTGTGCGGCCAGGGTACCGATGGTGGAGGATGCATCCACACCAAATTGCTGGAGGATGCGCTCAAATTTGCTCGGCTCAGGCTCGATATAGGCTACGCGCACATCTTCCGGCAATTTCGCTTTGGCGGCAGCGGATTTAATCGCGTCGTTGAAGCTGCCAGTGCGATCAATCAACCCGCGCTCTTTGGCTTGCGCGCCGGTCCAGACGCGGCCTTGCGCCACGGCATCAATTTTCTCCGGCGTGGTTTTACGGGCTGTCGCGGCCTTGGTGGTGAATTCGTTGTATATATTGCTGATTGAGCCTTGAATCAGTTGCTCAAAGCGCGGATCGAGCGCGCGTCGTGGATCGTAACCGCCACCCAACCAAGTCGTGGTGTAGCCGCCCGTGTTTACGGATAATTTTTCAAGTGCTTTTTCGGCTGTCGGTAAAATCGCGAATACGCCAATGGAGCCGGTGATGGTGGTGACATCCGCAATTACTTCGTCTGCCGCCATCGAAATCCAGTAGCCACCGGATGCCGCAACGTTGCCCATCGACACCACCACGGGCTTGCCTGCCGTGCGGGTTAGTTCCAATTCGTGGCGAATGAGTTCGGAGCCAAAGGCGCTGCCGCCGGGCGAATTCACCCGCAGCACAATCGCCTTGATTTTGTCGTCATCGCGGGCACGACGAATCAGCTCTGCGGTAGAGCGGCCACCAATGGCACCTGCAGGTGCTGCACCATCCGTGATTTCGCCCTCAGCCACCACCACACCAATGGCATCGCCCATGCCAAATGTCACTTTGGGTTTAACGCTGTCTAGGTACGCACCAAACGAGACCTGCCGAAATGTTTTTTGATCCGCATGCTCGTCGTCTTTAGCACCGCGCTCAATCATCATCTGACGCATTTCATCGCGTGTTTTCAGGCTGTCGACCCACTTGTTTTGCAGCGCAAGCTTGGCCGCATTGTTGCCCGCGGCGGTGAATAGCTCAGGCAATTCGTTGATGGTTTTTGCGATGCTGCCCGCCGGCAATTTGCGCGCCGCTTCCACACCATCGGTATAGGTTTTCCACAAGGCGTCGTATAAAAACGCATCGGATTCCATAGTCGCTTTTGAAGGCGCATTCGCAAAATAGGGCTCACCAAAATTTTTGTAGGTGCCTACGCGGATGACGTGCGCCGTGACGCCAATTTTATCCAGCGCATCGCGATAGTAATTTCGGTAGCGGCCAAAACCATCGATGTAGACCATTCCCATCGGGTGCAACATCACTTCGCTGGCATGCGCGGCTAAATAATATTGCTTTTGATCGAAATTGGAACCCCATGCCACCACTTGTTTGCCGCTGGCCTTGAAGCGTTCCAGCGCGGCAGCCACCTCCCGCAGATTGGCGAGGCCGGTATTAGAAAAATCATCCAGAATCAGCAGTACGCGGTCAATTCGCTTATCTTTTGCGGCGGCATCCAGCACCATCAACACATCGCGCAATTGCGTTTGCGCGCCACCCTCATTACCCGCGGCCTGCGCGGTAATCCGGTCACGCACACTGCCCGATTGTTGCTCCACCACCGGTCCGCTCAGGTTCAATACCAGCGCCGTTTTATCCTGCAGCTTCAGCTTGTCGCTGCTCAATAAGGCAATGATTAGAACGATAATGATGAGCAGGAAAATCAGGTTAAAAAGGGCTCTCCGGGAAGCATCGAGAAACGACCAGAAGCCGCTGATGATCCGATAAAGCGTCGAGGGACGTTTGCCTGGGGCCTGGGTGGGAGGAAGGGATGACATGGAATACTCCAGATATTGAATATGAGGCTATTTGCAACGCCGAGTGGTGTGGCTCTATGTTAACTTAGACACTAGAAAACGGGCGAAAATTGCGACGAACCGGGCAATTCAAGTCATAAACCCGGCCAACGTCAAGTCTACGCGACGACCTCGGCTTCGTTCGCGGCATCAAGCTCGTCGGCTGATTCCAATAATGAGCCCACCGCGCGCTCGAACAGCGGTGTCGCTTCTAGGAAGCGTGCTCGACCGACGCGCAGCAGCCAGCGGAATAATTTCACGCTGATAATGGACGGCTTTGGCATATCAACCAGGGTCAAGACAACGCTTGCTTCGTTTGGGCTCACCCAGTTTAATTTTGCGAGACTCGGTCGACCATAGAGATTGATTTCAATGGATATGCCACTCTTGAGACGTGCAATAACGTCGGATATGTCGCCAAGCGACTCATTGGATACTGCGTTGACTGCTCCATTGGCCTCAGACTCATAGATGCTTGAGTCAAGATAAGGGTCGTTTGCCGCCGGGCCTGCCGATAAACCAATCTGGCTTATTGATGCGACGTCGGCAACCGTTTTGATCGGATTAAAGTTGGTATCAAACAGGTCATCAATAACATTAATGTCGACTTTTAATTCGCGAATGGCATCTGCCAGCAACGCGGCGCTGAACTCGGGCACCTTTGCTGTTTCATCAGCCGCGGCATCGTCGGTGGGTGTGCGCACATCAAATTCGGTGTTATCGATGAATGCCGTAAAACGGTCTCGAATGAATGACAGCGGCGGCACGGTGCCGATCAAATTGATTGCTCTCAGTGCGCGGGTATGGCTGTCAATCAACCAGCCCAGAAAATCCTGCTGTTGTTGAATATCCCATTCGAGCATTGTCATGCCCTCACGCATCGTGGACAAAATGCCCGGCAACATGCTCAACAGATGTTTACGATCGACCTCGACAACTTTGGGCGCAATGCTCCAAATGAGGTCGGGCACCATCGACCGAAAATGTTTTGAATCCGCTACATCCGAGCGACCCGCACGCTCCACCACGTGCGCCCATGTGTGAACGATAAAATGCTGTAGTTTTGGATCGATTTTCAGGATCGATAAACCGTCGGCAATCATCGCGGTGATGCGCGCAAATTGCAGCGTGCGACTTTCGACACTCTCCATCGCCAGTACCGCACGCTCGACATCCTTGTCAGATGTGCGTAATTCACGCGCCACAAACTGGTCAAATTCATCCAGCATTTGCGCAAATATTTCGACCCGCTCTTCGGTATCAGCAAGCAGCGCTTCAACAATTCGACAAATCTCGGCGGTCAGATGTTTAGCACTTGGGTCAACCTGCCGCAAGCTGAGCGAGATGGAACCAATCCGGTTCACCAGCATCCGTGCGGGATGGCCTTTGTGGGTAAAGAAGGTGGGATCACGCAGCGCGGTTTTGAGCACCAGAAATTGCAATCGCCCCAGTTGCGCACGGACTTCGGCAGGCACTTCGGGATCGCGCAAAATAAATTCAAACAGCATCGCGACGATATCAATCGTCATCCGCTCCTGAACTGCGTCGGTGAGCTCGCTTAGCTGGGGACGCTGCTCCATGATGAGATTGCGGATGCTGCCGTCTTCAAGAAACATCTGCTCCACCGCAGGCGTCTCATCACGCATCATGCTGTGTACCGAACGGTTTAAACGCGCGCTGGCAATCGCCGTGGCCGGCCCATCAAATTCGGCCGTATCTTCGCGAGGCGGCGCGACACTATCGATACCGGTTAAAAATGCGCGACGCAAAACACCGCCTGCCCGCTCGCCCGTCGATAACCACGCGGGTGCTGTTGAAGCCTGCGAGCCTGACTGATTCTGGCCGCTCATTAGCGGGTCCGCGTTGCCCTCCCCGCCAAAATCAGCCATTCCACCCGTGCCACCTATTCCATTCATTCCACCCATCTCGGGCCCGGTCAAACCACTTGGGTTTGCGGTCGTGCCGAATCCGCTAGCGGGCCCGCGACCGAAGCCACTGGCTGGCCCACCCGCGACGCTGGATTCACCCGCGGCACCCATTCCGCCTTCGGTATGTGTGCCGCGAACCCACCCAATCAGGCGATCAATACGTCGTTGCGACTGAAGTTGCTGCGCCTGCGCCTGCGCCTGAGCCTCAATAGCGGCCTGCGCCTGGGACAAAGCGTCCTGCGACCCGCGTCTGGATTGGCGTCCACCCATGGTCGGCTCAACCCGCCCGCCGGGTTGCACGCGTTCATCCCTCAGTTGACCGCTGCTACTGTCAGGCCCAGTTGTATCCGCGCCAGCATTGGTGGTCGGCCCATGTTCGGCGCTCTTGCGAATTTTGAGCTGCAGTTGGGCAGCAATTCCGTGATGCGAAAGCAGCTCGTTGAGACCGCTATAGATGTCGCTAATGCGATGAATCAAGCTTTCACATAACTGATCAGTCAGCGCCAGCGTAACGTCCGCCTGGACCTCGAGCATTTCGGCAGATTTACCAATACTGCGCGACATTACATACGGGCGAAACGGATTTTCACGCTCCTTGATATTTTCTTGCTCGAACAGTAACGCCATACGAATATTAAGATCGCGTAATTCCTCATCGGCCTCATCGCGGAATAGCTGCGTAATGCTGTCTATGCGCAATTCATCTTCAAACGCCGACACGTCCACCAGACTAAGCGTGGCGGCTTTGGGCTTCGCGTTGCCCGACTGACGGAATGTGCTGTAGGCGGTTTGAAATCCGCGATTGAGCAATTGCTCGAGATTGCGTACCGCCAATGCCTTCAGCTGTGCATTGCGCGTGGTTAGCACCGAGCGCGCCTCAAGAAATCGGCGCTCGTCTGCTGACGACTTGGCTTGATCGGCTCTGGTGTAGAACGCAGTCACGCTACGATCAATCGCGGGCTGGAGTGATTCCGTGAAAGAGCGCAGAAAATGTTCGCGTGTCACGGCTAATAAATCATTGCGATCCATAACACCCTTATTGATGCGCTTCGTGACGATTTTGTCAGCACGCAAGCTGCCAAGATTGGCTTTTTAAAACTATTTTTCCCAATTATAGCGACGGTTGCAACAAACTGCTGCGTTTTCACACTTTCTCGCGCGCTTACAGGCGCACTCTCTCTCGCACTTCGCAACACTTTCTCGCACTTGATAGCAAACCGCTTGCCGCCCCCACACATCCATTAGTTGGCTTTAAAATCATCGGTCGCAATAACTTTTTTGGAGCCAAACATGCTGCAAGGATTACGCACCGTGATCTATCACGTGAACGATCTGGCCGCTGCCACCGCTTTTTACACGAATGTCGTCGGCGCGCCACCTTACTTCAACGAGCCGTTTTATGTGGGCTTTAAGGTCGGCGGATATGAACTGGGTCTGCTGCCGGGGGAGCTGGTGTTGCCACCTATTGGGGAACAAGCGACATTGTTGCCGAGCATTCGCGCCTGCTGGCAACCGGCGCGCGCGCCAATGATGCGATCACGGATGTCGGCGAAGGCATCAAGACCGCGACAGTCATCGACCCGTTTGGCAATGTCATCGGCATTATCGAAAATCCGCATTTTTGAAGGACAGTACGGCTTAATTATGTGGTCAGCCGTTATGGTTAAGAAGCTGAACTTCAATATAAACGTCCTTCTCCAAGGCATTTGTCGCCAAGGTGTCCGCTCCCAATGGAGCTTTGCTTTCTGCTCGGCTTATATCTTCAATACTAGCTTGCCAAAATTTTCTCCTCTAAAGAGCTTCATCAGCGATTCGGGAAAAGTGTCGATACCCTCAACCACATGCTCTTTCGAGACCATTTTTTTTGCCGCCAGCCAGCCGCCTATTTCTATCGCGGCTTCTTTGTATCTCGGCGCGTAATCGAAAACAACAATGCCTTCCATACGCGCACGATTCACCAAGAGCGATAGATAATTTGCCGGGCCTTTCACGGCCTCGGTATTATTGTATTGAGAAATCGCGCCACAGATGACGATGCGCGCATGCAGATTGATACGCGTTAACACTGCATCGAGTATATCTCCGCCGACATTATCGAAATAAATATCAACACCCCCTGGGCAATTTACCTTTAATGCTTTTTTGACGTCGTCGGCTTTGTAGTCGATGCAGGCGTCGAAACCTAGCGTATTCACAACGTAGTCGCACTTATCTTTGCCGCCAGCGATGCCTACCGTCCGGCAACCTTTTATTTTTGCGATCTGCCCAACGGTTGAACCTACCGCACCTGCGGCACCCGATACAACCAGCGTCTCGCCTGGCTTGGGTTGACCCACATCCATCAAACCCCAATAGGCGGTCATGCCAGGCATGCCCAAGACATTTAAATAGGTGGTCAACGGCGCAAGTGCGGAGTCAATCTTTGCAAAGCCTTTGCCGTCCGTGACGCAATAAGTCTGAACATTAACCATTCCCGAAACATAATCGCCCGCCGCGAATTTTGGATGCTTCGATTCTATGACTTGTCCTACACCACCAGCGCGCATTACATCATTGAGCGCGACGGGTGCTATGTACGATTTTGCGTCATTCATCCAGCCGCGCATGGCCGGGTCCAGCGACAGATACTCTACTTTTACGAGCATTTCTCCGTCTTGAATCAACGGAAGTACCTCATCGGTGAACGTAAAGTCACTACGCTTGGGCTCGCCTACCGGGCGAGTGACAAGACGAACGGCATGATTTGTAATGGTACTTTTTGATGCTTGCATGGGAATCTCCGCGATACCTGGCTAAGATTGTTCGGTTGATTCTATAAAAGCTTTTGGTCACGGACAGCCTGTCGGGCACAGCATAAGCCCGCTTGACCCTATGTGACGGGTGAAGGAATAGGCAACCGATTTTTATGAAGCCGACGCTAATTAAGCGGACGTCGCGTCGCCTTAAAAACAAACCGACTGCACGGAGACCGTGCAGTCGGTTAGCTGATTACTGCATAAAGCGAAAACCGCTTGAAACGGTGCGGCTTACTTCAAATGTGCGGAAACCAGTTTTGTCATTTCGAACATTGAAACAACTTTTTTACCGCCAAACACTGCTTTAAGCTTCTCGTCCGCGTTGATCATGCGCTTGTTAACGGGGTCTTGAAGTTTGTTCTTTTTGATGTATTCCCAAAGCTTCTTGGTCACTTCTGTACGTGGCATTGGCGATGTGCCGATCACCGCGCCCAGCATAGCGCTAACATTCATAGGCTTCATGAATGCGGCGTTAGGGGTGCGCTTTACCGCTGGCTTTTTTGCCGCTGCCGGCTTTTTAGCTGCAGGTGCTTTTGCAGCGGGCTTTTTTGCAGCCGACACTTTAGCCGCGGGTGCTTTCGCAGCGGGTTTTTTTGCAACGGGTTTCGTGGCCGCGGCGGGCTTCTTAGCGGCGGGTTTCTTTGCAGCAGGTTTCTTTGCAGCCATGTAAATCCTCCAGTCTATTGTCGAAGTGTTCCTAGGAACATGCGGCGGTGCGCTGATGTGTCATAGTGCATTTCCGTCTCACGGGGCCAAATATAACGCATTATTTGCAAATGCGCGCAAGTGTCTGCGGTATTGGTGCAATGGCTGAAAATACATATTTTCCCGTCATTGGTTCATCACGCTTGTTTTAAATCGTCTGCTGACGAAACTTAGGCTAAAAAATTCGTCTCTAAAAATAGAAAAAAATTTCGCGACAGCCCTCTAGCAAAACCGACTCCTGTTTCGAATTTTTAATTTGCATTACACGACTTGCAACAATCAAACAATCCAATTTATTTTCCATGAACGCCTCCAGCACCGACAGTTTTCTGCAGCAGTTGCGCGGCCACAAGGCCATTAACGCATCGGAAGAAACGTATCGACTCGATACCATATCATTTGTCGAGCACCACCGCCGCGGATGGTGGCAACGCAGCAACCTTGTTGGACATGTCACCGCCGCGGCATGGCTCGTTAACGCCCAACACACGCAAGCATTGCTGCTGCACCACGCGAAACTTGATCGCTGGCTTCAGCCGGGTGGACACATTGACGATACCGATAACAGCCCCGCTGATGGCGCGTTACGCGAGGCGATGGAGGAGACTCGCCTGCCTGCACTGTCGCTGGCAGACTTGAACTTGTTTGATGTCGATGTTCACACCATCCCGCAGCGCCTTGATGAGGCCGCGCACCTGCACTATGATGCGCGCTATCTGGTCGTGACAAAAAATAGCAACGTGACGCTGGGCAACGAATCGTTGGGCTTTCGATGGATCGCGCTGGATGAGATTGCGAATTCAAACATTGATGAAAGCATTATGCGGCTCGCAAAAAAAACACTTTTACTGGAACGAAACAAATGAATATTGCCGACCTTCGCAAAGATTACAAAGTTGCTTCACTTGCCAAAAGTGATGTCGCCGCTTCACCATTCGATCAATTTGAGAAATGGTTGAATGAGGCGCTGACTGCCCAGATACCTGAGGCCAACGCCATGACACTCGCGACCGTGGGTGCCGACCGGCGGCCGTCAACACGCATCGTACTCATCAAGGGATTTGATCAACGCGGCCCGGTTTGGTTTACCAACTATCAAAGCCGAAAGGGACGCGAGCTGGCTGGAAACAAATTCGCGGCGCTGCAATTTCACTGGGTGGAACTGGAGCGTGTGGTGCGCATTGAGGGCCTAGTCGAAAAAATCAGCGATGAAGATAGCGATGCCTATTTCGATTCGCGACCGCTCGAATCACGAATCGGCGCTTGGGCGTCTCCGCAAAGCGAAGTCATTTCGTCACGAGCGGTGTTGGTGGGACGCGCCGCGGAATATGCTGCAAAATTCATGCTCAAACCGCCCCGCCCACCGCATTGGGGCGGATACCGTTTGGTGCCCGACAAGTTCGAATTTTGGCAGGGCCGCTCAAGCCGTCTGCACGACCGAATCGTTTATAGCATCAACATTCACGACGTCGGGGGGTCAGAGAATTTGGACACTCGCTGGAAGATTGAGCGCTTGGCACCTTAACTAAAATCGCGGCGAACATTCACGGTTTGTAATAGTCAGGCAGCGCTTTCATGTAGGCAGGTAAATTCGGATTAGCCATCAGTCGTGGGAAAAAATCGGCGTCATCAATAGTGAGTAGCGGGCTTAATTTAGTCTCCTCAAAAGGCAATCCAAAGCGGCAGGCCAGCATCTGCCTAGCGTCGTCCGCTGTGGGCGGGTCACTCGGCTTCGTCTCTCCGCATAACAGCAGATCGCGACTGATTTGCTCAATCGAAACCCGTCTGGCGGTGTAGTCTGCGTCAAATTTCATGCCCTCTTGCAAGCGCGCGACGGTATCCCTGACGCTCATGATAGGTAGCGCAGTGTCGGGGCAGTTAGGCGCAATCGCTTTTTCACGACGTTTTTTCAGGGCCGCACCACGCGCACTGTCGGGTCTCGCCAGTAACTCCAAACCAGTGAAGCCGCCCCTGACAGTCTGAAGCAGGATGGCATCACCATAGAGCGCTTCGCCGCGTACAAACACCAGCGCAATATTATCTTCGGTGGCATCAATCAGATTACGGTATGGGGAACCAGTGGGATCAACAGCGGGGTCTGCATTGCGGCTATCCACAACAATCAAATCCGCTAAAAAGCCCGGTTGAATTTGTCCCAACTTGTCTGTCCAGTTCATCGCCTCGGCCGGACGACGTGTCACCATTTCGACTAATTCGCGATCTGTGAACGGCATTTTTAATTCATTTTTATTGACCAGGTCAGCGGCTTTCAGCTCTCCCAAAATAGACTTGCTGCCTGAGGGTGCCCAATCCGGCGCGATGCTGATGGAAATGCCCGACCGCCGCGCCGCATCAATATTGGCTGTCTTGCCATACAATATAAAATTGGATAGCGGCGACCAGACCAGTTTTGATTTCGCATCCGCCATCTCTTTTAACTGTGGCTCCGTCAGCCCGACGCCATGTATTGCAATTAAATTAGGGCCTAACAATCCGCTTTGCTTGATATAGCGGAATTCGTCTGCCATCCTCGCGCTCGGCCCTTCCGCAAGGTGTACCACCAAGATACCCTTGGCGTATTCATCCTGAATTTTTTTCCACTCGTCTGCGTCACGGCCGAGATCAACGCGGCTATTGGCCAAGCGCGAAGCAACCGGTGATGTTTCGATATTACGCACCAGACATTCGCTCTTCGCGTAAGGCTGACCAACACGCCCGCCCTGCAATGAGGTCGTGCCGCCCACTAAGGCTTTGTATTCGCCATAACGACCTATTTCCAGGCCGAGGTCATAATAATTGGCATTAGCCAGTACTTGCTGCGGAAACGTGATGCGCTTGTTATAGTCGTCGTCGTACCAACGCCACTCATAACGATCTTTGTATTTTCGGGCGATTGGCAGCAGCGGATAGTGCGCGTATTCAGGATGGTTATGCAGGTCAATCATGCCGGGATAAATCACGCCGTTGGTGTTGATCACTGGAATGTTTTTGGCTTCGCGCGGCAGCAGCTCACCGCGCTTTAGAATTGCAACAATTTTTCCGTCGCGCAACCAGACCCGTGCGTCGGGAAACACATCACCTGCATCATTCATGGTCACGACCCTGCCCTGAATGATGATGTCCGCTCTGGCCGCGGAGCTTGAGATGATCGCTAATGCAGCAAAAGACACGTAAAAACTGGCGGAAAGCAAAAAATTCAAGGCAGTCTCTCCCATTTTTGAACAACATATTCTAAAGTGTAAACATAGCATTTCTAAATCACAGCGCGCCTCTTGCAAAGCAACGCCATGTCAATACCTGCGATTCCATTTGATTTATTAGGCGATCCTGTAAATGATAATAACGATATCAGCCAGACCGGTAACTCGCGCAAAAATGAGCCTGGCGCCAGACCGCCGAAATCAGCTGTTCTGGCCGCGCCTGCCACAGCCGAATCAATTGATATCGCACAAAAGCTTTCGCCACAAATTTATCTGGGTACATCTTCATGGTCATTCGCTGGCTGGGACGGCCTAATTTACACCGGCGTATTTTCAGACCAAAAGCTCGCGCGGGACGGCCTTCCCGCCTATGCACAACATCCGCTTTGTCGCACGGTAGGCATTGACCGAACATTTTATGCCCCTATTTCCGAGCGTGATTACGCGCGCTATGCAAGCCAGGTCGATGATGGTTTTCGATTTCTGGTTAAAGCACCGATGGCGATTACCAGCTCATACATGCGGTCACATGAAGGCATTTTCAGCGACAGCCGTTACTTCCTCGATGTTGACTACGCCATCAACGAGTTTATCGCCCCGGCCACGGCAGGGCTCGGCATTAAAGCCGGCCCGCTGGTATTTCAATTTCCGCCGCAGGGTCGCCAGCAAACCCGTCGCCCTGACGCATGGATCAATCGACTTTATCGTTTTTTAAAAGCGCTGCCGCCCGGCTTTTTATATGCAGTCGAAATTCGCGATCCCGAATTGCTGACAGATCGGTTTTTAATGTGCCTCAAAACCACCGCCGTCAGGCTGTGTGTTGCTAGCCACGCCAATATGCCCGCACCACAGCAGCAAATCGAAATGATGAATCGAATACTGGAGCCAGGTGCATTGATTGCGCGTTGGAGCCTGCATTCGGGCTTTAAATATGCGGACGCAAAAACGCGCTACTTTCCGTTTAATCGATTGGTGGATGAAGATATGGAAAGTCGTGCCAGCCTGGCAGCGGCATGCTTGCGCGCGGTGGAGGGGAATCATCCCGCGTTTGTGATCATCAACAATAAGGCCGAAGGATCTGCGCCATTGAGTATTGAAAAATTGGCCGCACATATTGTCAGCATCAAAAAAGTGCAATTAATGTAAATGCTGATGTTTAACGCTTTGATTGACCAAATTCGCTCGACTTACCGCATGGCTAAACGCGCTACCGCGAAGTCTGTGCCGTTGATTGATGACACCCTTTGGCGGCAGGCAATCGCGCCCTACCGCTCCACGCAGCGTCTGACCCAAGAAGAAAATCGGCGATTACGATTAATTGCCTCTGACTTTTTGTCGCGCAAAACGATTATTGGTGCGGCTAATCTGGACATCACCGCACTGATGCAGGTTCAAATCGCCGCGCAAGCGAGTCTGTTGGTATTGGAGCTCGGCATTAATCAGTTCGATGATTGGTCAGAGGTTATTGTTTATCCCGGTAAATTTTCGCCCCGGCGCGAGACCACAGACCAACTCGGTCTGGTGCATTCGAGCCGCGACGTGTTGGCGGGTGAAGCATGGCTGGGCGGGCCGGTTGTACTGTCCTACGAGGATGTTGCACCGCCTGATGCAAGCCACCGCCAGTCCCATGCACATAATGTCGTTATCCACGAATTTGCCCATAAGCTGGATATGCGGAACGGCAACGCGAATGGCTTTCCACCGCTGCACAAAGGCATGAGTGCGGCTACGTGGAAACGCGATTTTATGGATGCATATCTGGACTTTTGCAAGCGCGTGGATGAGCAAAGTCAGTCTGCGCAACGGCCATCACGGCTTGAGCACATCACAGCCGAGGCTTTACCGATTGATCCGTACGGCAGTCAAAGCCCCGCTGAATTTTTTGCGGTAGCGTCGGAAACATTTTTTGAGCGCCCCGAACATCTGGCCAAAGGCTATCCGGCGGTCTATGCCCAACTCAAAGCGTTTTATAAACAAAACCCGCTTATGAGCTGACAACGTGAACCGACAGAGTGAATACTGTAGTGGCCTAATAAAACCAGACAGCCCGGTAGGTTGTTAAAACTGAAATGGTAAAACCCCGTGAGCAACCTGAAATCCAGAAGAGTATTTGACACAGATTTCAAGCTACAAGTCGGGAAAATGGTTAAAACGCAAGGCTTGGGCGTTCGCCAAGTATGCAAAGACTGAGCGAGGTCTGATTTAGTGGACGGGCAAATCAGTGAAATATGCGGCTAATTGGATTTGGGCCTCGTTGAATTGTTGTGCGCAGTCGGCGGGCGACTGATTGTTGATCTTGGCGTGGCGCCTGACCTGGTTATCCCCCAAGGGGACTTTCCTCGGGGCGTAGAACACCTCGGTATAGTCAAAGACCACGCGTCAGGCTTTCTTGCGCGTTGCAAACCGGTAATGATGCAAGCTCTCGGTCTTTAGTACGCCGAAGAAACTCTCCATCGGTGCGTTGTGGCCCGAGGCCAGGCTTGGTGCTCCCAACAATTGCCACGGCGACTTATTGAGGGTTCCATCCCGTAGCTGCGCTGTAAGTCGCCGTATGCCTAGCTGCAATACTAGCTGCCACGATCTGGGTGGTGCAGCAACCCGCCCGCTGGCTTCTTACGCCAATACGCTTCGGGTAGTGCATCAATCACCAGTTGCTTGTCTATCGCCCAGCCAACGATCTCACAGGTATACAGGTCCTTGATGGCCGCCGGAAACAGCCAACCCTCATCAGTCGGAATATAGGTGATGTCCGCTACCCACACCCGATTCGGTTCGGTTGGTGCAAATTGACGGTTGAGCAAATTCTTGGCCACCGGTAACAGATGCTTGGAGTCTGTCTTGACACGAAACCTCTTCTTGTGACTACAGCGGATGCCATGGAGCATGCGCAGCGCTTGATGCGATTCAGTCCGGCTATCAGTTCTTGTGCGGTCAACTCGGTTTAAATCTTCTTTGGGCCATAGATGCCGCGACCACGTTCATGGGCAGCCCCAAATCGCCGCCAACAGGCGCGCGTCTTCCCATTTGCGGGCAGGAAGTACCTTGTCACGGCTCCACGCCTGATAGCCACTCCTGGCGACATTGAGCAGGCTACATAAATTGGCAACCGAATGCGTATTACGGAGTTTATCGATCATGGCGTACCCCACTTC
>ENA-OFCD01000132-OFCD01000132.1-metagenomes-genome-assembly--contig:-NODE-132-length-48165-cov-15.785699_pt1 | contig 48165 bp, 43 predicted proteins | sample MGYA00153392_OFCD01 | MGnify analysis MGYA00153392 | reverse complement strand
CTGCACACCCGCCTGACCGCCATTGAGCGAGGAAGCCTGTCTGCGAGCAACCAAGTCGATCCCGCAAGGCACATCGACGTGGACCAGGCACTGACCGATCTTCGTTACGCCGCAACCGATCTGGTTGAGCTGACCCACGCCAGCGCCCAGCTGCCCGAGCCGCTCATCCGGTCCGAGCAACTATTTGCTCCAGCCCGGATCCTGCCCTCGACGATGGAACGCGTGCACGACCGCAACCACGGAAGGTACGTGGCCATCACGCTCACGGAGGGCGCGACCCTTATCAATGCCGCGCAGGACGGGTCTCGCGCTGCACAGCAGGTTTGGGCAACCCTCGAGATCTCCATGGGCCCCATTGCGCCAATCGAGCTGTCCACGCATTCCCATGCGCTCGTCCCGCGTCGAGAGCTGGAGCCAGCCACCGGCCTCGGCGGACCGGACCTGCTCTAACACCGCAGTCACCTCGATGCTCTCAAGCAGACGCCGGCCAGTCCTCATGGTGTACCGCCGGAACGGTAGGCGAGATGGAGGTGGTCAGCAGTGAACTCCAGAACTGCGTTGGCAGCCCTGGGCCGACCCAACTGTGGACAGTCATTCAGCACCCGCGGTGCCTCGACACCCAGCGAAAGGAACCCGATGAAGACCCCGTCGGTCCCGGTCGCCGGCGACGCGCGCAGTGTCGCCCTTGCCCAAGGAGTAAGAGTGCGCACCCCCGGCCCGGCTATCACCGGACGACACCTCACCATCGCCGAACTCTGCGCTGAACTCGGCGTAGCCCGGTCCACCTTCTACGACTGGCGCGCCAAAGGCGCCTCGCCCCGTTGCATGAGGCTCCCCAACGGCGAGCTCCGCATCCGTCGCGCCGACCTCGAATCATGGCTCACAACTTTGGAAGACGGCGCAGCATGAGCGACCTCACGTACGACGTGAAGATCTGGACCACTCGCATCCGAAAAGGCAAGCGCGGCAACGTTTATGAGGTGCGGTGGGCAGTTGCTAGCAAGGCCCGATCCAGGGGGCACTCGACCACAAAGTTGGCCGAGTCCTTTCGGTCGTCCCTGGTAACAGCCTCTCGACAGGGACTGGCATTCGACGTGGCAAGTGGCCTGCCCGAGTATGTTGCGCGTCAGCTCAGCTCGGTCACCTGGTACGAGCACGCCCAGGCGTTCGTTGACATGAAGTGGGCGCGAGCGTCAGCTCGACACCGGCGAAGCATTGCCGAGGGTCTGGCCACAGTGACTCCGGCATTGCTCATGACCGGGCGCGGCGCCCCCTCCCCCGAAGAAATCCGCCGCACGCTCAAGCGCTTCATCGCTGACGAGATCAACCCGCACGTCGACGAGTGGGAGGCGGCCGAGGCCTTCCCCGCGCACGAGGTGTTCAAGCGCCTCGGCGAGCTCGGTCTGCTCGGCCTGACCAAGCCGACCGACTACGGCGGCATGGCGCTCGACTACTCGTACTCGGTCGTGATGGCCGAGGCGCTCGGCGATTGCGATTGCGGCGCGATCCCGATGGCCGTCGGCGTGCAGACCGACATGGCCACACCGGCGCTGGCCCGCTTCGGCTCGCCCGAACTCTGCCGCGAATTCCTCGTGCCGGCCATCAGCGGCGAGGCCGTCGGTTGCATCGGCGTCTCGGAGCCCGGCGCCGGCTCCGATGTCGCGAGCATCAAGACCACCGCGAAGAAAGACGGTGGCGACTACGTGATCAACGGCGGCAAGATGTGGATCACCAACAGCCTGCAGGCCGACTGGATGTGCGTGTTGGCGAACACGTCGGAGGCGTCGTCGCAAGGCGGTGCGCACAAGAACAAGAGCTTGATCATGGTGCCGATGAACGCGCCCGGCGTCGAGCGCGCGAAGAAGATCCGCAAGATCGGGATGATGGCGAGCGACACCGGCCTGATCCACTTCGACGGCGTGCGCGTGCCGCAGCGCAACCTCGTCGGGCAGGAGGGCATGGGCTTCACCTACCAGATGATGCAGTTCCAGGAAGAGCGGTTGTGGGCCGCGGCGAACGCGGTGCAGGGGCTCAACAACTGCATCGACCAGACGATCGCCTACACCCGCGAGCGCCAGATCTTCGGCAAGAGCGTGCTCGACAACCAGGTCGTGCACTTCAAGCTGGCCGAGCTGAAAACCGAGATCGAATCGCTGCGCGGCCTCGTCCACATGGCGACCGAAAGCTACGTGGCCGGCAACGACGTGACCGAATGGGCCTCGATGGCCAAGCTCAAATCGAGCCGCCTGCTGCGCACCGTGCCCGACAGCTGCATGCAGTACTGGGGCGGCATGGGCTACACCTGGGACAACCGGGTCTCGCGCATGTACCGCGACGGGCGGCTCGCCTCGATCGCGGGCGGTGCCGATGAAGTGATGATGGCCATCATCGCGAAGTTCATGCACACGTTGCCCGGCAAGCGGTAGCCCGCCCAGACCTCATCTCCCACTTCGCCAATTCCTAGGAAGCTATGAACACCCCAAACGGCTCAGAGAGACTGATCGCGATCGCCAAGCGTCTCAAAGAGGAAGAGATAGTTGAGTCACTTACTGTTAGAGAGTTTCTTTCATGGTTTGGTGCCAAGAGGCGCGGAGTGTGGGTCGTACTTGAGATGCAGGCGGCACTCATTGACGTGAGCCTCACGACTGAGCCTGATTTCGAGTCGTCTTACATCGACGGTGCCATCAACTTCGTGTTGATGTCACCCGAGACAGAAGAATCAAATGCCATTCCCACTAAAGCCGTAATGTCAGCAGCGACATTGATCGGTGACTTCGCGACGTTCGGGACAGTGTCGGTGATTCCTGAACTACCCGACCCAACCCACAAAATCAGCAAGCTTGCGGCTGCGAACAACGCCCCGATTACGGTGTGTCCCGACGCCTCGCTTGGGGAAGCTATTACCTTGATGCTCGCGCGCGGGTTCTCACAACTTCCCGTCATGACAAGTCCTCGGGAAGTGAAGGGCATAATTACTTGGCAATCTATTGGTGCGAGATTAGGCACTGACTCAACTGGCACTCGCGTAATTGACATGGCGGATCGGCTTCACTATGAGGTCAAACACGACGTGTCAATTTTTCAGGCGATACCGCTCATCGTCGCCCACGACTATGTTCTTGTCAGAGGCCCCACGAATCTCATCACGGGAATCGTCACGGCATCCGATCTCAGTCTTCAGTTTCTGCAACTCTCCGAGCCGTTCCTTTTACTCAGCGAGATCGAAAATCAAGTCCGTCAGTTGCTCGGCAAGAGGTTTGAACTAGGCGACTTGTTGACAGTACGAGATCCGACGGACGGCCATCGCAAGATCGAGGGTGTATCGGACTTGAACTTCGGTGAGTACATCCGCTTGCTGGAGAACCCTGAAAACTGGAAAAAGTCTGGCTTGCTACTGGACCGCGCCGTCTTCTGCAAACAGCTCGATGCCGTCCGAATTATTCGGAATGATGTTATGCATTTCGATCCTGATGGCATCTCTCCTCAGGACGTTGAAACTCTTCGGGAATTCGCCCGTTTTCTGCAACGCATGGGTGCCATGGGCATCGCGTAGTGCCGCACGTTCGCAAACGGTCGCCTCCCCGTAACCCAACATAGTCCCAACGTTGTCCAATCTGCGCACCGGGATTCGCGGCGCGTTCGTCTTCGCGACGCTGGCCGCACCGGCCACACGCAACGCGTTGAACGACGCGATGGTGGCGGGCCTCGGTGACGCACTCGCACTCGCCGAGTCGCAACTCGATGTGCGCGCGCTGGTGTTTCGCGGTGCGGGCGGCACCTTCTGCGCGGGTGGCGATTTCAGTGGCTTTCGTGCGCTGATGGGGGCATTGCCGCCCGCCGATGGCGTCGACCCGATCGTCGGCGTGAACCGCGGCTTCGGCGCCTTGCTAGAACGCATTCACGCCAGCCCGGTCGCGACGATCGCGGTCGTCGAAGGTGCGGCAATCGGCGGTGGCGCGGGCCTTGCAGCGGCGTGTGATTTCGTGCTCGCGGCGAGCAACGCACAGTTCGCAATGCCCGAGGTCACGCTCGGCCTGCCACCGGCGCAGATCGCGCCTTTCATCGCGGCGCGGGTCGGGCATGGCGCGGCACGGCGGCTGCTCCTCACGGGGCGACGCCTCTCGGCCGCGCAAGCGCTGGCCTGCGGTCTCGCCGACGAGTTGCACGACGGCGCGGAACTCGATGCGCGACTGCACGCACTGCTCACCGAACTCGGCCGCGCCGAGCCTGCCGCACTGCGGGCGACCAAGGCGATCTTGCAGCGTCGATCGACCGAGCCGCTCGGCGCCACGCTCGACTTCGCCGCGCAAGGCTTCGCCGCCGCGCTTCGCAGTGGCACCGCCTCGGAGGGCCTCGCGGCGATGTCAGCCAAGCGCCCGGCCACGTGGGTCGTGCGGCCTGACGACGCAACCACATGACCCACTTCGATTCACTCCTGATCGCCAACCGCGGCGAGATCGTCACACGCGTGGCGCGCACCGCACGGGCGATGGGCTTGAAAACGATCGCGGTCGCATCCGACGCCGACCACGCCGCACCGCACACCCAGGCCTGCGACACCGTGATGCCGATCGGCGGCGAGCGGCCGGCCGACTCGTACCTGCGCATCGACAAGCTGCTCGCTGCCGCGCGCACGAGTGGCGCGCAGGCCGTGCATCCGGGCTACGGCTTCCTCTCCGAGAACGCCGCGTTCGCGCAGGCCGTCATCGACGCCGGCCTCGTCTGGGTCGGCCCAGCGCCGACCGCGATGTGGGCGATGGCCGACAAGTCGCGCGCGCGTCAACGCATGGCCGCCGCCGGCGTGCCGGTGCTGCCCGGCTACGACGGCGACGACCAACGCCCCGAGGCCTTGCGCGCCGCAGCGCTGCGCACCGGCTTTCCGCTGATGGTCAAAGCCAGCGCCGGCGGCGGTGGCCGCGGCATGCGGCTGGTGCTCGACGAGCGCATGCTCGACGCCGCCATCACCTCCGCAGCCAACGAAGCGCAAGCCGCGTTCGGCGATGCGCGACTGCTGCTCGAACGCGCGCTGCCGAACGCGCGCCACGTCGAGATCCAGGTGTTCGCCGACGCGCACGGCAACGTCATTCACCTCGGCGAGCGCGACTGCTCGGTGCAGCGGCGGCATCAAAAAATCATCGAAGAAGCGCCCTCGCCTGCCGTCTCGCCCGCGCTGCGCCGGCGCATGGGCGAGGTCGCGGTGGCGGTGGCGCGCGAGGTCGGTTATGTCGGCGCGGGCACGGTCGAGTTTTTGCTCGACGTGAACAGCCCGGCACGCGACGCGTTCTGGTTCATGGAGATGAACACGCGGCTGCAGGTCGAGCACCCCGTCACCGAGGCGCTGGTCGGCGTCGATCTGGTCGAGTGGCAGTTGCGCATCGCCGCCGGTGAGGCGTTGCCGCTGACGCAAGACGAGGCGCTCGCGCGCTTCGAAACCGGCGGCCACGCGATCGAGGCGCGGCTCTGCGCCGAAGACCCTGCACACGGTTACCTGCCGCAATCGGGGCGCGTGCGCCACTGGCAGCCGCCGCGCGGCGTGCGCTGCGACCACGCGCTCGTCACCGGTTGCGAAGTCAGCCCGTTCTACGACTCGATGCTCGCGAAAGTGATCGCGCGCGCATCGACGCGCGACGCAGCGATCCACCGCCTCGCCGATGCGCTCGACAGCACCGCGTGCCTCGGCGTCACGACCAACCGCGCGTTCCTCGCGCGCGTGCTACGGCACCCGGCCTTTGCCGAAGGCGACGTCACCACCGCGTTCCTCGGCCAGCATTTCGCCGACGACGCCTCGCGCGCGGGCAACGTGCCGTCATGGCTGCGCGCACTCGCCGCGGCCAGCCACGCGCTGCTGCCGCCGGCCACGCTGCCGCCCCTGTGGGCCGGCTGGACCTCATCGGATCACGTCGACACGGCATCGAAGATCGAGCTCGACGGCGCACCCGAAACCTGGCACCTGAGCGGCACACCGCGCGCGCTCGTCGCGACCTGTGGCGATGCGCGGCACGCCCTCGCCGGCTTGACGCGCGAGAGCCGCTCGACCGTGCACGCGCTCGTCGACGGCAAGCCCGTCACCGCCCGCTGCATTCATGAAGGCGACGACTCGTGGTGGCTCTGCGACGGCGCCGAAGCCACCTTCCGCGACCTGCGGCTGACCGGCACGCAAGCAACGCAAGCCGCGGCCGCCGGTGCACTGCGCGCGCCGATGCACGGGCGCGTCACGCAAGTGCATGCCGCGGCCGGCGACGCCGTGCAAGCCGGCGCACTGCTGCTCGTGATGGAAGCGATGAAAATGGAGCACCAAATCGTCGCGCCATTCGCGGGCACTGTGAGAGCGCTGCACACGCGCCTCGACGATCAGGTGTCGGCGCGCCAGGTGCTTGTCGAGATCGAGACGTGAGCTCATGGCGCTGACACGCACTTTCAGACAAACGGTAGCCGAACGGGTCGCGCGCGAGCCGGTGTTCGCTCGAGCCCTTCTGGACGAAGCGGCCACGCTGTTCCTCAACGGGAAGCTCGAAACGGCACGGCTGATCCTGCGCGATTTAATCGATGCGACCATCGGTTTCGAGCAGCTTGCAGCGCTGACCGCGAAGCCGAGCAAGACCCTGCACCGCATGCTGTCGCCTGCTGGCAACCCCAGCATTAATCACCTCGTAGCGATCTTTCATGCGATTCAGGAGTGCCTGAACGTGAGCTTGGAGGCCCACTCGGGCGCCGCCGGAACACTTGCCCGCAGCTTGCTGACTCGGAGCGTCGTGTGCGTGGCTCGTCTCTGCAAGCTTGCGAGCGGCGCGTACCTCTCGCTTGGCAGGAATGCATTCGTTGCGGCATCTCTGCGCTTTCGCTCTCGACGTCGGTGTCCGACCCTCAGCAGTCTGTCGCGAACATTTCGCAGATGACAGCAACGAAGCGGTTGCTGCCAACCAGCTCCGACGGGCGAACTTACGCAAAGCGATAACAAGCGGTCGTTCGGCCGCGCGTCCGACGCTGGCGCGCACAGGCCGCTGTCGGTTGCCCTGCTGACGTAGACGAATTCGATGTCAGGGGGAAGCGCCGCGACGGAGCGAATGACTGCCGCGCACCGCCCACATGCTCGCGCAACCGAACCGAAGCAGTCCAAGGTGCGCACCAAACGAGTCTCCTCGATGCTGCGTCATTCGTTACGCCGCCAAGCGGCGCTTGGCGTTGCGTTTTACGCAACATTACATGTAAACTGATGCGCCTAACGCAATACATTATGGTCACGCTCGAACGCCTCCAACACGCCGTTGCACTCGCAAATACGCTCAGCTTCGTCCAGGCTGCGGCAGGAATGGGGCTGTCGCAGTCGGCGTTCAGCCGGAGCATCCAGGCGTTAGAAAATGAGCTCGGTGTCGAACTGTTTGCACGCAACAACCGGCGCGTTTCAATCACAGATGCCGGGCTTTCGTTGTTGGAAGACGCTCGCCAGCTCATCGCTCAGGCAGAACGCTTTGCGCAGGCGGCTGCGCGTTTGAGCAGCGCTATGCCCGGCGCCGTGCGCATGGCGACCAATCCCTATGTGGGGTACGTGCTCGCGGCCCGCGCGATTGAATCGGTTCGCTCCGCACACCCCGGCCTGCAGGTGCACTGCGATCAGTTCGATGCGGACCAGCTCGCTCCGGCGCTGCGCCGCGCCGAGTATGAGTTCTGCATATGCGAGACATCGCCGCACCGTGGCCAGGAAGGCTTGCACGTCGAGCCGTTCGCTTCAGTGCCAATAGGATTCGTGGTGCGGGCCGGCCATCCGCTTCTTTCCCGACCTGCACTGCGCCCTGCCGATCTGCTGGCCTACGGACTGGCGGCAAACGAGCTGCCGCCCGGCTACCGAGCCGCTCTCAGTGACTGGTTCGACCTCAAGCCGGATCAAGCGCTGAGCCTGGCCGTCTGCGGCAACAACGCTTTTGCCCACTGGCAGCTGGTCCACCGCACCGATCTGGTCGGCCTCGCTGCGTTGCCCGCTTACGGCCAAGCGCTGCGTGTTGGGCGGCTCGTGCAGCTGTCTTTGAAACTGCCAACGTCGCTGCAAAGCGACGTTGGCCTTGTGCGCTTGGCCGAACAGCGTCTGTCGCGACCCGCAGAAGCGTTGGTGGCGGCCTTTCGCCAACACGCCATGACAACGGTTTCGATACCCCTCAAGAAAGCGACGCGATGACCCGCTACCCCCTGCTTTCCCAAATGCTTGTCGCGTGCCTGGCATCGGCGGCTTTCAGTGCCCAAGCGCAACCGCTCCCCGATCCGGACGCGGTCTCGCTGGAGCGGCTCGGCCTCATGCAGGGCTTCCCACCGCCGCCGGACAAAGTGGTGAACGACACCAATCGGGGCCAGTACCCCCAAATGCGTTGGGCGCTGCAGCACACGCGCGAACTGGTGCCGACACGCAACGTCCGCCGCGGCGGGGGCGCGGTGTCCGCGCTGCCCGCTGCGCTGTTGCCGCTCGAACGGCTCTCTTTTGTGGACGACAAGGGTCGCACACTGACAGTGGACGACTGGCTACGCGAGACCTACACCGATGCCGTCGTCGTGCTTTATCAGGGCCGCGTCGTCTTCGAGCGCTACATGAACGGCATGCAGCCGGAAACGCCCCACCTCTTGTTCTCCATCACGAAAAGCTTTACCGGCTTGCTCGCCGCTCAGCTGGTGCAGGAGGGGCGCCTGGACCCTGAGGCGCCGGTAACGCGCTACGTGCCCGAACTTGAGGGCAGCGCCTGGGGCGACATGAAGCTGCGCCAAGTGCTCGACATGACCGGCACGGTGCGATTTCGGGAGGTCTACACCGATCCCACGACCGAGATCTTTCCGTACCTGTACGCCAGCGGTTTGCTACCGACGCCTGCGGGTTACAGCGGCCCGAGCGACATCTACGCCTTTCTGCGCACCTTGAAAAAGGGCGACGGCGAGCACGGCGACGGCTTTGTCTACCGCACGGTTCACTCGGAAGTGCTCGGGTGGATCGTGTCGCGCGTCACAGGTCGCCACTTCGCCGATCTGCTGTCCGAGCGCATCTGGACCAAGCTGGGCATGGAAGAGGACGCCAACGTGATGGTCGATCGCGTCGGTACGCCCCTTCAAGGCGCGGGCCTCTCGGCCAGCGCGCGAGACCTCGCACGTTTCGGCGAGATGCTGCGTCGGGGTGGAGAGTTCAACGGCCAACGTGTGCTGAGCGCCGCTGCGATCGCAGACATGACGCGCGGCGGCGACCGCGAGAAGTTCAAGGCCTCGGGCATGAGCTTCCGCCCGGGCTACAGCTACCGCAATCAGTGGTGGGCCCTGAACAATGCCGACGGCGCCTACGAGGCGTCCGGAGTGAACGGTCAGATGCTGCACATCAACCCTGCCGCCGAGTTGGTGGTGGTCAAGCTCTCGTCTCATCCCGTGGCCGCTGCCGCGTTCACGCATCCGCTCACGCTGCGGGCGTGGGATGCCCTGGCGCGTGCCGTGCGGGGCGACACGAAGCCCTGACCCACGACCCACCGGAAACGCATCGAATCAACCCTTCAAAACACAGAGCCTCCCCATGGACATCACTGCATTCCAACTGTTTCTCAGCACCACCATCACGCAATTGGCGATCAAGATCGCTGGCGCCCTCGCGTTCTGGATCGTGGGCCGATGGTTGATCGGAAAGGTCGTCGGCCTGATGCAGGCGGGCATGAACCGCAATCACATCGACCCGACGTTGACCAAGTACCTCGCCTCGATCATCAACGTCGCGTTGAACATCGCATTGGTGCTCGGTATCCTGGGCTATTTCGGCGTCGAGACGACCAGTTTCGCCGCGATGCTGGCGGGCGCCGGGGTGGCCATCGGTTTGGCTTGGAGCGGCATGCTCGGCAACTTCGCAGCCGGGGCCTTCATGTTGGTGCTGCGGCCGTTCAAGGTGGGCGACTTCGTGCAGATCGGCGGCGTGCTGGGCACCGTGCACGAGCTGGGACTGTTCGGCACCACGGTCGTCACGCCCGACAACGTGCTCACCCTGGTGGGCAACAGCAAGGTATTCGGTGACACCGTCATGAACTTCTCCGCCCGACCGGTGCGGCGGGTTGACCGCACGGCGCAACTGGCCGGCGGCGTCGATATCGACGACGCGCTCTCGCGTTTCAAGGCCGGGCTGGCGCGCATACCGAACGTAGCCACCGTCCCTGCGCCCGAGGTCAACGTGCTCGACATCAACCTCGTCGGCCCTGTGATCGCCGTGCGCAGCTACTGCCACACCGACCATTACTGGCAGGTCTATTTCGACATGAACGCGATGATGCTGCGCGTGGCGGCTGAGGCCGGCTGGCCCGCACCCACGCCGTCGCAGATCATGTTGACGAAACCGTTGCAAGCATGAGCGGATTCAAGGCCAGCATTTGCATCAACTCGTTCGAGAACCGCAGGGAAGTTCAAACATGAAACACGGCTTCGGACGGCAGTGGGCCGTTGCGTTGGTGGTCGTTGCGTTGGCGCTCGGCGGTCTGCCTGGGCATGTGCTGGCACAAAACGCCACCGATACAGCGGTGGTCTACTCACAAGAGGAGCTCGATCAGTTGCTTGCGCCGGTGGCCCTGTACCCCGACGCGCTGCTGGCGCAGGTGTTGTCGGCGGCGACCTACCCGCTCGAGGTGGTGCAGGCCGCTCGCTTCGTACAGCGCAACCCAAGCCTCAAGGGCGAGGCCTTGGGGCGATCGGTGGAGGCGCAGGGCTGGGAGCCCAGCGTCGCTTCGCTCGCGCAGTTCCCTTCCGTGCTGGTGATGATGAATGACAAGCTCGACTGGACGCAGCAGCTCGGCGACGCCTTTCTGGGCGACTCCGAGGCCGTGATGAGCGCCGTGCAAGGGCTGCGCGCCAAGGCGCAGGCGGCAGGCAACCTGCAATCCAACGACCAGCAGCGCATCGTGGTCGAGGAGCGCTACATCGTGATCGAGCCGGCGCGGCCCCAGGTGGTGTTTGTGCCGTACTACAACCCGGTCGTTGTCTACGGTGCATGGTTGTGGCCAGCGCGACCGCCTTGGTTCTGGGTACCGCCGCCGATCTATCGCCCCACGACCTGGGGACAGGCTGTCGCTACGGGCGTTGTGTGGAGCGTTGCTGTCGGCATCACGCAATCCATATGGTTCGATGTGCGGCCCAGTTGGCGCGAGCGCCAGCTGACGATCATCAACGTGCGTCCCGGTCAGCCGGCTTATCGACCCGGTGCGTGGGTGCACAACCCGGCGCATCGGCAGGGTGTGGCGTACCGCGACGTGCGAACGCGTGACCGCTTTGCGCCAGTCAGCCGTCCGGCCGTTGACAAGCGCGAGCCCGCGCGCGGTCGTGACGACACGCTTCGTCCCGTGTTGCGGCCGAGCGTGCAACCCCCAAGGCCTACTGCGCGGCCCGCTCCTGTTCCGTCGCCCGCGCTCCGGCCGGCTCCTGTTCCATCGCCCGCACTCCGGCCGGCGCCGCGGCCCGAAACCCGTCCGATGCCCCGGCCCGAGACGAAGCCGGAGATGAGGCCGGCACCACGCCCGGAGCTCCGTCCAGCCGTTCGCCCGGCGCCAAGACCCGCCCCGAAGCCGCTGGTCCTCAAACCCGGTGCGACCCGCGAAATCACCGACGCGCAGGCTGCACGCGGCAGTGCCAGCCGAACCCGCAATGAACGCTGAGAGGCATGCGATGACGATCGTTCTTGAACTGTTTTCTCAACTCGGCAGCGCATTGCGTCGCACCGGCCTGGGCGTCCTTCTCGCCGCCGGCGTCGTCGTGTCCGCTGGGGCAACGCCTGCGTCCAAATCCAGCCAGGCGAGGTTCTCCGCGCCGCAGGACGCGGCGCAGGCGCTCGTGCAGGCCGCACGAAACAAGGACCCGGTGGCGCTTCGCCGCATTCTCGGACCTGGCGCAGGTCGCGTCATCGCTTCGGGTGACGCTGCTCAGGACGAGCGCACCCGCCTGGAGTTCCTGACGGCGGCTGGCGAAGCTGTAGCCACCGAGACCGTAAGCGCCGACAAGGCAATCGTGCTGCTTGGGCAGCGCGCATGGCCGCTGCCCTTTCCGTTGATGCGTGACACACAAGGGCAGTGGCACTTCGACACCGAAGCTGGCTTGCGGGAATTTCTCAACCGGCAGATCGGTGCCAACGAGCTGGACGCCATGGAAGCCGTTCGGGCCTACGTCGATGCCCAGCGAGAGTACGTTCTTCGCGACCGCAACCGCAATGGGCTGCTCGAGTACGCCCAATCACTGGTCAGCACCGAGGGCCAGCGCGACGGGCTCTACTGGCCGGTCGAGCCGGGTCAGCCACCATCGCCGCTCGGCGCGGCGCTGGGCGTGGCCGAGGTGCGCTCGCTCAGGCCGTCGAACGAAGCGCCACAGCCTTACGAAGGGTACTTCTTCCGCGTGTTGACGGCTCAGGGATCCGCGGCGCCGGGAGGTGCATTGGACTATCGCGTCGGCACGCGTCTGATCGGCGGCTTTGCGCTGGTGGCATACCCCGCGCGCTGGGGCGTCAGTGGCGTGATGACTTTCACCGTCAACCACCAAGGGGTCGTCTACAGCCGCAACCTTGGCAAGGACACGGCCCGGATCGCCAGTTCGATGCTGCGTTATGACCCGGTGCCGGGTTGGAAGCTGGAACCCGCCGCGGAGGCCGGCGGCAGCACCAGCCCGCTCGTGGGCACCAACTGGCGCTTGTCGAGCCCGTCCAATGACAGCCGGACCGCCCCCAGCCTGCAGCTCAGCAGCGAAGGCCGTGTCGCCGGCGGTGACGGGTGCAACCGGCTCGTCGGCAGCTACACACTGGACGGCGATCGCATCCGCTTCCTGCCGCTCGCCGCCTCACGCATGTCGTGCTCTGCCATGAACGGGCGTGACGCCGATTTCCAGCGTGCTGTCATGGAGACGGCGCAATGGCGCATCAGCGGGTCGGAGCTTCAACTGCTGGCCGAGGACGGGCGTTTGTTGCTGCTGCTCGAGCGCACGTCAGGGGATTGACGGAGCAACAACGGTTCGAATACAGCCAGGGGATACCCATGATCCGACGCCCTTATCGACATTTTCTGCTGGCCGCGTTCGCCGAGATGGTGATGCCTGCGCGTGGCGGTGCCTGCAAGGCGCCGGTGATACAGCCTGATCGAACGTGGGTCGCGGATGACACGACATGGAAAGCAAGCGCAGGTTCAAAGGCACTAACAACGTTTTTCTTAGCCACGGTTTCAAAGCGCATGACGAGAGCGAGCGGGTGGTCCACTGTCGCGCTGCTTTTCCTATTGCAGACAGCGCCAGTTTCGGCGGCCTCCCTTGAAGGAGAGGCGGCCTATCTGGAACGCATCATGCCGCCTGCGGGTGCCGTTCTTGTAGTGAGCCTAGAGGACTCGGCGCGTGCAGATGCGCCGTCGACTGAGCTGGCAGCGTCCCGCATGCGGCTGGCTGGCGAACCTCCCTATCGCTGGCGGCTCGACTACGACGAGCGTCTCGTCATTTCGACCAGCCGCCCAGTGCTGCGTGCCAGGATCGAAACGCCCGAGGGCCTGTGGATGAGCACCGACACTGTCATGCCCGCATCGACGCCCACTCCAGTCTTGCAACTGCGTCGCGTTTCATCACCTCCGCAGCGCTGCGGGGACGCAGTCACGCAGACGGCACTCAATGAATGTGCGTACGAGGAGTTTTTGGAAGCTTCGGCGGCGAAGAGTCTGCAGTTGAAACGCATCGAGTCGGCACTGAAGCCTGCCCGTCGCAGTAGTTGGCGCCGGCAGCAAAAGGCCTGGCTGACGTTTCGGACCGAGGCCTGCGAGTTCGAAAGCGGTGCGCTCGGCAACGGAAGCGCAAGGCCAATGGTGCAGTGGCAGTGCGCCGCCCGAATGACTAGGCAGCGCACCGCCGATTTGTCTCGTCTCGGCGCGTGCCGCGAGGGCGACATCGCTTGTTCCATGCCTGAACTTAGGAAATCTCCATGATTTATTCCCTGTCCCGTACCGCGAAGCGTGCGTTTTGGCTGCTCGTCGCCTTGCCGGTAGCCTGTTGGGCGCAGGCGCCCATAGCGACGACGCCATCCGGGTCCGTGCAGGGACGGGTGGTTGCCGACGTCGCGGTCTTCCGCGGCATTCCCTTCGCGGCTCCGCCCGTGGGCGATCTGCGCTGGCGTGAGCCGCAACCGCTGCCAGCGTGGTCCGAGACACGACAGTCCGTCAGTAACGCGCCTTCTTGCCCGCAAAAGCGCGGCCTCTCGCTGGAAGGCGGAGGCGATCCGGGCAAACTCGACGAAGACTGCCTTTATTTGAACGTCTTTACGCCTGGCACCGACGCCGGGACTAAGCGTCCTGTGATGGTGTGGATTCACGGCGGTGCTCTCATCTTCGGCAGCGGCGGGCTCGCCATCTACGACGGCAGCGCGCTGGCGCGACGCGGTGTGGTCGTCGTCACGATCAACTACCGCCTCGGCCCCCTCGGCTTCTTCGCTCATCCGGCGCTCGACAAGGAACGCCCGGGCGGGCCCGCCAATTTCGGCCTGCTCGACCAGATCGCCGCCCTGCAATGGGTGCAAAAGAACATCGCGTCGTTCGGCGGCGATCCGGCCCAGGTGACTGTTTTCGGACAGTCGGCGGGAGCGCAAAGTGTTCTGGCGTTGATGGCCTCGCCACTGGCCACTGGGCTCTTCCGCAGTGCCATCGCCGAGAGTCCCTACGGAGTGCCCAGCCATACCCGGGCGTCGGCAAGCACCACCGGCACGGCGATCGCAACCAAGGTGGGCTTGCCCGGGGCTGACGCGAGCATGGAAGCACTGCGCGGCATTTCTGCCGAGCGCCTCTCAGCACTCGAAGGCAAGGGCCTGTCGCTGGCACCCGGTTTCGTCGTCGGCGACCCAGCGGTGCCGATGCCACTGCTGGAGGCCTTCCAGAGGGGCCGGGAGGCCGCCGTGCCGCTCATCATTGGCAGCAACAGCGACGACGCCAGCGTGGCCCTCGCTTTTGGCATCGACCCCGCGCAGCTCGTGCAGAAAATGGGGCGCGCGCGCATCCTGGTTCGTTCCTACTACCCGGGTGTGGCCGACGATCGTCAACTCGGCCGCCAGGTCGCGCGCGACGTCGTCTTCACGGCGTTCGCGCGCCGCATCGCTTACCTGCACAGCTCGAAGGCGCCCACTTGGCGCTATTACTTCAGTCGGGCCGGTTCGTCGCCGAACGGGGCCGGCCATGGCGCAGAGGTGCCTTTCGTCCTCGGCACGGTAGAGCCGTGTCAGTGTCTTGGCGGGCCTGTCACACAACTGGACAAGGATGTGGAACGCCGCATGGGCGACCGGTGGACGGCATTCGCAAGCACCGGAGCGCCCGCTGGCTCGCCCACTTGGGAGCCGGACAACCGAAGTCGCGGCTGGGCCCTCGAAATCGGTGACGATGAGACGGGCCGCCCCGGTTTCATGACGGCTCGCATTAACGCGTTTATTACAGGGCTCAACCTGGTTGGCCGCAAAAATTAAACATGGAGGTGCTGCACGCAAGCAAACTTGCTCAGGGCCCGAGCGAGAGTGAGATCGCACCCTCGAGATGAGTACCTGCCAACAGGTGTCCGAATTCTGGGTCTGAGCTTCAGCATTGAGTCGGCCGCGCCAGTTCGGGGGACATGGGACTAAGGCGATTTCAAGTCCGAAGCGCAACACTCGTTTTGATGAACCGAGGATGAAGGATTGTGAGAGCTGGTCAAAGGGTTGGGCGTCAGGCCGTAATCAGTCTCGACAGTAGCCTTCCCCGGCACGAACTGTCAGGCAGTTGGACTTCTCGCTCAACCACTTCATTCCTGTTTCAGCGCCATTCGTTGCGCGAAGAGATTCTTTTATGCCATTGCGTTCAAACTCGATCTGATCGCCTACCGCGTTGCCTTGGAACGTGCGAGGACCATCTAGGTTTTGGATAGTGACTTCGTACTTTCCATTGCCGCCGGCGAGTTGAAGGAATGTTCCTTCCGGCGCGCTCCACTTGCCGAGCCATTTGTCGGCTTGTGGAGCGGGAGTCTTGCCGGGTGCACTCGCTGCGATGACCAGCGCGGAGCCCGACCTGTGACCCTCACAACCAGTGAAGACCAAGGTCAGCGCAACGCATGAGATCAGCAATCGAAGTGTGGAATTTGTAGTTGTGATGTGCATTCTGACGCCTGACGTATGCAAGGGACTTCCCTGTTCCGAGCTAGCCGCAGTGCGCTGGCTGGCAACTCAGTGCCACGATGGGAACTGCGAACTCTCATCAACTCACTCGCTGAGGGGTACTGTTATACCCGTTGTCTACGTTGACATCGATCTGGCCAAGAACGTCTTTGACATGCACGGCGTGGGCGCCGCGGGCGCCGTGCAGCTGCGCCAGCCCAAGCTCGCGCGCAGCAAGCTAAATAAGGTGGTGGCCGCTGTTGGTTTCCCAGCCAGCGAACCACGGTACGCCGAGAGACTTCAAGCCCAGCAGATGCGCGGTAAACGTCCGGCGAACGGCATCTTGACGCTCGCCGACGGCGGCGGAAGATATCAGGCCGAACGCATACCCTGCGTTGGGTCGAGAGCATTGGTTCGCTGTTGGGCCAAGCGGAAGTTTGGTTGACCCACAACATCGACCGGCAGCTTCGAGATAAATCGGTTTTTCGCAGTGAACGCAGCCGAAGTCAGCTGTAAGCGCGACCTGACATTCGACGACCGTAGTCGACCGGCTGCGGTCAGTCTGGGGCAGCCGTTCATCAGGCCGAGTCGAGCACCCGCTCTTGGCCGACAGCAGGCACCCGACAACCGTGCCGCGACGCGCAGGTCGACCCGGGACACTCTGCCCGTCCGTGTTGCTCGCCGCCTTGCTTCCGCGCCTGCGCCCTTGTCAAGCCAACCGCCCATGCAGTGCGATCATCATCTTGCCCAGCCGCGTCTCGATGCTGCCGTTTGCCGGCAGCGCAACGACCACCTTTCCCCTCAAGGCGCCTTGAAATACTCCGACACCACCTTCCACCGCGTGTCCTGCAACTGCGACAAACGCGACACATCGCTGCCCAAATGCTTGGTTGGCGAAAACGTGCCGGGCGCGCTGCCGAACATGTCGGTCGGGAAGCTGGTTGCGTCCATCGCCTTGATGAAGGTGTCGGTCGACAAGCCGGCGCCCGCTTTGCCGGCGGCCACGGCGAAGGCGTCGATGGCGTTGTAGCCGTAGACCGAGAACACGGTCGGGTCTTCGCTGAACTTGGTCTTGTACTTCGCGGCCCAGAACGCAATCGCTTTCGAGGCATCGTCGAGGTACGGGTTGGCGACGGTCATCGTCGCGTAGAGGCCGTCCATCGGCTTGCCGCCGAGCTTGTGGATCAGGTCGGTGTAGCTCGCACTCGAGCCGAGAAAGATCGGCGCGAAGCCGGTCTTGCGGCTCTCGGCGATGGCGCCGATGGTCTCGCGGATGATGGTGCCGAGCACGACGAAATCGCAGCCCGCGGCCTTCATGCGCGCCACTTGCGAAGAGAAGTCGGTCGCGCCGCGCTTGTAGCTCGTCTTCTCGACGAACTCCATGCCCATGCTCTTCAATCCGGCCTCGGCGCCGCGCAGCACTTCGAGGCCGAATTCGTCGTCCTGGTGCATCGTGCAAACCTTCTTGGCGCCCTTCTCTTTCACGAGTTTGGGCACCGCACCGCGCATCTGCTCGAAGTAGGTCGACGCGAACGCATACTTGAGCCGGTTGAACGGGTCATACATCTCGCGCGCCGCGGTGACCGGGAAAAAGTTGATCACGTTCTTCTCGAATTGCACCGGCATCGCCGCGTTGTTTTGCGCGGTGCCGATGTGGCCGACCATGATGAAAATCTTGTCCTGGTTGACGAGCTTTTGTGCCGCCAGCACCGCCTTCTTCGGGTCGTAGGCCGAGTCTTCGACGATGAGCCTGAGCTTGCGCCCGTTGACGCCGCCCTGCTCGTTGATCTCGTCCACGCGCAGCATCATGCCGGCGCGCACCTGCTTGCCGAAACCTGCGATCGGGCCCGACAAATCCTGGATCGAGCCGACGACAATTTCGTCTTTGCTGACGCCTTGCGGCGGCACTTTCGATTGCGCATGCGCATAGCCCGTGATCAACGTCAGTACGGCGAGCACGGCGGTCACGAGGTTGAGGGCGGTCTTCATCGTTTGTCTCCTTGGGTGAGTGCGTGGGGAACCGTCACTTGATCAGCCGTACATCGCCTCGATGCGGGCCTCGTATTTCTTCTCGACGAGCTTGCGCTTCAACTTCATCGTCGGCGTGAGTTCATCGTCTTCGGCGGTCAACTGCGTGTCGAGCAGCCAAAACTTCTTGATCTGCTCGACCCGCGCGAACTTCTTGTTGACGCGCTCGACCTCGCCCTGGATCAACTGCTGCACCTCGGCGCTCAGCGTCAGGCTGGTGTAGTTGCTGAACGGGATGTCGCGGTCCTGCGCGTACTTCTCGACGTTCTCCTGGTCGATCATCACGATCACGGTCAAGTACGGCCGCTTGTCGCCGACGACCACCGCATCGGTGATGTACGGCGAGAACTTCAGGTCGTTCTCGAGCTCGCTCGGCGTGACGTTCTTGCCGCCGGCGGTGATGATGATGTCCTTCATGCGGTCGGTGATGCGGTAGTAGCCGTCAGAATCGACTGCGCCCACGTCACCGGTGCGCAGCCAGCCGTGGGCATCGATGGTCTCGGCGGTCTTCTCGGGCAAGTTCAGGTAGCCCATGAAAACGTTGGCGCCGCGCACCATCAGCTCGCCGGTGGCAGCATCGAGCTTCACTTCGTTGAACGGGCATGCCGGGCCGATCATGCCGGGCTTGATGCGAGTGGCCGGCGTGTAGGTCGAGGCGCCGCAGGTCTCGGTCATGCCCCAGACCTCGACCATCGGCACACCGAGCGCGAGGTACCACTTGACCAGGTCGGGCGAGATCGGCGCCGCGCCGGTCACGCAAAAGCGCGCGCGGTGAATGCCGATCAGTTTGCGCACGTTGTTGAGTGCGAGCAGGCGGGCCAACGCGAACTGCAGCTTCGACCAAACACCGACCGGCTCGCCCGCGAGCACGCGATCGGCGATGCGCGTGCCGACGCCGATGCTCCACGCGTAGGCCAACTGCTGCGCCTTGCCCGATTCGCGCAGCGCGATCATCACGCCGGAGTAAAACTTTTCCCAAATGCGCGGCACGGCGGTGAACACGGTCGGCGCGATCTCGCGCACGTTCTCGGGCACGGTCTCGGGGTTCTCGACGAAGTTGAGTTTCGAGCCGGTGTAGAGCGCGAAATACTCGCCGCCCATGCGCTCGGCGATGTGGCACAGCGGCAAGAAGCACATGCGCTCGTCGGACTCGTCTTGCGCGACGATGCGGTTGTAGCCGCGCACGGTGTGAACCAGGCCGCGGTGCGAGTGCATCGCGCCTTTGGGCTTGCCGGTGGTGCCGGAGGTGTAGACCAGGATCGCGAGGTCTTCAGGGCGGCACGCGGCCACGCGGGCGTCGAGCTCGTTCGGGTCGGTTTGCGCATGGCTTCGGCCGAGTTTTCGCAGTGCGGCGAGATCGATCACACCGGGGTCGGTGAAGTCGCGCAGGCCCTTCGGATCGAATACGACGATCTTGCGCAGCAGCGGCAGCCTCGCGCGAACTTCGAGCGCCTTGTCGAGTTGCTCTTCGTCTTCGACGAACAGCACGCGGGTGCGCGAGTCTTCGCAAAGGTAGTGCACTTGCGAAGCCGCATCGGTCGGGTAGATGCCGTTCGAGACGCCGCCGCAGCTCAGCACCGCCAGATCGGCGAGCACCCATTCGACGACCGTGTTCGAGGCGATCGAGGCGCAGTCACCGGCATCGAAGCCGAGCGCGAGCAGGCCGTCGCCGATTTCGCGCACGGCGCGGGCGGTATCGATCCAGGTCCACTCGCGCCAGATGCCGAGCTTCTTCTGGCGCATGAAGACCTGGCCGGTGCGCTGCGCGGCCGCGTTGCGAAACAGGGCCGACATCGTTTCGCCCTCGACGACGATGTCTTCGCGCGGCTTCAAATGACCGAGATTCCAGAGGTTGCTCATCTGTTTTTCGCCAATGAGTTCAGCGCCAGGTTTTCTTCTTCTTCCAGCGCCGCTCGCCGCGCACGCCGGCATCCTTCATGCCGAGGTAGAACTCCTTGATGTCGTCCTTCTCGCGCAGCTTGTCGCAGCTGTCTTCCATCACGATGCGGCCGTTCTCGAGCACGTAGCCGAAGTCGGCCACGTTGAGTGCCATGTTCGCGTTCTGCTCGACCAGCAAAATGGTCGTGCCGCGCTCGCGGTTGATGCGGATCACGATCTCGAAAATTTCGCGTGTGAGCCGCGGTGAGAGGCCGAGGCTGGGCTCGTCGAGCAGCATCAAGTCAGGCGCGGCCATCAGCGCGCGCGAGATCGCGAGCATCTGCTGCTGGCCACCCGAGAGCAGCCCGGCGTCTTGCGCGGCACGCTCGCGCAGGATCGGAAAATAGTTGTAGACGACTTCGATGTCACGCGCAACAAAGTCGCGGTCCCGCCGCGTGTAGGCGCCCATCATCAGGTTGTCGTGGATCGACAGCAGCGGGAACACCTCGCGGCCCTCGGGCACGTGGCTCAGGCCACGCTGCACGATCAGCGCCGGGTCGCGCGCGGTGATGTCTTCGCCCTTGAACGCGACGCTGCCCTTGCGCGGGTCGATGATGCCGGAGATGGTCTTCAGGATCGTCGACTTGCCGGCGCCGTTCGAGCCCAGCACGGTCGCGATCTGCCCGCGCTGCACCTGCAGGCTGACGCCGCGGATGGCGCGGATCGGGCCGTAGGCGCTCTCGACGTTGAGCAGCTTCAGGATCGGCTCATCGGCGCTCATGCCGCGACCCGTCGCAAGCTCGCCACGTCATCCGCCGAGCCGAGGTACGCCTCGATCACGCCCGGGTGCCGCTGCACTTCGGTGGGTGTGCCGAGTGCGAGCACCTCGCCCTGGTTCATCGCGAGCACGCGGTCGGAGACCTTCGAGACGAGCGCCATGTCGTGCTCGACCATCAGCACCGTGATGCCGAGCTCGTTGCGAATGTCGTCGATCCAGAACGCCATGTCGTCGGTCTCTTCGACGTTCAGGCCCGACGAGGGCTCGTCGAGCAGCAGCAGCTTCGGCTCGGTGCACAGCGCGCGCGCGAGCTCGACCACTTTGCGCACGCCGTACGGCAGCCCGGCAACGAGCGATTCGCGGTGGTGCTGCAGATCGAGCAGGTCGATCACCTGCTCGACCTTCTCGCGCGCGGCGATCTCGGCCGCGCGGGTCTTGCGCGTGAACAGCAGCTCGCCCCAGAGGTTGGTCTGGCGGTGCGTGTGGCGGCCGATCAGCAGGTTCTGCAGCACGCTCGCATGCTCGAACAGCTCGATGTTCTGGAAGGTGCGCGCGATGCCGAGCTTCGCGATGTCGTGCGGCGCGTACTGTGCGAGCAGCATGCCCTCGAACGCGATCGCGCCGGTCGTCGGTGTGTACAGGCGCGAGATCAGGTTGAACACCGTCGTCTTGCCCGCGCCGTTCGGGCCGATCAGCGTGAACACCTCGCCGCGCTTCACGTCGAAGCTGACCTTGTTGACCGCGAGCACGCCGCCGAAGCGCACGCTCAGGTCTTTGGCCGAAAGCAGGATGTCGGAACTCGTCATTTCAGCCGGTCCGACTTGAGGTAGCTCTTCTGCCGCTGGAACATGCCCTTGCGGTAGAACGGAAAAATCTGCAGGTAGGTGCGCAGCTTCAGCCAGCGGCCGTAGAGCCCGAGCGGCTCGAACAACACGAAGCCGATCAGCACGAGGCCGTAGACGAGGCCCTGCAGCCCGGGCGCCTGGCCGATCGTCGCGGGCAGATAGTCTTTCGTCAGGTTGATGATCTGCGGCATCGTGATCAGGAAGATCGCGCCGAGGAACGCGCCGTGGATCGAGCCGATGCCGCCGATCACGATCATCAGCACCAAGTCGACCGACTGCAGGATGTTGAACTGATCGGGCGAAATGAACTTCAGCTTGTGCGCGTACAGCGCGCCGCCGATGCCCGCGAGCGCTGCCGAGATCGCGAACGACAGCGTTTTGTAGCGCGCGAGGTGAATGCCCATGCTCTGTGCCGACACCTCCGAATCGCGGATCGCGACGAACGCGCGGCCGGTCGGCGAGCGCAACAGGTTGAGCACGCCGAGCGTGGCGATCACGGTGACGACGAGGCAGGCGAAGTAGAACGACACGTCGGTGTCGAGCACGAGCCCGAACACGTCGGGCGCCTTGATGTGGATGCCGGCATTGCCGCCGGTCACGCGCTCCCAGCGCGCGAAAACTTCTTCGACGATGAAGCCGAACGCGAGCGTCGCGATCGCGAGGTAGATGCCCTTCACGCGCAGCGCCGGCAGCCCGACGATCATGCCGACCGCCGCCGAGATCAGCCCGGCCAGCACGAGCGCGATCGGCGCCGGCACGCCCGCATTCGTCAGCGCGGCCTGCGTGTAGGCACCGACGCCAAGAAACGCGGCGTGGCCGAGCGAAAACAGACCTGTGAAGCCCGAGAGCAGCATCAAACCGAGGCCGACGACGGCGTAGATGAGCACGAAGGTGAGTTGGGCGAGCCAGTATTCCGAGAAGACCCATGGCGCGGCGAACATCGCGAGCATCAACGCCGAGTACCAGAAGACATGGCCGCCGTGCTTGGCGAGCTTGATGTCTTGCGCGTAGTCGGTTTTGAAGATGAAACGCATGGGTTATGGGTTTGTGGCGCGGCTGGTCGCTTGGCGGGCGTGTGGCGGGGCGGCAAAGGCGCGTTCGGGCCGGGCGCGTCGCTTCGCCTCGGCGGTCGCCGCTGCGCGACGACTGCTCTGCGGTGCTCGGGCGCGCGGCCCGTCGCTGAACTCGCGGCGTTCGCTGCGCTCTCTCTGCTCAAACAAACGCGACGAGTCAGATGACGAAGCGCGCTGCGCGCGCGGCCACACGCCCTGCGCTCCCCGACGCCTCCCACGAAGCGACCCACCCAGCCCGAACGCGCCTTTGCAGGACCATCGGCACTCCGCCCTGCTCCCTCGCCCCTCTGGGGAGAGGGAGTTAACTCGACGAAGACCGCCACAGCATGAGCCCCCGCCCGTTGCCGCCCGCCGCGATGCGCCGAGCACCATCGCTGCGACGAGGGAAGAAGCACAGGTCATCTCGTCAAACCTTCTTCCGCAACTTCTCACCGAACAACCCGTTCGGCTTCACGACCAGCATGATCAGCACGACCACATACGCCGCGATGTCCTTGAACCCCTCGGGCAAATAGAAGCCGGACAACGACTCGACGATCCCGATGATCAAGCCGCCAACCAACGCTCCCGGCAAACTGCCGAAGCCGCCGACCACTGCCGCCGGCATCGCCTTCAAGCCGATGAACCCCATGTTCGCGTGCACGAATGTGATCGGCGCGAGCAGCAACCCAGCGATGGCTGCGACGGCCGCGGCGAGCCCCCACACCAGGCCGTTCAAACGCTTCACCGGGATGCCCATGTAGTAGGCCGCGATCTGGTTTTGCGAGGCCGCTTGCATCGCCACACCGACCTTGCTGTACTTGAAGACGGCGTACAGCACGCCGCTCAACACCACGGTCGCCGCGATGATCACCATCTGCTCGACGTTGAGCACCAGCGTGCCGAAGTTCCAGACCTGGTCTTTGTACGGCACCGGCAGCGTGTGGGTCTCGGTGCCGATGCCGGGCACCATCGTGATCGCGCCGCGCGCGACGTAGCCGATGCCGATCGTCAGCATCACGATCGAGAACGCCGGCTGGCCCAGGATCGGCCGGATCACGAGCCGTTCGAGCACGATGCCGAATGCGCCCATCGCGAGCACAGCCGCCGCGAACGCGAGCCAGAACGGGAATCCGAGCGAGGTCATCGCGATCAGGCCGATGAAGGCGCCGAGCATCATCAACTCGCCCTGCGCGAAGCTCACGGTTTCGGTCGCCTTGTAGATCAACACCACGCCGAGCGCGATCAGGCCGTAGATACAGCCCTGTGCAATGCCGCTGATGACAATCTGAAGAGCCTGCACCCCGACGTCTCCCCGACGGACTGCCCGCGATGCGCGTTGCGATCGGTGCAGTTTGCTTTTTCTTGTTGCTATGCTCGGCTTGCCAAGCAAGCAGTTGCTTTGTAACGAAGACGTTGCGCGCGCGTCAGCGTACAAACCCGAAACGCACCCTGAACGAGGCCCCATGCCGGCCAGACCGAAGACCCGCCCGCCCGCCAAGGCGAGTGCACCCGACAACCGCCGCGCCGACCTGATCCGCGTGGCCGCCCGGCTGTTCCGCGAGAAGGGCTTCGACGGCACCACCATTCGCGACATCGCCCACGCCGTCGGCATGCGCTCGGGCAGCCCGTTCTATCACTTCGCCAACAAGCACGAGCTGCTGATGGCGGTGATGGAAGAAGGCCTGCGGCTCGGGCTCGAGCGCACTCGCGGTGCGGTCGACGAGGCCCTGCCGGCCACCGAGCGCTTCACGCAACTCGTGCGCACGCACTACGGCATCCTGCACGACGCCGGCAGCGATTTCATCCCGGTGATGCTCTACGACTGGCGCTCGCTGCCCGCACAGTACAAGCGCCGCATCGTCGAGCTCAAAGACCGCTACGACGCGATCTGGCAGCACACGCTCGACGAGCTGCACGACCAAGGCCTGTTGCGCGCCGACGCGAAACTGGCGCGCCTGATGATCCTCGGCGCGATGAATTTTTCGGCGACGTGGTACCGGCCCAAGCCCAAGTCATCACGCTCGGTAACGCGGGTCGACCTCGACGAACTGGCCGCGCAAACGGTCTCACTGGTGCTGCACCCCACATGACCCAAGTACTCGTTCAACGCGACGGCCCGATCTGGACCGTGACGCTCAACCGGCCCGAAGTGCGCAACGCCGTCGACGGCGCAACCGCGCGCCTGCTCGCGCAAGCCTTTCGCGCGTTCGATGCCGATGCGCATGCGCGTGTCGCGATTTTGCAAGGCGCAGATGGGCAGTTTTGTGCGGGCGCTGACCTGAAGGCTGTCGCTGGTGGCTTCGGTGAGAACTCGCGCGCGAATCCGCTCAGCACCGACATGAACGCAGACGGCCCGATGGGCCCGACCCGGCTGCGCTTGAGCAAGCCGGTGATCGCGGCCGTCGAAGGCCACGCGGTTGCCGGCGGGCTCGAACTCGCGCTGTGGTGCGACCTGCGTGTCGCGGGCAGCACTGCGACCTTCGGCGTCTACTGCCGCCGCTTCGGCGTGCCGCTGATCGACGGCGGCACCGTGCGCCTGCCGCGGCTGATCGGCGAGAGCCGTGCGCTCGATTTGATCCTCACGGGCCGCGCGGTCGCGGCCGACGAAGCGTTGCTGCTCGGTCTCGCGAACCGCGTCGTGCCCGCAGGCGAGGCGCTTGCCGCAGCGATCGAAATCGCAACGCAGATCGCCGCGTTCCCGCAGCAGTGCATGCGCAACGACCGCGCGAGCGTGGCCGCACAACACGGCCTGCCTTTGCGCGACGCGCTCGCGCAAGAGTTTGCGCTCGGGCTGCACACGCTGAAATCTGGCGAGACGGTGAGCGGCGCGCAGCGCTTCGCGAGCGGCATCGGGCGCCACGGCAGGTTCTCGACAGACTGAAAGTGCAGGCGCCGGGCACATGTCCGGAAACGGCGAGTCATCAGCGACGCGCTCGCGATAATCACCGCATGCACTCCGCCATGCCGCTCGACGACACCGCTGCCTACCAGGTGCTCCTGGCCCGTGATGCGCGCTTCGACGGGCGGCTGTTCGTCGGCGTCACCTCGACGCGCATCTACTGCCGTCCGATCTGCCGCGTGCGCACGCCGAGCGCGCGCAACTGCCGCTTCTTCGAAACGCCCGCGCAAGCCGAGGCCGCGGCGTTCCGCCCTTGCATGAAATGCCGCCCCGAGATCGCGCCCGGCGCCGGCTTGCCGTGGACGGTGATGGACGCCTCGCGCACCCTCGCCCGCCAAGCGGCCGATGCGCTCGACGCACAAGCGTCGAACGGTCCTGTGCAAACCGCGAGCGGCGATGCGCCAAGCATCGCGCAGATCGCCGCGCGGCTCGGCGTCAGCGACCGGCACCTGCGCCGCATCTTCAAGACCGAGCACGGCGTCACGCCGCTGCAATACCTGCAGACACGCCGCCTGCTGCTCGCCAAACAGTTGTTGACCGACACCCGGCTGCCGGTCGCGCAGGTCGCACTCGCGAGCGGCTTCAACAGCCTGCGGCGCTTCAATGCCGCGTTCGCCGACAACTACCGCATGAGCCCGAGCCGGCTGCGCGGCGAGGCTGACGAGGCCGCGTTCGACACCGAAGCCGCGATCACCGTCAAGCTCGGCTACCGCGCGCCGTACGACATCGAAGCGTTGCTGCGGTTCATCGCGCAGCGTGCGGTGCCCGAGGTCGAGGTCGTCACCGAGCGGCGTGTACGGCGCAGCTTGCGTGCCGGCACCGTCGCGCTGGTGGCGGGCTGGGTCGAGGCGGAGTTTTCGGTGACCGCACCGGTCGTCTTGCTACGCTTCGCGCCCGTGCTCGCCAGCGCAAGCGGTCGCGTCGTCGCGGCAGCACGGCGCTGGCTCGATCTGGATGCACACCCACAGGCGATCGATGCCGCGCTCGCGCACCTGCCCGGCGCGCCGGGGTTGCGCTTGCCCGGCAGCCTCGATGCGTTCGAGCTCGCAGTGCGCGCAGTGCTCGGCCAGCAGGTCACGGTCGCAGGCGCGCGCACGCTCGCGCGGCGCCTGGTCGATCGCTTCGGCGAGCCGTTGCAAACACCGTGGGACGACGTGGCTCGCACCTTCCCGTCGCCCGCTGCGCTCGCAGCCGCACCGGTCGAGCGGATCGCCGAGCTCGGCATCATCCGCAGCCGCGCCGGCGCGATCCGCGCGATCGCGCAAGCGTGGCCTGAACTCGCCGAGCTGTTCGCGCCGCGCGCGCGCCCCGAGCCGCTGATCGAGCGCCTGTGTGCGCTGCCCGGCATCGGCCCGTGGACGGCGCACTACATCGCGATGCGCGCACTCGGCTGGCCCGATGCGTTTCCGCCGAACGACGTGGCCGTGCTCAAAGCCATCAAGCAGTTGTTCGGCACCACGACGCAACGCGAAGCCGATGCGCACGCCAAAGCTTGGCAACCGTGGCGCGCCTATGCGGTGCTGCGGCTGTGGAATTCACTGGAGAAGAAGACACCATGAACACGACCACCGATTCGATCGCGCGCGCCTGCACCGCGCAAACGACAATCGCCACACCGCTCGGCAATCTGCTCCTCGCGCGCACCGCCAAAGGCCTGGCCGGCGCGTGGTTCGAGGGACAAAAGCACCACCCCGAACCGCTTACCGCCGTGCGCCGGCCCGACGACGAGTTGCTGCGTCGCGCGGCCGACCAGCTGCTCGAATACTTCGCCGCTGAACGCGCGCAATTCGATTTGCCGCTCGACTTGCACGGCACTGAATTTCAGCGCGCCGTGTGGCAGCAGTTGCTCGCTATTCCCCCGTCCGACACCACCAGCTACGGTGCCATCGCCAAGGCACTCGGCAGCGCCTCGGCCGTGCGCGCGGTCGGTGGCGCCGTTGGCCGCAACCCAGTCTCGGTGATCGTGCCCTGCCACCGCGTTGTCGGTGCCGACCATTCGATGACCGGCTACGCGGGCGGGCTCGACCGCAAGCGCGCTTTGCTCGGCATCGAGCGGGCACGCGTGATGGTCAGTTGAAGTTCTTGCCGGCTTCGGCCAACTCGACGAGCAGCGGCGCCGGTTGCCACGACGCATCGGCGCCCGGCTCGGCCGCGAAGCGCTTCAACGCGCGCACCACGTTCGGCAGGCCGACCGCATCGGCATACAGCATCGGCCCGCCGCGGTGCAGCGGGTAGCCGTAGCCGTTGAGGTAGACGAGGTCGATGTCACTGGCGCGCGCCGCGATGCCTTCGGCCAGGATGCGCGCGCCTTCGTTGACGAGCGCGAACATGCAGCGCTCGACGATCTCGTCGTCCCCCACCGTGCGCGGCGTGATGCCAGCCTGGGTGCGGTATTGCGCGATCAATTGCTCGGTCACCGCATCGGGGATCGGGTCGCGCTTGCCGGCCTCGTAGCGGTACCAGCCGGCGCCGGTTTTTTGGCCGAAGCGGCCGGCCTCGCAGAGCTTGTCGGCCACGACCAGCGTCATCGATACGCCCGCCTCGACGGCCTTGCGCTTGCGCGTGGCCCAGCCGATGTCGAGCCCCGCCAAATCGCCCATCCGGAACGGCCCCATCGCCATGCCGAATTTCTGCAGCGTGCCGTCGATCTGCTGCGGCAAGGCACCGGCGTTGATCAAACCGTTGGCGGCGGCGCCGTAGCGCGCGAGCATGCGGTTGCCGATGAAGCCGTCGCACACGCCGGATACCACCGCGATCTTCTTGATCGTTTTCGACAGCGCCATCGCGGTCGCGAGCACATCGGGCGCAGTTTGCGCACCGCGAACCACTTCGAGCAGCCGCATCACGTTGGCGGGGCTGAAGAAGTGCAGGCCGATCACGTCCTGCGGGCGCTTGGTAAAGGCCGCGATCGCATCGAGGTTCAGGTACGAGGTGTTCGACGCGAGGATCGCGCCGGGTTTGCACACCTCGTCGAGCGTGCGGAACACGATCTGCTTCACGTCCATGTTTTCGAACACCGCCTCGATGACCAGATCGACATCGCGGAAACTCTCGTAATTGAGCGTCGGCGTGACCAGCGCCATGCGCTGCTCGACTTGCGCAGGCGTCAGCTTGCCCTTCTTCATCGAGTTCTCGTAGTTCTTGCGGATCGTGGCGAGGCCTTTGTCGAGCGCCTCTTGTTTCGTCTCGAGCAGCACGACCGGCAATCCGGCGTTCAGGAAGTTCATCGTGATGCCGCCGCCCATCGTGCCCGCGCCGATGACACCGACGCTTCTGATCTGGCGCAGCGTCGTATCGGCCGGCACATCGGGCAACTTGGCCGCCGCGCGTTCGGCCGCGAACACATGGCGCAGCGCACGCGATTCGGGCGTGGCCATCAACGCGACAAACGCCTCGCGCTCGAGCCGAATGCCTTCGTCGAAGGGCAAGCCGGCCGCGTTCGCAACCGCGTCGACGCACTTCATCGGCGCGGGAAAATTCTTCGAGCCGGCAGCGACGGTGTTGCGTGCGAACTGCAGCAACGCTTGCGCGTTCGGCTCGCGCAGTTCGATGTCGCGGGCGCGCTTCGACGGCCGCACTTCCTCGACGACCTTGCGCGCGAACGTGACCGCGCCGGCGCGCAAGTCGCCATCGATGATCTCGTCGATCAGCGGCGTGCCTTTGAACTTCACCGCGGCCACCGGCGCACCGAACACGATGATGCTCAGCGCCGCTTCGAGTCCGATCAGGCGTGGTAGCCGCTGCGTGCCCCCGGCGCCTGGCAGCAAGCCGAGCTTGACCTCGGGCAGGCCGAGCGAGGCATCGGCCAGCGCGACGCGAAAGTGTGCGCCCATCGCAAGCTCGAGGCCACCGCCGAGGCACTGCCCGCTGATCGCTGCGACGACCGGCTTCGTGCTGTTTTCGAGCAACGCGATCACGGTTCGCAGGTTCGGCTCAAGCGCTGCGTTCGGCGTGCCGAACTCGGTCACGTCGGCGCCGGCTGAGAACGCGCGCGGCGTGCCGGTCAGCACGATCGCCTTGACGGCGGCGTTCTCGTTCGCTTCGTCGAGCGCCAGGGCGATGCCGCTGCGCAGCTCGAAGCCGAGGCCGTTGACCGGCGGCTTGTTCATCGCGATCACGGCGATCTCGCCGTCGACGCTGCAGGTCACACAAGGGGTGTTCATGGTGCTTTTTCTTTCGTTGAACTTTGACGCTGCCGGCGTCGCGGCTGGCGCTTGCTGATCGCGCGCCAGGGGCAAGGACACACGGAACACGCTGCCGCGGCCGAGGCCTTCGCTGCGGGCTTCGATGCGGCCGCCCTGCAACTCGACCAGCCGCTTCGCGAGCGTCAAGCCGATGCCGAGGCCGCCGTCCGACCGGTCCGATTCACTGCGCACTTGCGCGAACATCGCGAAGATTTCGGCGAGCGATTCGGGTGCGACGCCGATGCCGTTGTCGGTCACCTGAATGCAAACCCAGCCACCAGTGGCCGCCGCGTCGATGGTCAACAGCCCGCCGGGGTCGGTGTACTTGGCCGCGTTTGTCAGCAAGTTGATCAGCACCTGCGTCGTGCGCAGCCGGTCGACCTCGAGCGGCAACGGCGATGGCGGCAGTTGCACCGAGAGGCGGTGACCTTTGGCGTCGATCAAATGTTGAACGGTTTCGACGGCGGATTCGATCAGCGATGCCGCATCGACCTGCTCCGGCTGCAACGCGACGCTGCCGCTCCTGAAGCGCGACAGGTCGAGCAGCTCGTCGAGCAACGCGGCCATGGCCTGGCTCTGGCGCGTGATCACGCCGCCGGCCCAAGCCACGCGCTCGCGCGGCAGGTCGGCACGCTGCAGCAAGGTGCCCGCCGTGCGAATCGCAGCGAGCGGGTTGCGCAGCTCGTGTGCGAGCGTCGCGAGGAATTCGTCCTTGCGGCGGTCGGCGGCACGCAGTGCATCGGCGTCGGCCGCGGCCTCGGTGATGTCGATGTGCACCCCGACCCATTCACGCAGCGAGCCGTCGTTGTCAAGCACCGGCACCGCGCGGATCGCGAAGCGGCGCCAGACGCCGTCGTGCCGCCGCACGCGGTGCTCGAACTCGAACAAGCTCCGTTCGGCCACAGCGTGGTGCCATGCATCGATCGTGGGCTGAGCGTCGTCGGGATGCACCGCCGCGGCCCACCCGAAGCCGCTGTACTCGGCTTGCGACTGCCCCGTCAGCCCCGCCCAGCCGGGCTGCTCGCCGGTCATGTTGCCATCGGCGCTGTTGGTCCACATGACGCCGACGGCTTGCATCGCCGCGCGAAAACGGTCGTGGCTGTACCGCAGCGCCATTGAGCCGGCAGCGTCTTGCATCGCCGTCAACCCTGCTGCACCGGCACGACGCGGCGTGGCGGCAACAGCTTGCGCAGCAGCTTGTGGTCGACCGGCTTGATGAAGTAGTGTTCGGCGATGTCGAAGGCGCCAGCCGCGCGCGTGTCATGGTGAGCGCGCGCCGTCACCGCGATCAGCACCATGTCGTTCTCGTGGCGGGCTCGCACCTGCTTCGAAAGCTCGAAACCGTCGAGCACCGGCATGTCGATGTCGAACAGGATGCAATGCGGCGCGAACGCATCGATCATCGCCAGCGCCTGTGCGCCGTCGTAGGCGATGGCCACGTGGTAAGCGTCGAGCTCGAGCAGCAGCGCGAGCGTTTGTGCCGCGTCGGACACGTCGTCGACAACGATCACCCGAACGGAATCTTCGGTCATGGGCGCTTTGAATGCGTGAGGTCAGTGGGCAAGGGAAAACGCCGAGTATGCCGGCGCTGCGCGCATTTTTACATCCCAAGCTGCCCGGTCGATGGTGCTCCCAACTCAACCGACCTTGCCGAGCGCGACCCGAAACGCTTCCAGCTTCGCTTCGTAGTCGGCGGCGTCGCCGTAGTCGAGAAACCGGTTGTAGTGCGCGTGTGTTCCGAGGATTTTGTGGGCGTGTTTGATCGGGCAAAAGTAGGCCTCGGTGCGAGCCAATATTTCGCGCATGTAGCCCATCAATCCATTGCCGTACTCGCAGTACGTGCAGTGAAATTTTTCGATGAAGTTGAGGGAGCTCAAGTGCCGGCGGTCGAACACGAGGTAGTCGCTCCGCTTGACCTTCACGATGCCGTAGATCGGAAAGCAAGCCCACTGGTAGAAGCTCACGCACACGTCGAGCATCAGCAGCGGTATCGCCATGCCGTAGATCAGCGGCCCGGTGATCAGGTTTTGCGGCCGGTCGGTCACGAGCCAACGAAAGAAGTTTTTCTTGAGTTTGCGGTGCGCGGCCTTGACCGAGCGCTCGAACTGCACCCGCTTGCCGTCGATCTGGAAAAACATCCGGTTTTCCTGCGCATGGACGGCCGTGCGCAGCTCAGCGTCGAGCACGGCCATTTGCGCAAGGATGTGCGAGATCCGGTCGTTCATGAGGTGGCCTCTTGCAGCTCAGGCACGGTCGCCAGCAGCCGGCTCATTTCGCTCTTGACGACGCCGTAGCACTCGCAGGCGCGGTCTTCGAGGCCGGCCCGGTCGAGCACCGAGATGTGCCCGCGTCGGTAGCGAATGACGCCGGCGTCTTGCAGCTTGCCCGCGGCATCGGTGATGCCCTCGCGGCGCACGCCGAGCAGGCCGGCGATCAGCTCTTGCGTCATCTGCAATTCACCTGACGGCGTCCGGTCGAGCGTCTTGAGCAGCAGCCCGCACAGTTGCTGATCGATCGAATGGTGCCGGTTGCACACGGCCGTTTGCGCCACTTGGGCGATCAGCACCAGCGTGTAGCGCAGCAAAACACCGCGCAATTTGTCAGCCCGATCGAACTGCTGTTTGAAAAATTGACGCGGCAGGCGATAGGCATGGCCCGAAATCTGAACGACGGCAGAGCTGGGCGTCGTGTCGCCGCCCATGAACAAGGAAATGCCGACCACCCCCTCGTTGCCCACGCCCGAGGTCTCGCACGACGCGCCGGTCGCCGTCACGTAGTGCAGCGACACGATCGACGTGGTCGGAAAGTAGGCGTGCTGCAACTGCCCGCCGGGTTCGTAGAGCATGTCGCCGAGCCGCATCGGCACGAGTTCGAGGTGCGCCGCGATCGGCCCGAAAGCCACCTCGGGCAAAGCCGCGAGCAAGTGGTTCTGACGCGGGCTGTGCACCGCGTTCATCAGGCGCCCCGCAGCGATGACAACTCACTGCCCAGACCCACCTCGACGCCGATGCCGCGATACCCCGTGAAGCGGCAGGCTTCGTTGAACATCGGCTCGCCGCTGACGCGAAAGTGCTGCGTCGAGCCGTTCACGTTGACGCGGCTGAAGGCGAAATCGAGGAACGGCTGGCGCTCGGCGATCTTTACCTGCAAGGCCACGCGCTCGGCCTCGTTCCAACCGGTCGCGCCGCCACCGCCAGGCTCGCCTAAAAATGCCGACATGCCGATGCCGACCATCTCGAGCGCGGGGCCCGACACATGCGTGAAGACGCCAGTTTCGTTTTGCTCCCAGTACCAGTCGGAGGCGAGTTCGGTCAGGCGCCGAAACCGCGCCTCGCTCGCGCGCAGCTCGGCGGTGCGTTCGCGCACCGCGCGCTCGAGCAACTCGTTGTAGTTCTCGAGTTTTTTGTAGAGCAGCCGCACTTCCAGCATGTTGTGAATGCGGGTCTTGACTTCGAGCAGGTCGAAGGGTTTGCTGATGAAATCTTTCGCGCCGGCCTGCAGTGCGCGCAGCTTGTGTGCGGGCTGCGCGGTGATCAACAGGCCGGCGTTCAGGATGTCATCGGCGCCGAGCATCATGCGGCCTCCTCGGTGGTTGCGCCTGCAACATCGGTTTCCGAGAACTTCAACGCCAGATCGATCGTCGCCATGAATTCTTCGACCTTGGTCGGCTTCGTGAGGTAGCGAAAGAAACCGGCCTCCAGGCCTTTTTCGATGTCGTGCCGCATCGCATTCGCACTCAGCGCGATCACCGGGATCGACGCCGTGGCAGGGTCTTCAGCGAGGATTCTGAGTGCCATCAGGCCGCTGATGCCGGGCAGGTTGATGTCCATCAGGATCGCGTCGGGCTTCGAGGCGCGCGCGATCTCGATGCCTCGGTTGCCATCGCGCGCGGTCAACAGCCGGATGTCGGTGCGGCGCGCGACGAGGCGCTCGATCAACATCAAGTTGGCAGGATTGTCTTCCACGTAAAGCAGCGTGTGGACGGGCTCGCCGTGCGTCGCCTCGCTGGCCGCGATCGGCTTGGCATCGACGGCATCGATGCCGAATTCGAGGGCGGCTGTCGACTTGAGTTCGACCCAGAAAACACTGCCGACGCCGACGACGCTTTCGGCGCCGATCTCGCCGCCCATCAGCTCGACCAGGCGCTTGCTCACCACCAGGCCGATGCCCGTGCCCTCTTCGGCGCCCGACTCCTGGCCGAGCCGGTTGAAGGGCTGAAACAGTTGCGCGAGTTTTTCGGCCGAGAGGCCCGCACCGGTGTCGCGAAAGCTGATGCGGATGCGCTCCGGCGAATGCGCGTGGCAAGTCACCTCGACGACACCGCCCGCGCAGTTGTACTTGATCGCATTCGAGAGCAGGTTGACGATCACCTGCTTGACCCGCGTGCGGTCAGCCTTGACGAAGCACGCGCCTTCGAAGGTCGGAAACAGCAAACGGATGCCGCTCTTCTGCGCCTGCGGCTCGATCATCGCGTGGCAACCGGCCAGCACCTCGGCGACCGACATGGCCTCGGGCAACAACGACAGCTTGCCCGATTCGATCAGCGAAAGATCGAGGATCTCGTTGATGAGTTCGAGCAGGTACCAACCCGCCTGCATGATCTGGTCGATGCTTTCTTTCTGGCTCGGCGTGGGTGCGGGCACGCCCGAATCGATCAGCTGCGCGAAACCCAAGATGGCATTGAGCGGCGAGCGCAATTCGTGGCTCATGCTGAAGAGAAAGTCCGACTTGGCCTGGTTGGCCTTTTCGGCCAGCAGCTTGGCGCGCGTCAACTCGGCGTTCATCTCCAGGCGCGCACCTTCGGCCTGCTTGCGCGCGGTGTTGTCGGTGCCGATCAGCAGGTAGCCGATGATCGCCTCGCGCGCATCGCGCAAGGCCGTGACCGAGACCACCGCCGGAAAGCGGCTGCCGTTCTTGCGCACGTAGGTCAGCTCGTAGATGTCTTCGATGCCGCGCGAGGCCTTGAACACCAGCGCCTCGAACCCCGGCGTGATCGGCGTGCCCAGCTCCAGGCTCAAAGCCCTGGCGCGCGCGACCAGCTCCTGCGGGTCGGAGATGTCGGCCGGCGTGATCTTGTTCATCACCTCTGCCGCGGCATAGCCCAGCATGTGCTCAGCCCCCACGTTAAAAAGCTGGATCACGCCGCTCGCATCCGTGGCGATTTTGGAAAACATGGCGCTGTTGAAGATCGCGCGTTGCAGCGTACCGGCCTGGTTCAAGGCTTCTTCAGCGCGCTTGCGGGCCGTGTTGTCGGTGCCGATCAACAGATACCCAATGACGGCGGTGTGCGCATCGCGCAAGGCCGTGACCGACACCACCGCGGGGAAACGGCTGCCGTCCTTGCGGATGTAGGTCAGCTCGTAAATATCTTCGATGCCGCGCGATGCCTTGAACACCAACGCCTCGAAGCCGGGTGCGATCGGTGTCGAAAGCTCGGCGCTGAGCGCCGCGGCACGCGCCACCAACTCGTGCGGGTCGGAGATGTCGGCCGGCGTGATCTTGTTCGTCACCTCGACAGCGGCGTAGCCCAACATGCGCTCCGCGCCGACGTTGAAAATCTGGATCACGCCATGCGCGTCGGTCGCGATGCTCGAAAAATTGGCGCTGTTGAAGATCGCGTTTTGCAGCGCCAAGGTCTTGAGCAAACTTTCCTGGCGTGTCGTTTCGACGAAGCGATCGGCGGCCTTGTCATCGGGGCCGGGCCCTGGGTTTTTCGTTGACTCAGGCATTGCAGTTTTCCAGGTGAGGCGACGACGGTCCGAAATGGAAACTGCAGTGACGGCACTGGCGGCCGCCACGTTCGACTTTCGGGCAGGGCCGAGGGTCACGCATTTTCGAACGCCGACGGGAGCGACGGTTTCATCGCAGCTCGTCTGTGCGGTAAGCCACATAGCGCCGCATGCCGCGTGCCGTGTGCCTTTGACCGATCATCGACCGATGCCGCGTGCAGGCTCGAACCATGCCCACGCCCGCACCATACTTCGCCATGCATTGCCACCACCTCCGCACAGATGCCTGACCCATGCCACTCGCCTACGCACGTGCGCTGACGGGCCGCGCGCGCACGCCACGAGCCAATCGGCAGCTCGGGTTCGCATTGGCGTTCATCGCGGGGGCCACCAATGCGGGCGGCTTTCTGGCGGTGCGGCAGTACACGTCGCACATGACGGGAATCGTCTCGTCGATGGCCGACAACATCGCGCTCGGCGAGCCCGGCCTGGTCTTGACCGGGCTCGGCGCGGTGCTGTCGTTCCTGTTCGGTGCGGCCACCTGTGCCGTGTTGGTCAACCACGCGCGCCGCCGGCAAATGCACAGCGAGTACGCGCTGCCGTTGCTGTTCGAGGCCTTCTTGCTGCTGTGCTTTGGCCTGCTCGGGGCGCGCCTTTCGCAGATCGATGGCCTGTTCGTGCCGGCCACCGTGATGTTGCTGTGCTTCATCATGGGCCTGCAAAACGCAGTGATCACGAAGATCTCGAAGGCCGAGATTCGCACCACGCACGTCACCGGGATCGTCACCGATCTCGGCATCGAACTCGGCAAGCTCGTCTACTGGAACGCGCCGGGCGCAACGGCGCAACCCGCCGTCAAGGCCGACCGCGCTCGCCTTCGTTTGCTGACCGTGCTGCTCGCCGCCTTTTTCATCGGCGGTGTGCTGGGCGCGCTCGGCTTCAAGCACCTCGGCTACGTCTCGACCGTGCCGCTCGCACTCGTGCTGATCGCACTCGCGGCCGTACCGGCCATCGACGACCTGACCGCTTTCGCGCGCCGCTTGATGAAGCGGTAGACCGCGCAGCCCGAAGCGCCGCTGTGTGCTGCAGCGCACGGGCTCGAGTCTGTGTGCCGCAGCGCATTGGCTCGAGTCTGTGTGCCGCAGCGCATTGGCTCGAGTCTGTGTGCCGCAGCGCACAGACACGCGCCGTTCGCGCCCGCACGCTCTTGCACCGGCCGTTCGGCCCCCACATCGATCCAGGAGAACAGCGCATGAGTTACACCACTTTGATGGTGCACTTGCAACTCGGCCACTCGAATTCCGGGTTACTCAGCGTGACCGCCGAACTCGCCGAGCGATTCGGTGCCAGCGTGATCGGTATCGCGGCACGCCAACCGATGCAACTGGTGTACGGCGACGGCTACGTCTCGGGTGATTTGTTTCAGCAGGACCTGGCCGAGATCGCCAAGAGCTTCAGCGACGCCGAGGCCGAGTTCCGCACCGCGCTGCGGGGGCGCGTGGCGTACCTCGAGTGGCGCTCCGCCCGGATGTATGGCTACCTCGCCGAATACATCGCCGACGAGGCGCGCGGTGCCGACCTGGTGCTGACCGGCATCGGCACCGGCGATTTTCTGGACGCATCGCGCGCCGTCAACACGGGCGACCTCGTCATGCAGGCCGGCCGACCCGTGCTGATCGTGCCCACCGCCGCCAGCACGCTGAAGCTGACACACGCGCTGATCGGCTGGAACGACACGCGGGAGGCGCGCCGCGCGGTCGCCGATGCACTGCCGCTTCTGAAACTCGCAAAGCGCGTGAGCGTCGTCGAGCTTGCTGTGATGGACGACCTGCCATCCGCCGACAAGCATGTGCAGGACGTGATCGCATGGCTCGGCCGCCATGGGGTCGCTGCCGAAAGCTCGGCGCAGCTCTCGACCGGAGACGACGCCGCCGCCCTCCTCGCGATCGGCCACGACCAAGGCGTCGATCTGGTCGTCGCAGGTGCCTACGGTCACAGCCGCTTGCGCGAATGGGTGCTCGGCGGCGTCACGCGTGACCTGCTGTTGAGTGCGAACCGGTTCTCGCTCGTCTCGCATTGACCGACGCACGCGGCACGACCCAGCCGTCGCCGCGCTGGTTGCCGCAGCCGACCCGCTAAGCGACTGTGCCGAACAGCGCGCCCACGCCCGCCGTGATCGCCATCGCGAGCGTGCCCCAGAACGTGACGCGCCACGCGCCGGCCATCAAGCTGGCGCCACCCGCACGTGCCGAGACCGCGCCCAACACCGCGAGGAAGACGATCGCGGTGACCGCGACCCAGGCGATCAGCCCCGGGCCCGGTACCGCAGCGACCACGACCAACGGCAACGCCGCACCGATTCCGAAGCTCGCAGCCGACGCCATCGCAGCCTGCACCGGCCGGGCCGCGAGCGTGGCCGAAATGCCGAGCTCGTCGCGCGCGTGTGCACCGAGTGCGTCGTGCGCCATCAGCTGTTCGGCCACCTGCTGCGCGAGCGCAGGCGTCAGGCCGCGCCCGACGTAGATCGCCGCGAGCTCGCGGTGCTCCGAGGTCGAGTCGCGCTGCAGCTCGCCGCGCTCGCGCGACAGGTCGGCTTGTTCGGTGTCGGCCTGCGAATGCACCGAGACGTATTCACCGGCCGCCATCGACATGGCCCCCGCCACCAGCCCCGCGATGCCGGTCATGAGGATGTTGCCGTGGGTGGCACCCGCGGCCGCCACACCGACGATCAGGCTCGCCGTCGACACGATGCCGTCGTTCGCACCCAGCACCGCCGCGCGCAGCCAGCCGATGCGATCGCTTCGGTGGTGCTCGTGGTGGTGGCGTGACATGGCGCGAGCATAAGTCGCATCGCCGAACTTCGCGCCTGCGCTGCGGCTGTGTGCGGCATCGCACCGACCGCGCGCTACCGGCCGGGCTACGCTGAGGTTTTGGATGTGGGAGCGCGCATGGGCGATCCGATGCCAGTCGCGCGGTTGAGTCCGCAGCCCACGCGACAGTTCGCGCGAGTCGGGCAGCCGAGCGCTCATGGCTTCACTGCTTTGCTGGACGCCTACCGAAGCACCGGCGGTGCCGCGCGCGGCGAAGAGGTTGCGCGGCTGCTCGAAGGGCACCACCAGGGTGACTACCTCGGCCTTGCGCGGCGCATCGTCGCGCGCGAGGTGTTCGGTTTCAAGTGGCGCAGCAGCTTGTGGATGCCGATGTTCCAGTTCGATCCGCATGACCTTTCGGTCAGGAGCGAATTACGCCAAGTGCTCGCCGAACTGAGCTGTGCTTTCGACGGCTGGGAACTCGCGGCGTGGTTCGTCGAGGGCAATACCTGGCTTGCAGGCCGCCGGCCCGTGGACACGCTCTACACCGACCTGCCCGCGGTGCGTGATGCCGCACGCGCCGACCGCTTCATCGCCGCGGGCTGAGTGGCCGCTTTGGTGTCGCTCATGGAGTCGTTCATGACGCCATGTGCGCTGGCACACAGACAGCAACGTTGAAATTCTTTACAACTCCGCAATGAATTCATCGAACGACAACCAAAACGCGCCCGGCCCCACCGCTGGCCTACTGGCCGCAGACCACATGACCGGCGCTGCGCATGCCGGCGTGGTGTTGGTCGAGTACGGCGACTATGAATGTCCGGCGTGCGTCGAGGCCGAGCCGGTCACGCGCCACTTGATCGAGGTGTTTGGCAAGCGCATGAAGTTCGTGTTCCGGCACTTCCCGCTGGTCGAAGTGCACCCGCACGCCGAGCTCGCGGCCGAGGCTGCCGAAGCAGCGGCGGCACAGGGCAAATTTTGGCCGATGCACCACTTGCTGTTCACCCATTCGCCGCACCTGAAGCTCGCTGCGCTCACGAAATGCGCCGAGACGATCGGGCTCGACATGCTGCGCTTCAACGCCGAGATGGCCGACCGCATCTACACGCAGCGGGTGCAAGAGCATCGGCGCAGCGGCGAGCGCATCGGGCTGCGCGGGTCGCCCACTTTCTTTTTGAACGGCACCTTGGTCGATGTGTCGTTCGGCCTCGAGCACCTCGAAGTCGCAGTTCGCGCTGCATTGGGCGAACCGTGACATGGTGGCGCGCAGGCGCCTTCTCCTCGGCGCAGCCGGTGGCGCGTTGACGCTGCCGATGTTGACCGACTGCACCTCGAAGGCGAACGAGGACACGGCCGCGCGCGCTCTGCGCCAACCGCTCGCCGCGCCCGCTGGCGACCGCGCCGCGCTGATGCAAGAACTGGTGCGCTACGCAACGCTCGCGCCATCGAGCCACAACACCCAGTGCTGGAAGTTCCGGGTGCAAGACCGCGCCATCACGATCGAGCCCGACCTGTCACGCCGCTGCCCCGTGGTCGACCCCGATGAACATCACCTGTACGTGTCGCTGGGCTGCGCCGCCGAGAACCTCGCCCACGCTGCGCTCGCCCACGGGCTGCAAGCCGAAACACGGTTCGATGCGGCGGGCTCCGACTCGATCGAGGTGGCATTCGAGGCCACGCAGCCGCGTGAGTCTTTGCTGTACCGCGCGATCCCTGCCCGGCAGTGCACCCGCGGCGACTACGACGGCAGTTCGCTCTCGGCCGAAGAGATGCGATTGCTGCTGCTGGCCGGCAACGGCGACGGCGTGCAGCTCCTGCTGCTCACCGAGCCGCGCCAGATGGAGCAGGTGCTCGAGTACGTGGTGGCCGGCGACACGGCGCAACTGACCGACCCGGCATTCGTGGCCGAGCTGATGGCCTGGATACGCTTCAGCGCCGACGAAGCGATCCGCACCGGCGACGGCCTGTACTCGGGCGCCTCGGGCAACCCCTCGGTGCCGCGCTGGCTCGGCAGTTTGGCAATGCACTGGGTGCTGACGCCGGCGTCCGAAAACGACCGCTGTGCGCGGCAGGTGCGCAACTCGGCCGGCATCGCCGTGTTCGCCTCTGCCACCAACGACAAGGCGCATTGGGTGGAGGTGGGCCGATGCTACGAACGCTTCGCGTTGCAGGCCACGGCGCTCGGCATACGCAACGCGTTCATGAACCAGCCGGTGGAGGTCGGCTCGATCCGGCCGCAGTTCGCAGCGATGCTCGATTTGGGGAGCCACAGGCCCGATCTGGTCGTGCGTTTCGGCCGTGGGCCGGCTCTGCCGTCGTCGATGCGGCGGCCGGTGCAGGCCGTGCTGGCCTGAGCCACACCCGGCGATGACCTGGACACCCTGCGGCTCGCGTTCGCCGCCGCGTTCGCGTTGATCGGGCTGATCGGCGTGCGCTGCCTCGCAGGCTTCGGCCGGGCACGCTGGAGCACCGCCACCCAGGTATTGATCGACGCACTCGAAGCGACTCGGTTGCCGAAGCGCACGCCTCGCTACGACACCCGCGAACTCGCCGGTTTACCGGCACCGGTGCAGCGCTACTTCCGCGCCGCACTCAGAGACAGGTCAGGCTCGACGCCAAGGGCTGATCGCGTCGACCCGCTTCGCCGCGCGCGGCGCTGGCGCATGAGGTTTCACCGTAAAAAATCGGCGGCGCTGCGTGGGCTGGCGCACAGATGCGCGCCGCGAGCTGCGCGAGTATTCAGCCCATGACACTCACCACACACATGGCGCGAATCACCGGCCCGGTGGCCTACTTCGCCACGAGCGGCAGGCAGCTGAACATCCCGCTCGGCCCGTGCTTGGTGGAGCAACGAGACGGCCAGCGGGTCGACATCGTTTGGGGCACAAAGGGCCAAAACTCCGCCGCGCTGCCGCTGCAGGAACTCGAAAGCGCCGAAGACTCCGGGTTCCTCGTGCTGCTCGACTGAGACGGCCCTGGTGGCAATCTAACGCTGACCGATCTGCTGCAGCAACGCCTTCGCGGCAGCCTCCGACGACGCCGGGTTTTGCCCGGTGATCAACTGCCCGTCAGTCACGACATGGGGTTGCCAGTCGGCCGCCTTCGAATATCGCCCGCCATTCGCCGTGAGCATGTCTTCGACCAAAAACGGAACCACGTCGACCAGCCCTGCCGCCTGCTCTTCGGTGTTGGCGAATCCGGTCACCGCCTTGCCCGCGACCAGCAACCCACCACCGGGCGCTTTGACATGGCGCAACACACCCGGCGCATGGCACACGGCCGCCACCGGCTTGCCAGCGCGGATCATCGATTCGATCAACACGATCGAGTACGCGTTTTCGGCCAGATCCCAAAGCGGGCCGTGGCCGCCCGGGTAGAAGACCGCATCGAACGGGCCGGCTGCCACATCGCGCAGCACCAGCGTGTGGGCGAGCGCGGCTTGGGCGGCGGGGTCGGCTTTAAAGCGGCGGGTGGCATCGGTTTGCGAGGCCGCGTCGTCGCTCTTCGGGTCGAGCGGTGGCTGGCCGCCGAGCGGTGAGGCCAGCGTGACCGCGGCGCCCGCATCGATGAACACGTAGTACGGCGCAGCGAACTCTTCAAGCCAGAAGCCGGTTTTTTTGTCGGTGTCGCCGAGCCGGTCATGTGAGGTTAAAACCATCAGGATGTTCATCAGGATTCCTTGTCGAGCGCCGACGTTATTTGAAGGCCTTGATCATCGCCTCGAACTGCGTTTTGAGCGACTTGTCGTGCGGCGTGACCGCCGGCACCTTTCGGTCCACGCCCAACAGTTCATAAACCGCCATCTGCGCCGCGCGCACCGAATACTCGACCGTGAACACGCAGTCGTTTTCGATCTCGACGAACTGGCTCACGAACGCGAAGTTCTTCGATCCGGCCGGCACCGGCAGCGGCCGATCGCCGAGTTTGCGCGGCATGAACATGCTGGTGATGTAGGGCATGCGGCAAGGAATGCAGTTCGCGCCAGCGAAGGTGCCGAGGTCCAAGCGCAGGTGGCCGCACAGCTCCTGCAGGAGTTCGGCGCCGTTGCACTCGGCCATCGGCTTGGCCACGAAATCGCCGACCCGGTCCGGGAACAGCGCGTAGCCCCAGAACACCTGCACATCGGCCGGCTGATCGGTGAAGTGCGGCTGGTGCGCCAGCACGATCGACATCAGCCAGTTCGAATCCTTGAACGTCACGAGCCCGCCGGTGCCGGCCTCGTTGCCGCTGAACCGGTTCATCGCGTCGAAGAACGCCGGGTTCTTGCAGGTGACGGTGAACGATTCCCAGCACGACTGCGCGATGCTGCTGTTGAAGGCCGCCGGGTTGCCGAACTCCGGGCGGCCCGCGGCGAGCTTTTCCCAGAGCGTCCAGCCGCCGCTGTCGGCCTTGGACAGCTGCGGTGGCGCGCTCGTCATCGACCCGAAACTGGCGGCGTCGGTCATCGAGGCGTTCTGCACGAGGACGAGATCGCTGTTGCCGACGGCGATCGCCTCGTGTTGACCTTGCCGCAGGCAATGGATGCGGGTGACGCCGAACCGGCCGCCTGTGGCCTGGTGATCGAGGTCGGTGACCCGGCAATCTCTCAGCATCCGAGCGCCCTGCCCTTCGAGCCAGGCTTGCAGCGGCAGCACGAACGAGTCGTACTGGTTGAAGACGGTGCGCTTGACGCCGGCCAGCGTCTCGATGCGCGAGAACTCGAGCATGAAGCGGTGCAGGTAGCGCTTGAGCTCGACCGCGCTGTGCCAGGGCTGGAACGCGAAGGTGGTGACCCACATGAACCAAAACTCGGTCTCGAAGAACGCAGGCGAGAGCCAGTCGGTGATGCAGCTCGCACCGAGCTCGTCTTCGCTTGCGGCACTGAGCTTGAGCAGTTCGACCCGGTCTTGCATCGAGAAGCCCATCGACGCGACCGACACCTTCGCACGCCTGCGGTCGACCAGCCTGGCCATGGCGTTGGACACGTGCTTCTCGTTGAACGCCGCGGTCTCGTCGAACACGGTCTGGCCCGGATGGTGCAGCGAGGGGATCGATTTGAAGAGGTCCCAGGTGCACTCGTAGTTGTCGGTCGTCAGCATGCGGCCGCCGCGCAGCGTGTAGCCGTTGACCGGATCGCCGCCGCCGTCCAGGCTGCCGCCCATCACCGGCGCGGCCTCCAGGAGGGTGATGTCGGCGCCGGCCATGCCGCCGTCGCGAATCATGAAAGCGGCGGCCGCCATCGAGCCGATGCCGCCGCCCACGAGCCAAGCTTTGCGATGTGTGTTCATGCCCGAAGGTTCGATCAGTCGGCGTTCGCAGTCTGTGCGTTGGGCAACGTTGTTCGGCAATCCGGCTGCCCGGCCGCCCGGCAATATGCCCGCGCGGGCCCACGCGTGCGTTACGCGATGGAACATGAAAATTCGAGGGTTGCTACCTATACTTGTGGGGGCAGTCGCGGCGGCGCTGTCCCGGGCCACTGCCGGCCACTTCGAGCCGCCCTGCACGTGTGATGGCCGCCCTTCCCGATCCAAAAGCAAACCATTTGCTCGCTGCATTGCCCGCCGAAGAATGGGCGCGCTGGCTGCCCCAACTCGAGCACGTGGCGATGCCGCTCGGCGACGCGTTGTACGAGGCCGGCGGCACGCTGAGCCATGTGTACTTTCCGACCACCGCCATCGTGTCGCTTCTGTACGTGATGGAAAGCGGTGCCTCGGCCGAGATCGCCGTGGTCGGCAACGAAGGCATCGTCGGCATTTCGCTGTTCATGGGTGGCGAGTCGACGCCGAGCCGTGCGGTGGTGCAGAGCGCAGGCCATGGCTTTCGGCTCGCGTCGCGGGTCATCAAGGTGGAATTCAACCGTGCGCCGGTGCTGCACCTGCTGCTGCGCTACACGCAGGCGCTGATCACGCAGATGTCGCAAACGGCCGTGTGCAACCGGCACCATTCGCTCGATCAACAACTCTGCCGCTGGCTTCTGTTGAGCCTGGACCGCCTCTCGGGCGACGAGCTGGTGATGACGCAGGAGCTGATCGCCAACATGCTCGGGGTGCGCCGCGAGGGCGTGACCGAGAGCGCACTCAAGCTGCAGAAGGCCGGACTGATCCGCTACACGCGGGGTCACATCACGATCACCGATCGCCCCGGGCTCGAGAACCGATGCTGCGAGTGCTATTCCGTCGTCAAGAATGAATACAGCCGGCTGCTGCCGGCACGAACCGCCACGTAGACGGTCAAGTAAAGCGCCTCATAAAGCGCGTCGCGCTCGTCGCACGGGGTAGGAGCGCACCCACAACCGCGCCCGTCGCCCATCCCTCGCCTTTGGATCACCGTGATCGCAAGATCGGGAATCAACACCGACCAAAGGTCACGATGAACGCTGCAATCCTCGGCCTGCCGCACTCGCGGCACAACCAATTGCTGGCTGCGCTGCGCGAAGCCGAGCCGCCACGCTGGCAACCTCACATCGAATCGGTGGCGTTGCACACGGGGCAAGTGATCTGTGAATCGGACGACGAGCAGGCGTACGCCTACTTTCCCACCACAGCCATCGTTTCGCTGGTGTCGACAACGTTCGAAGGCGAGTCGACCGAGACCGCCGTGGTCGGCAACGAAGGCATCGTCGGGATCGCGTTGTTCATGGGCGGCAACCGAACGCCGGGTGCGGCGGTGGTGCAGAGTGCGGGCCACGCTCACCGGGTCAGGGCGCAGATCGTTCGCGAGGCCGCCAGCGCCGCGACCCCGTCGTTGACGATCCTGTTGCGCTATGCCCTCGGCATGATGGCGCAGGTCGCGCAGACCGCCGCCTGCAACCGCTTCCACTCGATCGACCAGCTGCTGTGCCGGCGCCTGCTGATCGGCCTCGACCGCTTGCCGACCGACGCGTTGGCGATGACCCAAGAGAACGTGGCCGGCCTGCTCGGCGTGCGCCGCGAAGGCGTGACCGCAGCGGCTCACAAGTTGCGGCGCGAAGGTGTGATCCGGTATACCCGTGGCCACATCGATGTGCTCGACCGCCAAGCGCTCGAATCGCGCACCTGTGAACGCCTGGCGTTCGACTTGGGCCACAGCGCGACCACGTTCGCCTGACGAGCGGCGGCGCTGCCGTTGCGTTTGGCCTGCTACGCCCAGCATGCCGCAGCCCTCCTCGCGCCCACCCAAGTGAACACGCGCAATCCGCCACCGTCATCGACGACCCGCGCATCAAGGGCGTGGCGCTGACCGGCAGCGTTGCAGCCGGTCGGAAAATCGCAGCCCGCACGGGTCCGCGGGGGGCCGCATGTACAACGGCGGCCAGGCCTGCTGCGCCGCGCAGCGCTTTACCGTGCAAGAGGCGATCGCCGTCAAGTTCCTCGCGAAATTCAAGGCGGCCTCAGAGGCCTTGAAGCCCGGCGACCCGATGGACGAAAAGACCACGCACGGCCCGCTCTCGACCGAAGCCGCACTCGTGCAACTGCTCAAGCAGATCGACGACGTGTGGCGAGCCGGGCCAACACCGGCATGGTGTTCATCAACAACATTGATTGGACCGACACTGAACTTCCTTTCGGCGGCATCAAGGGTTCGGGCTACGGCCGCGCGCTCGGCAACACGGGCATCCAGGCGTTCGTCAACAAAAAGCGGGTGTGCACGGCCAAGGTCGATGCACCCTTTTGATTGCCCGAGGAACTCGCCATGACGCGCAAGGCCTGAGCCGAGGCAAAGTGCTCTCGCGCGCGGTGCTCGAATTCTCGGCTCGCTGAGGCGTTCAGCGGCCGTGCCGCCTCAGCTGCGCGCGCGCTTGCCGGCCATCAGCTCGTACTTGGCGAAGTGTTTGCGCGCGAGCGCGACCAATTGGTTCTCGGTCGGGTGGTCGACCACTTCGTAGCCGACGATGCGCGCCGCGGTTTGCGGGCGGTGCTTTTCGGCGTAGTGGCGAAAGTCGGCCAAGCCGGTGTGGCCGCCGGTCACGAGCACCTCGGCGATGCCGTCGAGCGCGTCGCAAACCTCACCGAAAAACTCGTGCTCCGATCGAACGCCGCTGTGGTGCTGCGGCGTGAAGTGCAGGTGCGTGTGCACCTTGTGCTCCACCACTTGTTCGGAGTCGAACTGCAACACCTGTGCTGACTGGTGGTCGACAAATGCGACCGCGTGGAAAAGGCTCATGGCAATGATCTCCGTTTGACAAATGAATGCAAGGACCGGCGCGGTGTACCGGTTTGTGGCGATGGGTGAACCATAAAGGCCGACTCGCGCCCAGTCTGTGCGCCGCCGAACAGTGCCGCTACGCGGTTCGTGGCGAGCAAAGAATGGACGACCTGTGGCGTTACGCGACGCTCGGCCGGATGGCCAACGTGATGCAGCCCTAGATCGAGGCGATCACGCCACAACGGCCAATCGCGCCGCGTTGATCCGCGCTGCGGGCGCATCGCTCCTTCCGCACACGCACGCCAGCCTGATGATGCGTGCCATGACCCGCTGCGACGTGATCATCATCGGCGGCGGCCAGGCGGCCCTGTCGACGGGCTACTTCCTGCGACGCACGAAGCGCTCGTTCGTGATCCTCGACGCCGAGGACGGACCCGGCGGCGCCCGGCGTCATGCATGGCAATCCCTGCGGCTCTTCTCGCCGGCCAATTGGAGTTCGCTGGCCGGCTGGCTCATCCCGGCAACGGCGCAAGGCTTTCCGACGCGGGATGAAGTCATCGGCTACTTGAGCCAGTACGAGGAACGCTTTGCCTTGCCGATCCGTCGGCCGGCGCTGGTCGATGTCGTCGAGCGATGCGATGACGGGCTGATCGTGCGCTCTGGCCCCAAGACATGGCACGCCGAGGCCGTGGTGAGCGCCACCGGAAGCTGGCGCCGACCCTTCGTGCCGGCCTACCCCGGTCGCGAGGTGTTCGCAGGCCGGCAACTGCACTCGGCCCACTATGCCGGACCGACGCCGTTCACAGATCAACGCGTCCTGATCGTCGGTGGCGGCAACTCGGGCGCGCAAATCCTGGCCGAGGTGTCGCAGGTCGCCGAGACGTTGTGGGTGACCGAGAAGGCACCCAATTTCCTGCCCGACGACGTGGGCGGCCGCGTGCTGTTCGAACGCGCGACCGAACGTTGGCGCGCCCAGCAAGAAGGCCGGCCGGTCGAACACTTGCCGGGCGGCTTCGGCGACATCGTGATGGTGTCGCCGGTGGTGGACGCTCGAGCGCGGGGCGTCCTCCGAGCGCGCGAGCCCTTTGCCCGACTCACATCCAACGGCGTGGCGTGGGCGGACGGCAGCGAGGCATCGTTCGACGCGGTGATCTGGTGCACCGGGTTAAGGCCGGCGCTGGCGCACCTCGCGCCCCTGGGCATCGGGGACGACGCAGGTCGCGTGGACGTGCACGGCACCCGATGCACGGCCGCACCCCGCCTGTGGCTGGTGGGCTACGGCGACTTGACCGGAATGGCCTCGGCCACGCTGATCGGCGTCATGCGCACGGCGCGCAGCACCGCGCACGAGATCGACGCCTTCTTGGCGCCGCGATGATTCGAGAAGCCGGGCGCCGATTTCCCGGCATCCGGCACACCCCAAGCAGACTTCGCACGAAAAACAAAAATGGCCGCATTTGACCATTCATTATATTTCCATCAAAATAGAACAATGGAAGAAAAAGCCGCCGTCGTTTCCCTCGCAGCGCTTGCCCAGCCGGTGCGCCTGCGCATCTTTCGCGCGCTGGTCGGCGCCGGCCCGCCGGGGATGGTGCCCGGCGCGCTGGCCGCGATGTTGGGCGTACCGGCCTCCACGCTCTCTTTCCACCTCAAGGAACTGACCCACTCCGGCTTGGTGACCCAGGAGCGCGAGAGCCGCAACCTGATCTACAGGCCGGCGCTGGACCAGATGAACGACTTGC